>LNFM01003482.1_pt1 | contig 30909 bp, 31 predicted proteins | sample 596031 | NCBI WGS metagenome assembly LNFM01 (sample SAMN04254537, study PRJNA301005) | activated carbon metagenome | isolation source: dual media filters at the Ann Arbor, Michigan drinking water treatment plant | place: USA: Ann Arbor
GGAGCGCAGCGAAAAATGGATCAGGGCGAGCGATTGTCTGAGCCGAAGGCGAGTTCGAGCTCGACCCCATTTTTTGCGAGCACCGCAGGTTGCCTGAAGCGAAGCGGAAGGACCCAGACCATCGGGTCGCCTTCTCTTTGCTTACTTTCTCTTGGCGAAGCAAGAGAAAGTGAGTCGCCCGCCGGGGCGAGACCCGGCTTGCCGGCGTACCAACAGTCACGCCTTCAAAAACTCTGCCTTCCCCCCCAGCCACCGCAAGATATGCCGGTGCGCCAGCTCGGGGTGCTTGTCCAGCATCACCGGCGCCAGCGCCCGCGCCCAGGCCAGCAGCTCGGTATCCGTCGCCAGATCCGCAAAACGCAGCAGCGGCGCGCCCGACTGGCGCGCCCCGAGGAACTCGCCGGGTCCGCGGATCTCGAGGTCGCGCCGGGCGATCTCGAAACCGTCCTGGGTTTCCACCATGGCCTTGAGCCGGGCGCGGGCCGTCTCGCCCAGGCGCGGCGCATCGCCGGTCGAATACAGAAGCACACAGGCCGAGGCTGCCGCACCGCGCCCGACGCGGCCGCGCAGCTGGTGCAGCTGGGACAGGCCAAACCGTTCGGCATGTTCGATCACCATCAACGAGGCGTTGGGCACATCGACGCCGACTTCGATCACGGTGGTGCTGACCAGCACACCGAGCTGGCCGCTGGTGAACAGCGCCATCACCGCCTTTTTCTCGGCCACCGGCATGCGCGAATGCAGCAGGCCGACCCGGGTGCCGGGCAAGGCGGCGCTCAGGGCCTCGTGCGTCTGCGTGGCGTTGATCAGGTCCACCGATTCGCTTTCCTCGATCAGCGGGCAGACCCAATAGACCTGCCGTCCCTCGGCGAGCTGGCTGCGTATGCGTTGAATCACTTCGTCGCGCCGCGCCTCGGCGACCACCTTGGTGACGATGGGCGTACGGCCCGGCGGCAGCTCGTCGATGGTGGAGACATCGAGGTCGGCGTAATAACTCATGGCCAGGGTGCGCGGGATCGGCGTGGCGGTCATCATCAACAAATGAGGTTCCGCCCCCGTTGCGGGCTCACTGCGTGTAGCCGCCTCCCACCTCAAGGGGGCGACACCCTGCGGCCCGGCAGAGCCGGTTCCGCGGTGTCCCTGGCCAATACCCTCCGCAGACCCGCCAACAGTCATCTTGCTGCGCAAAGCCAGCCGCTGGGCGACACCGAAGCGGTGCTGCTCGTCGATGATGGCCAGCGCCAGGTTCTTGAAAACCACCTTGTCCTGGATCACCGCATGGGTGCCCACCACCAGGCCGGCCGCGCCGCTTTCGATGAGGGCCAGCGCCTCGCGCCGTTCCTTCGCCTTCTGGCTGCCGGTCAGCCAGGCGGTCTGTATGCCCAGCGGTTCCAGCCAGCCGATCAGCTTGCGAAAGTGCTGCTCGGCCAGGATTTCGGTAGGCGCCATCAGTGCGCATTGCCAGCCAGCGTCCATGCAGCGCGCCGCCGCCAGCGCTGCCACCACGGTTTTGCCGGAACCCACATCCCCCTGCAAGAGGCGGTGCATGGGCAGGTTTTTCTGCAGGTCGGCCGCGATCTCCTCGCCGACCCGCTGCTGGGCGGCCGTCAGGCGAAAGGGCAGACGCTCCAGCAATTGCTGCTGCAGCGTGCACTGGGGGCCATGCACAGGCGCCCGCAGCGGCGGCGCCCGCATGGCGGCACGCACGCGCCGCGCCTGCAGCTGCGACAACTGCTGGGCCAGCAACTCCTCGGCCTTGAGCCGCTGCCAGGCCGGGTGGCTGCGGTCCTCGAGTGTGGCCAGCATCACGTCGGGCGTCGGCTGGTGCAAAAATGATAGCGCCTCACGCAAGCTGGACAAGGGCTGAGGCAGGTTTTTGTTCAAAAACTGCGCGGGGATGGTTTCCCCGAGGTCGGCACGCGCCAAACCGCCGAGCACCGCCTTGCGCAGATAAGCCTGCGGCAGCCCGGCGACCGTCGGATAGACCGGCGTCAGCGCCGTGGCGAGTTCGCCGCCGGCGACGCGAAAGCCCGGATGCACCATCTCGCGGCCGGCAAAACCGCCGCGGATTTCGCCGCGCACCCGCACCCGTGCTCCCACGCTCAGTGTTTTCTGGTGCGAGGGGTAAAAATGGATGAAGCGCAGCACGCAGGTGTCGCTGCCGTCGTCGACCGTCACACGCAGTTGCCGGCGCGGGCGGAAAGTCACCTCGCTGTGGGTCACCTGGCCCTCGATCTGCACCATGTCGCCGTCACGCGCGTCAGCCAGCCGCGTGATGCGGGTTTCGTCCTCGTAACGCAGCGGCAGGTGCAGCGCCAGGTCGATGTCGCGGCGCAGGCCGAGTTTTTCGAGCGCCTTTTGCGGTTGCGACTTGGCCGCCGCTGATGGCGCAGCGGGCGGCGTCCTGGAGACGGGTGCAGCAGAGGCAGACCGGGAGGGCATGGGACAATTGTGCATCCATGAAGACCTTGTTCAGCCTCAGTGACTTTGATTTCACACTCCCCGACGAACTGATCGCCCAGCACCCGGCCGCCGAACGCAGTGCCTCGCGCCTGCTTGACGGGCGCAGCGCCCCAGCGGTGGACCGGCGCTTCACCGAGCTGCCGGAGCTGCTGCAGCCGGGTGACCTGCTGGTGCTCAACGACACCAAGGTCGTCAAGGCGCGCCTGTTCGGCCAGAAGAGCAGCGGCGGCCGGCTGGAGCTGCTGATCGAGCGGGTGCTCTCGCCCACGTCGGAGGCCGGCCATGAGGTGGCGGCCCACATGAAGGTCAGCAAGAAGCCGCTGCCGGGCGCGGTGATGCAGATGGATGGCGGTTTCACCGCCACCTTGCTGGGCCGCTGGCCCAACGAGGACGGCCCGCTGTATCACTTTGCGTTGAGCAGCGACCCCTACGCGTTGATGGAAAGCCACGGCCATGTACCGCTGCCGCCGTACATCACCCACAGCGATTCAGCCGACGATGAGCGCCGCTACCAGACCGTGTTCGCGAAAAATCCCGGCGCGGTGGCAGCCCCGACGGCTGCGCTGCATTTTGATGAGGCGGTGCTGGCCCGCCTGGCGGCGCGCGGCATACGGCGCGCCAGTGTCACGCTGCACGTCGGCGCCGGCACCTTTCAGCCGGTGAAGGCCGACAACATCGCCGATCACGTGATGCATTTCGAGCGTTTCGAGGTGCCGGAGGCCACGCTGCAGGCGATCCGCGACTGCAAGGCCGGCGGCGGACGGGTGGTCGCCATCGGCACCACCAGCGTGCGTGCGCTCGAATCCGCCGCGAAATTCGGTCCGGCTTGCCGCGACACCAACATCTTCATCACACCGGGCTTCAAGTTTGAGGTGGTGGACCTGCTGCTGACCAACTTCCACCTGCCCAAAAGCACGCTGATGATGCTGGTCAGCGCCTTTGCCGGTTACGAACACATCATGGCGCTGTACCAGCACGCGATCGCGCAGCGTTACCGGTTTTTCAGCTACGGCGATGCCATGCTGCTGCAAAAAAACACTGCCTGAGACAATGACGCCATGCTGAATTTTGAAGTTTTGAAAACCGATCCGGCCGAGGGCGCCTACCTCGGCTCTTACGCGCGCCGCGGCACGCTGACCCTGAACCACGGCGTGGTGCAGACGCCCATCTTCATGCCTGTGGGCACCTACGGCACGGTCAAGGGCGTGATGCCGCAGTCGCTGCACGACATGGGCGCGCAAATCATCCTCGGCAACACCTTTCATTTGTGGATGCGCCCGGGGCTGGACGTCATGCAGCAGTTCGGCGGCCTGCACAGGTTCGAAAGCTGGCACAAGCCCATCCTGACCGACAGCGGCGGCTTCCAGGTCTGGTCGCTCGGCGAGATGCGCAAGATTTCCGAGGAAGGCGTGAAGTTCGCGTCACCGGTCAACGGCGACAAGCTGTTTTTGACACCCGAGATCTCGATGCAGATCCAGACCATCCTGAACAGCGACATCGTGATGCAGTTCGATGAGTGCACGCCTTACGACACCAAGGGCCACATCACCACCGAGGCCGAGGCCCGGATCTCGATGGAACTGAGCCTGCGCTGGGCCAGGCGCTGCATCGCTGAATTCAACAAGCTGCAGAACCCGAACGCGCTGTTCGGCATCGTGCAGGGCGGCATGTTTGAAAACCTGCGCCAGGAGTCGCTGGACGCGCTGGTCGAACTCGACCTGCCCGGCTACGCCATCGGCGGCGTCAGCGTCGGCGAGCCCAAGGAAGAGATGCAACGCATCATGGCGCACACGCCCCACCGGCTGCCCACCGGCAAGCCGCGTTACCTGATGGGGGTCGGCACGCCCGAAGACCTGGTCGAGGGTGTCGCGGCGGGCGTGGACATGTTCGACTGCGTGATGCCTACCCGCAACGCGCGCAACGGCCACATGTTCACGCGTTTCGGCGATCTGAAGATACGCAATGCACGCTACAAAAGTGAAGACGCGCCGGTGGACGCCACCTGCAGCTGCTACACCTGCCAAAATTTCAGCCGCGCCTACATGCACCACCTGGACCGCTGCGGCGAAATGCTGGGCCCCATGCTCAGCAGCATCCACAACCTGCATTACTACCTGAACCTGATGCAGGAAGTGCGCGATGCGCTGGATGCCGGCAAGTTCGCGGCCTTTGTGCTGCAGTTCAAACAGGACCGGCAACGCGGCGTTTAGCATCGACTGCAACATCACCACAAGGAAACCGCCATGCAGTACCGCCGCCTCGGAAGCAGCAACCTGAAAGTGTCCACCCTGTGCCTGGGCACCATGATGTTCGGGCAGCAGACGCCGGACGACGAGGCTGCCCGTATCGTCGCGTCGGCCAAAGACCACGGCATCAATTTCATCGACACCGCCGATGTCTACAACGAAGGCGCGTCCGAAACCCTGCTGGGCAAACTGCTGGACGGCCAGCGCGATCACTGGGTGCTGGCCAGCAAGCTCGGCAACAAGGCCGGCAAGGGCATCAATGAGGGCCACTACTCGCGCAGCTGGATCATGCGGCAGACCGATGCCATGCTGGCGCGGCTGGACACCGACTACCTCGACATCCTCTACCTGCACCGCGACTTCCACGGTGAAAACCTCGAGGAAGCCGTGCGTGCCATCGGCGACCTGATACGCGCCGGCAAGATCCGCAGCTTCGGCCTGTCCAACTTCCGCGGCTGGCGCATCGCCGAAATCATGCGGATTTGCGAGAATACCGCTGTGCCGCAGCCGGTGGTTTGCCAGCCTTATTACAACCTGCTCAATCGCGGCCCCGAGGTCGAGATCCTGCCGGCTTGCGGCCACTACGGCCTGGGCGTGGTGCCCTACAGCCCCCTGGCGCGCGGTGTGCTGACAGGCAAGTACCCGCCCGGCCAGCCACCGGCCGAAGGCACACGCGCCGGCAGCGGTGATAAACGCATTCTGGAAACCGAATTCCGTGAAGAGTCGCTGGTGATCGCGCAGAAGATCAAGGCGCGCTGCGAGGCCAAAGGCTGGGTGCCGGGCCAGTTCGCCGCCGCCTGGGTGCTGGCCAACCCGCTGGTCAGCTCGGTGATTGCCGGGCCGCGCCTGTTGTCGCACCTGGAAGACGTCTATGGTGCCGTGGAGCTGGTGCTGGATGCCGAAGACGAGGCCTTCGTCAATGAACTGGTGGTTCCGGGTCACGCCTCCAGCCCCGGCTACAACGACCCGAGCTACCCGTTTTTTGGCCGCCCGGGTCGTGCAAATGCTATGTAATTTATAGCTGCCTACACCCACCAGCCGTGGGCTACAGGCACTTTTTACACTGGATTTGGCTTAGCCCTGCTTCTGGAACAACACCAGTTTCGTTTCCGTGGGCGTCATCCCGTCCTTGCCGGCGGTCATGGAGATCTCGTAACGCGTGCCTGGCAAAGGCAGCTGCGGCGTGAAACTGAATGAGAAGTTCCCGTTGCCATCGGCCTGGACACGCTGGGTCAGCAAATCCTGGTTCAAGCCGAACATCCCGGCCAGCGTCCCGACGGCGCTGACCTTGACATCGACCATCGCGCCCGGCGCGGTCCGGCCACGCACGAGCACCGGGCTGCCTTCGACCGGGGCGTTGTTGGCGTGACTGGTCACCTGCAGGAGCACCGTGGCAGGAGCGGCCGAGGCGGCCACATCAAAACTCCAGGTCTGGCGCACGGCGTTGCCGGCCAGGTCGCGGGCCGACACATCCACCGGGTAGCGGCCGGCGGGCAGGTCAGCGCGGTAAGTGAAAAACTGCGGCGTGATCTGCGTGGCAGCCGTGACGTCACGCCCAGCCAGCAACAGCCTCACGCTTTTGGTATCCACGCCCACGCCGCCCGCATCGTCAAAGGTGCCGGAAACCGAGGTCGCAGCGCCTCGCGCCACCGACTCGCCATCCCGCGGAGAGAGGTTGCGGATCACCGGTGGTTTTGCGTCGGCCATCAGGGACTGGGCCAGCGTTGCGGTGACAGCCCGGTTGCCGGCGCGCAGGGTGGCGACCGCCGGTTTGGAAGGCGCGAGGTTGTCCAGGCGGCGGATGGTGTAAGCGCCTTCATACACACCGGGGCTCACTTCGCGCATGGGCACCTTGCTGACAACGCCCGGAATGTCGAATTCGGCCGTGCCGCCCGGCATGCCATTGAGGGTAAAGCGCAATTCGGCGCCGGGCTCGAGCTTGTCGACTGGCGCGACGCTGAAGCGGTCGATTTTCAGGCCCATGGTCGGGGCCACCGCCACACTGCTGCCGGCGATACCGGCGGGCAGGCTGTAGTCGGCACCGACGCTGCGGTTGCGGACCTTGAGCGTGGTGCGGACGGCGCTGCTTTCCGAGACGCGATCCTGGCGCCGGAGGGTGTAGCTGCCGGTGTAGACACCGCGCGACGTCTCCTTGAGCACGATGTTGCGGGGCGCGCCACGCAGCCTGAGGCTGGCCTGGCCGCGCGGTGTGCCTTCCACCGTGAACTTCAGTGTGGCTCCGGCGTTAAGGCCATCATCGGTGGCTACCTGCAGCGACCGCAGCTCGGGCTGGGCCGGTTGCGCCAGCACGCTGGCGGGCAAAGCCAGCATGACGCCGGCAGAGGGAAGGAGCAGGAAAAAGGCTGCCACCTGGTTGCGTATCTGTTTTTTCATGATGGTCAAACCTTTTAAATTGGTTTGACCATTTTGCAGAGCGCCTGGCGCTCGTCTGTAGTAGCCAAGGGCCGGCTGCCGTAGGCGATCAGCGGGAATTGCCAAGGACAAGGCGCCGACACGGGCGCAAGCCCCCGTGTTAACCCGAATGCGGCAACAGCAGGCTGGCCGGCGATGAGAGACAAGGCGGTTCTGCGTGAAGGATGGACGTCTATCAGCTTGCCTTCCAGGCATGGCCCTCAGGCTTGCGACGCCGTCGTGGCAGGCGGGGCGCGTTTGGCATCGGCTCCGCAGGCATGGCAGAACTTTGCAAACGCGCTTTTGCGCGTGCTGCAGATGCCGCAGTGGTCGAACAGGCCGATGCCGCAATGCGGGCAGAAATCAATCGTCGCGTTTTTCAGGTCCACCGCGCGCTCGCAGCCAGGGCACACGCCTTTGGACAGGCGCGTCAGCGCCGTGTCGTAACTGAGTTCTTCACGGCGTTGCGCATCCGGAAGCTGTTCGGCCAGTTTCTGTTTTTCGAGGTAACGGTTCAGCGAAACAATCGCCTGCCGGCCAACCAGCACCGTGATGACAATGCCGACGATGTAGCGCACATAACCGCCGTAGCTGGGCAGGTAGGGCACCAGCTCGACAAAAAAGGCAAACAGCGCAAAAAAGATGAAACCCCAGACAAACGGCCAGTAAGTGCTTTTGCGCTTTTTCGCAAACAGCCAGCCCGCCGCCACCAGCAGCGGCAGCGTCAGGGCCAGCCGGTACACGAACACCCGCAACTCCTGGGCGCGCTGGGCGCTTTGCCATTTGTCCTGCGCCACCCGCTCGAGTTCGGCCAGGTCCTCGCGCGTGCGCACTGCGCCCTGGCTGGCGTCCAGCGCCTTTTGCTGCTGGGCTTCCATCGCAGCCAGCGCCTGTCGTTCGGCTGCTTTCAGCGTATCCAGCGCGCGTGTGCGTTCTATCAGCTCGGGATCCTGTTCGGCCCGCTCGGTGGCGCGCCGCGTCGACAGCCAGTTGTTGAAGGTTTCGCCGGCACTGCGGGAATTGGCCTGGGCCACCCGGTGCCTGAGCCGGGCCTGCTCCAGCGCCTCCTGCGCCTCACGGCCAGCGCGCTCGTCGGCTTTCAGTTTGTCCCGCAGCTGCGTGGCGGCGGGTTGCTCGATAAAGTCGTCCACGCCCAGAGAACGCTCGACCTGCGGGAGATCCCCCACCACGGTACCGCCCAGCCCGATCAGGAATGCCGCAAACACCAGGGCCACCAGCCACAGGCCGCGCTGGAACCATTTTTCGGACAACCGCAAGGCCTTGCTCATGCTCACTCCATCTGCTTGAAAAAACAACGGTTTCGGCTTTTCGCCGGATGTCAGAAACCCATACGCCCAGGGGCTTCAGGCGGCGGGCGCAGTAAACACCGTCAACACGCCGGTGTAGCCATAGAGGTGGTGGCGCGCGATCTCGCCGCCGGCGAAAAACCCGACCAGCGGCACGTCGCCGAGCGCGCGCCGCACGATCTGCAACTCGGCGCTGGGTGCGCCGAAATGCGGGCCGCCGCGGCCTGAACAGCTGACATACACCGCGCCGGCAATGCGGCGCGCGGGATGTGGCGCCGCGTCGGCGTGACCGCTGCTCAGGGCGGCGGCGACTTCCAGTGGAAGTTCTTCCGGCTCCAGTTCCTCGCGGATCTCGGCGCAGACCCGCACCAGGTCGGCGCGCGCAGCCTCGGCATTGCGTTCGCAAAAAGCCAGCTTCATGCCGACCGCCGGCATGTCGGCCACCGCGATCCCGCTGCGCGCCGGGTCCAGCCCGATGATGTGGCGCACCACCACATCGGCGCCGAACTGGCCGGCACGTTGAATGCGGCCATCCTGCAGGTCGGCGTCCGCACTGCGCAGGCCGACCAGTGTCATGCGAACTTTCTCCAGCGCTTCGCGCGGCTTGTCCAGCGACACGTTGAGGTCGGCGAGCATCACGTCGAGTGCACTCTGGCCGTCCAGCGCGGTGACCACATTGCCCTCACACGCAGTGATCTCGTGCTCGCCGGAAACCGGCTGGCAACCCTGGGTCACGCGCGACATCAGCGCCGCGCCCTGCGCAAAAGCCACGCCGCTCAGGCCGCCACTGAAGACGCCGCCGGCGGCGCCGTGGCCCTTGACGTTGCCGTTGCCGCTGAGCGCGAACTGCACCACCTCGCTGCGGCTGGAGGCCAGCCCGCCGAAGACATAACCGCTGCCGGTGCGCTGGGCCATCTCGGCAATGAGCTCGGCCACATCGGGTGTGCCGGCGTCGGCATGCACCAGCGCGGTATGTGCCTGGAAGTGGGTGGCATGTGCTGGCGGCAGTGGCGAGATGCCCGAGAACACGCGGTACTGGTCACTCGACAGGCCGCACAGCATGACCGCCAGCGCCGGTTCGTCGAAGTACTCGACGTTGTTGGACGCAATGCCTATGCCCACGGTGCCGGCCCAGTCGGTGATTTCGGGCAATTCGCCGCTCATGTAGTCCAGGATGTCCTGGGCCTGGCCGGCATAGTGATCGGTGATGTACAGCAGGCCCAGCGTGGGCGAACTCGCGTAGGCCGGCAAGGCCATGTGCGCGCGCAGCTGGGCCAGCACCAGCCCCGCCGCCATGCGCCATTGCGGATGGGTGGCGTGGCCGTAGGGAAAAAGCTTCATGGGGTCCTGGACAAAGAAATAGGAAAGAAAACCGGGCTGGCCTGACCCTCACCCGGTCACGCTGCGTCCGTCAGCGCGCCGGTTTCCGGGTCGTTTTGCCCGCCGCCGTTTTGCGCGCCGGTGCCCTGGCTTTCGGCTTCGTCCGCGGCGCGGCCGCCGGTGCTGCCGGCGTGGGCCAGGCCTGGGCGCTGCGCAGCGCCGTGTTCATGGCCGAACGCGCGCCTTGCGCCACCGTCTTGCCGGCCGAGTCGGCCATGCCTCTGGCCATGCCGGTGGCGGTTTTCACCGCGTCCCGGGCCAGGCCGGCGGCCATGCCCTTGGTGGCGTCCATGGCGGTTTTTTTGGCTGCGTCCTGCATGGCCGTGGTGGCGATGTTCTGGAACTGCTGCGTCAGCGCACCCCACCACTGCATCGGGTCGACCACACCGGCCGCTGGTGTGGCAGCGGACACTTTGGCAGCCCGGGCTTTGGGCGCGGCCTTCGTGCCCTTGTCATAACTGGTGGGCGGCACCTCGAGGCCCGAGAAGGTCCTGGCCTTGTCGGCGGCCTTCTGAACCCCGCCGGCGACGGTGTCGGCCACCTTGAGCTTGAAGGCATTCGCCACGTCGCCCATGTTGAAGTTCATGCCCTTGAGTGTGGCCAGGGTCATTTTTTGCACTTCCAGCGCCTGGATGGTTGCCTTGAGCGCCATGGCGTTCTGGTCCAGCCAGAACTGCACCGCCTTGAGCTCCTCGATGCGTTTGTCGAGTTCCTCGACATTCAGCGTCGGCGCCACCCAGTTGCCGAGGTTCGGCAATTGCGGAATGCTCTGCGCCGCGCTGCCTGCAGCCTGTTTGGCGAGGTTCTGCAAAAAGTCGAAGCCCGGCACCAGCTTGCCGAAGCCGGACAGGGAAGGGTTGTCTGCGTCACTCATGGCTGTCTCCTGGTGTTGTCTGCCGGCCGCCCGCCGCAAAGCCGGCGGGTGATGGTTTCATTGTGCAGGGTCGCGGCGGCACGTCAACCGGTTTTCGGCAAAAGATCGCAGGCGGCCGCCACCACGCCCAGGTTTTCAAGCAAAACAAGCTGTCAGCCCTTTCCCGACAAGGGAGAACAGCTCTGTTTTTGATAGCAACCGTGGCGGTCACGCTTTATAGGACGGCGGGCGGCGTTCTCGCAGGCTGGCCACGCCTTCACGCACGTCCGGGCCGGCAAAACCCATGAACTCCAGCGCCAGCGAGGCGTCGAAGGCCGGTCCGGCCTGGCGCAGCCAGTTGTTGAGCGCGTACTTGGTCCAGCTGATCGCCGTCTTCGAACCGGCGGCCAGACGGTCGGCCACCTCATAGGCCTTGGGCAGCAGGGCCTCGTCATCCACCGCCAGCGACACCAGGCCGATGCGTTCGGCTTCCTCGCCGCTGATGGGCTCGCACAGCATCAGGTAATACTTGGCCTTGGCCATGCCGCACAGCAGGGGCCAGACGATGGCCGCGTGGTCACCCGCCGCCACGCCCAGGCGCGTGTGGCCGTCCACGATCTTCGCGGTTTTTGCGGCAATCGAGATGTCGGCCAGCAGCCCCGCGACCAGCCCGGCACCGACGGCCGGTCCGTGCAGCGCGCTGACAATCGGCTTGTCGCAGTTGATCACGTTGTAGACCAGGTCGCGCGCTTCCTTCCAGACACGGGTTCGGGTCTCGAAATCGTCAGCCATGTCCTGCACCAGCGCGAGGTCGCCGCCGCCGGAAAATCCCAGGCCTTCGCCGCGCAACACGGCACAGCGCACCGAGTCATCACTGCCGACGTCACGCCAGATCTGCGCGAGTTCGCGGTGGCCGTCGTGGCCGGCGGTCGGCAACTTGCCGTTGAGGGCTCTCATCTGGATGTCCAGCACCGCGCCGCCGACGCCGCGGCGCGTGATGTTCAGGGTCTGGTAGGCGCTGTAGTCCATCGTCTGGGCCGTCATGGTGTCTCCGTCTGGGGGGCAAAAAAAGGAATTCACGGATTGTGCCTTGGACAGTCTGCTTGACCTTCATCAAGCAGCGCTCCTGCGAGGCGGCGCATGATGAACCCATCCCAACAAGGAAGCCCCATGGACACCTCACACAGCGCCCCCTACCAGCGGCAGTTGCTGGACATGCGCGCCGCCCTGCTCGCACAAATTGCAGTGCAGCGTGGCGGAACCGTCAGCCGTGCCGACGCCGCCGCCGAGCATTTCGGCCAGCCTGAGGACTCGCGCGCCCAGGTGGCCACCGAACGCGCACTCGCGTTCGCCCTGGGTGAGCGCGAAACGGCCGAGCTCACCGCCATCGACGCAGCGCTGAGCCGCATCGACGCCGGCACCTACGGCTTGTGCACCGACTGCGGCGTCAGCATCCCGGCCGCGCGGCTGCAGGCCAGCCCCGAAGCGCAGCGCTGCATCGCCTGCCAGCAACAGGCCGAGCAGACCCGCCCGGCCTGATGGCCCTCTTCCTTTTCTTTCCATTTTTACCAGGGATCTCATGAGTACTTTTCACGCCGTTGTCTGGATCGACCAGTCCCAAGCCCATGTGCTGATGTTCGACCGCGAACACATGGACACCCAGCGCATCAAGTCGCGCACGCACCACAAGCACCAGGGCAAGGTCGACGACAGCGCCGCCTTTTTTGCCGATGTTGCGCGGGCGCTGAACGGCACGCACGAGGTGCTGCTGACGGGCCCCGGCCTGGTGCGCAACCAGTTCCGCGACTGGTGCACCAGCCACCTGCCGGCCGTGGCCGACGCCATCGTGGACTCGGTGCCCAGTGACCACCCGAGCGATGCCCAGCTGGTCGCGCTGGCGCGCCAGTACTTCCGGAAATTCGACAGCATGGCCGGCGACCCTGCGAGCGCCTGACACCCATCCGGGCGCGCGGCGATCCGGCACGGCTGCTATTCTTCAGGCATGAAAAGCCTGTTCCATTTCGCCTTCAATGTCACCAACCTCGACGCAGCCCGACGTTTCTACGGCGATGTGCTCGGTTGCAGCGAGGGCCGCTCCACCGACACCTGGGTCGATTTCGACTTCATGGGCCACCAGCTGTCCCTGCACCTGGGCACGCCCTTCCAGACCGAGCGCACCGGCCATGTCGGCGACACCCTGGTGCCCATGCCGCACTTTGGCCTGGTGCTGGGCCTGCCCGACTGGCAGGCCATGGCCGAACGCCTGCAGGCGGCGGGCACCGATTTCCTGTTCCCACCCCAGGTGCGTTTTGAAGGCCAGCCGGGCGAGCAGTGGACCATGTTTTTTTGCGACCCCTTCGGCAACCCGCTGGAGATCAAGGGTTTCCGCGACCTTCAGGCCATTTACGCGTCGTGAGGATGGGTCGTTGAGCATGCCGGCGCGCAGCAGGGCCTCAAAGAAACTCCCCATTCAAGCCGGGGCCGCGGATCCGGCTCTGCCAGTCCGCCGGCGCAGCGGCCCCTTCTGTCGTGCGAGGGGCAGGGAGCTGCCGCAGGCTCGCAGCGAACGACCGTGGGGGCGGACATGACCTACACCTTTGCCTCGGCCACCATCTTGCTGCTGCTGATCACCGATCCGCTGGGCAACATCCCGATTTTTGCCAACGCCCTGCGCCATGTCGCGCCGCAGCGGCGCGCCTTCGTGATCCTGCGCGAGGTGCTGATCGCCTTCCTGCTGCTGCTGGCCTTCATGTTTGTCGGTGACAGCTTTCTGCGCGTGATGAACCTCAGCGGGCTGTCGCTGCAGATCGCCGGCGCCGTCATCCTGTTCCTGATCGCGCTGCGCATGATTTTCCCCGGAGGCCCCCCGGAGGCTGAGCCCCTGCAGGGCGAACCGCTGATCGTGCCGCTGGCCATTCCTGCGCTGGCCGGACCCTCGGCGCTGGCCACCGTGCTGCTGCTGGTCTCGCAGGCGCCGGCGCGGCGTTTGGAGTGGGTGGCGGCGCTGTGCGTGACCATGGTGGTCTGCGCCGTCGTGCTGGTGCTGGCCGAGCGCATCCAGCGCCTGCTGGGCGAACGTGTGGTGCTGGCTTTCGAGCGCCTGATGGGCCTGATCCTGGTGGCGATTGCGGTCGAGATGCTGCTGCGCGGCATCCAGCTGTTCATCGTGCAGACGCGCGCTGCGGGCTGAGCGCCCGCCCCCCTTATTTCAGTGGCGCAGCGGCAACAATCTTCTGGTCGATCGCGCCGAACACCAGTTCGCCGTCCTTGCCCTTCATCTCGATGCGTATGGTGTCGCCGAACTTCATGAATTCGGTCGAGGGCTTGCCGTCCTGGATGGTTTCGATCGCGCGTTTTTCGGCGATGCAGCTGTAACCCTTGGGCCAGTCCATCTTGCCCTTGGCCTCGACGCCCTTGTTGCTGACGGTGCCCGAGCCGATGATGGAGCCGGCACGCACATTGCGCGTCTTGCAGATGTGGGCAATCAGCTGGCCGAAATGGAAAGTCATTTCCGGGCCCGCATCACACATGCCGACCTTGCGGCCGTTCCAGGTGCTTTGCAGGGTCAGGTTGATACGCCCCTGGTCCCAGGCGTCGCCGAGCTCGTCCAGCGTGACCGCCACCGGGCTGAAAGCCGTCGCCGGCTTGCTCTGGAAAAAGCCGAAACCCTTGGCCAGCTCGGCGGGGATCAGGTTGCGCAGGCTCACGTCGTTGGCCAGCATCACCAGGCGAATGCCTTCGAGCGCCTGCTCGGGTGTGCTGGTCATGGGCACGTCGCCGGTGATCACCGCGACCTCGGCCTCGAAGTCGATGCCGTACTCCTCGCTGGGGCAGACCACGTCGTCGCAGGGGCCGATGAAGTCGTCGCTGCCGCCCTGGTACATCAGCGGGTCCTTGTAGAAGCTGCCCGGCACATCGGAATCGCGCGCCTTGCGCACCAGTTCCACGTGGTTGATGTAGGCCGAGCCATCGGCCCACTGGTAGGCGCGCGGCAGCGGTGCCATGCACTGTGCCGGGTCGAAGGGAAACGCATGGCGCGCCTTGCCGTTGTTCAGGCTGTCGTACAGGTCCTGCAGCTGTGGCGACAGAAAGCCCCAGTCGTCGAGGACCTGCTGCAACTTGCTGGCGATGCCCGTCGCATAATGGGCCGTCGACAGGTCGCGCGAAACGACCACCAGCTGGCCGTCACGCGAGCCGTCTTTATAGGTTGCAAGCTTCATGGGGTTCCTTCGGAAATAAGGGGGGACACTGCGACGGAGAACCGCGCGGGATTGGAGTTACGATAAGTGAAATCAATTTACCTAAATGTAATTTTCAATTTTAGTCGAATTCCATGAAAGAGCGCCCCGTTTCTGCCACATCGCCGGCTGCCCTGCCCGCGCAACGTGCCGGCATCCAGTCGGTAGAGGTCGGATTCAGCCTGCTCGAGGTACTGGGCGCCTCACCCGGCCCGCTGATGCTGCGCGACCTGGCCGCAGCGGCCGGCATGAGCGCGGCCAAGGCGCACCGCTACCTGGTGAGCTTCCAGCGCCTGCAGCTGGTGACCCAGGACCCCGCCACCACACGTTACGACCTCGGCCCGGCGGCTCTCAAGCTGGGCCTGGCTTCGCTGTCGCGGCTGGACAGCGTCAAACTGGCGCGCCAGCGCATGGCGCCGCTGATGGAACAGATCGGCCAGACCCTCGCGCTCGCGGTCTGGGGCAATCAGGGGCCGACCATCGTGCACTGGGAGGAGTCGCCGCAGGCCATCACCGTCAATTTGCGACTCGGGGACGTCATGCCGCTGTTGTCCTCGGCCACCGGCCTGTGTTTTTCTGCCTTCATGGCGCAGCCGGCTGGCGGGCACAAGCGCGCCGGGGCAAGCAACAGCCACCAGACGCACGACCGCCTGCCACCGCTGCTCAGGGACGAGCTGGTCCGCATGCAGAAACTCGCGCGCACGGACGTTCCCAAGACCATGGCCGAAGTCACCGCCTTGCTCGACGAGGTCCGGCGCCGCGGCATGGCGCGGGTGGTGGACACCCTGCTGCCCGGCGTGGCCGGCTTTTGTGCCCCGGTGTTCGACGCCGACGGCCACCTGGCGCTGGGCATGGTGACGCTGGGCTCGCTGGCCAATTTCGACCCGGACTGGGACGGCGCCGTGGCCCGCCCGCTGGCCGCCGCGGCACGCCAGCTCAGCAGCGATCTGGGTTACGCCGGCGCATGAACGCCCTGCCGGCCGGAACCACCGCGGCGCCGCCATGGCGTCCGCTGGTGGTGCTCACCGGTGTGGTCATGCTGGCCCATGTGCTGCTGCTGCAGGCCGCGCCGGCGCAGTGGGGCCTGGCCACCGACACCCCGGTCACGCTGCGGCCGCTGATCACACGCAGCATCGAGATCAAACCGCCCGCGCCGCTGGCCGCCACACCCGCCCCGCCGCCCCCGGTCCGGCGCGCCGCGCCCATCCGCCCGCGTTCACAGCCAAATACGGCTCCAGCCCTTTCCAGCCAAGGGCCACAAGCTATTGAATCGATAGCAATTTCGACGCCCGAACCCGTCGACACCAGCACTGCGCCGCCAGTTCCCGCACCAGCGGCTGATGCCAGCGCACCGGCCGCGCCTGCCGCACCGGTCGCACCGGTCGCAGCGGCCCTGGCATTGACCATTCCGGGCTCCACCCGCCTCAACTACCGCATGACGGGCCGCTCCAAAAACATGGACTACCACGCGCTGGCGCAGCTCGACTGGCACCAGGACGGGGCCGCCTACGAGACCCGCATGGTGGTCAGCGCCTTTGGCCTGGGCTCGCGCTCCATGGCCAGCAGCGGCCGCATCACCGGCGACGGGCTGGCGCCGACGCGTTTCCTGGACAAGTCGCGCAGCGAACGCGCTGCGCATTTCCAGCCCGACAAGGGCAAGATCACCTTCAGTGCCAACACACCCGATGCACCCTGGCTTGCGGGCGCCCAGGACCGGGTCAGCGTTTTTGTGCAGCTGGCCAGCCTGCTGGCCGGGGACCCCGCCAAGTATCCGACGGGCAGCAACATCTCGCTCTACACCGCCGGCCCCACCAGCGCCGACACCTGGACCTTTGTGGTCGACGCCGAGGAAAAGCTCAACCTGCCAGCCGGAGAATTCAGCGCCGTCAAACTGACCCGCAAGCCGCAACGCGACTACGACCAGACCGTCGAGGTCTGGCTCGCGCCGACGCTGGCCTGGCTGCCGGCGCGCACCCGGATCACCCAGCACAACGGTGATTTTGTGGATCAGCAGTTGCGCAGCACCGAAACGCCGCCCTGAAGCGGGGGATTCCGTGACTTTTCCCGCATTTCGCGGGGATCAGGGATTTACCCTGTCGCCCTTGAACCTGGCCCGTTCGTTGCTATCTGATGGACAAGGACCCAAGCTCTATGCACATGCTCTACGACTCCGAATCATTTGTGGTGGTGCAAATCCACGCCAACGCGCCTGAAGAATCGGCGCCGGCCCCGGCTGTGCCCGAACTGGCCCGCCATGGCTTCGAGATCGTCGACAAACGGTCCGGCAAAGAGGTCTACCTCGATGGCTCCTGGGCCGAAATGTTCCAGCAGCGCCTGAACGGCTGGCAGCAAAACACGCCAACGCAGGAAGAAATCGAGGACACCCTCGAGGGTTACGCCGGACTGGCGCACACCCCGGTCTCCCTGCACTGAACCAGCCGTGGCGGGTCAAGGCCCGTCGCGCGTTTCAAGCGCCGCCGGATACAGCCAGCGGTACAGCGGCGCCACCAGCACCAGCACCGCCACCAGCCGGCACACCTGAAACGCGGTCACCACCGGCACCCCGAGCTGCAACACCTTGGCGGTGATGGCCATCTCGGCAATGCCACCGGGGGATGTGCCCAGAATCAGGGTTGCCAGCGGCAGGCCGGTGGCCAGGGCCAGCAGCCAGGCAAAACCGCTGCACAGCGCAATCATTCCCAGGGTTCCTGCGGCCACAGACGCCAGCCAGCGCGGCGCGGCATGCAAAAACGCGCGTGAAAACCGCACGCCCAGGCTCACCGCAATCAACAGCTGCGCCGCATTGGTCAGCCACTGCGGAATCCCGGACAGGAACACACCGGCCATGGTCAGCCCCATGGACACCAGCAGCGGCCCCATGAACCAGGGGTTGGTGCGTCCCAGCCGCTGGAACAGCAGAGCGCCCAGGGCAGTGGCCAGCGCCAGCCCCGCGAAACCGGGCCACTGCACGGCGCGCGCCACCGGCGGGTTCAGGTCCAGGCCGTGCAGGCCGCTGAACTGCATGGCAACGGGCACCGTCACCGTGACCAGCAGCAGGCGCAGCCCGTGCGAGGCGGCCACCAGGTCGGTGCGCGCATGGGCGCGTTCGGCCAGCAAGGTCATCTCCGACGCCCCGCCGATGGCACCGGCGAAATAACTGGTGGCGCGCATCGCCGAAGGTGCCACCTCGGGCATGCGCCGCGCATTGAGGCGTTGCAGCCAGGCGCCGAAAGCCAGGCCCAGCAGCAGCGCCCAGGCAATCGCCAGCGCGATGGCCCACCACAGGCCGGCCACCAGCGCGGTGACCTGCGGCGTGAAATACAGGCCGAGCGCGATGGCGATCACCCACTGGCCGAGATTGCCCAGCGGTGGCCAGTTGCGCGTGGGCGCGCCGGCCACCGAGGCGCAGGCCGTGGCCAGCAGCGGCCCTATCATCCAGGGCAGGGGTGTGCGCAGGTAAACACAGAGACCGGCAGCGGCCAGCGCCAGCAGCAGGGTCCAGGCAATATGGAAAGGCTTGACAGGCATCAACAGGGAAACAGGGAGATCAAGGGGAAAAGCTGGACACTCAGGCGCCAGGCTTTACGATGATCCTAGTATGAACCCAGCCGCCACGCCTTTTTCCTCCGCGCGATGGGCCGCTTGCGCCCTGCTCGTCATCCTGTCGGCCTGCGCCCGTGTGCCCGAGCCGCGGCTGTTTCCGGAGGCGCCGAATGACATCACGGTGCGCACAGATGCCCTGCTGCCGGCCGACGTCATCCTGCTGGGCGAACAGCACGACGCCGCCGAACACCAGCACATCCACCAGCACGTGGTGGCGCGCCTCGCCGTGGACGGCAAGCTGGGCGCGCTGGCCGTTGAAATGGCCGAGGCCGGACGCAGCACCGCCGCGCTCAAATCCAACAGCACCCAGCTGCAGGTGCAGGAGGCGCTGGGCTGGAACAGCAAAAGCTGGCCTTGGGCCGCCTATGGCCCGGCCGTGATGGTCGCGGTCAAGGCCGGCGTGCCGGTGCTGGGCGCCAACCTGCCGGCGGCGCAGATGCGGGCCGCCATGGCCGACACCCAGCTCGATACCCGGCTGCCGGGACCGGCGCTCAAGGCGCAGCAGCAGGCGATACGCGCGGGCCACTGCGATCTGCTGCCCGAGAGCCAGATTTCACCGATGACACGTATCCAGCTGGCGCGCGACATCAGCATGGCCCGCACCATCGCCCAGGCCGCGCTGCCCGGCAAGACCGTGGTGCTGCTGGCGGGCAGCGCCCATGTGAACCGGGAGCTCGGTGTGCCGCAACACCTTCCCGCCGACATGCATGTCAAGGCGGTGCTGCTGCGTGCTGGCTCACCACCCCCGGCGGCGCCTGATGCGCGCGCGGGCAGCGGCCAGGTGCCGGCCTTCGACGTGGTCTGGACCACGCCGGCCGTGCCGGAAAAAGACCATTGTGCGGATCTGAAGGACAGGATCAAGCCGTCCTGACCTGGCGCCATGGCCCAAGGGTCAGGCGTTCTTCCTGATCGCGTCGCTCACCACATTGACGATGCGCTCGATGTGCGCTTTTTCGACGATGTAGGGCGGGCAGATCACGATGTTTTCACCGGCCGGCCGCACCAGCACGCCATTGCGGAAACAGTCCATGAAGATGTCATAAGCGCGTTTGCCGGGCGCGCCGGCAATCGACGACAGCTCCACCGCCGCGGCCAGGCCCAGGCTGCGGATACCGATCACGTTCGGCAGGCCCTTGAAGGCGCTGTGCGCAGCGTCGCCCAGCACCACGCCCATCTGGCCGGCGCGTTCGAACAGCTTTTCCTGCTTGAACAACGACAGCGTGGCCATGGCCGCCGCGCAGGCGACCGGGTGGCCCGAGTAGGTGTAGCCGTGGAAAAACTCGATGGCATGCGGCGGGCTGCCGGCATTGGCCTCCATCATGGTGTTGTAGATGCGGTCGGTGCAGATCACGCCGCCCAGCGGGATCACGCCATTGGTCACGGCCTTGGCGAAGTTCAGCATGTCCGGCACCACGCCGTAGTAGTCGGCGCCGAAGTTGGTACCGAGCCGGCCGAAGCCGGTGATGACCTCGTCAAAAATCAGCAGGATGCCGTGTTTGTCGCAGATCTCGCGCAGGCGTTTGAGGTAACCTTTTGGCGGCAGGTACCAGCCGGCGCTGCCGGCCACCGGCTCGACAATCACGGCCGCGATGTTGCTCGGGTCATGCAGCGGCAGGATGCGGTTTTCGAGTTCCAGCAGCAAATCCTCTTCCCAGACCGGCTCGGCGCCGTGGATGTAGGCGTGTTTGACCGGGTCATGGATGAAACGCAGATGGTCCACGCGCGGCAGCAGCGCCGCGCCGTAGACCTTGCGGTTGGCCGGGATGCCGCCCACACTCATGCCGCCGAAACCGACGCCGTGGTAACCCTTTTCGCGGCCGATGAACACATTGCGGTGGCCTTCGCCGCGGGCGCGGTGGTAGGCCAGCGCGACCTTCAGCGAGGTGTCGGCCGCCTCCGAGCCGGAGTTGCAGAACAGGACCTGGTTCAGGTCGCCCGGCGCCATGGCGGCAATCATCTCGGCGGCCTGGAAGGCCTGGTCGTTGCTGGCCTGGAAGGCGGTGGCGTAGTCCAGCGTGTCGAGCTGCTTCTTGATGGCTTCGTTGATCGGTTTGCGGTTGTGGCCCGCGCCCACACACCAGAGGCTGGAGATCCCGTCCAGCACCTGCTTGCCGTCGTGGGTGGTGAAAAACATGCCATCGGCCGCCACAAACACACGCGGCTCCTTCTTGAAGCTGCGGTTCGGCGTGAACGGCAGCCACTGGTGGTCCATGTTGAAGTCGGGATAGGCCATCAAAATTCTCCTGCGGGGATAGGCGGGCTTGCCGGGTGTTGAATCTGCATTCTGGCACCGGCTGCACCTGTCTGCGGCAAAACGTCGCGGCTCCTGCGACAATTCTTGCATGAGCCCTACTTATATCCTCAACCTGTCCTGCCCGGATCGCCCGGGCATTGTCCATGCGGTGTCCGGCTTTTTGTTCGAACGCGGCGGCAACATTCTCGAAGCGGCGCAGTTCAGCGACGACAAGCAGGGCGACACGGCCGGCGACGCCACCGGCCTGTTTTTCATGCGCGTGAGTTTCGGCTGCAGCCAGCTGCCGTTTGAGACGCTCAAGGAACAGCTGGCGGTGCTGGGCTCGCAGTTCGGCATGTCCTGGAGCCTGCACCAGGCCACGCAGCCGATGCGCACGGTGCTGCTGGTCAGCAAGGAAGGCCATTGCCTGAACGACCTGCTGTTCCGCTGGAAGTCCGGCCTGCTGCCGCTGGACATACGCGCCATCATCTCCAACCACCGCGATTTCTACCAGCTCGCGGCCAGCTACAACGTGCCCTTTCACCATATCCCGGTGACGGCGGCGACCAAGGCCGAGGCCGAAAAACGCCAGTACGACATCGTCGAGGCCGAAGGCGCCGAACTGGTGGTGCTGGCGCGTTACATGCAGATCCTCAGCGACGACCTGTGCCGCAAGCTGGCGGGCCGGGCCATCAACATCCACCATTCGTTTTTGCCCAGCTTCAAGGGCGCCAAGCCCTACTACCAGGCGCATGCGCGCGGCGTCAAGCTGATTGGCGCCACCGCGCATTACGTGACGGCGGACCTCGACGAAGGCCCGATCATCGAGCAGGACGTGGCGCGCGCCGACCACAGCAAAACCGTGGAAGCCCTGACCGCCATGGGCCGCGACACCGAAAGCCAGGTGCTGGCGCGCGCGGTGCTGTGGCACAGCGAGCACCGTGTTTTGCTCAACGGCCACAAGACGGTGATTTTTAAATAGGCCATGGTGGCTGCCGCCCGAATCCCGCCGATTCAGTGCCTGCTGACCTTCGAAACGCTGGCGCGGCTGCGCAGCGTCACGCAGGCGGCCGAGGAGCTCAATGTCACGCCCAGCGCGGTCAGCCACCGGGTCAAGCAGCTCGAGCAGATCATAGGCACCAAGCTGTTCGGCCGCGCCGACTTTTCGCTGACCACCGAGGGCAGCGAGTACCTGGCCCATGTGCGCGAAGGCATCGCCATCCTGCAGAAATTTCCGGGCACGGCCGGCCAGAGCGGCACGCCCGGCAAACGCAAGCTGCGGCTGGCGGTGACGCCGACTTTTGCGCGCTCCATCCTGATCCCGCGCTTGCGCCAGTTCACCGATGCTTACCCCGAGATCGACCTGACCCTGCAGGTGTCCATCCCCCTGCTCGACGTGGTCGCCGAGGACGCCGACCTGGTGGTGCGTTTCGGCACCGGGCGTTACGCCGACGTCGAACATGTCTGCCTGATGAAGGACGAGGTCACGCCCCTGGCCTCGCCGGCCTATGTGCGCGAGCACGGACCCTTCGAGGCGCCCGAGGACCTGGACGGCGAGGCGCTGCTGCGCTCACCGCTGGAGCCCTGGCGCACCTGGTTTGCCGCGCATGCGCTGGACTGGCCGGAACCGGTGGACGGCTCACAGTTCAACGACATCGGCCTGATGTGCGACGCAGCCGCCGCCGGCATGGGCGTGGCGCTGATCCGGCTCAAACTGGGCGCGCCCTGGCTGGAAAATGGCTCGCTGGTGCGCCTGTACGAGCGCAATGTGCCGAGTCCGCACGCCCACTACCTGTGCTGGCGCACCGGCATGATGGACCGCTGGGAGTGCGCGGCCTTTGCCGACTGGCTGAAAAGCTCGGTGCTCTGAGCGGCCAGGGCTTCAGGCTTTTTCGCGCTCCAGCCCATGCCGGATAGGGGCCTGTAGCTATCACTTTGATAGCATGCCGTTTTTCACGCCGGGCCTGCATTTTCTTCACACCGGTGTTGTGCGCTTTGCATTACAGTGAGCCGAAGCACCTACCGCGAGCCCGCCCATGAACGCACCCCTGGATTCCCTGCAGCAGCAACAGCTTGAACGGACACAGCGCCAGGCCGAGGTGGTCCAGGCCTTGCAGGCGGTGTTGCCGGCCCATGCCCTGCTCTGGAACAACGAGGACACCACGCCTTATGAATGTGATGGCCTGACCGCCTACCGCCAGCGCCCGCTGGTCGTGGCCCTGCCCGAGACTTATGCGCAGGTGCAGGCGGTGCTCAAAACCTGCCACGCGCTGGCCGTGCCAGTGGTGGCGCGCGGCGCCGGCACCGGCCTGTCCGGCGGCGCGATGCCGCACAAGCTGGGCGTGACCCTGTCGCTGGCCAAGTTCAACAAGATCCTCAAAATGGACGCCATCAGCCGCACTGCGGTGGTCCAGGGCGGTGTGCGCAACCTGGCCATCAGCGAGGCCGCCGCGCCGCTGGGCCTGTATTACGCGCCGGACCCGTCAAGCCAGATCGCCTGCACCATAGGCGGCAATGTCGCCGAAAACTCGGGCGGCGTGCATTGCCTCAAGTACGGCCTGACGCTGCACAACGTGCTCAAGGTGCGTGGTTTCACGGTCGAGGGCGAAGAGGTGGAGTTTGGCAGCGACGCGCTGGACGGCGCCGGTTACGACCTGCTGGCGGTGCTGGTCGGCAGCGAAGGCATGCTGGCCGTCACCACCGAGGTGACCGTCAAGCTGGTGCCCAAGCCGCTGCTGGCGCGCTGCATCATGGCCAGCTTCGACGACCTGCGCAAGGCCGGCGACGCGGTGGCCGCGGTGATTGCCGCCGGCATCATCCCGGCCGGCTTGGAGATGATGGACAAACCCATGACGGCGGCGGTCGAGGACTTTGTGCATGCCGGCTACGACCTGAGCGCCGAAGCCATCCTGCTGTGTGAAAGCGACGGCACGCTGGAAGAGGTTGAGGAAGAAATCGGCCGCATGAGCGCGGTGCTGCGCAGCTGCGGCGCGACCGCCATCGCAGTCAGCCAGGACGAGGCCGAACGCCTGCGCTTCTGGAGCGGCCGCAAGAACGCCTTCCCGGCTTCGGGCCGCATCAGTCCCGACTACATGTGCATGGACTCGACGATTCCGCGCAAGCGCCTCGCGGACATCCTGCTGGCGATCCAGCAGATGGAGATCAAGTACGGCCTGCGCTGCGCCAATGTGTTCCACGCCGGCGACGGCAACCTGCACCCGCTGATTTTGTTCGACGCCAACGACGCCGACCAGCTGCACCGCTGCGAACTGTTCGGCGCCGACATCCTGGAAACCAGCGTGGCCATGGGCGGCACGGTGACCGGCGAACACGGCGTCGGTGTGGAAAAACTCAACTCCATGTGTGTGCAGTTTTCGGCTGCGGAAAACGAGCAGATGTTCGGCGTCAAGCGCGCCTTCGACCCGCAGGGCCTGCTCAATCCCGGCAAGGTGATCCCGACGCTGCAGCGCTGCGCCGAATACGGAAAGATGCTGGTGCGCGGCGGCAACATTTCGCACCCCGACCTTCCCCGGTTCTGACCATGCAAGGATTGCGCGGCCTGGCCTGGCTGCTGCTGTTGCAGTCCCTCGGCGAGCTGCTGTCGCGCGCCTTGTCCCTGCCCTTTCCCGGTCCGGTGGTCGGCATGCTGTTGCTGCTGCTGGCGCTGAACTGGCCGCTGGTGCGCGAACCGGTGGCCGCCTGCGCCGACTTCCTGCTGGCGCACCTGTCGCTGCTGTTTGTACCGGTCGGTGTCGGCGTCATGACACACCTGGCGCTGATCGCCGAATACGGCGGCCGCCTGTTGCTGGTGATTGTGTTGTCGACGCTGATCGGCCTGCTGGTGACAGCGCTGGTCCTCAACTTCTTGTGGCGCAAGGGCGATGCCGAAGTTCGTTGAACTCTGGGTCTACCTCTCCGCCACGCCGCTGTTCGGCCTGACGGCAACGCTGGTGGTGTATGTGCTGGCCCAGGCGGCCTCTGCCCGGCTGCAACAAGCGCCCTGGGCCAACCCGGTGGCCTGGACCGTGCTGACGATTGCCGCGGTGCTGCTGGCCACCGGTGTGCCCTACCCCACTTATTTTGCCGGCGCGCAGTTCATCCACTTCCTGCTCGGGCCGGCCGTGGTGGCGCTGGCCTGGCCGCTGTGGCAGCGCCGCACCGAGTTGCGCCGGCGCTGGGGCCGCTTGCTGCTGGCGGCGCTGGCCGGCGGCGCGGCGACCATCAGCTCGGCCGTGGCGCTGGGCTGGGCCGTCGGCTTGCCGGCCGAGGTCTTGCTGTCGCTGGCACCGAAGTCGGTGACTGCGCCGGTGGCCATGGGCATTGCCGAAAAGATAGGCGGGATCCCGGCGCTGGCCGCGGTCTTTGCGGTACTGACCGGCCTGGTCGGCGCCGTGGCCGGCAGGTATTTGTTCGACCTGTGCCGCATTCCGCTCGACGCGCCCGGCTGGGCGGCACGCGGCTTTGCGCTGGGCACGGTGTCGCACGGCATAGGCGCGGCGCGCGCACTGCAGGTCAATGCCGACGCCGGGGCCTACGCCGGTCTGGCGCTGGGCCTGCAGGTGGTGCTGGCCTCGCTGCTGCTGCCGCTGCTGTTTCGCCTGTTCTAGCGCCGGGTGCTATTGATTTTATAGCTATTCGCCCATGGTGGACATGGGCCAGCGGCCCATTTCACTGTCAATCGGACGAAGGGCCACTCACCAGGGATCGACAAAACGAGCCCCGATTTCGGGCCTTGCCCGCGCCGACGCCAGCCCGCCTGCCAGCCAGGCACGGGTCTCAGCCGGATCGATCACCGCGTCGATCTCCAGTGTGGTGGCCATGGGCAGGGCGCCACCGTTCTCGTACTGGCGCGCCACCAGGGTGGTGTACAGCGCATCGCGCTCCGGGCCTTCGGGCACCGCCTCCAGCTCCTTGCGAAAGCCCAGCTTCACCGCGCCCTCCAGCCCCATCGCGCCGAATTCGGCGGTGGGCCAGGCGACTGTGAACATCGGCGAGTGAAAACCACCGGCCGTCATGGCCATGGCGCCCAGGCCGTAGCCTTTGCGCAGCACCACGCTGAAAAACGGCACGCGCAGAGACGCGGCCACCACAAACAGGCGGCTGACATGGCGCACCTGCGCCTGCGCCTCCATGTCGGGACCGACCATGAAGCCCGGTGTATCGACAAAACTGACGAGCGGCAGGCCATGGCTGTTACACAGCTGCATGAAACGCGCGGCCTTGTCGGCCGCATCGGCGTCGATGGCACCGCCCAGGTGCTGCGGGTTGTTGGCCAGGATGCCGACAGCGCGGCCTGCGATGCGCGCCAGCGCGGTGTGTATGCCGATACCAAAACCGCTGCGCAGCAGCAGCAGGCTGCCGCTGTCCACCACGCCGTCCAGCACCGCCAGCGTGTCGTACACACGCAGGCGGTTCTCCGGCACCAGATCCCGCAGGGCGGCCGCATCGGGCGCCAGCCCGTCCTTCAGCGCTCCCTGGAAAAAGCCCAGGTAATGCCGCGCCGCGGCCACTGCCTGCGCCTCGTTGTCGACCAGCACATCGATCACGCCGTTGGCATGCTGCACGGCGCTGGGCCCGATCTGCTCCGGCGTGAACACGCCGAGGCCCCCGCCTTCGACCATGGCCGGTCCGCCCATGCCGATGTTGCTGCCCCGGGTGGCGATGATCACGTCGCTGCAGCCCAGCAGTGCCGCATTGCCGGCAAAACAGCGCCCGGCCGCGATACCGACGACAGGCACCTGGCCCGACAGGCGCGCATAACTCGCGAAGGTGGCCACATGCAGGCCGGCGACGATGGGCATGTCGGTGTCGCCGGGCCGGCCGCCGCCGCCTTCGGCAAACAGCACCACCGGCAATTTGTTCTGCAGCGCAATGCCCAGCATGCGGTCGGTCTTCTGGTGGTTGCGCATGCCCTGGGTGCCAGCCAGCACGGTGGCGTCATAGGCCATCACCACCGCGCGGCTGGCCTCCGCGCCGAACAAGGCGCCGTTGATGCTGCCGATGCCGGTGACCATGCCGTCGGCCGGCGTGTTGGCGATCAGGTCGTCCTCGCTGCGGCGGCTGCGCTGCGCCGCCAGGGCCAGCGCGCCGTATTCAATGAAGGAGTTCTCATCGCACAGGTCGGCGATGTTCTCGCGCGCGCTGCGCAGGCCCAGCGCATGGCGTTTGGCCATGGCTTCGGGGCGGCTGGCGTCGGTGGTCTTGTGGTGACGGTCCTGCACGCGTTGCAGGTCCGGCCGCTGCGCCGCCTGCACCGTGTCGGCGGAAGGCACAGGCTCGCGCGGGCGCGCGCCTGTGCCGTCGGGATGCAGGGTGGCGAGCAGGGCGCCCGCTTCCACCAGTTCATCGCTTGCGAAAAACAGTTCACCGACCTGGCCGCCCGCAGAGGCACGGATCTCGTGCTCCATCTTCATGGCTTCAAGAATCAGCAGCAGGTCGCCAGTTTCGACAAAATCACCGGGCGCAACAGCCCACTGCACAATGCGGGCCTGCAGGGGGGAATGGACAGCGCTCATCCGCTGATTGTGCGCCGCCGCGATCCAGCGGCCCGTCAAGCCGGTGACAGAAAGCCCGCCTCAGGGGAGGGAGCGCCCAGGCGGGCTCATGCGACCTGCAGGCCCGGCTTGCCTGTCAGGGCGGCCTTGGTGCCGGCAACGGCGCCGTAGAGGATTTCACCGGCCAGCTGGCCGCCTTCCTCAATCACCAGCTTGCCATAACGGATCTTGCCGGTGACCTTGCCGGTTGCATAAATCACCAGCTTCTGGCGCACCGTGAGGTTGCCGTCGAATTCGCCGTGGATTTCCGCGATGTCGATTTCGGCCGAGCCCTTGAACGCACCATGCTCGGCGATCTGGATCACGCGCGAGTCCATGGTGGCTTCCACCAGGCCTTCCACCACCAGGGTGTCGCAGTCTGTGATCTCCACGCCCTTGAGCTTGATGTTGGGGCCCACCGTCAGCTTGCTGCCGCCTTCGCGCGGCGGGCTGCTGGCGCTTGACGCCGTGTTCGGCGGCGCGGACGCTGCGCTCACCGGCGCGGCACTCGCGGCCGCGGGCTGCGTGCCATTGGCGTAGGGATTGGGATTGGGACTGCCGTGACGCAGGCTGGTGGGTTCGTTGTCGCGCTTGCCGAAGAACGGGGATTGCAGTGCCATGAGGGTTCCTTCAAAAGAGTCCGATGGTACGGAGACACATTTCAAAAGTCTCCACTGCTAATGCAAGATGAGTAACGAAATTAATTACCGCGTTGCGCCGGCCATGCCCGTCTCTTCCCGCTTGTGAAGCGCCGCGGCGATAGACTTGCCGCATGAGCTACACACTCCGTATCTTCCACACCGACGATGTCAGCGACGCAGAACGCGAGGCCGCAGCGCAGCGTTTTCGTGCGGCGCTGGAAGCGTCGCTCGGCGACGCCAGCCTGGTGGCACCGGTGTACCGGGCCTGGCTCAGGCTGCTGCTGGCGCATGGGGAACAGGAGCGTCCCTGGGATCTGAGCCCGGCCGAACAGCTGCTGGCAGACCAGTGGGAAGCGGCCGAACTGGCGGCCACACGCGCAGCCTTCGGCACCGAACGCTACATGGGTGATGCGCACTATGAACTCGACATCGGCGACCGTTAAAACCAGCGCCGCAGGCCATCTGGCAACACGCTGAAGCCGGGCGCCGGCTTTTTGCCGATAATGATCCCATTGACTGAAAGGCGTGTTGTGGAATCCGTGGTGTTTGTCCTCATTGTCCTGGCCCTGCTGGGATTGGCCGCCTTTGGCTGGCTGCGCAGGACGCGGCGCAAGGCCGACGCCGAGCCGGCCATGAAAACCACCCATGAAGAAAGCGCCTATCAGGTCAGTTATGCGCCGCCCGAGTTTGAGTGGAGCGGCACCACGACCGGCGCCCTCCCCCTCAAGACCCTGACCTACAAGCAGTACGAATGCCTGGAAGATGCGCGTTACGGTTTCCGCATCGTGGCCGTGGCACCGTCAGAACGCAAGCAGCCGCAGCCACACAAAACCCGCGCCCATGGCCTGAAAACCGTGGCCTCGCTGCAAAAACACGGCTTTCTGGAAGAGGACGGCACCGGCGGCTACCTCATCACCGACCACGGGCTGAACGCGCTGGAAGTCTGCAGCGTGCGTTACTGAACTTGCGCGGCGCCCGACGGCCGGCTCAGACCGTGGCGTCTTTTGGCGCCTTGCTCACGGCCCACGAGTAAAGCGCCACAAACACCAGCGCGTCGAACACGGCGCCGAAGCAGATGTACAGGATCGGCATGAACAGCACCGACAGGTGCTGCATGATGAAGGCCTGGGCAAGCACCTGGTGCGGCACCATGACGATCAGGAACACCAGGATCAGCGCGGTGTGGAACAGCTTGGAGAACAATCCCTGGTTCAGGATGTAGTAGCCCATCGCCAGCATCAGTGGTGTGGCCAGGATCACGACATAACCGATGGTCATCAGCTCCTCGCTGTGCCGCGCCACGCTGTAGGGAAAGGCCGTCGGCGTGAACCAGAAGTAGGCCAGGGCGATGAGCTGAACCACGCAGAAAATACGCAGCGGGTACTTCAGCGGCAGGGCTGCGTCGCGCATGCGCAGGGACAGCGCCAGGCCCAGCAGCGCGATGACGGTGGTGACCACCATCGTGGTCGTGCCCGGCATCAGGGCGCCGTCCGGCACATTGGACAGCACCAGCGCATACTGCCCGGCTTCGTTGAGCCGGGTGGACAAGCCGAAAGGCAAATTCAGCCCGGCAGACCAGAACAGGATGCAGGCACGCCAGAACTCCAGCAGCAGAGGCTTGGCCCAGAACAGCAGGCTGCACAGCAGCAGCGGCAGCACGATGGCCTGCGCCAGCAGCCAGGGCGTGACCTTGAGCGGCGTGATGGCACGGTGCGGGCGCACCTTCACATTGCGCGCCCTGGCTTGCCTGACCGCGGCGAACGAGGCGTGAAAGAGGCGATCGTGTTCGCGCGCCTCTTCGGACACAGAAATGTTTTTCGAGCTCATGGCGCTTTTCAGAAGTCGTGGAAGATGCCGACGTTCACGCCACTGCGGCGGTAGGACGGGTTGGTGTAGCGGTTGGCGCCGACGAGCACTCCGGTACTCGGCGTGAGCCAGTGCCGCCAGGTCAGGCTGGCCTCACGGCTGTTGAAGTTGACCAGTTGGGCGCCGGCGGCAACCGCCAGATAACCCTCGGTGCCCCAGCCGTAGCGGCCCGTCACCAGGTCCTGCTTGTTGCGCCCCCAGGTCAGCGCCACGAACTGCTGCTGGCTCTTGACCGAACCCGGGTTGCTGGTATTGAAACGCACGCCGCCCTCGACGATCCACGGCGCTTCGAAGTAATAGGCCGCGCCCAGCGACACGCTGCGGTCGGTATAACCCGTGGGTGCGTCGTAATAACCCACACCGATCGAGCCGACCAGGTTGCGCCCGGGAAGAAACTTGCGGTACAGGGTTGCGTCGACACGGGCCTTGGGCAGGTAAAAGGCGCCGTCGCCCACACCCACCGCCACCGATGCATGCCAGTCGGGATTGAAGGTGTAGGTGTCGCTCACCCCCACAAACGTGCCCGACTGGCCAAAACGGTGGTGCTGCGACAGTTCGCCCTGCAACACGTGCGCCCCGGCGCCGTAGGTGCCGCGCAGCGTGAGGTCGCGCCAGTTGCCGAAACCTCCGGTCAGCCGCTGCGCGCCGGCGCTGAGTTCCAGGCTGCGCTGGGGCTCGGCGCCTTCGGCGGCAGGCGGCGCGGCCGCCATGCCGACCTGGTTGGGAATCGGGGCCTGGGCCTGGGCATGGGCCGCGGCAAGGGGCCACAGGCAAGCCGACAGGGCGAGGATGGGAGTGATGCGGGACATGAGGTTTCCTCTAAAAATCGGTGGGGAGGTCTGAAAGGCTGGGGCGCGGCTTGTGTTTGCTTACTGGCAGCGGGCCGCCGGGTTTGCCGCGCTCAGGCCCCGGCTCACCAGCAGCTGGTAAGAGGTTTCGTCGGTCACGGCCCAGCGCGCGGAGTGCCGCAAGGGCGTCGCTTCGCGCAACCAGCAGCTGGCCGTGGCCTTGTCGTCCTGGCGCAGCGCCAGAACGGCCAACAGGCCCCAGGGATAGTCGGCCTTGCCGTGATTGAGCCATTCGCTGCGGTGCTGCTGCATCCAGGCGCGGTAATGCTGCCTGGCGCCTGCAGGC
>LNFM01003932.1_pt1 | contig 30903 bp, 29 predicted proteins | sample 596031 | NCBI WGS metagenome assembly LNFM01 (sample SAMN04254537, study PRJNA301005) | activated carbon metagenome | isolation source: dual media filters at the Ann Arbor, Michigan drinking water treatment plant | place: USA: Ann Arbor
GTGCAACGCCAGCCCGAGCGGGTCCGCAAGTACTTCGAGCATGAACCCGTTCGTTATGCCGCTTGATTCAAGTTCGATAATGCCGGCTCAATAACGAAGGCTCAAAATGTAGTCCACCAAGGCCTGACGCTCTCGATTGCTGAGCGAGAAGTCGGGCATGCGCGTGTGTCCCGTCGAGAGATAGGCCTTGAGCTGCTCGGCGTTGGTCGTGGGCTTGGCCGCGATGGCGGAGAAGCTCGGAATGCCATTTGCGCTGGCGGTCTTGGGCGCGGGCTCGACGATGTGGCAGGCCATGCACCAGCGCTGGGCCAGGGCTGCGCCATAGCCGGGGCCTTGCGCCGCCGCAGGCAGTGGCAGGAGAACGAGCAGCAGGGCGACTAGTCGCTTCATAGACTCCTCCATGATCCAAAGGGCGTGACGATCGGGCCCGCTCAGGAACGCCGCATGGCCCGGAAAAGCGCGATCCCGACGACCAGCACCAACAGCGCCGGTATCAGCCCCATCAAGGCGACCTCGAGGGGATCCCTCGATGAGCGCGACAGGAAGGCGAGCCACGTCCGCTCCGTCTGGCACAACAGGCGGCCGTCGACCTGGCGAACGCACGACATGTTAATGAAGAGCATCCAGCCGATCCACGACATGGCGCTGCCGACCAGCCACAGCGTGATCAATGCCCGTCCGGAGCCCATTTCAGTCGTTCCTCCCCGATCGTTCGGCTTCAGGTGGTGAAGTCGACACGGCACACTGACTCCCTAGACCAGGATCGTCTCGGCGGCCAGTTCATTGGAGTTTCGCTCCGGGCGCCTTGTTCCAGATCAAACAGGCACCCGCGCTGACTTGATCTGGATCACGGCCTCATGTGGCTTTTCCCAGTTGACTCACTTCATCGTCGAGTGCGGCAATATCCATTGCCGTCGGCTGAGTCTTTCTGGAAAGCGTCGCATGAACCAACTGCCGGGTCAGATCACCACGGGCTCGGATGGAGAGGCCTTCGAGGACGTGGCGTCCGATTATAGCCGCCTGCTGTTGCTGCGCGGCGTGGCGGCCCTGCTCTTTGCGTTTCTCGTCTTCTTCTGGCCCAGGCTCACCATTACCGGTCTGGCGATGCTCTGGGGTGGCTATTCCCTTGTCGACGGTGTTCTAGCCCTGGTTGCCGCGATCCGCGGGAGGAGCGGTGCACCGCGGCTCTGGCTGGGCCTGATCGGATCGGCCGGGCTGGTCTGTGCCGGCGGCACGCTGTTTGCGCTCGACGACGTCACTGCGCATCTGGTCGGGATCATCTCCATCTGGGCGATCACGATCGGTGCGATGCAGGTCTGGGCTGCGCTCGAGCTGCGCAAGGCGGTTGATGGCAATTGGATATTGGTGCTCGATGGACTGGGCGCGCTTCTGTTCGGGCTGGCTTTGGCCTTCTGGCCGAACCTTCGGGCGGAGGCCTTGCTCTGGTTGGTCGGATGGTTCGCGGCGGCGGTTGGCAGCCTGCTTGTGAGCGTAGGCTATTGGTTGCGCCGGACGACACCGTAGCGATCGCTACCCCCCAGGCGCGATCCCGCGCCTGGCCATGTGTTCGGCGATGTCCGGCTTGATCGATGCCGCCGCCGCGACGTCCCCGTCACCGCCTCGCGCATCTCCCTTCATGCGCCTGGCCACGCCCCGGCCGAACAACGCGTAGGGATTTTCAGGCTGGGTCTTGAGCAGCGCCGTGTAGTCCGCGATGGCGTCGTCGTAACGCTTCAGCTTCAGGTAGGTGATGGCGCGGGACGCATAGGCGGCGGGATACTTGCGCTTGATGCGAAGAGCCTCGTTGCAGTCCGACAGGGCCTGTTCGAGTTCTCCCAGGACGGCCTTTGCAAAGCACCGGTTTCCAAGGGCGACCGGGCTCGAGGGATTGATCCGGATGGCCTGATCGAAGTCGTCGACCGCCAACCTGTAGCGTTCCAGGGCGATATAGGTCGTGCCCCGACTGTTGAACGCCTCCGCGTCCTGCGGATTGGTCTCGACGGCCCGGGCGTAATCCTCCAGAGCCTGTTCGTACTGGCCCTTGTCGTCGTAGGCGTTGCCACGATTCTTGTAGGCCGTTGCCAGGTCGTTCCTGTCGACCAGCCCTCGCGAGATGACGGCCGTGCAGCTGATGATCACCTGTTCGGATGCGGCATCCTCGTAGCACTTCCGATAGAACGCCTCGTAGCCTTGCGCGCGCGGTGCGTCGGCGCCTGCCATGTAAAGCGCACCCGACAGGATCGACAGGAGGGCCCATTGCCTGATCATGCCCTGATCTACCAGCGCTCGCCCGGCGCAACATGATCCAGATCAAGGATCGATCGAGAGGGAACCTCATGGCTTGAGGCATATCAATTCCCGGTCGGACCATCGCGCTTACCGTGCGGACGAACAACGGAGGAACCCATGCCAAAGATGATGGCGGCTGTGTTTGCCGAGCCGGGCCGGATCGTCCTTGAGTCGCGACCGGTGCCCGATGTCGGTCCCCTGGATGCGCTGGTGAGGATCAGCACGACGACGATCTGCGGCACCGACGTGCACATCCTTCGCGGGGAATACCCCGTCGCCAAGGGGTTGATCGTCGGCCACGAGCCGGTCGGGATCATCGAGAAGCTCGGATCGCAGGTCCAAGGCTACAAGGAAGGCCAGCGCGTGATCGCCGGCGCCATCACCCCGAGCGGTCACAGCTACGCCTGTCTCTGCGGCGCGCATTCGCAGGACGGACCGGGCACGCGGCATGGCTTCAGGCCGGCGGGCGGCTGGCGCTTCGGCAACAGAGTTCGTCCTCGTGCCGGATGCGATGACCAATCTCGCGCCGGTCCCGTCGAACCTTACCGACGAGCAGGTGCTGATGTGTCCCGACATCATGTCGACGGGCTTCGCCGGCGCCGAGAGCGGCAGCGTCCGCATCGGCGACATCGTGGCGGTCTTCGCTCTCGGTCCGATCGGCCTCTGCGCCGCGTTGGGCGCCCGGCTGATGGGCGCCACCACGGTGATCGGCGTCGACACGGTGCCGGAACGGCTGGCCGTCGCACGCAAGCTGGGGATCGACCATGTCGTCGATTTCAAGAAGGGCGATCCGGTGGCGGCGATCCGCGACCTCACGGCGGGTCGCGGCGTCGACGTCGCGATCGAGGCGCTGGGGACGCAGCAGACCTTCGAGAACGCGCTTCGCGTTCTGCGGCCGGGCGGTACGCTTTCGAGCCTCGGCGTCTATTCGTCCGATCTGCGCATCCCGCTCGATGCCTTCACGGCGGGCCTGGGCGACAACAAGATCGTCACGTCGCTCTGTCCGGGAGGGAAGGAGCGCATGCGGCGGCTGATGAACGTCATCGCGGCAGGGCGAGCCGACCTGGGCGCGCTGGTGACGCACCGTTTCAAGCTCGCCGACATCGAGCAGGCCTACGACCTTTTCGCGCATCAGCGCGACGGGGTTCTCAAGGTCGCCCTCACACCGTGATTCGGAGCCATTCCGATGGTCAGTCCTCCTTCCGGCTTCGACGGTCCGGCCGTGCCTTCGCTGCCGGGCCGGCGCCTGTTGCGTCCTGACTTCCTGTGGGGTGTCTCGACTTCGTCCTACCAGATTGAGGGCGCGGCCCGGGACGAGGGGCGCGGTCCCAGCGTCTGGGACGGATTTTCCCACGAGCCCGGGAGGATCGCCAACGGCGATACCGGGGATGTCGCCTGCGATCACTATCATCGGTACGCCGAGGACATCGCCCTGATGCGCGACATGGGTGTGGGCGCCTATCGCTTCTCGATCGCCTGGCCGCGTGTGTTGCCGGACGGCCGCGGCGCCATAAACGAGCGCGGGATTGCCTTCTACGACCGGCTCGTCGACGGGCTGCTTGCCGCGGGAATCGAGCCCTGGGTCTGCCTGTACCATTGGGACCTCCCGCAGGCGCTCCAGGATCGAGGGGGGTGGGCCAATAGAGACAGTGCGGGCTGGTTCGCGGACTATGCCCGCCTGGTGGCGAGCCGGTTGGGCGATCGCGTGAAGCGGTTTGCGACCTTCAACGAGCCGGGCGTCTTCAGCCTGTTCGGCTATGCGTTCGGCTGGCATCCACCGGCGGTCGACGATGCCGCGCAGCACCATGCCGCGATCCACCACGTGAACCTGGCGCACGGCGCGGCGATCGACGTGCTTCGGGCCTACCTGCCTGGCGCGTCGCTCGGAACCATCTGCAACCTGCAGCCGGTGCGGCCGGTCGATCCGACGGAAGCGGACCGTGCTGCGGCCGCCCTGCTGGACGACTACTGGAACCGTGCCTTCGCAGATCCGCAGGTTCGCGGAGCCTATCCCGAGCGGCTCGCCGCGCGGATCGCGCCCTTCGTCCAGGAAGGCGACATGGACCGGATCCGGCGCCCCATCGACTGGCTCGGCATCAACCACTATTCGCCGATCTACGCCCGGGCCGACGCCAAGTCGCGCCTGGGATTCGCCTGGAGCGACGCGCCGGCCGACGTCCCGCGATCGCCGATCGGATGGCAGATCGATCCCGAAGCCTTCAGGGACACGCTGCTCGACGCCTGCGACCGGTATCGGCTGCCGATCTACGTGACGGAGAACGGCGCCGGCGCGGAGGAGAGCGGCGATGCCTCGGGGGCGGTGAACGACGTCGAGCGCATCGCTTATCTGTCGCGCTACATCGATGCGCTCGAAGAGGCCGTCACCTTCGGCGCCGACGTGCGGGGCTATTTCGTCTGGTCGCTGCTCGACAACTTCGAGTGGGGCGCAGGTTATGCCAACCGCTTCGGGCTCGTCCGGGTGGACTATCCAACGCAGCGCCGCATCCCCAAGGCCTCGGCACGTTGGTACAAGGCGACCATCGCCGCCCAAATTCGCGGCAGGGTGTCGTGAGCTGCCTCCTCGCCGATGTCGGGGGTACGCGCACCCGTTTTGCCTTGCTCGCGGACGGGCAGGTGGGGCCGATCGAATCGCTGCGCACCGGCGCCTACGCCAGCATGCATTACGCCGCGCATCACTTTCTCAACGGGCAGCCGGAGGGCACGGTCGTGGACCGGGCGGTGATCGCCGCGGCCGGTCCTGTCTCGGGCGGCCGCTGCAAACTCACCAATGCCGCCTGGACGCTGGACGCCGAAGGCCTCCGGCAATCGCTGCACCTGCGGTCGGTCCGTCTGGTCAACGACCTCGAGGCCCTGGCCTGGGCCGTGCCGCAGTTCGGTCCCGACGATGTCGTGGCGGTCGGCGAGGGTAGCGCCGTGATGGGCGAGCCCGTCGTGGTCATCGCGCCGGGGACCGGTCTCGGCCTCTCCTGCCATCTTCCCGGCGCCGTTGCACGCGTCGCGGCCAGCGAAGCCGGGCACACGACGCTTGCGGCGAGCGACGCCGGCGACGACGCGATCCTGGCGGGGCTGCGCAAGCGCTTCGGCCATGTCTCTGTCGAGCGGGTCCTGTCGGGTGCCGGACTGGTGAACCTGCACGCGGTGCTGGCGGTGCAGGACGGCCACGCGCCGGGGACTCCGACGCCAGAGGAGATCGTCCGGGGCGCGCTTTCCGGCACCGCGCCCCGCTACGCTGGCGCGCTCGAACTGTTCTGCGGGTTTCTGGGATCGTTCGCGGGCGACATGGCACTCACGTTCGCGGCCCGCGGCGGGGTGCTGATCGGCGGAGGGATTGCGCCTCACATCGTCCCTGTTCTTCGGGATTCGTCGTTTCGAAAGCGCTTCGCCGCGAAGGGCCGCTTCGCCGGGTATGTCGGTCAAATTCCCACCGCCGTCATCGTTCGGCCGGAGCCGACCTTCCTTGGCCTGGCGGCGCTGGCGGCCCGGGGGGCCTGATGAGGACGGACGATGGTGTCTCGGCCGTCGGGCCGGGGCCGCTCAGGCGCTTCTGGCACAGCGCTCTGGGGTTTGGCCGAGGCAAGGGGGCTTGGGTTCCGTGGACCCTGATCGGGCTGCTCATTCTCTGCGTCGTGGCGCAGCTCCTGGTGCAGTACCGGCTGAACGTCTGGAACCGTGACTTCTTCGATGCGTTGGAAAAGCGGAACGGGGCAGGGATCCGCCACCAGACCTTTCTGCTGCCCGGTCTTGCCGCGTGCAGCATCTTCCTCGCTGCCTTTGCCGTCTGGGCGCGGATGACCTTCCAGCGGAGGTGGCGCGGTTGGCTGACACCGCACCTGGTCGGGCTGTGGCTGCAGAACGGCAACTACCGGCGCCTCGAGGCCGGGAGCGACGAACCCCAACTCGCGGAGTACCGGATTGCCGAGGATGCGCGCATTGCCACCGATGCCCCGATCGATCTCGTGACCGGCCTGCTTTCCTCGGTGCTGACGGCGGCGACCTTCGTCGTGGTCCTGTGGACGGTGGGCGGCGCGATCGCCATCGGGCCTGCGCGCCTCGGTCTGGAGCTGCCGGGTTACCTTGTGTTCGCCAGCATCGCCTACGCCATGCTGACCACGGGGGCCATGTTGCTGGTCGGACGGCGGATGGCGCATGTCATCGAACGGAAGAACCAGGCCGAATCGGAACTCAAGTTCGCGGTCGCCCGTCTTCGCACAGCGCCGGTCGGTGCGACGGGGGCGGGCGTGCAGGCGGGGGCGGTCAGCTTCGCGCTGGACGAGGTGCTCCGAACCTGGCGCTTTTTGTGCGGCCAGCATGTGCGGACGACTCTGGTATCGTCCGGCAATACGCTGCTGGCGCCCATCATCGGCCTGATCCTGTCGGTGCCCAAGTACATCGACGGCTCCCTGTCGCTCGGCGAGGTGACCCAGGCTGCTGCAGCGTTCGCGGCCGTCCAGATTGCATTCAACTGGCTGGTCGACAACTATCCGCGCCTGGCGGAGTGGGCCTCGTCGGCCAGCCGTGTGGGCGTCCTGCTGCTCGCGGTCGACCAGTTGGGCGACCTGCGCCGGCCGCCGGCGACCGAGGCCGCGTCCGGGAGATAAGCCATGTCGCTACCTGAGACCGAGCCGGCGGGAGCCTCGCGGCGGGCAGGCCTCTCGCAGGCGGACGCGCAAGCGCGCTTGCGAGCAGAGGGCTTCAACGAACTGCCCATGGGCGATGGCCGGGGTATCCTGCGCATCGTCGTCGATGTGCTCCGGGAGCCGATGTTCTCGTTGCTGCTGGCGGCCGGCGCCATCTATCTGCTGCTCGGCGATCTCGGCGAGGCGATCGTACTGCTCGCCTTTGCGACTTTCTCGGTCCTGATCACGGTCGTCCAGGAGACCCGCAGCGAGCACGTGCTGGCGGCCTTGCGCGATCAGGCGAGCCCGCGCGCGCTGGTGATCCGCGACGGAGAGCGGCGACGCATCCCGGGCCGGGAGGTCGTGCGCGGCGACACGATCGTCGTGCTCGAAGGGGATCGTATTCCCGCCGACGCGGTCGTCGGTTCGGCCAGCAGCCTCGTCGTCGACGAATCTCTGCTCACCGGTGAATCGGTTCCCGTCAACAAGAGCGCCGGTGACGCCGGGGCCGCCATGGCGCGCCCCGGTGGCGAGAACACTCCGTACCTGTATTCGGGAACCCTTGCCGTCCATGGCGAGGGCGTTGCGGTGGTGCGCGCGACCGGACCGAACAGCGAACTCGGCCGCATCGGACAATCGCTGAAGGCGATTACCCCGGAGCCGCCACGGCTGCAGGTGGAAACGCGGCGGCTCGTCCGGATCTTTGCCGCGGTTGGGCTCGCCGCCAGCCTGGCCGTCGTGCTCCTGATCGGAATCGTGCAAGGGGACTGGCTGCAGGCGGTACTGGGCGGGATCGCCATCGGCATGTCTCTCCTGCCGGAGGAGTTTCCCCTCGTACTCACGGCCTTCATGGTCATGGGGGCGTGGCGCCTTTCGCGGGTGCGGGTCCTGACGCGCCGCGCCTCTGCGATCGAGATGCTGGGCGCCGCAACGGTGCTGTGCTCCGACAAGACGGGCACGATGACCCAGAACCGCATGAACCTGGCGGAGGTGCGCACGCCGGGAACGACCTGGCGGGCAGGACAGGAGCCGCCCGATGCCGATGTGGCGACCCTGATCGAGGCCGCCCGGGGCGCGAGTTCGCCCGAACCCTCCGATCCGATGGAAAAGGCCCTCGCAGCCCAGGCCGGCGGTAGGGCGGCCGGCAAGCTCCTGCGCCGCTACGGCCTGCAGCCGACGCTGCTGGCCATGAGCCATGTCTGGCAGGACGAGGATGGCGGCCGGCACGTGGCGACGAAGGGCGCGCCCGAGGCCATCGGCGCCCTCTGTCGGCTCGACGCCGCGGGCCAGGCATGGCTGCATCGCGCGATCGAGGACATGGCCAGCGAAGGCATGCGGGTGCTGGGCGTCGCCCGGGGACGACTGCCGGACGGTCCCTTGCCGGAGGAGCAGACGGGCTTCGATCTCGAGTTCCTCGGCCTGGTGGGCTTTGCTGATCCGCTGCGCGACAACGTGCCGGGCGCCATCGGCGAATGCCGCTCGGCGCAGATCAGGGTGATCATGATCACCGGCGACTATCCGGCCACGGCGCGCGCGATTGCCGGGCGCGCGGGCCTCGACGCCGGCAAGGCCGTCGACGGACGTTCCCTTGAGAATATGGACGCCGCCGCCCTGCGCGAGTGCATTCGCACGACCAATGTGTTCGCCCGTATCATGCCGGAGCAGAAGCTTCGCCTCGTACAGGCCCTGAAGGCCGACGGCGAGGTCGTGGCGATGACGGGCGACGGGGTCAACGACGCGCCGGCGCTCCGGGCCGCGCATATCGGCGTGGCGATGGGAGGGCGCGGCACCGACGTTGCGCGGGAAGCTTCCGCCATCGTTCTGCTCGACGACGATTTCGGCTCGATCGTGCGGACCATTCGCCTCGGACGGCGCATCTACGACAATCTCCGGAAGGCGAGCGCGTACATCGTGGCGGTGCACATACCGATCGCGGGCCTCGCGCTGCTGCCGCTGCTGTTTGGCCTGCCGTTCATGCTCAGCCCCATCCACATTGCGTTCCTCGAGATGGTCATCGATCCGGTCTGCTCGATCGCCTTCGAGGCCGAGGCGGAAGAGCGGGACCTGATGCAGCGGCCGCCACGGGCCGCAGACAGCCGGTTGCTGTCGCCCTCGATGATGGCGTTCAGCCTCCTGCAAGGCGGCCTGGCGCTCGTAACGCTCGCTGTGGTGCTGGTGGTGGGCATCGGCCGGGACATGCCGACCGACGAATTGCGCGCCCTGATGTTCACCTCGCTCGTCCTGACCAACGTCGGGTTGATCGTCGTCAATCGCTCCTTCTCCTCGTCGTTGTCCGTGGCTCTGCGGCGGCCCAATTTCTTTCTGTGGTTTCTCCTGTCGGTGGTCGCCGTGGTGCTGACGATTGCGCTCACCTGGCCGCCAGCGATGGATCTCTTCCAGTTCGGCCCGCTGCATGCCGACGATCTCAGCGTGTCGCTGCTGGCGACCGTGGGCCTCATCCTCTCGCTGGAGGCGTTGAAGCCCTGGTGGCGGCACAGCCTGCGCAACTGACACGCCCGCTGTTGAGATAGGTCAAGGCACCGCGGTGCCGGCGCGGCCATGGTCGAGCGCTGCCACCAAAACGGGTCGCGATCGTCATGCTCTACCTCTCCAACGCCAACCTGCCGATCTCGGTTCGCCAGCAGCTTCCGCTGCGGGCGCAGGACCTCTATCGGGAGGCCTTCAATGAAACCTGGTCCCTGCATACTGGCGACGCCGGGCGCGAGGAACATGCCAGCCGCACCGCATGGGCGGCCGTGAGGCATCACTACCACGCCATGCCGGGTGGCCAGTGGCAGCCGAACGTGCCCTCCGATCTGCCGGGCCCGGACGAGGCGGGACGATGACATACAGTGTCGTCATGGCGGCGCTGTCGCCCGGTCGCGACTGCCAGGGTGTGGCCGGCGCGGCGATCGCACTGGCCCGGCAGTTCGATGCCATGCTGCTGGCGCGAGCCTACTGCCGCCCGATCCACTGCATCTGCGGCGACTATTCGGTCCCCGCGGCGCTGTTCCAGGAGGACCGGCGGCAGATCGAGCGGCATCTCAAGGCGTCGGAAGCGGACTTCCGGGCGATTGTCGCGAAACACGACCATGCAGGCGACTGGCAGGGCGAGAGCAGCACAGAGCCGCTTTCCGAGCGCCTTGCGCGCGAGTCCGCCGCTGCCGACATCGTCGTCGCCGGCATCCCCAAGGTCGGCGAACTGCCCGATGCGACCCGGCAGCCCGACCTGTGCGAGCTGGTGATGCAGGCGGGGCGTCCGGTCATGCTGGTGCCGGAGTCCTCCCGGACCCCGAAGTTCGAGCGGATCCTCGTCGCGTGGAAGGATACGCGCGAGGCGCGGCGGGCCGTCTGCGATGCGCTGCCGCTGCTGGCCAGGGCCAGGAACGTCCTCGTCGTCGAGATCCACGAGGCGGACGAGCATGCGGCGGCCTGGCAGAGCGTGGCGCGGGTGTCCGGTTGGCTCGCCCGCCACGGCATCGCTGCGGAAGAGAAGGTGGTCGCGGCGGAAATGGCGAACGCGTCTCAGGTCTCGGGTCTGGCACGGACCTACGACGCCGACGTGATCGTGGCTGGCGCCTACGGACACAATCGCCAGGGACGCTGGGCGCTCGGCGGCATCACGAGCGAGCTCCTCTCGGGCGGGCGATGCGTTCTGCTTTCGCACTAGGGAGATTGATTGCCGTCCTCGGTCTGTTGTCGGCAATCGCGGGCTGCGCCAGCAGCCCGAACCCCGCTGCCCCCGTCGCGGCAGGTCCGCCCGTCGAGCCGGTGTCCGATCTGGCGGCGGCGCTGCAGGAAATCGGAATCGCCGTGCCGCCGCGCGGCCGGCTGGTCGTCGTCAACATTCCGTCGTTCGAGCTCGTGGCACTGCAGGACGGGAAGCCGATCCTGCGCAGCCGCGTCGTCGTCGGCCGACCCTCGACGCCTACGCCCGAACTGTCGACGGCGATCTGGGCGGTCACGTTCAACCCGTCCTGGACACCGACGCCCGCCATGGTGCGCTGGGAAGGCGCGCGTCACGTGGCGCCCGGGCCACAGAATCCGCTCGGTCGGATCCTGTTCAAACTCGACAACGACCAGCTGATCTTCCTGCACGACACGAATGACCGGAGATACTTCGACCGGCCGGTGCGCACCTTCAGCCACGGATGCGTACGCGTGGAGAAGGCCCGTGCCCTGGCCGCCTGGGCGCTCGACGTGACGGAGGCCGAGATCGACCGGTCGATCGCACGTGGCGGGACGCATCGGGAGATCCTGGCGACGACCATTCCCGTCGCACTGGTGTATCGGACGCGTTTTCCGGACGATGATGGCCGTCTGGCCGATTACCCCGACGTCTACCGCCAGCAAACCGCCGCCGCCGCCGGCGCGCTGAGTGAGGCCATTCCCGCGGCCTGCCTGGGTCCGCACTAGGTTGTCGCGGTATTCATCGAGCGCTGCCCTGATGCAGCGCCGGAGGGAGCCATGCCCAATTCACAGATCATCGACGTCCGGATCAGCGATATCCGGCAGCTCTTCAACTCGCTCGATCCGTCTCCCTTTCATGAAAGGGATCTCGACCGGGAGGCCGAAGAGTTCATCGTCGGATGGGCGGACGAGTATCCGCTGCAGAGCCCTCTCGAACTCGTCATCCGCGTGCCGCACGAGCAGCTCGACCAGGCGCGGCAATCGAACATCCCGCAGGCGGTCCACAACTATTTCTCCTACCGCGCGGTGGCGAGCGCGCGGCGGATTCGATTCCAGCTTCGCGAGGGCCGCTTCGCCCTCGCAATGGGCCTGGCCTTCCTGGCGGTCTGCATCCTGCTCCGCCAGCTCGCCGGTTCGATTACGCCCGCACCCCTCCAGCAGGTCTTCCAGGAGGGTTTGCTGATCCTGGGCTGGGTAGCGATGTGGCGGCCGCTTCAGCTCTTCCTCTACGACTGGTGGCCGGTGCGTCACCACGGCCGGCTCTATCGCAAGCTGGCCACGATGAAGGTGAGCGTCCTTGCTGCCTAGGCAGGGATGCCGGATCATGTCGTACGAGGACGCGGCCACTTCCAATCATCGCAGCGTGAGGTCTCAGTCATGAAGAAGCCGTTCCACCTGGCGTGGTTCCTGTCGCAGGGCTATGGCCCGAAGAGCTGGCGCAGCGAGTTTCCCGGCAGCGACCTCAATCGCTGGATGATGCCGGATATCTTCGTCGATCTGGCGAAGGGCATGGACCGGGCCTGCTTCGACTACATGATCATCGAGGACTCCTCGAACGTCCCCTACACCTACCAGGGCTCGCACAATTCGTACCTGCAGTACGCGGCGAGCGCGCCCAAGCTCGATCCGGCGGTGCTGGTGCCGTATCTTGCGATGGCAACCAAGACGGTCGGCCTCGTGCCGACGCTGTCGGTGTCGGAATATCCGCCTTACCTGCTGGCGCGCCTGGTCAACTCGCTCGACCATACGACCGAGGGTCGCATCGGATGGAACTGCGTGACCGGCAGCAATGATGGCGCGGCGCAGAACTACGGCCACGAGAAGCACCGGCCGCACGACGAGCGCTACGACGTGGCCGACGAGTTCGCCGACATCGTGACGAAACTGTGGGAGGCCTGGGAGCCCGATGCGGTCGTGCTCGACCGCGAAAAGCCGATGTTCGCCGACGGCTCGAAGGTCCATCCCATCAACCACGAGGGCAAGTACTTCAAGGTCCGCGGGCCGATCAACGCGCCGCGCTCGCCGCAGGGGCGCGTTCCGATCTGCCAGGCTGGTGGTTCGCCGCGCGGCCAGCAGTTCGCCTCGCGCTGGGCCGACACCATCATCACCGAGGGCGGCGGCAGCATCGAAAGCATGAAGGCCTATCGCGACAAGGTCCGAAAGCAGGCGGTCGAACACGGCCGCAATCCCGACGACATCAAGGTGCTGTTCCTCGCCCATCCGATCATCGACGTCAGCATGGAAGCGGCGCACGACCGCTCACGGATGGAAGCCGCCGAGGCCGAGAAACATCTCGATCTGCATCTGTCGGGCATGTCGAGGCTGACCGGCATCGACTTCTCGAAGTTCGACCTCGACGAACCGTTGCCGTCGCATCTCACGACCAACGGCCACCAGTCGTCGCTCGCCAAATGGATCGGCAAGACGCCGCGCTCGATCCTGCAGAGCTATGCGCGCAAGGGCGGCATCGACTTCACGGGCACGCCCGACTACGTCGCCGGCCTGATGGCGGAGATCATGCAGGAGGTGGGAGGCGACGGCTTCCTGATCTTCAACAGCTACTTCGATCGCCGCTACATCATGGAAGTCTGCGACGGTCTGGTGCCTGAATTGCAGCGCCGCGGCGTGACCCGCAAGCAGTACGCACACAAGCACCTGCGGGACAACCTGCTGGAGTTCTGAAACCTGGCGCGGCCGGCGTGGGGCTCGCCGCTGTGACTTCGGACGGCGAGAGCGTGGATTGATCCTGATCAAGTCGCGATGGCGCGGACGCGGCTATCAGGGACCTGCAACCACAGCAAGCCGGGAAGGACCATCTCCGGCGCGAAGAAGGTCGAGCAGACCGACGACAGCTGGAGATCGCAAGACGGCGAACCCGTCCTCACAGGTCAGGCAGGTCGCCATCAAGGCCGCCTGAGGGCCGTCACTCCGAAGGAAGAAGGAGTCCTTCCTTGAAGGCCATGGTTCTCTCTTCCCCCGGCGGGTCGCTCCAGCTCGAGGAGCGGCCCGACCCCCGGCCCGGTCCCGGCGACCTGCTGATCAGGGTCGAGGCCTGCGGCGTATGCCGCACCGATGTCCATATCCTCGACGGCGATCTTCCGGGAATCCGACATCCGATCGTGCCCGGTCATGAGATCGTCGGGATCGTCGAAGCGGTGGGTGGCGGCGTGCCATCCGCACGCCTGGGCACACGCGTCGGTGTGCCGTGGCTCGGCGGGACATGCGGCCATTGCCTCTACTGTGCGGCGGACAGGGAGAATCTGTGCGACCGCCCAGTCTTCACCGGCCTCACCCGGGATGGCGGGTTCGCGACCCATGTCGTGGCCAGTTCGGACTTCTCGTTTGCGCTGAAGGGCTTCGACGATCCGGTGGCCGCGGCGCCGCTGCTGTGTGCCGGACTGATCGGCTGGCGGTCCCTCAAGCTCTGCGGCGAAGCGCACCGGATCGGCCTCTATGGCTTCGGCGCCGCTGCCCACATCATCGCCCAAGTGTGCCGATGGCAGGGGCGGGAAGTCCATGCCTTCACCCGGCCGGGAGATTTTGCGGCGCAGGCGCATGCGCGTTCGCTGGGAGCGATCTGGGCCGGTGGCTCCGACGAAATTCCGCCCCATCCTCTCGATGCGGCCATCCTGTTCGCGCCCGTCGGCGACCTCGTACCGGCGGCGCTGAAGGTGGTTCGAAAGGGCGGGCGCGTGGTCTGTGGCGGCATCCACATGAGCGACATCCCCTCGTTTCCCTACAAGCTCCTCTGGGAGGAGCGGCAGATTCTTTCGGTCGCCAACCTCACGCGCGAGGATGCCCGGGAGTTCCTGGCGCTGGCGCCGCTGGTGCCGGTGAGGACGACAACGACCGTCTACCCGCTGGCGTCTGCCAACCAGGCCATCTCCGATCTGCGTTCGGGCGCCTTCCAGGGCGCGGCGGTTCTGGTGCCCTGACCGGCGTGCGCCTGTGCCGGGATTTGACATGGCGCAATGCGGCCCGTCGCCCCCTGGGCGAGCGTGCATCAACAGATCGATCGAAAGGAACCGGGAAATGCGCGCCAAGGACATCATGACCGAGAGCATCGTCTGCGTGAACGTCAAGGAAACGGTGTTCGACGCCGCGGAAATGTTGCTGGGCGCCGGCGTGAGCGCGGCGCCGGTCGTCAACGACCAGGGCAACGTCCTCGGTATCGTGAGCGAGGCCGACCTCATCCATCGCGCCGAGCTCGAGACCGCGCCGCGCAAGTCGTGGCTCTTGCGCCTTCTCGACAGCGAAGCCTCGGTCGCCCGGGATTACGTCACGTCGAACGCCCGCAATGTCGCGGACGTCATGACCCGCGAGGTCGTTACGGCCAGCGACGAGGCCACGCTGGGCGAGCTGGTCGAGCTGATCGAGAAGCACCACGTCAAGCGCATCCCGATCGTGCGGGACAACAAGCTCGTTGGCATCGTCAGCCGCGCCAATATTCTCGGGGCACTGCTGTCGCGCGAGCCGGACAGTGCCGCCGGGCTGCCCGACGACAAGAAGCTCCGCCAGGCCGTGGCGGAAGCGTTCGACAAGCAGGCCTGGAAGTCGCGGTGGCCGGTCAATGTCGTCGTCAGTGACGGCGTGGTCCATCTCTGGGGCTTCGTCGGGGGCGAGGACGTCCGGAAGGCCTACCGCGTGGCCGCCGAGAACGTTCCCGGCGTGAAGAAGGTCAGGAGCCACCTGCGTTCGATACCCGCCACCGTCGGCATGGGCGTCTAGGGCAGGGCCATCAGGGGCCCTTCGATTCGGGCTTCTCGAGCGTGAGAACGACCGGGGCGAGGATTTCCCGGTCGGTCAGCACGCGAGGCGCTGGCAGCCGGTATTGGACCTGGTGGGCTGCGACCAGCCGCGCCATGAGGATCAGCTTGCGGCCCTCGGCCGAAAAGGCTGCTGGCAGCCGCAGGGCAAAGGGGATCGGAACCTGCCAGCCGCTGCGCACCACCTGCTCGGCGAGCAGCTCGCCGTCCGGCGAACGGGCGATATCGAAAAGTTGGAGCTGCAGCTCCACGCCCCGCGGCAGCGCGGTCTTCTCGGCCAGCGTAGCGGCACCGGAGATGACCGTCGCCGGCGGCAAGGTATCGCCCAGCTTGGGCATGAGAAGGCTCGCGTGGAACATCAGGGCCTGCCCGTTGGCATCCAGCACGCAGGTGAAGCGGAACGGCACCGAGGTGCCATTCCGGCGATGTCGCGATCCCGTCCCCGTGATGGTGGTCATGATCGGCTGGATTCCCACCGCCTCGTCCGTGCGCTCGATGGAGAGCCACGGCGCGCCGTCGAGGCTGAGCAGGCCGAAGGCCGCGTCCGACTGCCGTGTCTCGAGGCCGGCCTTCCCGGCGCAGCGGGAGAGCATCGGGGTGGAGATGCCGCCGTCGGGGCCCGCCAGGGCGGGAGAGGCGATCGAGGCGGCAAGCAGGGCGGGAAGGAGCCGATGGATGGTCGTCATGGGGCGCCCCTCGGCGGGTAAATGGCGGAGTTCGATGGCTCAGCCTGCCTGCTTCCCGCGCGGCCTCATTGACCTGCGTCAAGCGGCGATCGCGCTCTGCGACCGGATGCCGGTTTGATCTGGATCAGCCCGGGCCGCGTAATTCCCGGCTAGCGTGAGGTCGAAGGCGGGAAGGATCTTCCATCATGCAGGCTCTGCGGCGGATTGTGCGAACGGCTCTGGTGGCCGGCATTGCCACCGGCTTGTGGCTTACCCCGGTTCTCGCGGGCGAGTTCGAGGCCACGGGCTGGACCCTGGAGCAGGGTGTCGATGTGCCCAGCTATGCGGTGATCGAGCCGCGCAGCCGCAATCTCAATCTCGACGTCGTGGTGCTGGCCTGCGAGCAGGCGGACGACCGCCGCATCCCGCAGATCCAGCTCTATCTGACGGATGATGGCCCCCTGATGCCCGATGGCGTGGCGGTGGGATGGACGAAGAGGGATCCGCGCGCCGAGATCGTCATCGACGACCATGTCTTTCCGGTCGGCCTGCTGTTCGCCGAAGACCATGTCGTGCTGAGCGACGAAACCCAGGCACTGTTCCCGCGCGTTTCGGAGCGCCTGCTCGATGCAATCGAGCAGGGCACGACGATGCGGCTTCGCTTTGACCTCGTCGCCGAACCGCCGGGAATGCCCGCTGCCTTCGATGGCGAGGCGGTGGTCGATCTTCAGGGTGGCCCGGCCGGCACGCGCGGCAAGGCCGTCGCCGCGGTGCGCCGCTGCGCCACGGGGCCGGCCCCTCAGACCGTCGCGCTCGCAATCCCGAGCCGCTGACCCTTCAGGGGAGATCGACCGAGCCTCGCGGGTCACCTTCAGGCCAGCCCTGTGCTCCGATGAGGGGAACGAACCGGACCGGCTCGAGGCGCTCCGTCCTGTCGTGGCCGTCGCCTGCACGGACCACCCGAACGAGCATCTGTCCCGTGTCCTTGTCGGCCACGGGCATGACCAGCCGTCCGCCCGGGCGCAGCTGGGCTCGCAGGGAGGGCGGTATTCCCGGCCCGTGGGCGGTCGCGACGATCGCATCATAGGGGGCGGCCCGATCCCACCCCAGCGTGCCGTCGCCTTCGATCACGTCCACACCGCCGTATCCCAACCGCCTCAGCGTCTCGCGGGCTGCCCTGGCCAGTGCCGGGATGCGCTCGATCGTATGCACGTCGCGGGCGATATGGGCGAGGACTGCGGCGCCGTAGCCGGAGCCCGTCCCGATCTCCAGCACGCGTTCGCCTCCCTGCAGTCCCAACGCTTCGAGCATCGCGGCAACGATGTAGGGTTGCGAGATCGTCTGACCCTCGCCGATGGCGAGCGGCTGGTCCGTATAGGCTGCGAGGCGGCTCGCCGCGGGCACGAAGGCCTCCCGCGGAACGTGCAGCATGGCGTCTAGAACGCGCCTGTCGTGAACGCCCCGGCCGGCAATCTGGTCGCGAATCATGCGTTCGCGGAGTTCGAGATACGGATTGATCCATTTCATCGCGCCATCCTCCGCCTGCCGCAGCCCTGAGCGGCCTCGCAGCCGATCCTCAGCGATAGACGAGGACCGGTATGGAACTGTGGGTCAACACCTTCGCCGTTTCGCTTCCGAGAATCAGCGCAGCCGCGCCGCGGCGGCCATGCGACGCCATGGCGATCAGATCGCAGCCCTTCGCTGCTGCAGTATCGGTGATCGCCTTGTAGGGCATGGCATGCTCGACATGGATAACCTCGCACTCCACGCCAAGCGCGTCGGCCTGCCGTTTCGCAGCCTCCAGGCAACGCTTGGCGGCTTCCCCTGCATGCGTCTGATAGGCGGACTGCGTATCGGCAAGCTGAACGCTATCCATGGAGAAGATGTGGAAGGGTTCGATGACGGTGATCACGGTGACCTTCGCCTTGACGTCGCGAGCCAGCTGCATGGCGTTCTGAATGGCCGCCGTGGATAGCGCCAAGCCATCCGTTGGAATGAGGATGTGCTTGAACATGTCCTGATCCTCCCGACTGCAATCTCGGAAGGATATCGCAACCGGGACGCTCGCTTCTTGACTTGGATCAACCCGGCCGGCGGGCCGATTGACATGGATCAGGTCGGGCCGGGGTGCGGGAGTCTAGTCTGTGTCCACAGTCAACTTCGAAACGGAGGATGGCCATGGCCTTCAAGCATATGATGTTCCGTGCCGCCGCGCGGGAGAAAGTGCTGCGCGGTGCCACTCAACTGGCCGATGCCGTACGCATTACCCTCGGGCCCAAGTCGAAATCGGTGCTCATCCAGAAGAGCTGGGGCGCGCCGCTGGTCTGCAACGACGGCGTAACCATCGCCAAGGAGATCCAGCTCAAGGACCCGGAGGAGAATTTAGGCGCGCAGATGCTGCGGCAGGCGGCGGAGCGGACCGCGGAGGTGGTGGGCGACGGCACGTCGGGTTCCACTATCCTGGCGCACGCCCTGCTGGCAGATGGCGTGCGCAACGTGACCGCGGGCGCCAGCGCCATCGACATCAAGCGCGGCCTCGATCGCGCGTCCCGGGCGGCCGTCGGCGCGCTGAAGGCGATGTCGCGGCCGGTGACGACACGCAAGGAGAAGGCGCAGGTGGCGACCATTTCCGCACACAACGACCTGGCGATCGGGGAGATGGTCGCGGACGCCATGGAGAAGGTCGGCAACGACGGTGTCATCACGGTCGAGGAATCGAAGACGACGGAGACGGTGCCGGAGGTCGTCGAGGGCATGCAGTTCGACCGCGGTTTCCTGTCGCCCTACTTCATCAACAATCCCGAGAGGATGGAGGCGGCCTTCGAGGATGTCCGCATCCTGCTGTGCGACCACAAGATTTCCGCGCTGAAGGACATGCTCCCGCTGCTCGACCAGATGGTGAAGAGCGGGCGCCCCCTTCTGGTGATCGCGGAGGACATCGAAGGCGACGCGCTCGCCACGCTGATCGTCAACGGACTACGCGGCGCGCTGCGCTGCTGCGCGGTGAAGGCGCCGGGATTCGGCGATCGGCGCAAGGCGATCCTGCAGGACATCGCCGTGCTGACTGGCGGCAAGGTTATCTCGGAGGAACTCGGCCTCAAGCTGGAGGGCGCGTCGATCGAGGATCTCGGGACGGCCAAGCGTGTCGTTATCGACAAGGACCGCACGACCATCGTGGGCGGTGGCGGCGCCAAGGCGGCCATCGAGGCCAGGGTGGCGGCCATCCGGCGCGAGATCGAAGCGTCGACCAGCGACTATGACAAGGAGAAGCTGCGGGAGCGGCTGGCCAAGCTGTCGGGTGGCGTTGCCGTGATAAAGGTCGGTGCGCCCTCGGAGTCCGAAATGAAAGCCAAGAAGGAGGCTCTCGACGATGCCATCAGCGCCACCAAGGCGGCGGTGGCGGAAGGCATCGTTCCCGGCGGTGGCCTCGCGCTCCTGCGGTGCACCGAAGCCGTTGCGGCCGAGGAAGCCGGGGCGGAAGGCGACGAGCGGACGGGCATCCAGATCCTGAAGCGTGCTTTGGAGGCGCCCGCCCGCCAGATCGCGGAGAATTCGGCCGCGGACGGCGGCGTCGTGGTGGCGCGGATGCTTGAATCGAAGGGCAACCAGGGTCTCGACGCGGCGCGCAAACAGTATGTCGATCTCGTCGAAGCCGGCATTATCGATCCCACCAAGGTCGTACGCATCGCCCTGGAGAATGCCGTCTCTGTCGCGAGCATCCTGCTGCTGAGCGAGGCGACCATGACGGAGATCGCCGAGCCGCGGAAAGAGCAGGAACGTGAAGAGGCGGCCTTGATGTGAACGCGATGACGGGCGACGCGGAAGCGGCAGTCGCGACCGTGGCCAACGGCGAGGTGTGCGTACGCTTCCGCCCGGCCTCTCCGCTCACGCTGCACGGCCGGACCTGCTGGCGCACCGATGGCAACAGTCCGGTCAGGATCGACCGGGACGCCGCCGTCGCGTTCTTCTCCCGCTACGAGCCCATCGGGCACACGCTGAGGCGGGTCGGGCGGCCCGATCTCGCGTTCGACGTCCCGCCGGTGCCGGTGAGTTTCCTCGACGATCCCGAGCCCGGGATCGGCAAATGGATCGAAGCGATCTGGCAGGAGCCCGGCGGGCCCTTGCACGGCTGGTTCCATGCGGAGACGCCGGTCGGTGGGTCCGAGAGGCTGTTCGCGCCCCACATGGGGCGGGCGTTATCCAGCGACGACGGATTGACGTGGCGCCACCGGGGGGACCTGCTGCGCCTACCGCCGGAACGCGTCGACCGCACGTGGCGCAACGGGTTCTTCGCCGGAGGCTATGGCGATCTCTGTGCCCTTGCGGATCGCGAGGACCGGTGGCTCTACGTCTCCTTCTCCAGCTACCATCCCGACGAGCCGGCACAGGGTGTGGCCGTGCTGCGCCTGCCGATCGCCGACCTGGCCGCGCCACCGATGCTCTGGACCGGACAGGGATGGTCGACGGACGTCAGCCGGTCGCCTCGCCCGATCTGGCCGATGCGGCGCGGCTGGCGGCATGCCGATCCCGACGGGTTCTGGGGTCCTGCCGTACACTACAACCGTGCGCTCGGGGCCTTCGTCATGCTGCTCAACCGCACCACCGGCGGCACCGGCGATCTGGTGCAGGAAGGCATCTACGCGAGCTTCAACCGCGACCCTGCGGATCCCGAAGCGTGGAGTTCGCCGCTCCGGATCGTCCACGGCGGCGCCTGGTATCCGCAGGCCGTCGGACTGGAGCAAGGGCAGGGCGATACCGAGATGGGAACGGTCGGCCGCTTCTTCATGGCGGGCTTCTCCGCCTGGACGATCGAGTTCTCGCGCGTCGCCGACGGGACGGGCGCCGGCCAGCCGTTGACCTGCACGGCGCAGCAGTTCGCCTCGCTGTTCGGTGCCGATCGTCGGTGTCCCTGGTGATCGGCTCGCGTCGGTGATTGAGGCAGATCAAGTTCGTCCGTCCGCACCGGGCGTAGCCTTCGAACGCAATCGCTCTTCCGAATTTCACTCGCAGGCGAACGATCATGGCCACACGAATCACGAAGACATGGGTCGTCGTTGCCGACGGCGCCCGTGCCCGCATTTTCAGTCCGGACAGGAAGCTGGGAAAGCTCGTTCCGGCCGGCCCTTCCGATCTCGTGTCGCCGGCGAGCCGGCAGCGGACGCGCGACCTCAAGAGCGACCGGCCCGGCCGCGGCTTCAGTACCGCGCGCAGTGGCGCCCGGCACGCCTACGAGCCGCCGCACGACTATCACAAGCTCGAGAAGCACCGGTTCATGGTGACGCTTGCGGGCGTGCTGGAGGATGCCTGCGGCCGTGGTTCCTTCGACGATCTCATCCTGGTGGCGCCGCGCCGCAGCCTCGGTGAGCTGCGCGGCCTCCTGGCGAAGGCGGTCCTCGAATGTGTGAGCCACGAAGTGGCCAAGGACCTCACCGGCGAGCCGCCCAGCAGCCTGCGGCGAAGGCTGCAGCCCGTGCTCACCGGCAAGCTCGGATTCCCACCCAGAATGACCGCCGCCGACCTGAAGCGACGGTGACGTCTGTCGGCGACTGCAGGTCGGGTCGAGATCACCGCGTGACTCACCAGGTCATGCGCAGGCCGGCCGTGAGGCCCTGGCTGCCATCGGGTCCGGCCAGCGTGCCTTCGTAACGCAGGTAGAGCGACGTCGCGTCGGCGACGGCGGTGCTGGCAGAGAGGCCCAGCAGGACGCCGTCGCGAACCGGCGAGATGCCGAAAGTAGTGAACGGCGATGCCGGGGCGCCGGCCAGCGCGGCCGTCACCGGCCGGGCGACATTGGCATACTCGTGGCTCCAGCCCAGCCGGAAGCGCATCGCCAGCCTGTCCCGCCAGCCCATATCCATCGACGCCCCCAACTGGGCCCCGATCACCGAGCGCAGCGAGTTGGTCGTTTGCGGTGCGACCGAGATATTGAGCGACTGTGCCCCGGTCTCGGTGAAACCGTTCTGGGTGCCGGTATAGGCCTGTAGCCGTGCGAACGGCTTGACGAAGGCGTCGGCCCGGGTGCCGATGTCGAAGCTGTAGCCGGTCTCGAACTGGCCGAAGAACTGGTTGGCGCCTGTCTGGCCGAAGGCGGTGCGCGCCGCCAGGCCCGGGATGAGGATTTGCCGCGTCATCCGGTTGTTGCTGTAGGCATAGCCGATCAGGCCGTCGGCATAGAATGGCCCGTTGGCATAGTTGCCGTAGAGACCGGCCTGCACCGTGTCGCTGTAGCCTTGGCCGCTGAAACCCGAGACCCATTGCGTGCCGCCGCTGTAACCCACCGTCACACCGGCGCGGAAGTTCTCGGTGAAGGTCCGGTCGAGGCCGGCAGCGAACCCGCCGGCATTGTAGGTGACGGCGCCCTGCGGGGTGCCGGCGCCAATCGTGCCGAGGCCGCCGATCGCCCCGCCCCAGGCGCCCCAGCGTGGCGTGTCCGACACATCGCACGCGACCTCGCAGGCCTCGGCGAGCGCCACGCGGGCGGTGCCCGACGGGCCGCCGCCGGTGGCCTGGCCGGCAAAATTGTTCATGAAGAGCTGTGCGCCCTGCACCATGGCGGAGGAGAAGCCCGCATAGTTGGTGCCCGAGAGTGCTGTCAGGATCGGCTGGACCTGGGCCGGCGTCAGCGTCGAAAGCGAGCCCAGCACGGTGGCGTAGTCCCCGGTCGCGGTGGCCGCCGTGCTGTCCAGCACATTCGCAACCGCCTGCTGCTGCGGATTGAGCGCCGCGGTGGCGAAGCCGCCGATCTCCAGGGTGAGATAGACGTTGTTGGCGTCGTAGCTGAGGCTCGGCAGCAGGAACGGCGAGCTGCTCGCGACGCTGGAGAAGCTGCCGTTCAATCCGCCGGAGGCCTGCAGGATCGTGTAGGTCGAACGTGGCGCATAACGGCCGCCGGCCTGCACCTGCGCAAGGACCGAGCCGGCGAGCGAGGCGGTGCCCGTCGCCCCGGTGACGTTGAGCCGGCTCGCCTGGCCCGTGTCGGAGACCGCAACCTGGAAAGTGCCGCCGGAGGACTGCATGTACGAACCGTTCACCGTCATCGTGCCGTAAGGCGTGCCCGGCGCCACGACGCCCGCATTGGCCAGCGTACCCGTCAGTGTGCCGGTTCCCGAAAGAACACCCAGGTTCGCGAACGTGCCGGCGAAGGTTCCGTTGTTCAGGAACGAGCCGGTGTTGAGCACGTCGGTGGCCAAGGTCCCTGTGTTGGTGGTGACACCCTGGTTCCAGAAGCCAGCGCCGCCAAAGGATGCGAAGATGCCCGAATTGTTAAAGGTGCCGCCAGGCGCGACCGTCATGCCGCCGATGAGGGTGCCTGTGAGGTTGAGCGTGCCGCCGCTCACTCTTGTGCCACCGGTGTAGCCATTCACCCCGGCAAAGGTTTGCGTGCCCCCGGCGATGGTCACGCTGCCGCCGCTGCCCGGATACTTGCCACCATCGGCGATGATGCCGGAGAACGTGCTGCTCCCGTTGGTGATCGTGAGATTCTGGTCACCGAGGTTCACCTGCCCGGTGCCGCTCAGGTCCTTGATGCTGACCGCCGCCCAGGCCCGCGAAATGTCGAACACGCCATCGTTCACCACGCCGCTCGAGGCGGCAATGCTGCCCGGTCCGGAAATCAACAGCGTCCCTGGAATCCCGGTGGGCGTGCCATCGATTCTGGTCGGGCCGATATAGGTGTTCGTGGCACTGAGCTGTACGCTTCCTCCACTCTCGATCTTGAGGCCCCCTTGACCGGAAACGACGCCGGCCAGTCCCAGGGGAACGTTGCTGCTGGTGACGATCAGGGGGCCGCCGGCGTTGGTGTCGAGCTTCTCGGTGGTGACGAAGAACGACGTGTAGCCGGTCGCCTGGTCGGTCAGGTCGAACATCACCGAATAGAGCGTGAAGAACGGGATGCCGATCGTGTTGGTTTTTCCGCTCCCTTCGACATAGTAGTTGGGGTTGGGTTTGCCGAAGAGTGAGCTTGTTTCTGCCGGCAGGCCGGTGATCGACGCTTGGTCCGGTGTCAGGCCCGTGATCGAGATCGTGCCGGTGTCCTTATCGGAAAAGTCTTTGAAATCCTTGCTCAAGGAATAGTACTTCGTCCCGGTATCCAGCAGTGTGAAGGCCGTTGCCGTTTTTGTCTTGTTCTTGCCGTCCTCGCCGGCTGTCACGGTAACCGTGAAATACATGGCATCCGTCGGTGCCGAGTTGTTCCCGGTTCCGCTGCCGTAGGGATTCGGAAAGGCAGGAGCTTCATCGGGCGACTTCGGCGCCACCCACGGGATCAGGCCCGGAGCCGAACTCGGTGTCGGCATCGCGACGGGGGCGAACTGGCCGATAACCTCCGGTGACAGACCCACCGTCACGCACGGATTACAGGACAACTCCTTGGTCTTGCCGCCGATCTGGACGGTAGCGTTTTTCTGAGGAGGGGACGGATCGGGCTGAGGCCCATTCGGGTCTATCACATAGCCTAGGCCGTTCGCCGCCACGACGAAACCCTGCTTGGCCGCTCCCGGAATGCTCACCTGCCCGAGTATGCCTCCTGCGACGTAACAGTCCGGCGAGCCGGGGCAACTCGCCTTGGGAAGCTGATCGACGGAAATGCGCGAGCCGAAGACGCCGTAGAACAGGCCCTCCTGCGGAGCAGTATCCTTGGTCGTGGGGTCGGAAAAATAGTGAGGGAAGAAATCGTGTGTCTTGGGATCGGTCGTGGGATCGGTATAGCGGTAGGCAGCATTGATCTGAAAGCCCTGGCCGGGCCCGTCGGGGGTGGTGAGGGTCGCCACCGGGGTTGCCTCCGTCGTCTTTGCGTCGGGCTTGTAGAAGCTGAGCGACGGTATCTGCAGGATGTTTCCCTGATATCCACGACAGCCACCGTCTTCCGAATAGCAGAGCTCGACACCGTTGCCGTTGGGAAGGCTGGAGGGCGGAACGGACGACGTATACCCGGAATATTTGTCACCCCAGGTCTTCGGGTCGAAGGCCGCATTGAACAGCGAGGAGCCGGTGTCGAACAGATAGGGTCGCGGCGCCCCGCCGTTGATGCCGATGTTGATCGAGAGACGCGCGGCAAAAGATTGACTGTCGAAGACGTAACTCAGTGGGATGCTGACCGGTTGTGTCGGCGTCTGGCCGATCGCCGTGGAAATCTTACAGCAGGCCAGAATTGCCAGCCCACAGACCAACGCGTCGTGCTTCCGCATGCGTCCCTCGAACTCGTCCTCCCCACGCGTTGATCATAATCTGTTTTCTGAATTTTTCATGGTGGTGACTCCCCAACCGATGAAATCTCTTGCGGAAGCGCGGCGGCTGAGCGTGCGTGTCGTGCCAGGAACGACCGTTTCGGCTCTCTATCAAAAGGCTCCTCACGCTCGCGCGCTGGTCGTGCTGGCGCATGGCGCAGGGGCGGGCATGACACATCCATTCATGGTGGCCGTGGCCGACCGGCTGGCCGAAGCGGGTGTGAGCACCCTCAGGTTCCAGTTCCCCTACATGGAGGCCGGCTCGAAGCGGCCAGACCGGCCGGCCGTGGCCCATGCCGCGATACGGGCGGCCGTCCGGAAAGCCGCGAAGCTGGCGCCGGCGTTGCCGCTGTTCGCGGGAGGCAAGTCGTTCGGCGGTCGCATGACCTCCCAGGCCCAGGCGCTGGAACCCCTGCCGAAGGTCCGCGGTCTGGTGTTCCTGGGGTTTCCGCTGCACCCGCCGGAAAAGCCCTCCGTGGAGCGCGCGGCGCATCTGTCCGACATCCACATTCCCCTATTGTTCATCCAGGGCACGCGCGACGCGCTCGCTCGGCCTGCGCTCCTGCGAAAGGTCCTGAAGGGTTTGGGGAAGCGAGCCAGCTTCTGGCCGATAAGGGACGCCGATCATTCCTTCGGTGTTCTGGTCCGGTCCGGCCGGACCAGCCAGGAGGTGCTCGCCGAAATCGCCGACATCGTCGGCAAGTGGATGAAATCTGGAAAGTTGGGCAGACGGCCCGCTGAAGCCCGCACGTGAAACCACGAGAGGCGGTGGTAGGCCCGGCAGGATTCGAACCTGCGACATAACCGTTATGAGCGGCTCGTTCTAACCGCTGAACTACGGGCCCCCCGTACCGACCTTGGCCAGCATGGCCGCGCCCCGGGTGCGCCGGGGCCGGACCTTATAGCCCGGCTATTCGGCCGGCGGCACGAACATATAGCCGACACCCCGCACGGTGCGGATCACCGTGGGCTTGTCCGGCGCCGGCTCGATCTTGCGCCGGATGCGCGTGATCCGGAGGTCGATCGCCCGATCGAACGGGTCGCGCGCGCGGTGGCTGGTCGTCTCCAGAAGCCAGTCGCGCGACAGCGGCCGGTTGGGGTGCTCGGCGAAGGTCTTCAGGATGTCGAACTCGCCCGAGGTCAGCGGCACGTCGCCGTTTTCGGAGTCCAGGAGCTGGCGCTTGGACAGGTCGAGCATGTGCCCCCCCATTCGGATGCGCTCCAGCCGCGACGGCGTGGCCTTGTTCACCGACCGGCGCAGCACGCTCTTGCAGCGTGCGAGCAGTTCGCGCGGTTCGTAGGGCTTGGCGACGTAGTCATCGGCGCCGCTCTCGAGGCCCAGCACCTTGTCGACCGGGTCGGCGGACGCCGTCAGCATGATGATCCCGACCCGGGGGCTGCTCTCGCGCAGCCAGCGGGCCAGGGCGAAGCCGTCTTCCGGTCCCGGAAGCTGGACGTCCAGAAGCACCAGGTCGGGCATCGCGCGGGCAATCTGGCGGCGCATCCGGGCGCCGTTCTCAACCGCAATGACCTTCAGCTCATGGTTCGAAAGATAGGTCTCGGCGGCCTTGCGCTGAAATGCGTCGTCCTCGACCAACAACACGGACGGAAGCTGCATGATTTAACCTAATAAATGACTTTCAATGCCTTCAAAATAACACTATTTCTCAATGAATTATATCGTTTTCTTGATATTTTTGATACGATTGGCCTCGCGGAGAATCCGCAAGCTGTAGCTGCCCGATGGGGCGGCGGCTCGAACCCTAGTTCCGGGATGGTTGATGTCGCTCGCCGCCGCTGACCCGGCCGCCCCTCAGGTCGACGAGGCGGAGGCGGCCGCCCGCCAGGACCGGTTCATCCGCGCCGAGCTGGTGCGACGCCTGTTCCACGGATCGGCACCGTCGCGTTACTTTTCCTTTGTCCTCTGGCCGGTGATCGCGGCCATCTACTGGCGGCAGATCGACCTGGTCGAGTTGGCCGGACCGTTCGTGGCATACCTCGGCGTGACGCTGGGCTTCGACCTTCTCCGCCACAATTTTGCGCGTGCCCGACCCGACGACGAGCAGACCCTCCGCTGGGGCTGGTGGTTCGCCGGCTTCACCTTCCTGGGGGGCGCCTGCTGGGGCTGGGCCGGATATCTGCTGGCGTCCAGGGAGTTCGAGCTGCAACGCATGCTGCTCGGACTCGTGCTGCTGGCCACCGTCACGACGGCGGTGCCGATCCGCTCGGCCCATCCGCCCACCTTCTACGCCTTCGCCGTGGCCACGGCGGCACCGCTGCTGCTGGTCCTGATCGCCTCGGGCGGGCCCTTCTACCAGCTCGTCGGCATCGCCGGCGCGGCCTATGTCGGCCATCTGATGGCCTATGTGCGCGACGTGCACCGCTGGCAGTACGACAACATCGCCCTGGCCTACGAGAAGGAGGATCTGGCGCGCCGGCTGCAGGTCGCCTACGACGAGGCTCGGCAGGCGCGCGATGCGGCCCTCGCGGCCCAGCGCGACGCGGAGAAGGCCAACCAGGCCAAGTCGACCTTCCTCGCCACCATGAGCCACGAAATCCGCACGCCGATGAACGGCGTGCTGGGCATGATCGACATTCTGGAGCGCACCGAACTCTCGCCCGACCAGCGCGACCAGCTGGGGACGGTGCGCTATTCGGCGGCGTCGCTGCTGCGGATCATCGACGACATCCTGGACTTCTCCAAGATCGAGGCCGGGCGTCTCGACTTGGAGCGGGTGGAATTCTCCACCGTCGAGCTGATCGAAGGGGCGGCCGAGGCGCTGGCTGCCCGGGCCTCGGAGAAGGGGCTGATCCTGTCGGCCTATGTGGCGTCCGAGGTGCCCGCTCGGGCCATCGGCGACCCGCTGCGGCTGCAGCAGATCCTGTTCAACCTCCTGGGCAACGCCATCAAGTTTACGGAGGAGGGCAGTGTCCGCCTTTTCCTCGAGGGCGATGGCGGCGAGCAGGACGGCTCGCTCGTGCTCCGCATCAGGGTGGTCGACACGGGGATCGGTCTCACGGCCGCACAGCGCGAGCGTCTGTTCAATCCCTTCGTCCAGGCCGACAGTTCGACGACCCGCCGCTTCGGCGGCACCGGGCTCGGCCTGTCCATCGTGCGTCGGCTCGCCGAGGCGATGGAGGGACGTGTCGAGGTGCACAGCGCGCCCGGCGTCGGCTCGACCTTCGTCGTCACGATCAGGCTCGAGGCGGCCCCGCCGGCACCCGCCTCCGCCGGGCTCCCGCTCGACCATCTCTCCCTGATCCTGTCCCTGCCGGACCCGCAGGAGAGCGCCGCCATCGCGCGCTATCTGCGCGACGCGGGCGCAGAGGTCGATGTCGTGGTGTCGTCCGAAACGGCGGTGACCATCGAGGGCCAGAGCAAGCACCAGGGCAATCAGGTGTGTCTCGCCGACCTCAAGCGCCCGTGGCGACGTGACGTGCTGGTGCGGGTGATCGCGCAGGCCGCCGGACGGACGGGCTTTGTCGCTCCGGCGGCGCAGGCGCCGGCTCCGGTCGGCCGGCTGGGCGGTCGCGTCCTGGTGGTCGACGACAATTCGGTCAACCGCCGGATCCTGGCGCGGCAGCTCGAACTGGCAGGCACATCGGCCGACATGGCGGCCGGCGGCGAGGAGGCGCTGGCGATGTGGCGCTCGCGTCCCTACGACCTGATGCTCGCCGACCTGCAGATGCCCGACATGGACGGCTTCGAACTGGCCCGGCGCATTCGCCAGGGCGAGGCCTCGACCGGCAGCGCGCGCCTTCCGATCCTCGCTGTCACCGCCAGCGCGCTCGAGTCGGAAGAGGAGCGCAGCCGGGCGTCCGGGATGGATGGGTTCATCACCAAGCCGGTTGGCATCGAGCAGCTGAAAGCGACCCTGGAGGTCTGGCTGAAGGATGAATCGCGGGAGCGCGTGACATGAGCCCGGCCTACGATCGCAACCGGCTCGTCGAGCTGTTCGGCGACGACGCGGCCACGCTCGCGGAGATCGAGCGCGAGTTCCTCGACACCGCGCGAAGCGCCCACGAGGAAATTCGCGCGACTGAAGATCTCGATACGATCGCGCGGGCGGCGCACCGGCTGAAGGGCGCTTCCGGCATGATCGGCGCGGCGGCGCTCGGCAGGATCGCCGACGCCGTGGAACGCGCGGCCCTGTCCCGGGACCTGCCGGCTGTGCTCGGCCTCGACGGAGCCCTCGCGCAGGAAGTGTCGAAGGTGGCCGCTCAGGCCGGTGCAGATCAGGCCCGCGGCCTCAGCATCACCGTCGCGGAGTAGGAGAGCAGGCCCCTGCCGTTCTGTTCCAGCAGACCGCGCAGGAAGGCAATCGACCGTCCGTGCTTGGGGACTTCCACGCGGGTGACCAGCGGCGCGGAAATGTCCCCGGCGGCCAGGAACTCGGCGGCGAAGGAGACGGTGGCGGGCGCGAGGTCGGTCGTCAGGGCCGCGGCGCGCGTGATGGCGGTGTCGGCAAAGCTCATCATGTAGCCGCCGTGGAGCGCACCGCCAGAGTTGCACATGCGCGCGAGCGTCGGCTGCACCAGAGAGGCGCCATCGGCCTCCTTGCGAACGAAGGCCGGGCCGATATGCGTGGAGTAGGCGCTGGCCTTGAACGGCTCGAAGCCCTCGGGCACGACCTGCGGCGGCAGGTCGATCCTCGACGGCGCCTGCTCGTCCTTGCGCGCCATCGCCTTGGCGCGGGCGACGTGCCGGCACACGCCCGACCACAGCGCGATCGTGCGGCCCTCCTGGGTGATCGAGCCGCGCGCGAAGGCGAGGCGGCCCGTGACCTGCAGCGGCTCGCCGCGCGCTTCCAGCGGCGGTCCTATGACCGCGCCGTTCAGAAACTCGACGGCGATGCTCACCGTCATGGCGAAGGACGTGTTGGTGCCGCCGTCCGCAGCGCGGCCGGCCACCAGGCAGAGCGCATAGTCGGCGAAGGTCAGGATGCCGCCGCCATGCACCCCGCCCATGTAGTTGCCGTGGCGCGGCAGGGTCGGTAGCACGCAATGCACCGTGCCGGCCTTCCGGGCATCGCCCTGGAGGTCGAAGTAGAACGGCCCGACATGATCCTCGAACGGATCCGGCGGCACGAACACGGTGTAGCGGGAGAGGTCGATCGTATCGGGCATTGGCTCTTGTGAAGCGTCGTTGGCGGGTTCTAATAGGGGAGAATCACGCAATCACAAAGACCCACGGAGCGAAACGTCATGGCGGAGTCCGCGCACAAGATCGAGATCCGGCGCGAAAAACGCGATGCCGGCACCGTGGCTCATCTCGTATTCGACAATGCGCGGCGTCTCAACGTCCTGAACCCGCCCGCCCTGCACGATCTCACCGCGACGTTCCACACGCTGTCGGCCGAGGAGGATCTGCGCGTCGTCGTCTTCTCCGGCGCCGGCGGCCGGGCCTTCATCGGTGGTGCCGACATCAACCACATGGCGGGCATGCGGACCTCCGAGGACGGCCGCGCCTTCATCACCATGGTTCACAAGCTCTGCCAGTCGATCCGCGACTGTCCGGTACCGGTGATCTGCCGCATGGAAGGCTACACGCTGGGCGCCGGCCTCGAAGTGGCGGCCGCCTGCGACCTGCGCATCGCCACCGACACGGCGCATTTCGGCATGCCCGAGGTCA
>LNFM01003484.1_pt1 | contig 30896 bp, 24 predicted proteins | sample 596031 | NCBI WGS metagenome assembly LNFM01 (sample SAMN04254537, study PRJNA301005) | activated carbon metagenome | isolation source: dual media filters at the Ann Arbor, Michigan drinking water treatment plant | place: USA: Ann Arbor
GAGCCGCTCGAAATGGTCATCTGCATGAAGCCCTCGTTGCGGCGGCCGAGCACGGCAGCGAGGCGCTCACAGGTTTCATCGTGCATGATGTCGGTCACCATCGGTGTGCCGTCGTAATCGAGCTGCACGGCGGCGGGGCCCGTCGGCATCAGGCGCTGGGCGGACCAGCCGCAGCCGCCGGCGTCCAGCGATTCCTCGAACAGCCGGCAGATTTCCGCATGTTCGGCCTCGGTCGGCTTCCTGCCGGCCTTCGCCGCTTCCATGCCCATCACCCAGATCAGCAGGGGACCGATGGGCACATAGGGCAGCAGGTTGATGGCTTTCGGCGCGCGGTCGACGCTGTCGAGGAATTCGGGGAAGGTGATCCAGTCCCACGGCATGCCGGCCTTCATCGAGGCATAGGGAATCGCTTCGACGCGCGTCATCGACAACATCGCCCGTTCGCGCTCTTCGGGCCGCACTGGCGCGAAGCCGAACCCGCAGTTGCCGATCGCCGCCGACGTGATGCCGTGCCAGCCGGACAGCGTGCAATAGGGGTCCCAGAACAGCTGTGCATCGTAGTGCGTGTGGAGGTCGACGAAGCCTGGCGCGACGACGCAACCGCCGGCGTCGATTTCCTGTCTGCCGGCGCCGGCTGGCAGTCGGCCGATATCGGCGATGACGCCGTGCCGGATGCCGATGTCGGCACGATAGCGCGGCACGCGTGTGCCATCGACGACCATCCCGTTGCGGATCACGAGATCGAATGCTGCCATCGGAGCTCCCCTGTTCGGCGCGACGCGCGCGCTTCGTGTTTTTGAAGTCGAGGCCGGAATTTATCATCGGCACTCGACAGCGCCTATCGGCGTGCACGGCGCCGATCTCCTTCATCTGCGGGCGACAGGCTGAGCGTGGCGGGATGTTGCAGCGCAATTCGGCCGGCGCGGGCGCTGGCCGTGACCGGCGTCAAGTGCCGGGCGTGGCACGCGTCTAGAATCGCGCCGGAGTCCAGTCCGGCCAGATCCCATGACCAGCATCCGCATTCAGCATTACTCGGACATCCTGTGCGTGTGGGCCTACGTGTCACAGGCACGTCTGACCGAACTCGAGGACGCCTTTCCGGACGAGGTCGTCATCGATTACCACTGGTTTCACGTCTTCGGCGATGTGCGCGCGAAAATCTTCTCGAACTGGCGCGAGAAGGGGGGCGCCGCGGGCTATGGCGGGCACGTGCGCGACGTCGTCGCCCGCTTCGGTCATGTGCCCGTGCACGAGGGCATCTGGGCGCAGCAGACGCCGACGTCGTCGATGCCTGCGCACCTGCTGCTGTGTGCGGTCCGCCTGCTCGACGACACCGACGGCAACGCACGCGTGGCCGATGTCGCGAGTGCCGTGCGCACGGCGTTCTTTCGCGATCTGATCGACGTGTCGAACTGGGCGGAGCTAATCGCGATTGCCGAACAGACCGGTCTGCCCGCGCGCCGGCTCCAGGCGTCGGTCGACAGCGGCGCCGCCCACGCCGCGCTCGCCGCCGATCTCGATCTCGCGCGGGACAACAACGTTCGCGCCAGTCCTACGCTGATGTTCAACGAAGGACGACAACGCCTCACCGGCAATGTCGGCTACCGTGTGATCGAAGCCAACGTGCGGGAGTTGCTGCAGACGCCTGCCGGGGGCCAGTCCTGGTGTTGAAGGCGCAAGATCCGAACTGACGGCCGGCATTCGGAATCGCCGCCGGACTACTTTTCAGAAGTTCGGACAAGTCGCAATAAATTGATCGGTACGACGGAAAAACGGCAGTAACGCCGTCGCCTGTTGCCGTAATCTCCCGGGGCTGTGAATAAAGCCCCTACTACACAAGGTTTGTCACCGGCCGCGACCAGCGGCCCGAAGCCGCTCGACCCGCCTTCCGCCCACTGGGAACCGTCTTTTCGCGAGTCGTGGCGGGCCGATCTCGGGGCCTCGATAGTCGTCTTCCTGGTCGCGCTGCCGCTGTGTCTCGGGGTCGCGCTGGCGTCCGGCGCCCCGCTGTTCTCCGGCATCGTCACCGGCATCATCGGGGGCATCGTCGTCGGCATGGCGTCGGGATCGCACCTGATGGTCAGCGGCCCTGCCGCGGGCCTGACCGCGATCGTCCTCAGCGCCATCACCTCGCTGGGTTCGTTTTCGGCGTTTCTGACCGCGGTCTTCCTGTCCGGCCTGATGCAAATCGGGCTCGGCCTCATGCGCGCCGGCGTCATCGGCTATTACTTTCCGAACGCGGTCATCCGCGGCATGCTCGCCGGCATCGGTCTCATCATCATCCTCAAGCAGTTGCCCCATGCGGTCGGTTACGACGCCGATTTCGAAGGCGACGAATCCTTCCTGCAGCCGAACAGCGAAAATACCTTTACGGCGCTGCTGAGCGCGCTCGGCGACATGCACACGGGCGCGATCCTGCTGAGCCTGCTCGCGCTCGGCATGCTGGTGCTGTGGGAACAGCCGTTCATGAAGCGCTTCAAGCTGATCCCTGCGGCACTGCTCGCCGTGGTGGGCGGCGTGGTGCTGAACGGCATTTTCACCGCCAGCGGTTCGCCACTGGCGGTGACGGGCGACCACCTGGTGAATCTGCCGATCATCGCTTCGATGGCAGACTTGCGCAGTGCGCTGAGCTTTCCGGACTGGCGCGGGCTGACCAGCAGCGGCGTGTGGGGCATCGCCCTGACGCTGGCGCTGGTGGCCTCGCTCGAAACGCTGCTGAGTCTCGAGGCGACCGACCGCATGGATCCGCTGAAACGCGAAGCGCCGACGAACCGTGAACTGGTGGCGCAGGGCCTCGGCAACAGCCTGTGCGGCCTCGTCGGCGGCCTGCCGATGACGGGCGTCATCGTGCGCAGTTCGGCGAATGTGTTCGCCGGCGCAAGGACCAAGGCGTCCGCGATCATGCACGGCTTCCTGCTGTTGATTGCGGTCCTCGCCATTCCTGCACTGCTCAACCGGATCCCGCTCGCGATCCTGGCCGCCATCCTGATTCATACCGGCTGGAAGCTCGCCCACCCGCGTCAGCTCAAGTACTTCCTGAGCAAGGGTTATCACCAGTGGGTGCCGTTCATCGTGACCATCGCCGCGATTCTGCTGAGCGATCTGCTGAAGGGGATCGCGGTCGGTCTCGCGATCAGCATGGTCTTCATCCTGCTCGAGCATCTGCGCGTGGAAAGCTGCAAGGTGATTGAGGTCGACGGCAACCGGACCCGCCTGCAACTGAACGAGCACCTGACATTTCTGGCCAAGGCCAACCTGACTGCACGTCTGCAGGCCTTTCCTGCCGGTTCAATCGTCGAGATCGATGGCAGCACCGTGCAGCGGATCGATCATGACGTAGCCGAAGTGTTACGGGAGTTCCTGCAATCGGCGCCGGAACGGCACCTCGACGTGCGCCTGACAGGCCTCGAGAAGTTCGTCAACGGTTCCAGCCTCGCGCACTGATGGGACATCGGCAGGCGGACGGGTCGGAGGACCCGCTGGCGGCAGCACTGGCAGCGGCCAGCCGGATCCTGCCCGACCAGGGCCCGCTCGGCGTCTTCATCCACCACAACACGCTGCATGCGTTTCAGCACCTGCCGTTTCATGCGGCAGTCCAGCGCGGGGCCGAGCTGCTCGGCGCGCGTCCCTACCTCGAACTCGATGCCTATCGCGCCGCCTATGCCGTCGGCCGTATCGAAGCGGTTGACGTGGCGCATGCGCTCAGCCAGTTGCCTGACGATGACACTGCGACGCCGGTGGCGCTGGGGCTGTCGCTTCGCGCGTTTCGCGAACTGTTGATGCTGCACGATCCGGTCGCCGTCGATGCGGCCGGGCTCGCGTTCAATCGTCGCCGGGGGCCGCCGGACGCACGCGACGATGCCCGCCATCGCGCCTGCCGCGACGCCGTGGCGCGCTGCCCGTCACCGTCCGACGGGCGTCCGCGAGTCCTGCCGCGGCATCGCGATGTCCTGCTCGCACTCGGCGGCGGCGACACCGACCTCAGCGTGATGCGAGAACTCGTGCGCCTCGCCGCCGCGTTTCTCGACCAGGGTCAGATGCTGGCGCCCATGCCGGGGCGTGACGGTGGCTTTCTGGCCGCGGTCGCCGCTCTTTATGCCGACGGCACCTCGGCGCCGCGCGGCGCGCCGGGTGTCGACCGGGACTTTACGCGCGTCCATACGCAGCGCCAGGACGCGCGTGCCGTGATCGCGGAACGCCTCGCCCTGCTCGGCGTGGCGCAGGCCGAGCACGAAGCGTATCTCGTGGCCAGCGCGGTGGCGCTCGCCGGGTGGGCCGGCATGTTTGCCCGGCTTGAGGCACACCCCGAGGAAAGCCACGGTGTGCCGGTCAGCCTTGCCGACTACATGGCGGTCAGGCTGATCCTCGAGCATCGTGCGATCGCCCATGAGGCAGCCGTGCTCGAGGTGCCCCTCGAATTGCCTGCGCTGCGTGCAGCGGCGCCCGTGGTCAACGCGCATGCGGTTGACGACGACGCCGAGAGGCTCACCGCGCTGGCGCGCGCGGCGGGGCTCGATGCGGCGGCGGTCGACGCCCTCGACACGGCGGCGATAAGTGCGGTGTGGCAGCAGTGCGCGGCGTTTCCCGCCCTCGCGCGGCGCGCGGTGTGGCTCGAAGCCTACGAAGGCTGGTACCGCCGGCAGATCCTCGATGCGATGGTCGCGCGCCGCGCGGCCGGCCTGATCGAGCCACCCGACCGTCCGGCCGCGCAGTTCCTGTTCTGTATCGACGAACGCGAAGAGTCGATGCGCCGCGCCATCGAAGAGCAGGGGTTGCAGTTCGAAACGCTCGGCGGCGCCGGCTTCTTCGGCGTCGCCATCGATTACCAGGGGCTGTACGACACGGCCCCGTCCGCCCATTGCCCGGTGGTGGTCACGCCCGAGCACGAGATCTACGAAGCGCCGCTGCCGACCGAGCACGCCCGGGATCGCCTGCGGCGGCGGCTGCGCGACGGGTGGAACAGCGTGCATCGTGGCGCCCATTGCGGCTCGCGCACGCTGGCCGGCGGCGCCGGCCTGTCGTTGCTGCTGGGACCACTCGCCGCGATCGCGGCGATCGTCCGGGTCGTGATGCCGCGGGCGTCGCTGTCGCTGCACGCACGCCTGCGCGATGTCCTGTTTCCACGTCCGCGCACGCGTCTGTCGGCGCTGCGCACAGCGACCGCCGACACCAGGACCGAGCGCGGCAAACTGCCGGGCTTCTCGCTCGACGAGGCGGCCGACCGCGTAGCGGCGGTGTTGCGCTCGACGGGCCTTGCCGGACATCTGGCGCCGATCGTCATTCTGCTCGGCCATGGCTCGACCAGTCTGAACAATCCGCACGAGTCTGCGCACGACTGCGGTGCCTGTGGCGGCCGACGCGGCGGCGCGAATGCGCGATTGTTCGCCGACATCGCCAATCGTCCCGACGTGCGTGAAGCGGTGCGCGCACGCGGCGTCGAGATTCCTGCTGACACCTGGTTCATCGGCGGCCTGCACGATACCGCCGACGATGGCGTGCATTACTACGATCTCGAGGCGCTGCCGACGACGCTCTACGGGGCGTTCGAAGTCGCCGACCAGGTCCTGCAGACCGCGCGACAGCTCAGTGCGCAGGAACGCTGCCGGCGCTTTCATCATGCGGCCCTGGGCCTGTCGCCGGCGTCAGCACTGCGGCATGTCGAGGCGCGTGCAGCGCATTTCGGGCAGCCGCGGCCGGAATACGGCCACTGCACCAATGCGATCGCGGTCGTGGGCCGACGCCAGCTGACGCGCGGCCTGCATCTCGACCGGCGGCCCTTCCTGATCAGTTACGACCCGTCCCTCGATCCCGATGGCGGCATCATCGAACGCGTGCTCGCGGCAGTCGGCCCGGTCGGCGCCGGCATCAATCTCGAGTATTACTTTTCAGCGGTGGACAACGAACGTTACGGTTGCGGCACCAAGCTCCCGCACAACGTCACCGGCCTGATCGGCATCATGAACGGGCACCTGAGCGATCTGCGCACCGGTCTGCCGCTGCAAATGGTCGAACTGCACGAGCCGATGCGGCTGCTGTTGATCGTCGAAGCCACGCCCGCGCGACTGCTGGAGGTCGCTGGACGTCAGGCCGAAGTCCGCGAACTCGTCGTCAACGAATGGGTGCAGCTGGTGTCGGTCGATCCCGCTTCCGGCGCGATGCAGGTCTTCGAGCGCGGTCGTTTCGTGCCCTACGTGCCGGGCCGCAGCTTCTTTCCGCGCGTCGCGTATTCGCAGGCGTGGCACGGCACGTCGCGTGAACATCTGACACCGGCGCTGATCGAGGCGCCGGTCGACATGCCGCCGTCGGCGGTCCGGGCGGCGCGCGCAGCACATGGCTGACGCGATTCATGTCGCCCTGGCGGTGGTCGTGCTGGCGCCACTGGTGGCCTCGGTCGCGGCGGGCAGCCGGCTGCTGCTTGGCGACACCTGGCCGGCCGAGCGCGGCGTGGCGACGCTGCTGCTGCTGGGCCTGGTCAGCTCACTCGCAGCGAGCTTTTTCATCGCCGCGGCCCACGGTGGCGTCTGGCAGCCTGCCGTGCGCGGCGAAGTCGATTTCGGCAGCTGGATAGCCATCGGCACCTATGAAATACCGGCCGTGTTCTTCATCGACAACGTGGCCGTGGTGTTCTCGTTGCTGGGGGCGGTGCTGACTGCGCTGGTCGCCCGGTTTTCCGAGACCTACCTGCACAAGGATCCCGGTTTCTTCCGCTTCTACGTCCTGCTCGGCCTGTTTGCGGCCGGTACCCAGTTGCTGGCATTCGCCGGCGCGCTGGATTTGTTCTTCGCGGGCTGGGAGGCCATCGGCATCGCCTCGACGCTGTTCATCGGCTTCTTCCACGAGCGTGCCGAGCCGGTGCGCTCGGCGGTGCGCGCCTTCGTGACGTATCGCATGTGCGACGTCGGCTTTCTGATTGCGATCGTGCTCGCGCACGAACTGCTCGGATCGACGCGATTGTCCGACCTCGGCCGTGCCGACGAACTGCCCGGCATCGCCGTGACCCTGCTGGGCCTGTTGTTGCTGCTGGCCGCGTTCGGAAAGTCGGCGCAACTGCCGTTCTCGGGCTGGCTGGTGCGCGCGATGGAGGGGCCGACCCCGTCGAGCGCGCTGTTCTACGGGGGCGTGTCGATCCACGCGGGGCTCTACCTGCTGTTGCGGACCTCGCCGGTGCTCGACGCAGCACCGCTGGCGGCTGCCTTCGGTGCCGCTGTCGGACTTGCGACGGCCGCATACGCGTCGGCCGTGGTGCGCACGCAGGCTGACGCGAAAGGCGGTCTGGCGCAGGCCACGCTGGCGCAGACCGGGCTCATCCTCGCCGAGATTTGTCTCGGTCTGACGACCCTGGCGCTGGTGCACCTGGTGTCCCACGCGTTGCTGCGGGTATGGCAGTACCTGCGCGCACCGAACATGCTGCACGACGCCCATCATCACGCGCATCACGCAGGGCACGCGGTCGAGCCGCCGGTGCAGGCCGGTGCGCGCGCCTCGCGGCGTCTGTACCTCGGCCAGCTCCATCGCTTCCGGCTCGACGATCGCCTCGACGCCGCGGTCGCGCCGGTGATCGGGCTCGCCCGCTTTCTGCAGCGCCTCGACGAGCGATACCTGGCCCGCACGCTCGGCCGCGATGCGCAGGCCACTGGCGATGAACACGACGGTCCGCCCGCATGAGCGCAAGGCTGGACAGTCTGCCGATGCTGGTATTCCTGGCCGTGCTGGTGGCGACGCTGGTCATCGTGCCCGACTTCGTCGAGCGTCAGCGCCCGCGTGGCACGACGCTGCTCAACGCCGTGCTGCCGGCGCTGGCCGTGCTCAGCCCGTCGCCCGTGCTCGCCTATGTCCTGGTGGCGCTGGGCTGCGCAGCGATGGCCGCGCAGATCCGACACACCGCGCGTGTCGGCGCCGGCATGCTGATGCTCGCCGCCGGCGTGACGCTGCTGTGTGCCGCGGTCATTGCGGGCGTCGGCGCCACTGACAGCGCTCTACTGTTGTCATTGGCCGCACTGGCGTTGCGCACCGGCGTTGTCGGACTGCATGCGGGCGTGTCGTCGTTGTGTCGGGCCGCACCCGTCGTGCAGGCGCAGCAGTTTTCGAGCCTGCTGGCGTTTGCCGTCATTCATCTGCGCTTCGTCGATCACGTGCCGGCGGCAGCCGCGGTGGCCGTCCCCGTCGTCCTGGCAGGTGCCGCCACGGCCCTGGTGTTCGCGCTGCTGTCACTGGTACAGCGCGATCTCGCTGGCCTGCTGCGGGCTTCCCTGCTGATGCACGGTGGCATGATGTTCGCCGCGATCGGGGCGGCGGGCCGCGGGCATCACATTGCCGCGTTGTTCGTTGCGTTGACGATGACGCTGGCGCTCGCCGGTCTGAGCCTGACCGTGCTGGCGCTCGAAGCACGCGTGGGCAAAGTGGGCCTGCAACAGTCGTGCGGACGGGCGCGGGCGTTTCCCAGGCTCGCCGCGGCGTTCGGCTTCTTCGGCGCCGCCGGTGTCGGCATGCCCGGTACCGCCGGGTTCATTGCCGATGATCTGATCCTGCATGCACTGTGGTCCGAAAGCGTGGTTGCCACGATCGCCGTGACGGTGTCGAGTGCGCTGCTGGCCGTGGCGACCCTGCGCGCGATCACGCGCGCTTTCATGGGGCCGGTGGTCACCTCGGTCGCTCCCGATCTGACGCCCGTCGAGCGCGGCGTGGCACTGCTGCTGATCCTGTTGCTGCTCGGTATCGGTCTGTTGCCGCAACTGGTCGTGGCGGCCTCGGCCGGCCTGTTCGCTGTCGGCTGAGCGCCGGGTCTTTTCCGGCGCCGGTCAGTGGACGTCGGACAGGTGGCCCGCAGGACGCGGCCGGGCGCGGGCCACAGCGCGAGGCAGTTCACGGTTCGTTCGGGTTGAACCGGTACACTAAGGCGGCATTCAATCGCGGGAGTCTGTGATGAACAGAGCAAGTTTTCCGGTCGCACTCGTGACGAGCATGCTGTTGACGGGCGCGATGCCCCTGCAGGCGGGGCAGGCCGCGGCGAACGCCGGCGCGCAACGCGCGGCGAATGGCGCCACCGATGCGGTGACCTCGCCGGTCAGGCTCGCGGAGGGCATTTCGCAGGACACCGCGGCGCTCGGCCCGGTGGGCGTCGTGACGGGCACCGTCAAGGGCGGCGCCCGTGCCGCGGGTCAACTGGTGACGGGCGCGGCGAATGTCGGCGTTGGCATCGTCGAGGTGCTCGTGTCGCCGTTCTCGCGCCGGTAACCGGCCACTCGTTTCCCAGGCCCCGGTGGCGTGCGACGCCACCGGGGCCTGACAGCGCTCAGCCGGCGCGACTGCGCAGCACGCGGCCCGGGCGGGCGCCGGTGGTCTGGCCGTATTCCTGCACGACTTCACCTCGTACGAAGGTCGCGACATAGCCTTCGACCTGCTGTGTCAGCCGCGGCATGTCGGCGGGCAGGTCGTAGCTCATGCGCGGCACGCGGGCGACGAGCCGATCGAGATCGATCAGGTTCAGATCCGCGCGCATGCCGGGCGCGATCAGCCCGCGATCGCTGAAGCCGTAGAGCGCGGCGTTGTTGCGCGTGAGCTTGCGGACCACCGTCTCCAGCGGGATGTGATACGGCGAACCCGGTTCGGCATCGCGCGCCCAGCGCGTCAGCATGTAGGTGTGCACGCCGGCGTCGGCGATGAAACGCACATGTGCGCCTGCGTCGCTCAGACCGAGCACACCGAGCGGATGTTTCAACATCGTATTCAGCGCGTCCGGCGTGCCTTCGGCGTAGTTCACGCCGAAGTGCGTCAGCATCGCGCGGCCGCCATCGCCGAGCAGCGCGTCATAGGCCACCGCCCACGGGCTCTCGCCGCGCTGCTGCGCCAGCCATGCGATGCTGCGTTCTTTCGGGGGCGTGTAGTCGATGGGATCGCCGGCGACATAGGTGTGATCCCACAGGGTCGGATTCTTGTAGATCAGCGAAAAGCCGGTGTCGTTCGGATCTTCCTCGGCGAGCAGTTGCGCGCGCACGGCCGGATCGCGCATGCGGCGGTAACGCTCCTCGAACGGCAGATCCTGCAGCGCGCGGTAGCTCGGCATGAAGCGCCACGGATGTTCGCCCTCGAAGCTGAAGAGAATCGAAATCGGCCGCCCGCTGACCTGCGGGATCAGATGCTGGCCGGCACGCGCCGCCTCTTCGCAATGCGCGAGCTGCCGCTTCCACTGCGAGGGCTCGGTGTTGTGCTGCAGGAGCAGGAACATCACCGGGCTGCCGGACGCCCCTGCAATCTTGCGCATCATCTGCATGTCGCGTTCGAGGCCCTCGACGTCTTCGCCGATGATGCCCGGGTTGACCATTTCGACGAGCCCACGGCCGCTTTCCTTGACCGCGCGCGCAATGCCAATCAGTTCCTGCTCGCTCGCATAAGTACCCGGCACCGGGCGGCCGTCGGCGGCGATGTGCACGGCCGTACGCGAGGTCGAGAAGCCGACGGCGCCGGCTTCCATCGCTTCGCGCGTGAGCTGGGCCATGCGGCGAATGTCGATTTCCGTTGCCACTTCGTTGGCTGCGCCGCGTTCGCCCATCACGTACGCGCGCAACGCGCCGTGCGCGAGCTGCGCAGCGACATCGAAGGTGCGCGGTGTGTTGTCGAGCGAATCGAGATATTCGGGAAAGCTTTCCCAGTTCCACTGCATGCCCGCGCGCAGACTCGCGCCGGGAATGTCTTCGACACCTTCCATCAGGCCAATCAGCCAGTCGCGCTGGGCAGGATGCGCCGGCGCGAAGCCGACGCCGCAGTTACCCATCACGGCCGTGGTCACACCGTGGCGCAGCGAGTGGGCGAGTTCGGGGTCCCAGCTCGCCTGGCCGTCATAGTGGGTGTGGATGTCGACCCAGCCCGGCGTGAGCACGAGACCACCGGCATCGATGACGCGCGACGCGTGACCGAGATTGTCGCCGGTCGCCGCGATTACGCCGTCCTTGATCGCGACGTCCGCGATGCGGGGCGGAGCGCCCGAGCCGTCCACCACCTTCGCGCCACGAATCAGCGTATCGAATCCGGTCATGTTGTCTCCCTCAGGGCTGCACCGTGTCGGTGACGGGGAAAAGAGTACCGCTAAGGGCCACGCTGCGCATCGGGTGCGCCGTGATTTTCTGGCCCGACATCGCAGTGCCCGATTGATCCTCCCGACACTCGCGTTGTGTGCGCCGCAATACCGGGGCCTGGCCTCGATCGACCGTGCGCCCGATCAGCGCGCCGGGTGTCAGACTGTCGCGACTCGCGCATGGAGGTGTCGCCTCGGAGCAGCAGGTGCCCGCCAACGGTCATCGGCACGTGGTGGCTGTCCTCTTGTTGCATTGCAGAGCCAGCGGGGAGGGCGCCGCAGGCCGGATGGCTGCGATACACTCGCCGAACGCGCCAACAGCCTCAGGAGTCCCTCATGTCACAGCCCCCCGAAAGCGCGCATCGCCTGTTCGAAGAGCGTTTCAATGCCGGCGATCTCGACGGCATGCTCGCCCTCTATGAAGACGGTGCCACGTTCGTGCGCGGCGCGAACGACTACGTGCAGGGCAAGGCCGCGCTCGGCGAAGGCCTGCAGGCCTTTCTCGGCACCCGCGGAAAAATCAGGCTCGAAACACGCTATGCCGTGCAGCACGGCGATCTCGCGCTGCTGAGCAATCAGTGGACGCTGACGGGCACCGGCGACGACGGCCAGCCATTCACCTCGACCGGCCGCACGGTCGAAGTCGTGCGGCGCCAGCCCGACGGCCGCTGGCTGTATGTGATCGATCATCCGTGGGGCGCTGGCGAACTGCCTGCCTGACACCTCGCTCTCTTGCCCGACCGACAAAGGACTCACGATGCCTCTCGCCAGACTCGAACGGACCGTCAACGCCCCCCGCGACTACTGCTGGGCATGGCTCTCGGACTTCAACGCGCTGCAGTTCCTGCATCCGCCCGGCAACCTCACCGAGTTCAGCTGCGAAGGCAGCCACGTCGGTGCGCGACGTTTCGCGCGCTTCAAGCCCGAGCTGGGCGTCGACGGGCAAATCGTGGAGCGTCTGGACGTCGTGCACGCGCCAAGCGTGATCGTGTATTCAATCGTCGAGCAGTATCCGCTGCCGATGCGGGACTACGTCGCAGTCGTGACCATGGCCGACGCTGGCGCGAGCGGCACGCAGGTCACCTGGGAAGGTCATTACACCGAGCACGGCCTGCCGGCGGCGCAGATGGATGACATGCTGCGCGCGTTCTACACGCTGTTCCTCGACGGCATCGAGCAGGCGCATGCGCTGGGGCGCAAGCCGGGGCAGAGCCCTTATTGAATCGGGCTGCGCCCGGCCACGGAGAACACAGACCGTTTTTCCGCTCCGTGATCTCGATGTTCTCCGTGGCCGGCCGCAGCCCGCTCTCAATTGACACGGGGCCCCACGTCCCCTGTGCCTCCTGCAGCGTTGCCTTGCCGGCAGATGCTCAAGCGCCCAGGATCTCCTTCGCCTGCGCGCGCAGTTCGATCTTCCTGATCTTGCCGGAGGACGTCATCGGGTAGGCGTCGCAGAAGATCACGTGTTTCGGGATCTTGTAGCTCGCGATTTTGCCCTTCATGCGGTTCAGCAGCGTCTCGGCATCGATCGTCTGGCCGGCCTTCAGGATGACGAATGCCACCGGCACTTCGGCGAGGCGCGGATCGGGGTAGGCGACGACCGCGGCATCCTGCACTTCGTTCATCACGCGCAGGTAGGCTTCGACCTCGGCCGGCGACACGTTCTCGCCGCCCACTTTCAGCATGTCCTTGTAGCGGCCGAGAAACACGAAGTGGCCGTCGGCGCGGATGCGGGCCATGTCGCCGGTGTGCAGCCAGCCGTCGGGGTCGATCGTGTCGCGCGTCGCTTCGGGCTTGTCCCAGTAGCCTTTCATCACGGCATAACCGCGCACGAGCAGTTCGCCCGGTACGTCGACCGGCTGGTCGCGACCGGTTTCGGTGTCGACGACGCGGAACTCGTAGTCGTTCATCGGCACGCCGGACGCGTGCACGCGCTGTTCGCGCGTGTGCGACGGGTTCGACACCGCAACATAGGCCCAGACTTCGCTCATCCCGAAGCCGGACAGGGTGGGACAGAACACGTCCTGCACCTTGTCCGCAATCGGGATCGTGCTCTCGACGCCGGACGGCAGGGTGCCGAGGCGAACTTTCAGCGTGCGCGCCTTGCGTGCCTGCGCGTTCAGCAGATCCAGCCAGTGGGCTTCGAAGCCATGCAGGATCGTCGCGCCTTCCTGCTCGGCGAGATCGAGTGCGCGCTCGGCATCGAACACGTCCATCATCACGTGGCGGGCCCCGGTCAGCACGCACATCATCACGATTTCGCTGAACGCATAAATGTGGAACAGCGGCAGATAGTTCATGTGCACTTCATGCGGCGTATAGCCCATGATCTGGCCGCGCTCGTGGGTGTTGCGGATCGGCTGGTGGCTGTGCATCACGCCCTTCGGATGGCCCGTCGTGCCCGAGGTGTAGCAGAGCATCATCAGGCTTTCGGGATCGACGCCCTGCGCACGCGCGGCGAGCTCGGCATCGGTGACGGCCTCGCCGGCGGCGACAAAGCTGTCCCACGCCGTCGCGTGTGCGAGGCGGGTCGGTCCGCCGACGACAATCACGCGGCGCAGATCCGGATAGCCGTCGATGTCGAGACCGTCGGCGGTCTGCTCGACGCGCGGCATGCTCTCCATCAGCATGCCCTGGTAGTCGACGGGGCCCGACGTGTCCAGCGTGATCAGCGTGCGGCTGCGCGACTGCGTGACGGTGTAGGCGACGTCGTCGGTGCGATAGCGCGTATTCAGCGGCACGATGCAGCCGCCGACGCGTGCGATGCCGAACATCAGGAACAGCCATTCAGGCCGGTTCGTCATCCACAGCGCGACGTGTTCCTCCGGCTGCACGCCCGACGCCATCAGCGCCTTCGCGACGCGATTGGTCTCGGCGTTGAACGCGGCATACGTCCAGCGTCGGTCGCCGTAGCTGAACGCCTCACGCGCCGGCCAGCGCTGCGCCGCTTCCTCGAGGATTCCACCCAGCGTCCGCTTGCGATACCAGTCCATGTCCACTCCCTATTCAGCCGTACACGGCGTCACGGTGGCCTGGAGAAAGAGGGGTCGATGCGTGCCGCTCACCAGTATCGGTGCTGCTTACCCACCCGATCTTCCTCCGTGCTCTCCGTGTTCTCCGTGGCTAGATTCTTTTCATCATCGCCGGCGCAAGCGCCAGATTCATCGCCCGGATGGGGGCTTTTCAGGTCGAGCGCACCGGCTCGCGCATCGTCACGAACTCCTCGGCCGCGGTCGGGTGGATGCCGATGGTCGTGTCGAAGATCTGCTTGGTGGCGCCGGCACGCATCGCGACCGCGAAGCCCTGCGTGATCTCCCCGGCATCTTCCCCGCACAGATGCAGGCCCACGACGCGCTGGCTCGCCTTGTCGACGATGAGCTTCATGAAGGCCTTTTCCTTGACCGGCGAAATCGTGAAACGCAGCGGCGTGAAGCTCGACGTGAACACGTCGATCGCCCCGTACTGCTGCTGCGCCTGCTCTTCGCTGAGACCGACGGTGCCGATCGGCGGCTGGCTGAACACGGCCGTCGGGATGTAATCGTAATCGACCTGGTAGGACTTGCCGGCGAACAGGCGCCGCGCGAGCGCCATGCCTTCAGCCAGGGCAACCGGCGTCAGGTTCACGCGATTGGTCACATCACCGACGGCGTAGATCGACGGCACGTTCGTGCGGTACTCGCCGTCGACGACGACTGCGCCCGCCTTGTCGAGTGCGACACCGCAGGCTTCGAGACCGAGATTCGCGCTGTTCGGGTGGCGGCCGGTGGCGTAGAGCACGCCATCGCAGTCGAGGGTGCTGCTGTCTTTCAGGGTGAGGCGCAGCGCGTCGCCGTGGCGCTCGATGCGCGCGACATCCGTGTCGAAGCGCAGGTCCACGCCCTTGTGGCGCATCTGTTCGGCGAGGAACTGGCGAATCTCGAGATCGAAGCCGCGCAGGAACAGTTCGCCGCGATAGAGCTGCGTCACCGCGCAGCCGAGGCCCTGCAGGATGCCGGCGAACTCCACCGCGATATAGCCCCCGCCGACGACCACCATGCGCCGCGGCAGCGCCGGCAGATGGAAGATTTCGTTCGAGGTCATGATGTGTTCGCGGCCGGGAATGTCGGGCACCGTCGGCCAGCCGCCGGTGGCGACCAGGATGTGCCCGGCGCTCACGCGCCGGCCGGCGACCTCGACGGTGTGGGGATCGACGAGCGTCGCGCGGCCATTGAGGACCTCGCAGCCCGCGCCCTTCAGCAGGCGCTCGTAGACGCCGTTGAGGCGCGCGATCTCGGCGTCCTTGTGGCGCACCAGCGTCGGCCAGTCGAAGCTGCCTGGCGGCACCGTCCAGCCGTAGCCTGGCGCAATCGCGAGTTCCTCGCTGATCTTCGACGCATAGACGAACAGCTTCTTCGGAATGCAGCCGACATTGACGCAGGTGCCGCCGAAATAGCGATCCTCGGCCACGGCGACGCGGGCGCCGAAGGTCGCCGCCATGCGGGCGGCGCGCACACCGCCGGATCCGGCGCCGATCACGAAGAAATCGAAGTCGTACTTGCTCATCCGTCACCTCATCGTTCGTGTCGGCAGGATACTGGAATGCCACCTGCACCTGAACCTCGGCGGCCGGCGTCGCTTACACTGGTGGCATGCAAGACGATGACACAGCAGAGAACCGGCCCGTGTACGGCGTGGGCGACGCTTCCTTTGTCGCGGCCGGGGGCGAGGAGGGGATAGTCCGGCTCGTCGACGCGTTTTACGACGCGATGGAGCGCCTGCCCGAAGCGGCGAGGATCCGTGCGATGCACCCGGCGGACCTGGCTGTCTCGCGCGACAAGCTCGCGCGCTTCCTGTGCGGCTGGCTCAACGGCCCGAAGCGTTACCAGGAGAAGTACGGCGCGATTTCCATCCCCGGCGTGCACGCGCATCTGGCGGTCGACACCGCCGCGCGCGATGCCTGGCTCGCGTGCATGGTCGAGGCGCTCGACCGGCAACCCTACGCTGACGACTTCAAGCGATATCTGTTCCGGCAGCTGTCGGTACCGGCGGAGCGGGTGCGCAATCGCGAGTGAGGGGCGGGGAGAAGTCCCGCCCCGTGATCCGGGGGGATCAGGGGACGGGCAAGGCAGGTCTCGAGCGCCCGCACTTTCCACCCGCCGGATGACAGGCGCATGACCGTCGCCGGCTGGGCTGCGGGCCGCGCATCTGGATACAATCGGAGGATTCCCCGCGATGGCAGCGTGACATGAGCATTCCAGTTGAAATCGTCGAAGTCGGCCCGCGCGACGGCCTGCAGAGCCAGCCCACGCTCGTCGACACCGACACCAAGATCGAATTCATCACCCGGCTCATCGACGCCGGCGCGCGCCGCCTCGAAGTCGCGAGTTTCGTGAACCCGAAGCGCGTCCCGCAGATGGCCGATGCCGACGAAGTGATTGCCCGACTGCCGCGCCGGCCCGGCGTCAGCTACATCGGGCTCGTGCTGAATCAGCGCGGCTTCGAGCGCGCGGCGGCCAGCGGCATTGATCAGATCAACTCGGTGGCGGTCGCCAGCGACACCTTCTGCCAGCGCAACCAGGGTGTGACATCGGCGCAGATGTATCAGCAGATCCGCGACATGGCGCGTGCCGCACAGGCGGCCGGGCGGTTCTTCGGCGTGACGATCGCCGCGGCCTTCGGCTGTCCGTTCGAAGGCGAAGTGCCGGTATCGCGTGTCCTCGACATGGTCCGCGCCTATGCCGATCTGGGTGTCGACGAGATTGCGCTGGCCGACACGATCGGCGTCGCCGTGCCGGGGCAGATCAGCGCGATGCTCCAACAGGTGCTGCCGATCCTCGGCGCCACGCCGCTGCGGCTGCATTGCCACAACACGCGCAATACCGGCATCGCGAACGTCTATGCCGCCGCCGAGGCGGGCGTGCGCATTTTCGATGCGAGTTGCGGTGGGGTGGGCGGTTGCCCCTTCGCGCCCGGTGCAACCGGCAATGTCGGCACCGAGGACCTGCTGTACATGCTCGAACGCATGGGGTACCGCAGCGGCATGTCGCTCGAGGGCATGATCGCGGTGGCGAAATGGCTCGCCGGGCCGCTCGGCGCGCCGACGCCGGCGATGGTCAGCCGCGCCAGCGTGTTTCCGCCGGCGCTCGCCGCCGGCTGACGACTCAGTTCCCGCTCCCGCTCCCGTTGCCGTGAACGACGTAACGCCGGAAGGCGGCACGCAGGTGCGTGTCCATGACGTTCTGTGCCCAACGCGCATCGCGGGTCCGGAAGGCGTCGATCATCTCGCGGTGATGATGATTGCTGCGCATGATGTCGCGCTCGGTGTAGCGCTCGAAGGTGCGCAGGATGATCGGGATCTCGACCAGCCACGACAGTGCCTTGTTGAGACGTTCGCTGTGCGCAGCGTCGAGCACGATGGCGTGAAAGCGCTGGTTCGCGGCGAGGATGGCGAAGCGCTGTCGCTCGGTCTGGCCGGGCAACTGCTCATCGATGGCGTCGGCGCAGGCCTCGAGTTCGGTGAGCGCCGCCGGCGTGATCCGGCTCGCGGCGCGATAGGCGGCATGGCCTTCGAACATGGCGCGCAGGATGAATATCTCTTCGATGTCGGCGGTCGACCACGACGCGACATAGGCGCCGCGATTCGGTACGAACTTCACGAGGTGTTCGGCATCGAGTCGACGCAACGCTTCGCGTACGGGCGTGCGGCTGACGCCGGCATCCTCGGCGACCTGCTCTTCCTTCAGATGGGATCCGGCCACGTAGTCGCCGGTGATGATCTTGTTCCTGATCCGCTCGTAGGCGAGATCCGCGGCCTTGCTCATGCGCCTCACTCCCCGCGGCTTCCGGCAGGGCCGGCGCCGTGCAATTTCGTTTTTATGCTACGAAGGGACGCGCCCGGCGCCGCTGTCCAACCGTGGGTGAAAAGTATCTTTCCACGCGCACGTCCGCAACCGGCGGGCTGCGCATGAGTCCGCGGCGCAGCGATCCGCTGGCGCTCGTGCTGGTGCTCGGCGGTGCATTACTGCTTGCTGCAAAGGGGATTTTCGCCAAGCTGCTGTATGCGAACGGTGTGCAGCTCGAAGCACTGCTGGTGACGCGTGCCGTGCTGTCGCTGCCGTTCATCTGGGGTTGGGCGCTGTGGCGAAACGAACTGCCCCGTGTATTTGCTGCGCCGCGGTCAGTGTGGATCCTGGCCGCGCTCGGCGGCCTTGCGGGCTATTACGTTGGTACCTGGTTCGATTTTCGCGCGCTGCAGTTGATCGATGCGAGTCTCGAACGTGCACTGCTGTTCACCTATCCCGCCATCGTCGTGTTCGCACGCGCGCTGCTGCGCGCCGAGCGGCCAGCACGCCGCGAACTGCTGGCCGCGCTGACGACTTTCATCGGGGTCGGCCTTGCCGTGGGCGGCTTCGATGCGGGGCTGTGGGCGGCGAACGCGCGCGGCGCCTGCTACGTGCTGATTGCGGCGGCGACTTTCGCCGCTTACCTGCTGACCAATGAGCACGTCGGCAGACTGCTTGGCAGCGTCGGCTTCCTGGTCGTCGCGGCGACCGCGGCGGCGCTCGGACTGAGCGTGCATTTTCTCGTGACGAGCGGGCCGGTGGCGCTGTTCGCGCTCGACCGCTACGACTGGGCGCTGCTGGTGGTGATGACGGTATTCACGAACGTGATGCCACTGTTCATGCTGTCCGCCGGCATCGGGCGCATTGGCGCCGCGCGCGCGGCGATTCTGACCTCGGTCGGCCCGCCCGCGACGCTCGCGATGGCCTGGTTCGGGCTTGATGAACGCCTGGAGGTGATGCAGATCGTCGGCGCCCTGACCATCGTCGTCGGCATCGTGATCCTGGAGGTGGGGCGCTCCGCGCCAGCCCGCGCGTGAGCGCGGGTGCCGCTCAGTCGTCGTCGCCGTCGCTGGCGCCCTTGGCCTGCGCGTTGAGCCAGGCGACGGTCTTGCGCCACTGATCGGCCGGCCGAATCGGAATGCCGGCGTAGGTGCCGGGCTTGAGCACGTGCTTCGCGATGACGGACTTGCCGAGCACCGTGACGTCACTGCACACGTTCAGGTGGCCCGTCACACCGACCTGGCCGGCGAGCGTCACACGGTCGCCGAGCCGGGTACTGCCGGAGATCCCCGTCTGCGCCACGAGCAGGCAGTCCTCGCCGACCTGCACGTTGTGCGCGACCATCACGAGATTGTCGATCTTCGTGCCGCGGCCAATCGTGGTGGCGGTGAACCGTCCGCGGTCGATCGTTGAATTGGCGCCGATCTCGACGTCGTCGGCGATCACCACGTTGCCGAGTTGCGGCACCTTGTAGTGATGCCCTTCGTGGGCGACGAAGCCGTAGCCATCGGCGCCGATCACGGCGCCCGGCTGCACGATGACCCGATGGCCGAGCAGGCAGTCTTCGCGAATCGTCACACGCGGATGGATCAGGCAGTCCTCCCCGAGCGCGACGCGGTCCATCAGCACGCTACCTGCATGCACGACGCTGCGCGCGCCGATCGCGACGCCCTGACCGATCACGACGAACGGGCCGATACGCACGCCGTCGCCGAGCCGCGCCGACGGATCGATCACGGCGCTGGGATGGATCGCGTCCAGTTGTGTGTACTGCGAGCGTTCGAACAGGCGGCCAATCAATGCCACGGCATATTCGGGATTGTCGTGCACGAGGCAGGCTTTGCCGTCGACGTCGATGCCGGGGCGCACGATGAAGGCAGGAATGCTCGACGTCTGCGCCGCGCGCGCGTGCTTCGCCCTGGCGACGAAGGACAGATGGTCTGGAAGATTGTCAGTGATGCCGCAGACGCCCGCGATCGCGAGCGTGCGGTCGCCGCGGACTTCGAGGTCGAAACGCTGTGCAATATCGCCGAGTGTCAGCACTGATGCCCCTTCATCTGGGTCGCCGGACGCGGGTCCGCCCGCCGCGGCATGGTGACTGAAGCGCTGCATTATTGGTATACCTGCGGGCCTGCGATGCCTGCGTCAGTCAACCCGGGGAACACGATGACGAATCAGAAAAGCGGCGCCCGAAAATCCACCGCGACGGCGCGGGCCGCGACGGGCGCCGATGTGCCGATGCTCGCGCTGTCGGTCGTCGGCGTGCTGCTGACGGCTTACCTGACCTACATGTCCGGCCGTCAGGACGCACTGGCCTTCTGTGCTGCCGGCAGTGGTTGCGATGTCGTGCAGTCGAGCCGCTGGTCGACGCTGTTCGGTGTGCCGCTCGCGGCTTGGGGCTGCATGGCGTTCGCCGCGCTTGGCCTCGCGACGTGGGCCATGCGCGCGCAGGCGGGCCGCTGGCGCGCGCAGGTGCTGCTCGCCTGTGTCGGCCTGTTCATCAGTGTCTACCTGACGCTCGTCGGCATCCTCGAACTCGACGCCACCTGTGTGTGGTGCCTCGGATCGCTCGCGCTGTGGGTCGCGGCCATGGCCTTGACCTGGCGGCAGTCGCCCGCGCCGATGCCGCCCGCCTGGCGCCTGACGAGCGCCGGCATCGCAGGCTTGGTGCTGGTCGTGCTCCATCTGCATTACGCCGGCGTCTTCGACCCGGCGGCCGGGCCCGAGGACCCGCATCAACGGGCCGTGGCGGACGCCCTGACCGCTGCCGGCGCGAAGTTCTACGGCGCCTCTTGGTGCCCGCACTGCCAGCAGCAGAAAGCGCTGTTCGGCGCGGCGGGACGTCACCTGCCGTATGTCGAATGCGCGCCGAACGGCCCCAAGGCGCCGCAGGCCACCGAGTGCGTGGCGCACGAGATCAAGGGTTACCCGACCTGGATCATCAACGGCAACCGCTATACGCGCATGCTGAGCGTCCGGCAGCTTGCGCTGATGAGCGGCGTCCCCGTGCCTGACGCGCCGTGAGCGCAGGAGGCGCACGCCGGCCGGACTGGACCTGGCTGCGCGATCCCGGACACTTTCTGGCGCTCGGCGGCGGCAGCGGCCTCGCGCCGAAGGCGCCCGGGACCTTTGGCTCGGTCGTCGGCGTCGGGGTTTACCTCGGGCTGGCCCCGCTGGGCTGGCAGGTCTGCGCGGTGGCGCTGGTCCTGATGTTCCTGGTCGGGGTGCCGCTATGCGCGCGGACGGCCCGGGCGCTGGGGGTGCACGATCACCCGGCGATCGTCTGGGACGAAGTCGTCGGGGTGTTTTTTACGCTAGTTTGCGGTTCGGGCAGCCTGGCCAGCCTAGCCTTGGGATTCGTGCTGTTCAGGATTTTCGACATCTGGAAGCCGTGGCCGGTGCGCTGGGCCGATGGCAAGGTGGCCGGCGGACTCGGCGTGATGCTCGACGATCTGCTCGCCGCGCTATATGCGGGCGCGGGGCTGGCATTATTCGAATATATTTCATATAGTTAAAAATATAAGAAAATAATTGACATTAACAACGCGAATTAAAGCCCAGAATGTCAAAGTCAAAGCAGAACAAGTTAAAGCGATATCTCGGTATTGCGCTCCTGATAGGCCTGCCCATCGTGGCCGGCGCCGACATCTACAAATATGTCGACAAGTACGGGCGCGTGTACCTGACCGACCGGCCCGCGCACACCGGCTACAAGCGGCTGGTGAAGACCTGGAAGGGTTGGTCGGAAGTGACGAGCAGTGCCATCAATTACCGGCACCTCGCGCAGAACCGCAAGCGTTTCGCGCCGACGATCGAACTCGCGGCCAAGCACAACAAGCTGCCGTCGGCGCTGCTGCACGCGGTCATCACCGCCGAGTCCGCCTATGACCCCAACGCCGTGTCGCGTGCGGGGGCCGTCGGCCTGATGCAACTGATGCCGGCCACGGCGGAGCGCTACGGCGTGCGCGATCGGAAGGATCCGCGCGCGAATGTCGCCGGTGGCACGCGCTATCTGAAAGACCTGCTGGGGATGTTCGACAACGACCTGGTACTCGCGCTCGCGGCCTACAACGCCGGCGAGAATGCGGTGATCAAGCACGGCCGCCAAATCCCGCCCTACCAGGAAACGCAGACCTACGTTCGCCGCGTGCTGAAGTTCTACAACGACTACAAGAAGAGCAAGAGCTGAGACAGCGGCTGTTCGCCGCTGCCTCCTGCCCGCGACGACTTACTCGTCGGTCACACAGCCCTCGGACGCCGATTTCACGTTCTTGATGAATTTGTAGAGCGTGCCCCGCGTCGCCTTGTACGGCGGCATCACCCATGCCGCCCTGCGCCTGGCGAGTTCCTCGTCACTGACGTCGACATCGAGCCGGTTCGTGCTGGCATCGATCGTGACGTGATCGCCGGTCTTGATCAGCGCAATCGGACCGCCCTGCTGGGCCTCTGGCACCACGTGGCCGACGATGAAGCCGTGCGAGCCGCCGGAGAAGCGGCCATCGGTGATCAGCGCCACATCGCTGCCGAGCCCGGCGCCCATGATGGCGGACGTCGGCGTCAGCATTTCCGGCATGCCCGGACCGCCCTGCGGACCTTCATAGCGGATCACCACGACATCGCCCTTGGCGATTTCCTTGCGCTCGAGCGCTGCGAGCATCAGCTCTTCCGAGTCGTAGACCTTCGCCGGGCCCGCGAAGCGCAGGCCTTCCTTGCCGGTGATCTTCGCGACCGAACCGCCGGGCGCGAGATTGCCCTTGAGGATCTGGATGTGGCCGCGCGGGTTGATCGGGTTCTCCAGCGGGCGGATGACTTCCTGCCCCGGCGCCAGATCCGGCACGTCGCGCAGGTTCTCTTCCAGGGTGAAGCCGGTGCAGGTCAGGCACGAGCCATCGAGCAGCCCGTGCTTCAGCAGGTACTTCATCACGGCCGGGATGCCGCCGATCGTCTGCACGTCTTCCATCACGTACTTGCCGCTCGGCTTCAGGTCGGCGAGGAAGGGCACGCGATCGCTGACAGCCTGGAAGTCTTCGAGCGTCAACGTGATGCCGGCCGTCCGCGCCATCGCGATCAGGTGCAGCACCGCGTTCGTCGAGCCGCCGAGCACCGTCACCACCACCATGGCGTTCTCGAACGCGGCGCGCGTCATGATGTCGCGCGGCTTGATGTCGCGCTCGAGCAGCAGGCGGATCGCCTCGCCGGCGCGGCGGCACTCTTCCTTCTTCAGCGGATCGACCGCCGGGGTCGACGAGCTGAACGGCAGCGACAGGCCCAGGGCCTCGATCGCGGAGGCCATCGTGTTCGCGGTGTACATGCCGCCGCAGGCGCCCGCGCCGGGGCAGGCGTGGCGCACGATTTCCTGGCGGCGCTCGTCGGTAATCGTGCCGGCAAGGTAGGCGCCATAGCTCTGGAAGGCGGAGATGATGTCGAGCGTTTCACCGCGCGAGTGGCCGGGCTTGATCGTGCCGCCGTAGAGCATCAGCGACGGCCGGTTCAGGCGCGCCATGGCCATCACGCAGCCGGGCATGTTCTTGTCGCAGCCGGGGATCGTGATCAGGCCGTCGTACCACTGGCCGCCCATGATGGTTTCGATCGAGTCGGCAATGATTTCGCGCGACTGCAGCGAGTAGCTCATGCCGTCGGTGCCCATCGAGATGCCGTCGCTGACGCCGACCGTGTTGAAGCGCATGCCAATCATGCCGGCGGCGCTCACGCCCTGCTTGACCGAGTCGCCGAGGCTCAGCAGGTGCATGTTGCAGGGATTGCCTTCGAACCACACGCTGGCGATGCCGATTTGCGCCTTCGACATGTCGTCCGGCGTGAGCCCGGTCGCGTAGAGCATCGCCTGCGAGGCGCCCTGCGATTTCGGTTCGGTGATGCGGGCGCTGACGCGGTTCAATTTGTTCGCCATCGTTCACTCCAGAGGGGTAGGGCGGCACGGACGGTGCCGGGATTTCTGCGGCCGGATCATAGACGAGCGCAGCCGGGGTGTCGTGCCCGGGCGGCGGCGTGGCGTGTAGAATGCCGACATCTTCCAGCCGGGCCGTCACCATGACGCCAGTTGCCAGCCTCAAAGCTCAGCTCGGCGCGCTCGTCGCCGCGCGCTCGATCAGCAGCGCCGATCCGGCGCTCGACTGCAGCAACCGGGCGGTCGTCGATTTGCTCGCACAGTGGTGCGCCGAGCGCGGTTTCGACGTCGAACTGCAGAGCGTTGGCGCCGCCGGCAAGGTCAATCTGATCGCGCAGCGCGGCAGTGGCGACGACGGCCTCGTGCTCGCCGGCCATACCGACACGGTGCCCTGCGACCCTGCACTCTGGCACTCTGATCCGTTCATGCTCGACGAACGCGACGGCCGCTGGTACGGGCTCGGCAGTGCCGACATGAAATGCTTCTTTCCGGCCGCGCTTGCCGCAGTCGACGCGCTGGACGGCGCGGTCCTGCGTCGCCCGCTGACGATCCTGGCGACCGCCGACGAGGAAACCTCGATGGCCGGTGCCCGGGCACTGGTCGCGAGCGGCCGGCGGCTCGGGCGCTTCGGCCTGATCGGCGAGCCGACCGGGCTCAAACCCGTCCACATGCACAAGGGCGTCGCACAACTCGGCGTGGACCTGCACGGGCGCAGCGGTCACGCCAGCAATCCGGCGCTCGGCGTCAATGCGCTCGACGGCATGCGCCACGTGCTGAATGCCCTCGATGACTGGCGCGCTGCCCTCGCCACCCGCCACCACAGCCCCGATTTCGATGTGCCGCATCCGACGCTGAATTTCGGTGCGATCAGGGGCGGCGACAATGCGAACCGGATCTGCGGGCACTGCGAGCTGCTGCTAGACCTGCGCTTCGTGCCCGGCCAAGATCCGGCCGCAACCGTCGATGAGCTCGTCGCCCGGGTCGATGCCGCAGTCGCCGGCAGCGGCCTGGGCTGCGATGTGCGCGAGCTGATGACGCCGATTCCCCCCTATGCGACCAGTGCAGCGGGCGAGATGGTGCGTCATGCGCAGGCCATCACCGGCACGCGCGCCGGCTCGGTGACGTTCGCGACCGAGGCGCCGTTCTTCAGCGAACTCGGCATCGAGACCATCGTGCTCGGGCCGGGCGCCATCGCGCAGGCCCATCAACCCGACGAATACGTCGAGGTCGCAGCATTGCTGCGCATGGTCGAGTACACCGAGGCCTTCATCCGGAGAATCTGCTGCGCATGAGCAAGCTCAGTCCCCAGGACCATGCCGGTTTCGTGCGCTGGATGCGCGAAGCCTCGCCATACCTGCGCGCCCATCGCGGCCAGACCTTCGTGGTGTACCTCGGCGGCGATCTCGTGGCCGGGCCGACTTTCCAGCACGTGGTGCAGGATCTCTCACTGCTGACCGGCATTGGCGTGAAGCTCGTCGTCGTGCACGGCGCGCGGCCGCAGGTGGAGGACCGACTCGCCGCCGCCGGCATCGCCACGCGCATGGCTGGTGATCTGCGCGTCACCGACAGCGCCGCACTCGGTGAAGTCAAACAGGCGGTCGCCGCGGTGCGCTTCACGATCGAGGCGCAGTTCGCGCATGCGACCGGGCAGCGCCAGCCCGGAGGCGGCGCGATCAGAATCCTCGGCGGCAACTTCGTCGTCGCGCGGCCGGCCGGCGTCATCGGTGGCATCGACCTGCAGTTCACGGGCGAACTGCGCCGCATCGACATCGCAGGCCTGCGCGCACAGCTCGAGCACGCCGATCTCGTGCTGCTTTCACCGCTGGGCTACTCGCCGACCGGCGAGCTGTTCAGCCTGAACGCGCTGGAACTCGCCACCGCCGTGGCGGGCGAACTGGCCGCCGGCAAGCTCGTGCTGTTCACGCCGACGCCGGAAATTCGCGACCGGTCCGGGCGCGCCTTGCGACAGCTGACGCCGCCGGAGATCCGGGCGACCGAGATCGCCGAGGGCGGTCCGCCGGCACCGGTGCTGGCCGCCGCGCTGCGCGCCTGCAAGCTCGGGGTCGGCCGCGTGCACCTCGTGTCGAGCGTCGACGACGGATCGCTGCTGCTCGAGCTCTTCACGCGCGATGGCGTCGGGACGATGTTCAGCGACGCCCCTTTCGACCAGCTGCGGCGCGCGACGATCGACGATGTCGGCGGCATCCTCGATCTGATCGAGCCACTGGAGGCGTCCGGGGTGCTGGTCAAGCGCTCGCGCGAGAAGCTCGAAATCGAGATCGATCACTTCACGGTGATGGTGCGCGATGGTCTGACCGTTGCCTGCGGTGCGGTGTATCCGTATCCGTCGGACGGCATGTCCGAACTCGCGTGCATCGCGGTCCATCCGGATTATCGCAGTGCCGGTTTCGGCGCCCTGCTGATCGCGGCGCTCGAACGGCGCGCGGCAGAGGCGGGCGTAAATTCAGTGTTCGTGCTGACGACGCAGGCCACGCACTGGTTCCAGGAGCATGGCTACGTCAAGCAGGGGCTGGAAAGCCTGCCGATGGGGCGGCAGGCGCTGTACAACTACCAGCGCAACTCGCTGGTACTGAGCAAGACGCTCGCGCGCTGACGGCGCGGCGCACCGCGCCGCGCCGTTGGCGTTCAGACCGGGTTGGCGACCGGCGTCTCGGCTTCCATCTCGATGGCGATGTCGTCATCGCGCACGACCACGCTGACATGGCCGCCGTTCTCGAGTTTGCCGAACAGCAGTTCCTCGGCGAGCGGCTTCTTGATCTTCTCGCGGATGAGCCGGCTCATCGGCCGCGCACCCATCAGGCGATCGTAGCCGTGCTCCGCCAGCCACGCGCGCGCTTCGGTCGTGACCTCCATCGTGACCTTCTTCGCATCGAGCTGGCTTTCGAGCTCGATGAGGAACTTGTCGACGACGTGGGCGATCGTCTCCGGCGCCAGCGCGCGGAACTGGATGATCGCGTCGAGCCGGTTGCGGAACTCGGGGCTGAACATGCGCTTGATTTCCTCGAGCGCGTCGGTCGAGTGGTCCTGCGTCGAGAATCCGATGGAAGTCCGGCTCACCCGTTCGGCGCCCGCATTCGTCGTCATCACGATGATGACATTGCGGAAGTCGGTCTTGCGGCCGTTGGCGTCCGTCAGCGTGCCGTGGTCCATGACCTGCAGCAGCACGTTGAAGACATCCGGATGCGCCTTCTCCATCTCGTCGAGCAACAGCACGGCGTGGGGCTGCTTGTTGATTGCTTCGGTCAGCAGGCCACCCGTGTCGTAACCGACATAGCCGGGCGGCGCGCCAATGAGCCGCGAGACCGTGTGACGCTCCATGTATTCCGACATGTCGAAGCGCACGAGTTCGATGCCGAGCACGCGGGCGAGCTGGCGCGTGACCTCGGTCTTGCCGACGCCAGTCGGTCCCGCGAACAGGAAGGAACCAATCGGCTTTTCGGTCTGGCCGAGTCCCGAGCGCGCCATCTTGATCGCCGCGGCGAGCATCTGGATGGCTTCCTCCTGGCCGAACACCGTCATCTTCAGATCGCGTTCGAGATGCTGCAGCACTTCGCGGTCCGAACTCGACACGGTCTTCGGCGGAATGCGGGCCACCTTGGCGACGATCTCCTCGATCTCCGGAGAGCCGATCGTTTTCTTGCGTCGTGACGGCGGTGCCAGCCGCTGGCGCGCGCCGGCCTCGTCGATGATGTCGATCGCCTTGTCCGGCAGATGCCGGTCATTGATGTAGCGCGCGGTCAGTTCCGCCGCCGAGCGCAGCGCGTGGTTCGTGTACTTGACCTCGTGGTGCTCCTCGAAGCGCGACTTCAGGCCCTGCAGGATCTTGAAGGTTTCCTCGACCGACGGTTCCGGCACGTCAATCTTCTGGAACCGGCGCGACAGCGCGCGATCCTTTTCGAAGATGCCGCGGTATTCCTGGTAGGTCGTCGAGCCGATGCACTTGATCTCGCCCGAGGCGAGCATCGGCTTGATCAGGTTCGACGCGTCCATCACGCCGCCGGACGCCGCGCCCGCACCGATGATGGTGTGGATTTCGTCGATGAACAGCACTGCGCCGGGTTCGCGCTTCAGCGCGTTGATGACGCTCTTCAGGCGCTTCTCGAAATCGCCGCGGTACTTGGTGCCGGCGAGCAGCGCGCCGAGGTCGAGCGAGTATATCGTCGAGCTCTGCAGCACTTCGGGCACGTCCTTGTCGACGATCTTCTTCGCCAGGCCTTCGGCGATCGCGGTTTTGCCGACGCCGGCCTCGCCGACGTAGAGCGGATTGTTCTTGCGCCGGCGGCACAGGATCTGCACCGTGCGCTCGACTTCCTCCTGGCGGCCGATCAGCGGGTCGATCTTGCCCTTGCGCGCCTGTTCGTTGAGGTTGGTGCAGAACTGGTCGAGCGCGTTCTTCTGCCCTTCGCCCTGTTCGGCTTCCTCTTCGGTGTTGTTGTTCGTCTCGCTGCTCGATTCTTCCTCGTTGACCTTCGAGATCCCGTGGGAGATGCAGTTGACGACATCGAGTCGCGCGATGTTCTGCTGGTTCAGCAGGTACACGGCCTGCGATTCGCGCTCGCCGAAGATGGCGACCAGCACGTTCGCGCCGGTCACTTCCTTCTTCCCCGAGGACTGCACGTGGAACACGGCCCGCTGCAGGACTCGCTGGAAGCCGAGTGTCGGCTGGGTATCGCGATCGTCGTCGTCGGGCAACACCGGGGCGTTGTCCCGGATGAAATCGACGAGTTGTCGCCGCAGCTGGTTGAGGTCCGCGCCGCAGGCGCGCAGCACCTTGGCCGCGGTGGGGTTGTCGAGCAGGCCGAGCAGCAGGTGCTCGACCGTCATGAATTCATGGCGTTGCTCGCGCGCAGCCTTGAACGCCAGGTTGAGAGTGACTTCCAACTCTTTGCTGAGCACGGCGCTTACCTGCCTTTCATGATATGGGACGCGTGGGTTCCATCACCGGGTACGAGACCTCTATGCAAGCTCTAGCGTGCACAGCAGCGGATGCTGATTCTCACGCGCATAAGTATTGACCTGCGCCGCCTTCGTTTCAGCAATCTCGTGCGTAAATACGCCACAGATTCCTTTGCCCCGAGTATGCACCTCGAGCATGATGCGCGTCGCTGCATTGCGATCGAGGCTGAAAAAAGTTTCGAGCACGTGCACGACGAATTCCATCGGCGTGTAGTCGTCGTTCAGCATCACGACTTTGTACAACGGCGGTTTCTTGACCTTGGGGCGTGCATCCTGCACCGCAAGACCGGATTCCCGCTCGGTTCGCTGCTTGTCGGCCATCGTTCTGGAACTGCTCGATTCTTGACGTTCAATACCGGTTCGACCCGATTATACGGACTTCGAAATTCTCGGCGATAGGCGCGGTGGGCGCTGCCGTCTGCCTCTCCAGATGGGGCCGCCGCCACCGTTTCACAATGCGGCCGCGCGCTACCGACATCCGGCTGTGTGGCAGACGGACACCCAATCGATAGCGCCAATCCCCGTGAAATCTCTACGTCGCCGGCAGCAACGCGGATTGCTTCGCAGGCCCGGCGGCGCCCGGTTGACAGCGGCCGCTGTGCGGCGCACCATCGACCGGATAAGACGGGTGGAAAGCTGCAGTCTCGCGGCAGCCTCGAGACCGGGCGGCACCTCCGACGAGCGGGCGATGCCCGATCGATAACAAGCGTCACACTGCACCGGACCCGCGCCCCGCCTCGTTGCTGGCGACCGGGCCGCGGATTACGATGCGCCGCCTTCCGCCCCGACGGCGGCGCGCACGGCCGACGGAGCGGCGCGGAACGGCACTTCGGCAGCGATCAGACTTCCGGCGCCCGACGCAACCCGCGGTTGCCCGCGTTGACGCTGTCCCCGGGACCCTTGGACCCGGGGGGGTCAAGAGCACACCTTTTTATCAAGGCTGCGCCGCGGGACGACCCGCGCCACCCGCCGCGAACGGCGCCGGTAATGGCAGCCACGAACAAATTGATTGGCAGGAGAAACTGAGATGGCATCGTTCAAAGACCAGGTGGAACAACTGAAGCAAGAATGGGCCACGAGCCCGCGCTGGAAGGGCGTCCGCCGCGATTACACGGCTGAAGACGTCGTGCGCCTGCGCGGCAGTGTCCACATCGAGCACTCGCTCGCCCGCCGTGGCGCCGAGAAGCTGTGGAAGCTGGTCAATGAAGAGCCGTTCGTCCCCTGCCTCGGCGCCCTGACCGGCGGCCAGGCCGTGCAGCAGGTGAAGGCCGGTGTGAAAGCCATCTATCTGTCGGGCTGGCAGGTCGCGGCCGATGCGAACACCAGCGAAACGATGTATCCCGACCAGTCGCTGTATGCCGTGAACTCCGTGCCCGCGGTGGTCCGCCGCATCAACAACGCGTTCAAGCGCGCTGACGAAATCCAGTGGTCGAAGGGCAAGAACGACATCGACTACTTCGCACCGATCGTCGCCGACGCCGAAGCCGGTTTCGGCGGTGTGCTGAATGCCTTCGAACTGATGAAGAACATGATCGAAGCGGGCGCCGCGGGCGTGCACTTCGAAGACCAGCTCGCGTCCGTCAAGAAGTGCGGCCACATGGGTGGCAAGGTGCTGGTGCCGACGCAGGAAGCCGTGCAGAAGCTGACCTCCGCGCGTCTCGCCGCCGACACCGCCGGCGTGCCGACGGTGGTTCTCGCCCGCACCGACGCGAACGCTGCAAACCTGCTGACCTCCGACGTCGACGAGCGCGACAAGCGCTTCGTGACCGGCGAGCGCACCAGCGAAGGCCTCTATGTCACGCGTGCCGGCCTCGACCAGGCGATCGACCGTGGCCTGTCCTATGCGCCGTATGCCGATCTGCTGTGGTGTGAAACCGCGGTGCCGGATCTCGACGAAGCCAAGCGTTTCGCCGAGGCGATCCGCAAGCAGTTCCCCGATCAGCTGCTGGCCTACAACTGCTCGCCGTCGTTCAACTGGAAGAAGAACCTCGACGACGCGACGATCGCGAAGTTCCAGCGTGAACTCGGCGCGATGGGCTACAAGTACCAGTTCATCACTTTGGCCGGTGTTCACAACATGTGGTACAACATGTTCGACCTCGCCAACGAGTACGTGATGAAG
>LNFM01003485.1_pt1 | contig 30886 bp, 25 predicted proteins | sample 596031 | NCBI WGS metagenome assembly LNFM01 (sample SAMN04254537, study PRJNA301005) | activated carbon metagenome | isolation source: dual media filters at the Ann Arbor, Michigan drinking water treatment plant | place: USA: Ann Arbor
GAGCGGCGAATCAGCCACTCGCGCGTCGCCGACGGAATTCGTCCTCAATTCGAGCAACTTCGCAGGACAATTGATCATTTGATCGATTCGTCATCGTCAAGAATCGACCGCAAATGCGCATTCGAGCGTCAATGGCACATCGATCGCGATCGGCCTTTCGATCGCAGTGTCGCGCGATTGACGGGGCATCAGCGGCCGGAATACCGCCAGTGGGCCGAACGATCGAAGAGCGGCCTCACGGCCCCGCGGGCCGTTCGGCCTGCGCCCGTGCGGCGACCGACTCGAGGAACTCCGCGACGCCCTCGACCACGGGCAGCGAACGCGGGGACACGAACACATCGAAGGAGTGCTGCGCCCCGTGCAGCTCGGCGTAGAGCACCGGCTGCGTCGAGACGGCGCGCAGGGCCGCGACGAATTCGCGGGCGTCGGCGAGCGGCGCCATCGAGTCGCGATCGCCGTGGATGACGAAGAACGGCGGGGCATCGGCGCGCACGTGATGGATCGGCGAGGCGTCGGCAAACGCCTCGGGGGCCTCCGCGCGGAAGGCCTTCAGCACCATCGGCTCGAGCAGCGTCTCGGCGAAGCCGGGCGCGTGGCGGTGGTGGGCGTCGACGAGGTCGTAGATCGCGTAGAACGGCACGGCCGCCTGCACGGTGGCGTCGGCGTCCTCGAAACCGGGCTGGAAGCGGGCCTCGCCGTTGGTGAGGGCTGCCATTGCCGCGAGGTGCCCGCCCGCGGATCCGCCGGTGACGGCGATGAACCCGGGATCGATCCCGTACTCGTCCGCGTGGGCTCGGATCCAGGCGATCGCGCGCTTGATGTCGACCAGGTGATCGGGATACGTGGCCGACGGGCTCAGCCGATAGTTGACGTTGAAGCCGACGAAGCCGCGATCGGACAGGTGGGTCAGCAGCGGGACGCCCTGCTCGCGCTTGTCCCCGACGACCCACGCCCCGCCGTGGATCTGCACGACCGCGGGCCGGCGCGCCGCGTCCGAGCCTTCGCTCGGCACCGCAGCCACCGATGGGAGGTAGACGTCGAGCCGCAACCGCTGGCCCGACACCGACGCGTACACGACGTTGCGCAGGACCCGGGCCCGATCGAGCCGCAGCGGGAACGGGATCAGCAGCTTGCGCCACGGCACCGGCTGCGGGCGTACGCCGTCCAGGGCCGCGAGCGCGGCGGCGACCGGCACCGCGGCGCGCCGCCCCTCGAGCACGAGCACCACGAGGCCGATCCAGCCCGCGGCGGCGCACGCCAGGCCGATCCACCCGACCCAGCTGCCGAGCCCGCCGAGGGCGACGAGGCCCACGACCGCCACCGCCTGCCAGAGGAGGTGATAGCCGGCGAGCTCGGCGACGAACATCGACGCGAGCGTGCTCGGCACGACCAGCCACTTCGAGCGTCGGATCGGCACGAACGCGTTGACGGTGAACGCCAGGCCGGCGCCGGCCCCGAGCAGCAGCGCCCATGGGGCGAGCACGGAGACGAGGGAGCCGAGCGTGTCGGGTGCGGGGGGCATGGATGGGTGACGGGCCGGGCTCCGATCCTGCACGCGCCGCGCGGCGCGGCCCGCCGAAAACGGTGCGGCCGCCCGCGGCGAGGGTCGCATGCGCTGCGACGCTGCGGCGAGCGACGCCGACGGCGCTTCCCGGCGCGGTCGACCTCGGCGATCCTCGGCCGATGACCACGTGCCCCTGCGGCTCGGGCAGGCCCGACGCGGGCTGCTGCGCGCCGTACCTCGCCGGCGCCGAGCCCCCGGACGCCGCAACGCTGATGCGCTCGCGCTTCACCGCCTATGCCCGCGGCGACTGGGCCTACCTGTGGAGGACGCTCCACCACGATCACGTCGATCGCACCCAGAGCTTCGCCGGCTGGTCGGCCGCGATCGCCGAGCACGGCGCCGGCCTGCAGTTCCGCAAGCTGATGGTGATCGCGACCGCGGGCCCCGACGCCCAGGGCCTCGCCCACGTGCTGTTCCACGCCGACGTCCGCGCCGGCCGCAGCAACCGGTCCTTCGCCGAGCACAGCCGCTTTCGCCACGACGGCGTCGGCTGGCGCTACCTCGACGGCGTGACGCTGGACGATCGCGAGGTGCCGCGACCGCTCGCGGCGCTGACGTTCGACACCTTCGGGCACGCGGCGTGGCGGTGAGGCGAGCGGTCCGCGTCAGCGCGCCTCGAGCACCAGCCCGCGCACGTCCGACTTGAAGTCCACGGCCCGCAGCGCCGCCGCGAACCTGGACTCGCGCACCGGCTCGCCGTCGATCGTCTCGACCCGCAGGCTGTGCCCGCGACGCCCGCGGGCCACCTGCGCGAGGGCGCCGGCGGCCACCTCGAACACCGGCGGATCGTCCGCGGCCGGGAACGTGGTCAGGCGCCGACCGCCGCGCTCGATGAAGATCACCGGCGCGCCGTCGACCAGCACCACCGTCGCGCCCGCGACCCGACGCGCGGCCTGGCGCGCCCCCTCGGGGGCCGACGTGCGCTGCGGCCACGCCAGCACCGCGCCGTAGGGCTGCGCCGGATCCGTCGCCGCGAGCACGCACGCCACCGAGCGATCGGGCGCCCGCGCGAGGCGCAGCCGATCGACCGCCCCGGGCGCGGCGAACTGCGCCCCGCCGGTGCCCTCCACGAAGTAGCCGCGGCGGACCTTGCCCGCCTCCTCCATCTCGCGGAGCACGCGGCCCACCGGGCCGAAGCCACCGCCGCCCGCCTCGTTGCCGAGCACGTCGCGGCTCACGATCCCCCAGCGCGCGACGAGCATCGTGGCGCGGCCCCACGCGCGCTCGGTGGGCGAGCGCTCGGGGCCGAGCAGATCGGCGACCAGCGACCACCGACCGCCGGCGCTGCGCTGGCCCGCCCGCGCCCGCGCGCCCTCCGACTGGGCGCGCAGCGGCAAGAACGTGTCGTTGGTGACGAGGCCCGCCCACGCGAGATCCCACAGCGCGGCCTCGAACTCGGACAGCCGCGCGTCCCCGGCGGCGCGCTGCAGCTCGACGGCGAACGACGCCCCGCGCGCACGCAGGTGCTCGAGGATCCCACGGCGCACCGGATCGAGATCCTCGGGCACCGGCCGCGGCTCGAGCAGCAGCCCCACGCGATCGCGGCGGTACAGCGCCACGCGGCCGTCGTCAGGACCGGTCGCGCCGTGGCCGACCCAGCACAGCTCGCCCATCGCCCCGAGCTCGTCGAGCATGCGCGGCGTGAAGCCGGCGATGCGCGCCGGCAGCACCTGCCGCTCGAGCTCGCTGTACGGCATCGGCAGGCCCTCGAGCATCGCGAGGACCTCGCGCACGCGGCCCGGCGCGCGCGAGGGATCGCCGATGCCGTGCCACTGCGGCAGGAACTTCGCGTAGGTCTGGGCGTCGACCGCGGCGATCTCGTTGCGCAGCCGGGCCAACGACCGCCGCTTGATCCGGCGCAGCACGTCTGCGTCGCACCAGCACTCGGCGTCCTCGCCGGGGCGCAGGCGGCCGAACACCACGGTCCCGGCGCGGACCATGCCCGCGAGCACGGCGATGATGGTGCCGCTCGGCACGGCCCAGCGCCGCGCGAGCTCGTCGGCGCCGAAGGGCCCGTGCGTGCGGGCCCACCGGGCGACGAGCTGCGGCAGCGCGTCGCCGACCGACTCGAGCAGCGCCGCCGGCACGCCGCCGGGCGGCATGCAGCCGAGCGCATCGCGGTAGCTCGCCACGTCCTCGATCGCCACGACGCAGGGGCGCTGGCCGACGCGCATGCGGACGACCTGACGGCCGTGATCGAGCGCGGCGATCCACGACCGCACGAGCGCGGACACGTCGGCGTCCGGGTCGGCCTCGACGCGGGCCGCGAGCTCGTCCTCGTCGAGCTCGCCCGTCCGCCGCAGCACGTCGTGGAGCTCGTCCGGTCCGCGGGCACGGTAGCCGTCGGCGGTGCACTGCAGCTCGGCCTCGAGCTCCGCGGTCGCGCCCGGGTCGAGCAGCGCCGCGAGGTCCTCGTGGCCGACGAGCTCGCGCAGCAGCGCGCGATCCAGGGTGAGCGCCGCGGCCCGCCGCTCGGCCAGCGGCATGTCGCCCTCGTACATGTACGCGGCCACGTACGCGAACATCAGCGAGCGGGCGAACGGCGACGCCGAGTTGGTCTCGACGTGGTCGAGCCGGATCGTGCGCGAGTGGATCCCGCGGAGGATCTCGACCAGCGCCGGCACGTCGAACATGTCCTGCATGCACGTCCGGTAGGTCTCGAGGACGATCGGGAACGCCGGGTACTCCCGGGCCACCGCGAGCAGCTGCTGCGACTTGAGCCGCTGGGCCCACAGCGGCGTGCGCACGCCGGCGCGCTGGCGCGGCAGCAAGAGCGCACGGCCGGCGTTCTCGCGGAAGACCCCGGCGAACATCGCCGAGTGGGCGAGCTGCTCGACGATCCGATCGTGCACCGCGTCGGCGTCGGGGATCAGCACCTCGAGGTCGGGCAGCTCCTCGGTGTCGACCAGGCGCAGCACGATGCCGTCGTCGTTCCACATCGCCTGGACGTCGAACTCGTGGCGCGCCGCGAGCTCGGCCTGGATCGCCAGGGCCCACGGCGCGTGGATCCGGGCCCCGAACGGCGACAGCAGGCACACCCGCCAGTCACCGACCTCGTCGCGGAAGCGCTCGATGGTGATCGCGCGATCCGTCGGCAGCACGCCGGTCACCGCCCGCTGCTCCTCGACGTAGGCCAGCAGGTTGTCGGCCGCCCAGGCGTCGAGTCGATAGGATCCGCGCAACCACGCCAACGCGTCGTCGTGCTCGCGGCCCCCGAGCTCGCGCACGAAGGCCCCGAGCGCGCGCCCGAGCTCGAGCGGACGACCGGGCCCCTCGCCCTTCCAGAACGGCAGGCGGCCGCCCTCGCCGGGGGCCGGGACGACCAGCACGCGATCGCGGGTGATCCGCTCGATGCGCCACGCGCTCGCACCCAGCGTGATCACCTGGCCCGGCGCCGACTCGTGGACCATCTCTTCGTCGAGCTCGCCGACCCGCGGCCCGCCCTCACCGAGGTGCACCGGGTAGAGGCCGCGATCGGGGATCGTGCCGGCGTTCTGGATCGCGACCTTCAGCGCACCGGCGCGCGGCGAGAGCTGATCGGTCGCGCGATCCCACACCAGGCGCGGCCGCAGATCGGCAAACGCCTGCGACGGGTAGCGGCCCGCGAGCATGTCGAGCACGCCGCGCAGCGCCTCGGCCGGCAGCTTGCGGTAGTTGGCGACGCGCCGGACGATGCCCTCGACCCGTGCCACCGTCGTGTCGCCGAGCCCGACCATCGCGACGATCTGCTGGGCGAGGACGTCGAGCGGGTTGCTCGGCACGGTCAGCGCCTCGATCTCGCCCTCGGCCATGCGCTGGACCACCACTGCGGCCTCGAGCAGGTCGCCGCGGTGCTTGGGGAACAGCCGGCCGACGCTGCGCTCGCCGACGCCGTGGCCGGCGCGACCGACCCGCTGCAGCCCCCGCGACACCGCGCCGGGCGACTCGACCAGCACCACGAGATCGACCGCGCCCATGTCGATGCCGAGCTCGAGGGAGCTGGTCGCGACGATCGCCCGGATCTCGCCGCGCTTGAGCGCCTCCTCGATCTCGGTGCGCTGCGCGTGGGCGATCGATCCGTGGTGCGCCCGCACCAGCGGCTCGCCGGCGACCTCGTTGAGCCGCTGGGCCAGCCGCTCGCACAGGCCGCGCGCGTTGACGAAGACGATCGTCGTCCGCGCGCCGCGGATGAGCGACACCAACCGCGGATACACGGCCGGCCAGATGCTGTTGTCGACCGGCTCGCCCAGGCCCGCGGGCGCGCGCGGCGGCGCCGGGGCCGGGGCGAGCGTCGAGCCCGACCGCGGCCCGGGCGGCTCGGCCGGTGCGGGCGCCGAGCCGGGGCGCGTCATGTCCGGCACCGGCACGATGATCTCGACGTCGATGTCGGGGCGCGCGCTGCAATCGACGATCTCGACCGGTCGATCGCCGCCGAGGAATCGCGCGACCTCGTCGAGCGGGTGGGCGGTCGCCGACAGGCCGATACGCACCGGATCGATCGCGCAGTCGGCCGCGAGCCGCTCGAGCGAGAGCATGAGGTGGGCGCCGCGCTTGCTCGGGGCGATCGCGTGGACCTCGTCGACGATGATCGTCTCGACCGTCGTCAGGCTCGATCGCACGGCCGAGCCGAGCATGAGGAACAGCGACTCCGGCGTCGTCACCAGGATCGACGGTGGATCGCGCTGCATCGCGGCGCGCTCGGACTGCTTGGTGTCACCGGTGCGAACGCCGACGCGCGGCAGGCTCACCGGCGCGCCGAGCTCCGCGGCCGCGTGCGCGACCCCGACCAGCGGCGCCCGCAGGTTGCGCTCGACGTCGTAGACCAGCGCCTTCAGCGGTGACACGTACAGCACCCGCACGCCGGGGTGCACCGGCGGGCGGTGGATCAGCCGATCGATGCACCACAGGAACGCCGCCAGCGTCTTGCCGCTGCCGGTCGGCGCGACGAGCAGCGCGTGCTTGCCCGAGGAGATCGCCGCCCACCCCTGGGTCTGCACCGGCGTCGGCGAGGCGAACGCGTTGCGGAACCAAGTCGCGGTGGCAGGGCCGAATCCTTCCATCACCATGGGCGTGGGCCCTCCTCGCGCTCACCCGCCGGCCTGCGCCTGTCGATACCCGCGCACCGCGGCCGCGAGGCTGGTCCCGGGCACGACGAAGCGCGCGAGCAATGCCAGGTCGAGGGTCGGGAACAACACGCTGTCGATCTGCGGCCGGTAACCATCGTCGTGGAGCCGCTGCACCGTGATGCGACCATCGCGGAACACCCACACCTCGGGGACCCCGAGGCCGCGATAGACCTCGAGCTTCTCGACGCGCCACGCACTGAGGACGACCTCGATCGCCAGGTCGGGGAGCGGCGCGTGTCGGCCGACGCAGTAGCTCTCGTCCGCCTCGAGACCCCGCGCCACTCGCTCGTCGCGGAGCGTGGTCGAGCCGAGGGCGAAGAGATCGATCCCCGCATCGGCACACCACGCCTCGAGCAGGCGTCCGAGGAGCGCCTTGGCCTGCTCGTGGTCGGACGACGGGCTCATGAGCTCGAGATCTCCTTCGAGGTAGGTCAGGCGCAGGTGCGAGCCGGCCTCGTCGAGCGAGTCGCGCAGGCCGACGTAGACGTGCCAGCGGGCGCCGTGCACGACGAAGCGCTCCTCGGGATCGACGCTCGGCGATCCGTGCTCGCCCACCGTCCCCGCCGGGTGAACGAGATCCGTGCTCGCCAGGGCGCCCATCGGGCTCAACGTAGCACGGTCGGGCCCCCGGATCCCGAGGCCCGAGCCCCTGGGCGGCGCGGCGGCGGGCGCGTAGGCTTGCGGCCCCCCATGCGGATCCTTCAGGTCGCGTCCGAGGCGGTGCCGCTGTGCAAGACCGGCGGGCTCGCCGACGTGGTGACGGCGCTGTCCGAGGCGCTGGTCGAGCGCGGCGACGAGGTCACCGTGTTGATGCCGGCGTATCGCGGGACGATCGCGAGGGCCGGGGCCACACCGGCGTTCGAGCTCGGCGATCCGCTCGGCCTCGGCCACGCGGCGCGGGTGCTCGCCGCACCGCTCGACGACTCGGGCGCGACGGTGCACCTGCTGCAGTGCGATGCGCTGTTCGATCGCCCCGGCGGACCCTACGGCGACGAGGCCGGCCACGACTGGCCCGACAACCACTTGCGCTTCGCGTTGCTCGCCCGCGCCGCCGCCCAGATCGCGCTCGCCTCGGCCGCGCTCGGCGGATCGATCGACGTCGTGCACGCGCACGACTGGCAGGCCGCGCTCGCCACCGCGTACCTGGCGTGGTGGGGCGTGGGCCGGCCGGCGACGGTGTTCACGGTGCACAACCTCCACTTCACCGGACGCTTCCCCCAGGCGATCCTGCCCGCGATCGGAGCGCCGAGCTCGGCGTGGTCGCCCGCCGATCTCGAGTTCTACGGCGAGGCCTCGTACCTGAAGGCCGGGCTCGTGCACGCCGACCGCGTCACGACCGTGAGCCCGACCTACGCCGACGAGATCCGCACGCCCGAGGGCGGCATCGGCTTCGACGGCCTGCTGCGCTGGCGCGGCGACGCCGTGCGCGGCGTCCTCAACGGCATCGACACCCGCACGTGGGATCCCGCCAGCGACCCGGCGCTGTCCATCCCCTACGACGCGGCGCACCCGGCGGGCAAGCGGGACGCCCGCGCGGCGCTGCAGCGCGAGCTCGGCCTCGACCCGCAGACCAGCGCGCCGATCTTCGGCGTGGTCAGTCGACTGACCTGGCAAAAGGGCATCGACCTGTGGCTCGGCGGCGCGCCGGCGGTGCTCGCCGAGGGCGCGCAGCTGGTCGTGCTCGGCAGCGGCGAGCCGGGGCTCGAGCAGGCGTGCCTGTCGCTCGCGGCGGCGTATCCCGGCCGCGTCGCGGTGCGCCGCGGCTACGACGAGGCGCTGTCGCACCGCATCTTCGCGGGCACCGATCTCTTCGGCGTCCCGTCGCGCTTCGAGCCGTGCGGGCTCACGCAGATGTATGCGATGCGCTACGGCACGCCGCCCATCGTGCGAAGAACGGGCGGCCTGGCCGACACCGTGCTCGACGACGACGCGACGTACGGCGCGGGCACCGGCTTCGTGTTCGAGCTGCCGACCGTCGAGGCCTGCACCGACGCGATGCTCCGCGCGATCGGGGCCTTTCGCGATCCCGGCCGCTACGCCGCGCTGCAGCGCCGCGCGATGGGTCGCCGACACGACTGGACCGCGAGCGCGGGGATCTACCGCGACCTCTACCTCGAGGCGGCCGCCGATCGCCGGCGGGTGCCGTGAGCGCCGCGGTCGCGCCGCCCGAGGCCGCGATCCCCGAGGCCGCCCTGCTCGCCCGTCGACGCGCGCGCGCGCGGCTGCTGCTGCTGTTCGCGGCGCTGATGTTCTCGACCGGCGGCGCGGCGATCAAGGCCGCCGCCCTCACCAGCCCGCAGATCGCCGGGCTGCGCGCCGCCGTCGGGGCGATCGCCGTGCTGCTGCTCGCCCGCGGCGCGCGGCGCCTCGCCTCGCCCCGCGCGTGGGCGGTCGGGGTCGCCTACGCGGGCACCGTCGTGCTGTTCGTCCTCGCCAACAAGCTGACCACCGCCGCCAACACGATCTTCTTGCAGTCGACCGCGCCGGTGTACGTCATCCTCGCCGCGCCGCTGCTGCTGCACGAGCGCATCGGCCGGCGGGACCTGATGTTCGTGGCCGCGTGCGCCGTGGGCCTCTCGCTGTTCGTCCTCGGCGTCGAGCCACCGACCACCACGGCGCCCGATCCGGCGACCGGCAACCTGCTCGCGATCGCGTCGGGCGTCACGTGGGCGGCGACGATCCTCGGCCTAAGGTGGATGGGGACCGGGCCGTCCGCATCGGCGCCGGTGGTCGCGGTGGTCTGCGGCAACCTCATCGCCTTCGCGGTGTGCCTGCCGTGGATCTTCCCGCTGGACCTGCACGGCGTCGACGTCCTGGTGCTGCTGTACCTCGGCGTGTTCCAGATCGCCCTGCCCTACCTCGCGGTGAGCCGCGCGATCGGCCAGCTCTCGGCGCTCGACGCCTCGCTGCTGCTGCTGGTCGAGCCGGTGTTGAGCCCGATCTGGGCGTTCGCGCTCCACGGCGAGACGCCCGGTCCGCTGGCGATCGGCGGCGGTGCAATCCTGCTGGCCGCGACTGCGGCGAAGTCGGCCATCGACGCCCGCGCCGGATAGTGCGCGTGCTACCGTCCGCCGCGATGGCGAACGTCCTCGTGGAGCTGCTCGATCTCCTCGGCCTCGAGCGCATCGAAACCGATCTGTTCCGCGGGCAGAGCCAGGACCTCGGCTGGGGCAACGTGTTCGGCGGCCAGGTCGTCGGGCAGGCGCTGTCCGCCGCGCAACAGACCGTCCCTGCCGATCGCTTCGCCCACTCGATGCACGGCTACTTCCTGCGCATCGGCGACGCGAAGAAGCCGATCGTCTACGAGGTCGATCGCATCCGCGACGGCAAGAGCTTCACGACCCGCCGCATCGTCGCGATCCAGGACGGCGAGGCCATCTTCACCATGGCCGCGTCGTTCCAGGTGCACGAGCCGGGGCTCGAGCACCAGGCGCCGATGCCCGAGTGCCCCGGGCCCGAGGGCCTACCGTCCGAGCTCGAGCTGGCCCGCCGCGCGATCGATCGGATCCCGGCGCCGCTGCGGGGCATGGCCACGTGCGAGCGGCCGATCGAGATCCGCCCGGTGGATCCCTACGACCCGCTGCACCCCGACAAGCGGCCGCCGACGCGGCGGGTGTGGTACCGCGCGATCGATCGCCTGCCCGATGCCAGCCTCGTCCACCAGTACCTGCTCGCGTACGCCTCGGACTTCAACCTGCTCGGCGCGGCGATGCAGCCCCACGGCGTGTCGTGGATGATCCCGGGGATGCAGGTCGCGAGCCTCGACCACGCGATCTGGTTCCACCGCCCCTTTCGGATGGACGAGTGGCTGCTCTACGTGATCGACAGCCCCTCGGCCGGCGGCGCCCGCGGCCTGTCGCGCGGGCAGTTCTTCACGCAAGATGGCGTCCTGGTGGCGTCGACGGCCCAGGAGGGCCTGATGCGCCAACGCCCGCCGCGGTAGCCCGAGCTCGGGCAACATTTTTCCTGGGACGTTTCGGCGTCGTCGGCAAGGGACGGACGTGACGACCTCGGGCAGCACGACGGCGTGGGATCCACAGGTGGATCTGGCGTGGTTGGTCGCGCTGGCCCGCAGGCTCGCCCAGCCCGGAGAAGACGCCGATGACCTCGCCCAAGAGACCTGGCTCGCCGCCATGCAGGCCGCCGATCGACCCTCGGGGTCGCCGCGCGCCTGGCTCGCCGGCGTCCTGCGCAACCTCCGACGCATGCGCGCGCGGACCCATCGCCGACGGCTCGAGCGCGAGCGCGACGTCGTGCCGCCCGAGTCGACGACACCCGAAGAGGCGATGGCCCAGCTCGAGACCCTCGACGCGCTGCACCACGCGCTGGCGGCCCTCGACCCCGTGGATCGCAGGCTGGTGCTCGGCCGCTACGCCACCGGGCAGAGCGCCGTGCAGCTCGGCGAGCAGTTCGAGCTCCCCGCGTCGACCGTGCGGACTCGACTCATGCGTGCCCGCGAGCGACTGCGACACGACGTGCAGTCGGCCCGCGGGCTCGCCTGCTTCGCGCCGTGGGCCCTGCGCCCGCCGACCGCCGCGATCGGTGCGTCCGCAGCCGTCACGGGGGGGATCGCGATGAGCACCGCGACCCAGATCGTCGTCGGCGTCGTCGGCGTCGGTGCGGCGGCGCTGCTCGCCGTCGCTGCGGGGCGACTCGTCGCCGCGCCGCAAGATCCACCGCGCGCAGCCACCGACACCGCGACAGCATCGACGCCAGCGCCGCGCCACCACGTCGCGTCCGAGCGCGCCGAGGCCCAACGGGTGAAGCGCGCCCGCGTGCAGGCCCGCCGCGCCGAGCGGCTGGCGGCCCTCGCGATCCCGCGGCCCGACGGCGCCGCGACGCCGCCCGTCAGCGAGAGCTGCGAGGACGGCTGCATGGGGACCCTCGGGCTGCAGACCGCCCTGGCGCGGTCGATCGCGGGCTGCCGCGACCTGCTGGCGCCCGAGGCCCGGGGCAAGGTGAAGTTCCGCGCCCACGTGATCGCGGAGCCCGAGGTCGGCGCGGTGATCGACGCGGTCGAGCTGCTCGACGACACCGTCGACGACGATGGCTTCACCGAGTGCATCGTCGCGACCGCCGGCCTGGCCGAGCTCAGCGATCCGCAGTACGCCGTCGCCGAGAGCTTCGTGTTCCGCTACACGGTCGGCACGCCCGCGGACCCGGCCCGCGAATTCCTCACGGCGTTCCCCGATCTCCTCGAGCAGCACCCCGAGTTCGCCGCGATCGTCGGCGATGGCCCGCGCACCGATGCGGACGCGACCGCGTTCGCGCGGTGGGTCGATCAGGATCCGGAGGCGCAGGTGGCGTTCGGGCAGTGGGCCGTGGACGAGGGGATCGATCTCGCCCGCGTGCGGGTGGACTGACGCGTCGACCGCATCACGCCGCCGCGATCGCGGGCTGCTCGGTCGCCGACCTGGGCGACCACTCGGACGACCACTCCGGCAGGAGGTCGCGCAGCTGGGCCTTCGCGCGGCGCAGGTGGGTCTTCACGGTGCCGAGCGGCATCTCGAGCGCGTGGGCGATCTCGAGGTACCCGAGCTCGCCCGCGTAGTGCAGCTCCACCACGCTGCGATACGCCGGGGACAGCCGAGCGATCGCGGCCGACAGATCGCGGCGCAGCGCCGCGCGGCCCGGGCTGTGGGCGTCCTGTGGCGCCACGATCGCCAGCTCGCGGCCATCGTCCGGGAGGGCCGCGACCGCGGGCACGCGCGCGCGGTGGTTGAGCACGAGGTTCACCGCGATCCGGTGCAGCCAGGTCGACAGGCGCGCCCGCGCCTCGAAGCCCGCGAGCCCCCGGTACGCGCGCAGGAACACCTCCTGCGTCAGGTCCTCGGTCAGCGCAGGGTCGCGGCACAGCCGGAACAACAGCCCGCGGACCCGCGACTCGTGCCGGCGGACGAGCGCGGCGAAGGCGGCGTGGGAGCCGGCCTGGGCGGCCGCGACGAGCCCGGCGTCCTCGGCGCGGGGTGACGCGGCGGCGATCGAAGGGACCACGGCGAGGGTGGCGGTGCGCATGCGGCCTCCTGACGAAACCGCGGGCCGACGTTACAGCCAACGTCGCGGGCGCCCCTCCCATTGTTGCCCGATGGGCAACAACCTATCCCACGGGACGCCGTTGTCCCGCGGCCCCCGGACGACGCAGACTCCGCCCACCATGCGTCGCCTCCGTCACGCCGTCCTGTTCCTGCCGCTCGCCCTCGCCCTCGCCGCCTGCGAGAAGGCCCCCGCACCCACCACGACCCCGGCGCCCGGCGCCGAGACGCCCGCCGCCGACGCGCCGCCGCCCCCGTCGCGCTTCGCCGAGATGAACCACGATCAGAAGATGGAGCACATGGCCAAGGTCGTGGAGCCGAAGATGGCCGTCGTCTTCAAGGCCGGCGACGCCGCGCGCTACGAGACGTTCGGCTGCGAGACCTGCCACGTCAACCACGCCCCGCGGCCACAGGACGCCCTGCCCAAGCTCAAGCTCTCGGGCGACGGCTTCGAGAAGATGATGGCCGAGAAGCCCGAGGTGACGAAGTTCATGGCCGAGCAGGTGGTGCCCGCCATGGCCGAGGTGATGGGCGAGAAGCCCTTCGACCCGACGACCGGCCAGGGCTTCGGCTGCGCGGGCTGCCACGCGGTGGAGTGATCGCGGGGCCGAGGTGAACGCCGCCGAATCGAAGGGCGGCGTCCACCCGCGCGAGCGTCAGACACACGTCCAGTGGACGGTCTGGCAGATCACCTGCCCGAGCCCATCCGCGCCGCAGTTGCCGACGCCGGCCCACACCCCGAAGTCGAAGTTCGGGTTGCCGTTGTCCAGGCAGCTCGTCACGTCCTCACAGTAGCCGCAGACGTTGCCGCAGTTGCCGCCCCACTCGCCGACCGTGGTGTAGCCGAGCTCCTGGCAGATGAGCTCGGGGTGGTACTCGCCGCCGTTGCCGTCGGCGATCGAGACCCACGCGCTGTCGCCATCCACCGCGCACACCACATACGGCGCGCCGGTGCCCGGATCGGTGCCGCCGTCGCAGACGCTCGGGCCGGTGTTGCAGTTCGAGTTGCAGCCGTCGTTGTTGATCTCGTTGCCGTCGTCGCAGACCTCGTCGCCCTCGACGAGGCCGTTGCCGCAGTAGGCCCCCGCGCACGGGCACACCGAGCGCCGCGCCCCCGGCAGGTTGCACGTGCCACCGAGGTCGTCCATGTCGGTGCGGTGCGCCGCCGGGCAGCCGGGATCCGACGAGCACGCCAGCGAACCGCCGAGTCCACCGCCGACCGTGTCCGCGAGCCCGGTGTCCTCGAGGCAGCCGAGCGGCAACGCATCGAACGCGATCGGAGCCACCAGGCCGAACGCGTCCGAGATGGCCTGGCACTCCGCGGGCGTGTCCTGGGCCGCGAACCATGCGGCGTCATCGGGCTCGAGGGCGAGGCCCAGCGCGCCGCAGACGTCCTCGCAGGCCTGGCCGCAGTTGTCGTTGTCGAAGCACCACTGCACGCCGTCGACGATGCGGCACAGCCCGCCGAAGTCGCCCTCGATCAGGCACGCCGACGAGCAGCCGTCGTCCGAATCGTTGTTGCCGTCGTCGCACGTCTCGAGGAACGCCGGGTTGAGGCTGCCGTCGCCGCAGCTCGGGGTCGTGCAGTCCGCGTCGCACGTCGGGCTCGGGCCGCCGTCGTCGCAGAACTCGTTGTCGCTCGCGTTGGTGATGCCGTCGCCGCACACCGGCGCCGTGCAGTCGACGTCGCAGTTGAGCGACTCGCCGCCCGCGTCGCAGAACTCGCCCGCCGCCTGGTTGGGGTTGCCGTCGCCGCAATCGACGAACGTGCAGTCGTCGTCGCACACCGCCGACTCGCCGGCGTCGTCGCACTCCTCGTCGAAGTCGACGAGGCCGTCGCCGCACACCGTGACCGGACCTTCGCTGCTGCTGCTCTCCTCGGCCGACGTCACACCGGTGCTGCTCGTGCCGTCGGTCGTGTCGACCCCGCCGCTGCTCCCCGTCGTGTCGGCGCCGGTGGTGCAGCCGTCGACGCAGCCGCTGTCGCTCGACGTGGTCGGGTCGATCGTCGTCGTGGTCGGATCGATCGTCGTCGTGCCCGTCGTCGGATCGACGGTGCCGCTCGACTCGGCGGTCCCACCCTCGGACGAGCTCGTCCCCCCGTTCACCACCTCGCTGGCCGGACATCCCGCGAGCACCACCCAAGCGACCGATGCAATCCAACGTCGAGTCATGGATCGAGCATCGCCAAAAGCGGCGCTCATGCAAAGCGCCACGCGACGACCCACGCCACCAGCAGCGCCAGCGCCAGCAGCCCGGCCCGCGTGCCGACCCCCGGCACCACGCGGCCGCGGGCGTCGAGTCCGCGCCGCACGAACCGGGCGGTCGCCCAGGCCCACGCGATCCAGCCCGCGGCGGCCAGGGCCGGGCCCATCCGCGAGCGTCCGGGCTCGCGGTCCAGCTCGGCCCGGCGTGCGGCCTCGGCCGCGGCGTCGCCGTCGGCCATCGCCGCGGCGATCCGAGCGTCGACGTCGGCGAGCACGTCGGCGTGGGGCACGTCGAGCCCCCGGCTGCCGAGCAGCGCCGAGCGGATCTCGCGGTAGGCCGCCAGCGACAGCGCCGGATCCGGACCGGCGGCCTGCTCGCCGATCTCGAGCAGCCGCGCGATCGCCCGCTCGTCGTGGGTGGCCAGGGGCAATCGCCACCGCAGCGCGCGGCCGAGGTGCAGCACCTCGCCGTCGCCATCACCGACCCCGCGCGCCGCGGCGGCCGCGTCGAGCTCCCCGCTCGCCTCGCACGCGACGCGCACGACCAGCGGCGCGATGCACAGGGCAATCCATCCGACGAGCCGCAGCCCGCGGCCCGCCCACGACGGGGGCGCGCCCGCGGGCACGTCCGTCATGTCAGGTCCCGGCGCGAGAACAGCACCGCGGCGATCGCCAGGCACGCGGCCCCGTAGGCGCCGGCGTACACCGCAGCCTCGCCGACGTAGCTCCAGCCGACGAAGCCGCCGTGGATCGACACGGGGGTGTCGCCGAGCGCACCGCCCGAGACGAAGAACACGTGGAAGTCGGGGACGATCGACGCGACGCTCGACAGCAGGCCGCCCAGCGGCGTGTCGGCGAGCTTGCCAGTCGCGAAAGTCCGCAGCTCGCCGCTGTTGCGGCCGACGATCCACAGCCCCGCGGTGAACATCGCCGACAGGTACGGCGACGAGAACGACGAGAACAGCAGCGCGACGGCGAGCACCAGCCACAGCTCGAGCAGGACCAGGGTCTCGGCCCGCAGCAGCGCCACGTCGTGCGTCCCGCCCTGCGTCGCGAGCACCGCGGCGAGCGTCACCGCCATCACCACGACCAGCACGCCGAGCGTCACCGCCATGCCGAGGTACTTGCCCAGCAGGAACTCGTGACGGTGCAACGGCTTGGGGATCACGAAGAACACCGTCTTGCGATCGAGTTCCTTCGACAGGAGGTTCACGCCGAGGAACAGCGAGATCACCAGGCCGACGACGCTGATCCCGGCGAGCCCGATGTCCTTGATGACGCGGACCTCCTCGTGCAGCGAGAGCTCGCCCAGCACGATCGAGAACGCCATCAGCCCCACGGCGAACATGACCAGCACGTAGAGCACGCGGTTGCGCGTCGCCTCGCGGAACGTGTTGAGCGCGATGGCCCACACCCGCAGCCACCCGTGCATCACGCGTCGCCCCCGCGGCCGGCGCCGGCGGCCTTGGCCTCGTGCACGAACACGTCCTCGAGGCTCTGGCGGTGGGGGATGACGTGCAGGATCCGGCCGCTGCCCGCGACCACACGCGCGACCACGGCGTTCGCGGCGTCCAGATCGGCGACCCGCGAGATCCGGCCCTCGCTGGTGCGCGCGTGGGTGCCCGCGAGCTCGTCGACGCGCTCCGCGGTCGCGTCGTCGCCCGCCCACAGGATCTCGACCGCGTCGACCTTGGGATCCAGCAGCGCGCCCAGGGGCCCCGTGTCGCGGAGCTCGCCGCCGACCACGATCGCCACGCGATCGCACAGCAGCGTCGCGTCCGACAGGATGTGCGTGGAGAAGAACACCGTCTTGCCCCGCTCGCGCAGCCCCAGGATGATGTCGCGGACCTCCTTGCGGCCGATCGGGTCGAGCCCGCTCATCGGCTCGTCGAGGACCACGAGCTCGGGGTCGCTGATCAGCGCCTGGGCCAGCCCCGCGCGCTGCAGCATGCCCTTCGAGAAGCTCCGCATCGGCCGCTTCGCCGCGTGGCCGAGCCCGACCTCCTCGATCAACGCCGCGCTGCGCCGGCGTCGCGCGGAGGCGTCCATGCCGTGCAGCCGCCCGACCATGTCGAGCAGCTCGGTGACCGTGAGGTAGTCGTAGAAGTACGGGTTCTCCGGCAGGTAGCCGAGCTTCGCCTTCGCGTCGCGGTTGCCCGCGTCGGCGCCGAGCAGGCGGGCCTTGCCGGAGGTGGGGAAGATGAGCCCCATCAGGATCTTGATCGTCGTGGTCTTGCCGGCGCCGTTGGGCCCGAGGAAGCCGAAGATCTCGCCCTGCTCGACGCGGAACGACACGCCGCGCAGCGCCTCGGTCCTGCGCCGCAGCAGCCCCCGCACGAACGTCTTGCGCAGCGCGTCGACCTCGAGCACCGGCACGGCGGGAGTGTAGCGGCAACGGCGTCCGAGGCGCCAGCCCGGAGTCCCGCCGACGGAGACGTCCGGGCCGCGCGTGCCCCGTCGACGCACCGCTGGTATGCTCGGCCGCCGATGGCCCGACTGACGCGACGCGCGTGGTGTCGGCTCGGCGTGCCCGCGGCCGCCGCGATCGCGACCGCCGCGTTGCCGGGCACGCGACCCGCCGCGCGCGGTCCGATGTGGCGCGGGGGCGGTCGCGCCGACGACACGATCACGGTCGACCTCCCGCAGCTGCGGTACGAGGGCCACTACAACCCGCGGCACGCGGCGATGCGGGTGCTCGCCCGCGAGCTGCGCCTGCGGACCCGGCTCGAGCCGGTCGACGAGCCGAGCCTCGTCGACGCGGAGTCGACCGCGATCTTCGAGACCCCGTTCCTCTACGTCGCCGGCGACGAGGCCCTGCCGACGTTCACGCCGGCGGCCGAGGCCAACCTGCGACAGTTCCTCGATCTGGGCGGGCTCATCCTGTTCGACGCCGCCGACGGCGGGAGCGACCTGGCGTTCGCGCGCTCGGTCGAGGCGCTGCTCGCCCGCATCGCGCCCGGCAACGAGCTCGCCCCGGTCGCCCGCGACCACGTGCTGTTCCGCAGCTTCTACCTGGTCGACACGCCGGTGGGCCGCACCGCCGCGTTCGACCACCTGCGCGGCGTGCAGGACGAGGGCCGGGTCAAGGCGTTGCTGATGCGCAACGACCTCGGCGGCGCCCTCGAGGAGCTGCCCGACGGACGGGCCGCCCACGCCTGCACCCCCGGTGGCAGCGAGCAGCGGCAGTGGGCGATCCGCTTCGGCGTGAACGTCCTGCTGTACGCGACGTGCACCGACTACAAGGCCGATCGCGCGCACGTCGAGACGCTGCTGCGCTCGCGCAGGTGGCGATGATCCGCCTCGACGATGCGCCGCCCTCGGCGTCGACCGGCGCGGGCGAGCCCGGCGCGGAGCAGTGGAGCCTCGCGCCCGGCCACGTCCCCGGCGCGCTCGCCCTCGCGCTGCTCGCCGCCTGCGCCGTGATCGCCCTGGTCGAGGCCGCGATCGCGTTCTCGCGGCGCCCGGCCGCGATGTCACGGGCCGTCGCGCTCACCGTGCTCGGGCTGCGCCTCGTGTCGGTGGCCGCCCTGTTCGCAATGGCCTTCGAGCTGACGCTGCGCTTCGATCGCGTCTCGCCCTCGACGCGTCGCGTGGTCGTGCTGGTCGATCGCTCCGCGTCGATGGCGATCCCCGACGCCGTCGAGGGCGGCGCGCCGACCACCCGCCAGGCCCGCACCGAGGCCCTGTGGGCCGGCTCGGCCGACGCCCTCGCGCAGTGGCGCGAGCAGGGGATCCGTGTGGACGTCCGCGGCTTCGACGGCGAGGTCGTCCCCTACACCGGCGCGCTGGCGCAGAGCTTGGCGACGACGCCCGTCGGCGCCGCGAGTGACCTGGCCTCCGCCCTCGCCGGGCTGGGTGACGACGCGAGCCGCCCCGGCGAGCGGCTCGCGGCGGTGGTGGTGATCTCCGACGGGCTCGTCTCGAGCGCGGCCGACGACGGCGGCAAGCAGCTCGCCGAGGTCGGGGCGCGCCTGTCGGTGCCGATCACCGCCGCGAGCGTCGGCGCCCCCTCGCTGCGCGACGTCTCGGTCGCCGACGTCCGCGCCGGCGAGTTCGCGTTCGTCGAGAACGTCGCGCTGTTCGAGGCGGCGATCGTCGCCCATGGCCTGCGCCACGAGGACGCCGTGGTCCGCCTGGTCCGCAACGGCGAGACCGTCGCCGAGCGACGCATGCGGCTGCTCGCCGACGGCGTCCCGGCCCGCCTCGAATTCGAGGTCGCCCCCGATCGCGTCGGTCAGTTCGTGTACGAGATCGCGGTCGAGCCCCTGCGCGGCGAGGCGACCCTCGACAACAACCGCCGCGCCTTCGTCGTCAAGGTGCTGCGCGACAAGGTCCGCGTGCTCCACGTCGCGGGCCGCCCCGACTGGGACGTCCGCGCGCTGCGGACCCTGCTGCGCCGCGACCCCAACGTCGAGCTGCTGAGCTACTACATCCTGCGCGACTTCGAGGACATCGCGCGCGAGGACAGCGAGGCGCTGTCGCTGATCCCCTTCCCCACCGAGGAGCTCTTCGAGCAGGAGCTCGGCTCGTTCGACGTCGTCGTGCTGCACAACTTCGACGCGGTGCCGCACTCGGTCGGGCAGTACATCGACAACATCGCCGAGTTCGTCGAGCAAGGCGGCGCGCTGGTGCTGATCGGCGGCGACCTCGGGTTCTCCGACGGTGGCTATGCGACCCCGTCGATGGCCGCGCTGCTGCCGTTCGATCTGCGTCGCGCGGCCGAGCACGTGCGCGCCCGCGTCTCGCCGCAGCTCACCGAGGCGGGCAAGCGCCACCCGATCACGTCGTGGCTGCTCGCGGGCGACGGTCGCGGCTGGGAGGCCCTGCCCGAGCTCGAGGGCTACAACCCCGTCGGCGTCCGCAGCGATCTCGACGCGGACAGCGGGGGAATCGGCGCCACGGTGCTCCTCGCCCACCCGACGGAGCTCGATGCGAGCGGCCAACCTCGGCCCCTGCTCGCGGTGTCCGAGCCCGCCCGCGGTCGCGTCGTCGCCCTCGCGACCGGCTCGACCTGGCGGCTGGGCTTCGCCCCCGAGCTCGCCCTCGTCGACGGGGCCCGGCCGTACGATCTGTTGTGGCTCGGCGTGGTCCGCTGGTTGCTGCGCGACGACAGCTCGGGCCGGCTGCAGCTCGAGACCGACCGACCCAAATACCGCGTGGGCGAGCCCGTCGAGCTGCGCGCCCGCACGCTCACCGCCGCGTACGCCCCCGAGCCCGCCATCCCGCTGACGTGGAGCATCGCGCCGCTGTCGTCCGTCGCACCGCCGTCGCCCGACGCGACCGCCCCTGCGACCGAGCCCGCGGTGGGGGGGCGTCGGGGCGAGTGGACGACGGACGAGCTCGGCCGCGCCGAGCTGACGGTCGCGCCCTTGCCGGTCGGTGCCTACACGGCCACCGCGAGTCGGCGGCTCGTCGACGCCGCGAGCGACGCGGGATCGAGCCCCGCCACGGAGGTCTCGCGGGTCTTCATCGTCGAGCCGCCGGGCCGCGAGCTCGCCCGCATCGACGCCGACCCTGGAATCGCACGGCTGCGCGAACTCGCGACCGCCACGGGCGGCGAGTTCGTCGACGCCGCCGCCGCGACGAGCCTCCCGGCCACGTTGCCCCTGCGCGACGACGAGCAGAGCGCCGCGGGTCGCGTCGCATCGCGCCGCGAGCTCGCGCTGTGGGGTGGGCCCGGGGCCTTGGTGGTGCTCGTCCTCGCGTTCGGTGCGGAGTGGTGGCTGCGCCGCCGTGCGGGCGCGCGCTGATCGAACACGCGTGCGGGCTCGCGCTCGATTTTCATCTCCCTCGGGTGCGGCGGGATCCGGCACCATCGACGGTGGTGGTGTGGCGTCTCGGAGTCCCGGTCCCCACCGTCGCCGACGGCGCGTCGACGATCGACGCGGCCGCGACGCCCGTCGCCACGGTCACCGTGGCGCCCGCCCTGCACGCGGGCGGCCGACTCGGCCGCTATGTCCTGCTGCACGCGATCGGTCACGGCGGCATGGGGGTGGTCTACGCGGCGTACGACCCCGAGCTCGCCCGCCGCGTCGCGCTCAAGGTGCTGCACCCCACCGACGTCGCGGCGATGGGCTCGACGCGCGCGCGGCTGCTCCGTGAGGCGCGATCGCTGGCGCGCCTCACCCACCCCAACGTCGTCCCCGTGTTCGACGTGGGCGAGGCCCAGGACTGCGCGTTCGTGGCGATGGAGTTCGTCGAGGGCGCGACGCTGGCGGTGTGGCTCCGCGCCGCCCCGCGGAGCCCGCAGGCGATCGCGGCGTGCTTCGCCGACGCCGGTCGCGGTCTCGTCGCCGCCCACGCCCTCGGCGTCGTGCACCGCGACTTCAAGCCCGACAACGTGATCGTCGGCATCGACGGACGCGCACGCGTCGTCGACTTCGGCATCGCGCGGGCCCACGGCGCCGATCCACCCACGAGCCTCGATGGCGCGGACGCGTCGGTCCCCGTCGCGGCCGATACGGAGCTCACGCGCGCGGGCACGGTGCTCGGCACGCCGGCGTACATGGCCCCGGAGCAGCACCGCGGTCACCCGCCGACGCCGGCCGCGGACCAGTACTCGTTCTGCGTCGCGCTGTTCGAGGCGCTGTTCGGCCGGCGCCCGTTCGCCGGCGCCGACGCGACCGCCCTGCTCGCCGCCAAGCTCCACGGCGCGCCGGCGATCCCGACGGACACCGGCGTACCGCGGTGGCTGCAGCGGCTGGTGCTGCGGGGGCTCGCGCCGGATCCGGCGGCGCGCTGGCCCTCGATGGTGGTCGTCGTCGAGCGCCTCGACCGGGGACCGCGACGACGGCGATGGTGGCCGGCCGCCGCGCTGGCAGGCGCCGCGATCGTCGTCGCCGCGGTGCCCGACCGCGGGGCGCCCGACTGCAGCGGGGCCGGACGCGTGGCCGCGATCTGGAGCCCGGCCCGCGCCACCGCGATCGCGGCGCGCTTCGACGCGACCGGCCTCGGCTACGCCGCGCAGACCTGGACGCGCGCCGCCGCGGGCCTCGATCGATTCGCCACGCAGTGGCAGGTCGAGCACGACGCCGCATGCACGGCGTCGGTGCGCGGTGACGCGACGACGGGCCTCGACGCGCGCATGCAGTGCCTCGACGCGCGGCTCGACGCCTTCGGCGCCCTCGTCGACGTGCTCGCGGACATCGACGCCACCGGGGTCGCGCGCAGCGTGTTCGCCGTCGCCGACCTCACACCGCCGGAGACCTGTCGCGAGGCGACAGCAGCGGTGTCGCCCACCTCACCCGAGCAACGCGAGCAAGCGGCCGCGCTGCGCCGACGACTGGCCCGCGCCGGCGCGCTCGAGGGCGCGGGACGGATCGACGCCGCGCTCGACGAGGCGCGATCGATCCTCCAGGCGGCCACCGTGCTCGACCATCCACCGCTGGTCGCCGAGGCGCGCTACGTCTACGGCAGCGCGCTCGAGCGCAGCGGCGACTACGAGCGCGCGCGCGTCGAGCTCGGCGAGGCGCTGTGGGCCGCGCTCGCGGCCGACGCCGACGCGACCGTCGCCCGCGCCGGCATCGACCTGCTGTGGATCGAGGGCGTGTCCGATCCGCATCCCGAGCGCGCCGACGAGTGGGCACGGCACGTCCGCGCCGCGCTCGCGCGCTCGCCCGACGCCCAGCTCGAGGCCCAGCTCGCCAACGCGACGGGGGCCATCCACGCCGCCGCAGGACGACCCGCGGCCGCCCGCGCCGACTTCGAGCGCGCCCTCGCGGCGTTCGAGCAGGTCGAGGTCAGTCCGAGCCCCAACGTCGCCACCGCGCTGCAGAACCTCGGCATCGCGCTGACCGACGAGGGACGGCTCGAGCTGGCCCGCGAGCACCTCGCCCGCGCGCTCGACCTGTTCGAGGAGACCGAGGGTCCGTCGCACCCCGACGTCGCGGACGTCCTCGACGCCCAGGGCGGCGTCTCGCTGCGGCTGGGCGACCTCGACGCGGCGCGCCAGCAGTTCCACCGCGCGCTCGTGATCCGCCGCGCGGCGCTCGGCGACGACCACCCGATGCTGGGCCGCTCGCTCAACAGCCTCGGCACGCTGTACGAGGCGACCGGGGACCTCGCAGCCGCCGAGCAGGCGTACCGCGACGGGCTCGCGGTGTTCGAGCGCGCGCTCGGGGAGCACGGCCTGGTCGGGGCGAACCTCGTCAACCTCGCGAACCTGCTCGAGCGAACCGGTCGCGCGGACGAGGCGGCGACGCTCTCGACGCGGGCGCTCGAGATCCTGGACCGCACCGTGGCGTCCGATCACCCGTGGATCGTCAACGCCGAGGCGGCGCTCGGCCGCGCGGAGCTCCGCCGCGGTCACCTCGACGCCGCGGGGCGCTGGCTCGACCGCGCCGCACCGCGGTGCGGCGACGACCCTGCGCTGTGCGGGACGATCACGGCCGCGCGCGCTCGCCTGTCCGCACGCACCGGCGTCGGCGATTGGGCCGCACTGGCGCGCACCGCCCGGGCGGCCCTGCTGCGCGCGGGGCCGCTGGCCGCCGGCGATCTGCACGACCTCGACGCGTGGCTCGCCACCGCGAGCCCGTCGCGATCACGACCCGGATGACGTCGCGCCGGTCGACCTCGCGCCCATCGATCGACGCGCGACCCGGGGCAGCGGGCGGTCGCGCTTCATGACGAAGCGCCCCGACGCCGACGACGTCGACCACGTGCCCTCGATGCGCGTCGCTGCGAGGTCGAGGCGGCCGACGTACTCGACCGCGTGCGCGACCCCGGCGGTGCCGTCGTAGCGCTTGGTCAGTCGCACGGTCCCATCGGCCTCGATCACGCCGTCGATCGTCGCGCGCAGCTCGCCGCCGGCGTCGTCGTCGAAGCTGTTGGGCTCGACGACGCTGCCGCGCACGTGGTCGTGCTCGACGACGAGCTCGGCGAAGAACGCGACCGACGTCGGTCCGCCCGGCGCCCCGCCGACGCCACGCGTGGTGTAGACGTAGGTGCCCGACCACGTCCCCGACAGCGCGTCACCGGTGGCCGCCTCGGCGCGCGGCGGCGGAACCTCGGTGGACGCCGCGATGGGTGACGGCTCGGTCCGCACCTCCGACGTCGCGACCTCCGTGGGGATCGGGCGCGGGCCGGGCGTTGGGCGCGGCTCCGGGGCCGACGACGGCGATCGCCCGGCGGCGCAGGCCGACGCCCAGAGCACCACGAGCGCGAGCCGTCTGCGCATGGACGTCGAGTATGGCGCGCCCGACCGAGGTCGGCCACCGCCGCCCCCGTCAGCGCTGCCCGATCGCCTTCTTCACGGCCTCGGGCAGCTCGGTCACCCCGCAGCGCAGCTCGAGCCGGGAGTCGACGACCGCGAGCTTCGGCTCACACGGCAGCACCTGCTCGGTGGGGAGCGTGAAGACCAGGGCCTTGCCGAGGTACTGGCGGGCGAGCTCCGGCGGAAGATCCTTCGACGACAGCTGCACGCGGACGGTCCGCTTGCTCACCTCGAGGGTGGCGTCGAGCTGCAGCCCTTGCGCGTTGACGTGGGCGACGTTCCCGTCGAACGAGATGGTCTCGCCCACCACCTTCGACACGGCGGCGCCGGTGACCCGGCCGACGACCTCGGCGCGCTCGATGCCGGTGATCGCGAGCTTCTGCTGATCGATCAGCAGATCGCGATCGATCCGCAGCGCGTCGACCACCAGGGAGATCGACTCGACCTCGATCCCGGCCTGGCGGATGTCCTGGAGATCGACGTGCAAGCGCTCGACCTCCCCCGACACCAGCACGTTGAACAGGAACGGGAAGCCGTCGATGGTGACCGTCGCCTTGCCGGTGCCCGGCAGGACCTCGAGGATGCGCTTGCTGGCCTCGGCCTCGGCGAGCTGCCTCGCGGTGCGATCGAGCCACCAGCCCGCGGCGAGCGCGATCGCCAGCAGAACCCCGAGGACGATCAGCACGATCGCGAGCTTCTTCATGCGCGGGCGGAGCATACCCAGCGACACCACTTCCCGCACCCAGCGACACCACGACTCCCCGCACCCAGCGACACCACTCCCCGCACCCAGCGACACCACTCCCCGGAAGCCCGCCCCGTCGCCCCCCGCTTGCGGGGGGCAATCCGCGCGTCAGCGCGTACCGTTTCGCCCAAGCCGCCCGCGGGGGGAAAAGGCTAATGCAGCTTCGCCGCGCGACCGGGGGCCCACGCGAGCTCGAAGTGACCGAGCATCACCGGCGAGTCTTCGGTCAGCCGCACGACCGCGTGGCTCGGGCCCTCGGTCATGCCCGCCGGCCGCACGCCGTTGGTGCTCGCGAGATCGTAGACGAGCAGCGAGCGCGGCGACTCTTCGGTCACCAACGCGTGCACGCGGGAGAGGTTGCGACCATGCCCGGCCAGCGAGCAGCGATCGCTGTAGCGACCGATCAGCAGCCCGCGCTGGAGCTGGCGGCTGTCGAGCTCGAGCTCGCGGACCTCTTCGCCGCGGCCCGACGGCTTGGTCGAGCGCAGGCGCAGCACACCGCGCGGCTGCGGGCGCGCGTCGACGTCGAGGCCGCGGTAGCCCCCGTACTCGCGGAGCTCGTCGCCGCCGATGTGCGCGACGCCGGGCTCGCTCGTCGCACTCACCGCGAGCCGCACGCCGCTGCCGGCCGGATCGAGGCCGGTGAGGTTGCGGAACGCCTCCTGGTCGCTGCCGTCGAGCAGATCGACGCCGACCGTGCCGCCCGCGAGGACGAAGACGATGGTGCGCCCGAGGCTGACCAGCCCGTGGCCCATCAACGAGAAGCCCGGGACGCGCTTGCCGTCGGCGAGCTGCACGCCCGCGCGACCGCCGAGATCGTAGCCGCGATAGCGAATCGGACCGTCGCCGGCCCACGCCGTGAGCAGCACGTGACGCAGACTCACGCGGTTGTCGTTGGGGATCGAGAGGGCGCAGCGGTTGTGCCGCCCGATGACGACGGCGCGCGGGAGATCACGCGGCCGTCGCAGCACGCGTTGCGCGACCGGGAAGCCCTTGCGATCCGTCGCGACCACGAGCGCGTCGCCCGGCTCGACCCCCGCGACCAGCGCCCGGAGGACCGGCCGCGCGCGGCCGAAGCACTCGGCCAAGAGCGCGGTCGGGTTGGGCTCGTCGAGCGCCTCCGCCGCCAGTTCTCCGCCGATGACGCGATGCTCGTCGGCGCTGTCTTCCGGATTCAGCGGCACCTCGTTGCAGCGTAGACAAGCGGCCGGGCATGCGCCAGCCCCCGCGCGTCCCGAACCTGGCCCCGCGGGGCACGAAACGACGCGTTGGCCCGGGGGCGCCGGCCCGCGGGGCCCCGCGTGCGGACCTGAACAGTCGGCCAGTGACCCGGACGGCCCGGTTCGGGCTACCGTGCCCGCCGCGGAGATCTCCCCCGCCTCGACGACGGACGCCCCATGAACACCCCCGACATCACCACCATCCTCGGCAAGGGCAGCGCGTTCGACGGCAAGCTCACCTTCGAGGGCGCCGTCCGGATCGACGGCGAGTTCTCGGGCGAGATCCGCACCCAGGGCACGCTCATCGTCGGCGAGACCGCGGAGATCAAGGCCCAGATCGTTGCGGCCCGGATCATCGTCGAAGGGGTCGTACGCGGGGATCTGACCGCGACCGAGTCCATCGAGATCCACGCGCCCGCCCGCGTCTACGGCAACCTGTCGTCCCCCGCCCTCGAGATCCAGCGCGGCTCCGTGTTCGAGGGCAGCTGCCAGATGGACGGCAGCGGCCACGCGAACACCGCGACCAACGGCCAGCGCCGCCGCGAGCCCAAGGCCGCGAGCACCACCGACGCCACCCCCGCCTGATCGGGGCCGCCCCGACCCGTGCATCGTCCCGGCGCGTGTCGGTACGTCGACGCACCGTCGGCCGGCGGAGCGATCCGACGGGGCACCACCGCAGGGCGCGATCGCAGCGCAGCACCGAGTCCGGGCCGCTTCGGGCGGGGGTTCTCACGTTGACGCCCCCCCCCTCGCGTGGTAGCTAGCGCGCGCGTGTGCAGGTGGCATTTCGCCACCTGAAGGCGCGCTCGAAACCGCCGCGCGGGCCAAGCGATGGTACACACCCAACTCCTGCAAACGCACGAGGCGATCGTTCTTCTCGCCGCGCCCGTCGTCGACATCGACGGCACCCTGTTCGTCCAGGGCGGCATCTTCCTCGCGCTGGTGTTCATCCTCAACCCGCTGCTGTTCAAGCCGTGGCTCGAGACCCAGGCGCGCCGCGCCGAGGCGATCGACGGCGCCGCCCGCAAGGCCGTCGCGCTGCGCGAGCAGGCCGACGCGATGGTCGGCGACTACGACGAGAAGATCACCGCGGCCCGCGAGCAGGCGCAGGATCTCCGCGGCGCCTCCCGGAAGGAAGAGGATGCGAAGCAGGCCAAGCTGCTCGCCGACGCCCGCACCGTCGCCGCCGAGCAGGCGTCCGCCGCCCGGTCCAAGATCGCCGCGCAGGCCGACGAGGCGCGCGCGCAGCTGTCGGGCCGCGTCGAGGAGCTCGCCACCACCATCGCCGACAAGCTGCTGCGAAAGGGCGCATGACCATGCGAAGCACGCTCCGTACGTCCGTCGCGCTCGGCACCCTCGCCGCCGCCTGGCTCGTCGCGCTGCCCGTGGCGGCCGCACCCGAAGCCCATGGTGACGCCCACGAGGGCGGCATCACCTGGATCTCGCCGGTCTTCGGCAACACCGGCAAGATGGGTCTGCTCTGGATCCTCATCAACTTCGCCGTGTTGATGTGGCTGCTCGAGAAGCTCCTCTTCTCCAAGCTGCGCGCCAAGACGGCGAGCAAGAGCGACGCGATCAAGAGCGAGCTCGATCGCGCGAGCGCGGCCCGCAAGGACGCCGAGGGCGTGATGGCCGACGTCCGCGCCCGCCTCGCCAAGCTCGACGGCGAGGTCGCCTCGATCCTCGACGAGGCCAAGGCCCGCGCCGAGGCCGACCGCGTGCGCATCGTCGCCGCGGCCGAGGCCGAGGCCGAGCGCATCAAGGCCGCGGCGGTCGCCGGGGCCGAGCGCGAGGCCGAGACCCGCCGCCGTCAGCTCGAGCGCGAGATCGTCGAGTCCGCGATCGCCCGCGCCGAGGTCATCCTGCGCGGCCGCATCAGCGCGGCCGACCAGGGCCGCATGGTCGACGACTTCGTCGGCCAGGTCGCCACGGCCCCGATGCCGGGCTTCGCCCACACCACTGGAGGCCCGTCGTGATCCCGGGAAGTCTCGCCCGCCGCTACGCCCGCGCGCTCCTCGGTCTCGCACCGACGCCCGCCGCGCGCGACAAGTACGCCAAGGATCTCGGCGCCCTCGCCGAGCTCGCGAAGGCCACCGACACCACCGGCGCCTCGGTGCTCACGGTGCTGTCGACGCGTCGCTACACCTTGACCGATCGCAAGAAGCTCCTCGACGCCCTCGGCCGCCGCGTGATGGCGGATCCGATGGTGATCAAGTTCCTCGCCCACGCGATCGAGCAGGATCGCATCTCGGGCATCGCCGAGATCGCCCGCGCCTACGTGCGCATGGCCGACGAGGCCGCCGGGCGCCTGCAGGCCGAGGTCACCTCGGCGGCGCCGCTCGGCCCCGACGCGGTCACCAAGCTCCAGACCGCCCTGGCCAAGGCCACGGGCAAGACCATCGTGCTGACGACCAAGGTCGACCCCGCCCTCATCGGCGGCGTCGTCACCAAGCTCGGCAGCTACATCCTCGACGGCAGCGTCCGCACCGCGCTCGAGCGCATGCGCCACGACCTGCGCAGCTAGTTCCCCGCCGCGTCCTCACCACCCTTTCCCGAGAACGAGTCGAAATCATGGAGATCCGAGCCGACGAAATCAGCCGCATCATCCGCGAACAGGTCGCGGGTTACGACACGAGCATGTCGGTCCAGGAGACCGGCACCGTGCTCACGGTCGGAGACGGCATCGCCCGCGTCGACGGCCTCAACAACGCGATGGCCGGCGAGCTGCTCGAGTTCCCGCACGGCGTGCGCGGCATGGTCCTCAACCTCGAGGAGGGCAACGTCGGCATCGCGCTGCTCGGCAACGACAACCTCATCAAGGAGGGCGACACCGTCAAGCGCACCGGCACGATCATGAGCGTGCCGGTCGGCAAGGGCCTCATCGGTCGCGTCCTGAACGCGCTCGGCGAGCCCATCGACGGCATGGGCCCGCTCGACACCACCGAGAGCCGCGTGGTCGAGATCAAGGCGCCCGGCATCGTGAAGCGCAAGAGCGTCCACGAGCCGATGCAGACCGGCATCAAGGCCATCGACGCGATGATCCCGATCGGCCGCGGCCAGCGCGAGCTCATCATCGGCGATCGCCAGACGGGCAAGACCGCCGTCGCCGTGGACACGATTCTGAACCAGAAGGGTCAGAACATGATCTGCGTCTACGTGGCGATCGGCCAGAAGCAGTCGACGGTCGCCACCGTCGTCGACCGCCTGCGCCGCGAGGGCGCGATGGAGTACACCATCGTCGTCGCCGCGACCTCGTCGGAGTCGGCGCCGCTGCAGTTCCTCGCGCCGTACTCCGGCGTGACGATGGGCGAGTTCTTCCGCGACTCGGGCGGCCACGCGCTGCTCATCTACGACGACCTCTCGAAGCAGGCCGTGGCGTACCGCCAGCTCTCGCTGCTGCTGCGCCGCCCGCCGGGCCGCGAGGCGTACCCGGGCGACGTCTTCTTCCTGCACAGCCGCCTGCTCGAGCGCGCGTGCAAGCTCTCCAACAAGGAGGGCGCGGGTTCGCTGACGGCGCTGCCGATCATCGAGACCCAGGCCGGTGACGTCTCGGCGTACATCCCGACCAACGTCATCTCGATCACCGACGGCCAGATCTTCCTCGAGGGTCAGCTGTTCAACCGCGGCATCCGCCCGGCGCTCAACGTCGGCATCAGCGTGTCGCGCGTCGGTGGCTCCGCCCAGATCCCGGCGATGCGTCGCTACGCCGGCACGCTGCGGCTGTACCTCGCCCAGTACCGCGAGCTCGAGGCGTTCTCGCAGTTCGCCTCCGACCTCGACAAGGGCACCCGCGCCACCCTGAACCGCGGCGCGCGCCTGGTCGAGCTGCTCAAGCAGCCCCAGTACCAGCCCCTCGACGTCGCGCTGCAGGTCGCGTCCATCCGCGCCGGCACCAGCGGTCAGCTCGACGACCTCGAGCTCGCCCACGTGGCCAAGTTCGAGAAGGAGCTCCACGACTGGCTGAAGGACAAGCGCGGGCCCCTGCTCGACCAGGTCCGCTCGGCCAAGAAGAAGGACGAGCTCGTCCAGCTCGACAAGGACTTGGACGAGGCCGTGGCCACGTTCAAGAAGACCTGCAAGGCCTGAAGGCCCGTCACCCAAGCGCTGCGAGCAGACCATGGCCAACCTCAAAGAGCTGCGCAACCGCATCGGGTCGGTCAAGAACACCCGCAAGATCACCGCGGCGATGAGCCAGATCGCGTCCGCCCGCCTCAAGAAGGCCCAGGACGCGGTCACGGCCGCCAAGCCCTACGGCGATCGCATGCGCGAGGTCGTCGAGTCGCTCGTGGGCGGCATCGACGAGGCCGAGCGCGCCGCGGCCCACCCGCTGCTCGCCACCCGCCCGGTCAAGCGCGAGCTACTGCTCGTGCTCACCGCCGACCGCGGTCTGTGCGGCGGCTTCAACAGCAACATCGCCCGCGCGGTGCTGGCGTGGATCCACCAGCGCAACCGCGAGAACGTCCAGGTCGAGGTCGTCGCGATCGGCAAGAAGGCGGTCGCGGCCCTGCGCGCGGCGAAGATCCCGCTGCGCGCCACCCACGACGCCCCGAACCTCGTCACGCTCGTCGAGCTGTCGAAGGTCGTCATCGCCGACGCCATCTCGGCGTTCACGGCCCCGGCCGACCAGCGCGTCGACGCGGTGCGCCTGTTCTTCAACGAGTTCGTCAGCGTCCTGACCCAGAAGGTCAAGAACGACGTCCTCGTCCCGCTCGCCCCCGGGGAGAACGCGGCCCGCGGCCGCGAGCCCACCTACGAGCCCAGCCGCCAGGCCATCCTCGAGCACCTCGTCGCGCTGGCGATCG
>LNFM01003486.1_pt1 | contig 30882 bp, 24 predicted proteins | sample 596031 | NCBI WGS metagenome assembly LNFM01 (sample SAMN04254537, study PRJNA301005) | activated carbon metagenome | isolation source: dual media filters at the Ann Arbor, Michigan drinking water treatment plant | place: USA: Ann Arbor
CGACGACGCTGCGATCGCGGCGCCGCGCCGCTTGGTATGGCTCTTGAAATGCTCGGGCACAGGAGTCGCCACCATGCTGCAAGCCGCCGTCGCCCTCTTCGTCATCGCCCTGGTCGCCGCCGTCTTCGGGTTCGGAGGCCTGGCCGCCGGTGCCGCGGGCATCGCGAAGATCCTCTTCTTCGTCTTCCTCGTCGGCGCCGTGATCTCGCTGATCTTCGGCCTGATCAGGCGTCGCTGACGATCGCTCGCGCCTCGGACCGCCGCGCCCCAGGAGACCTCCGCCATGTCATCACTGCATCGCCGTCGCCGTCGTCACCCGTGGGCGCTCGCCCTCGGTCTGCTCGTGCCCACACTCTGGACGGCCAGCGCCGAGGCCAAGCCGAACAAGCGCGGGTTCCAGCTCGAGGGGATGATCGGCGGCGCGGCGTGCATGCCCGGCCGCGCGCCCTGTCGCCACAGCGAGACCGTCTTCGACGGCAACACGCGACCATCGTTCGGAACCGGCGCCGCGCTCGGCTTCCGGCCCGTGAAGTGGTTCATGATCGGCGGCATCTACCGCTGGGGCATGTTCCACCCCGTCTACACGACCGAGGACAGCGGCAACTACCGCTGGGCCGGCCAGCACACCGTCGGTCTGCTCTTGCGACCGATCCTCCCGCTCGGTCGGCTCGACCTCGGGCTGAGCCTCTCGCCCGCCTACTCGCGCCAGGTCTTCCGGCTCGAGCAGGGCAAGGACCGCGACATCTCCCAGGGCTTCGCGTTCCTCGTCGGCCCGACGCTCGACGTGTTCATCACCGACAACTTCTTCCTCGGCGCGGGGGTCGACTTCATCTTCAACACCCAGAAGAAGGTCTGCCAGAGCCGCGACAACGTCACGAGCTGCACCACCAAGCCGGTGCGCGACGTCGCGCCGACGCACCAGGTGCTGTTCGGGCTGCGCTTCGGCGGCACGTTCGGGTGACGCTGGCCGAAGGATCGATCCATCCCTGATCGATCCTTCCGGGTCGATCCTTCCTGATCGATCCGGCGCGGATGGATCGAATCCTTCGATCGACGCACACTGGGAGGTGGTGGTCCAGGTCGGGGCAGCCTTCGAAGCGACGGTGCGTCGGGAGTCCGTGGACATCACCGCGGGCCGCGAGCAGATGCGACTGCCCGCGACCAGCTCGGACGCGGCGGTCGAGGTCGGCGTCCACGCGCGCGCCGACGAGCCGTGGATCACCTACGCGCCGGCCGATCGCGCCGGCCTGGCGCTGTCGGGCGGCGGCATCCGCAGCAGCGCGTTCACGCTCGGACTGCTGCAGTCCCTCAGCGAACGCGGCGTGCTGCCGCTGTTCGACTACCTCGCGACCGTCTCGGGCGGCGGCTACACCGGCGGCTTCTGGACCACGTGGTCGCGCGCGCACGGGCCGGGCGAGCACTTCCCCGGCGCTCCGTGGCCGCCCACCCGCGACCGCACGCCGCTGCGCCACGAGCACCCGGCGATCCGACACCTCCGCGAGCACAGCCGATTCCTCGCCCCGCGCATGGGGCTGGGCTACGTCGATCTGTGGGAGGCGATGCTCGCCCTGGTCGCGGGGATGGTGCCGACGCTCGTGTTCGCCACGGCGTTGTTCGCCACCGGCGTCGTCGCGTGGCGGCTCGTCGTGCTCGGCGTCGTGTGGACGGCGATGCACCCGTGGTGGCTGCCGGCGCTGGTGTTCGTCGGTGCGTTCGGGCTGTTCGCGGGGATGGAGCATCGCTGGCAGCGCATGCGCATCGCGATGCCGGGCGCCAGGTCAGGGGCGGTGGTCCTCGGCTCGGCGGTGGTGAGCGCGACGGTGCTCGCCGTCGCGGTGGCGATCACCGTGCTGCCCGAGAGCCCGGTGTGGACCGACGATCCGATCGCGCCGAACAAGCCATGGCGCGCGGCCTGGGAGGCCGCCCTCGCCTATCCGATCGGGGGCCTGGCGAAGATCCGCGGCTACTTGCTGCCGGCGGGCCTCGCCCTCGGCTCCGCGGCCGTGTGGGCGGTGCGGTGGCTCGGGTCGTGGTCGCTCGACTGGCTCGGGGTGATCGCCGAGCGGCGGCCGATCCTCACCAATGCGCCCGCGAGCCTCGGGCGCGCGCTCGAGCGGTCGAGCGCACGGCTGCTGTTCTTCGCCCTCGTCGCCGCCGCGTTCGCGGTGATCTGGCACCTGTCGAGCCTCCTCATGGGCACCGAGGGCCGGGCATCGGACGCCGAGGGCGTGCTGGAGACGTTCGGCATCACCGGCGGCCTCTCGGCCGTGGCGTCCGCCGCGTTCGGCTCGCTCTCGCGACTGCTGCAGCCGTCGCGCACCGACGACGCCGCAGGACTCCTCGCCCGGCTGCGTCCGGCCCTGCCCCAGATCGTCGCCGTGATCGCGGTCCTGCTCTACCTGACCGCGGTGACGATCGCGTGCCGCAGCGTCGACGGGGCGCTGTCCGAGCAACGGCTGTCGTCGTGGTGGTTCGCGCTGGCGCCGGCGGTGGCGCTTCTGCTCGCCGGCAGCGACCACGGGAGCACCGGCCTGCACGAGTTCTACCGCCGACGCATCGCCGTCGCGTTCCTGCAGTTCGAGCCCGAGGACTGCCCGACCGGCGGCGACTGCCTCGCGCCCACGCAGGAGACCCTGGCGCGACCGGTGCACCTCGTGTGCTGCGCGGCGAACGGCGTCGCCGCCGATCCGGTGCGGACCCTGTATCGCGGGGCTCGCAGCGCGGTGCTGTCGCGGCATGGCCTGCTCGTCGGTGACCGCGTGTCGCCCCAGCCGATCCGCCTGTCGGACGCCCTCACGGCCTCGGCGGCGGCGTTCAACTCGCAGATGGGCGGCAACTCGCTGCGCCTGGGCGCGGCGGTGTCGATGCTGATGACCGCCTTGAACCTGCGGCTCGGCCTCTGGCTGCGCACCCGCGATCGCGGGTCGCTCGCGACGCTGGGCGGCTGGCGGCTCGTGACCGAGATGTTCGGCGCCACTCAATCCGACGCCACGTGGGTCCACCTCTCCGACGGCGGGCACTTCGACAACACCGGCGCGTACGAGCTCATCCGACGCCACTGCCGATACGTCGTCGTCGCCGATTGCGGCGCGGACCCCAAGGTGCGCTTCGACGATCTCAGCGAGCTCATCCGTCGGGTCCGCGAGGACTTCGGCGTCGAGATCGAGATCGATGTCTCGCCGCTGCGGCCCGACGCATCCGGGTTGTCCAAGCAGCACGTGGCGGTCGGGACGATCTTCTACGGGCCCCGGCCGACCTCCGATCAGGGCACGCTCATCGTGGTCAAGCCGACGTTGACCGGCGACGAACCACCCGACGTCACGCAGTACCGCGCGCGCAACACTGCCTTCCCCCACGAGAGCACCGGCGACCAGTTCTTCGACGAGCCGCAGTGGGAATCGTACCGGCGCCTCGGCGAGCACTGTGGGCGCACCGTGTTCGCGTACGTCGCGGAGCTCACCGACGAGCAGCGCGTCCATGGCGAGCGCGTCTTCACCGACGCGCGCCGGCAGTGGCACCCCCTGCCCGCCGACTTCGACGGCCACTTGGTCGCGCTGTCGACCCGCTGCGCCGAGATCGAGGCCGAGCTCCGCGACGACATGCCACCGTGGCTCCGCGCGGAGTTCAGCCCCGAGCTGGTGCCGAGCCCGGCGCAACCCGGGCGCACGGCGGACGGTGACGCGAAGGAGTTCCTGTTCTTCCTCGCCGTCTCGCAGCTGCTGGAGGACGCGTGGCTGACGTGCAAGCTCGACACCCACGGCGAGCACCCGCTGAACGAGGGCTGGTTCGCGTACATCTCGCGGTGGGCGACGATGCCGACCTTCGAGCGGCTGTGGCCGCTCCTGCGCCCGGTGTGCAGCCCTGGCTTCCGCGAGTTCATCAAGCGCCGCTTCGGATTGCGCGTGCGGCTCGAGGGCGAGGTGATCGCGGCGACCGAGGCCGGCGGCACGCGGATCCTCGCGCTCGAGCGGGCCATGGGGGCGATGCGAGCGTTCCCGTCCGCCGACGGCACCAGCGAGGTGCACGACCTCGAGCTCGGCCTGTCGCTCACCACAGGCAGCCCGCGCATCGTCGTCGGCACCGCGCGCGTCACGACCCACGCGGATCGCGTCGCCCGGTGGGCGCTCGACGACGTCCGCGTCCCGGCGCGGCTGCACGGCGCCGGCGTGGTCGGGCGATTCCTCGATGCGCTCGTCGGCTGGTGCCGCACGCACGGCGCCGAGACGATCGAGGTCACCGCCTCGGCCGCGAGCGCCACGGGCCACCTCGCCGAGTACAACCGCACGATCGATCTCTACCGCGGCCGCGGCTTCCAGCTCGATCGTGACGGTACGACGCTGCGACTGTCGCTCTCGACCGGACGCACACAGTAGTGCCATGCTCCTCGCGTGACCGCGCGACCCATCGGCTTCCTGTTCGACGTCATCTCGCCCTACGCATACCTGGCCTGGTGCCGCGTGCACGAGCTCGCCGAGCGCCACGATCGCGACGTCGATCCGCAGCCGGTGCTGTTCGCCGCGATGCTCGACGCGTGGGGGCAGCGCGGGCCGGCCGAGATCCCGCCCAAGCGCCTGTACACCTTCAAGCACGTCGTGCGACTCGCGGACGACTACGGGATCCCGATCGCGCCGCCGCCGGGGCACCCGTTCAATCCCTTGCTCGCGCTGCGCGTGGCCACGGCGGCCCTCGGGACGCCGCAGATCCGCGCGGTGATCGACGCGCTGTTCGCCGCGGTGTGGGGCGGTGGCCCGGGCTCCGAGGATCCGACGAAGCTCGCCGCGTGGCTCGACGCCCGCGGCCTCGACGGCGCGGCGCTGGTCGCCGCCGCCGGCACGCCGGCCATCAAGCAGCGCCTGCGAGCGACGACCGACGCCGCGATCGCCCGCGGCGCCTTCGGCGTGCCCACCTTCGACGTCGACGGCGAGCACTTCTGGGGGCAGGACGCCCTCGGCCACGTCGAGCGGTGGCTGCACGGCGACGACCCTGCGGTCGCCGCCGCCGAGCGCTGGTCGACGATCGCCCCGACGGCGACGCGACCCGGCAGCGTGTGACCAGCAGGCCCCGACTACCCCCGTCGGCGGCGTCGCGCGAGGCCGACCCCGACCACCATCGCCAGCGCGCCCCAGCCCGCGTTGCCGCCGCTGGTGCAGCCACAGCCGCTGCCCCCCTCGTCGGCGCCAGCGCTCGAGCCGTCGGAGCCCGAGCTGTCGCTGCCGCCCGAGCCGGCGCCGCACGTCCCGTCGCCCGGCCAGCCGTACTGGCAATTGTGCGTGCGCAGCTCGGTCGCGATGATCTCGCGGTTGTCGACCATCACGATGGGTGGGCCCATGCGCGGGGTCTCGGCGACCTCCTCCTCGTAGGGCATCTCGTCGGAGAAGTCGGGCCACGGGCCGTCGCCGGGCACGTACACCTCGCGGCCGTCGGGCAGCGTCCACACCGCGTCGCCGTTGCACAGCACCCGGCGCGTCGCGATCGCGTTGGTGAGATCGACGTCGGGCAGATCGGGGTTGGCCCAGAAGAACGGATCCGCGGTCATCTCTGCCGGCGAGATCGTCGTGTACATGCGCGTCAGCGTCGGGAACGTCGCGAGCAGATCGCTCGCGTGCGCGCCGGGATCGATGATGCGCTCCTGCATCGCGGTGGCGAAGGCCGAGCCGTCGCCCCACGCGTCGAGATCGATCTCCGCCTCGAAGCAGGTGAGACACCCGTAGAACTCGATCTCGTCGAGGCCATCGGGCACCGGCAGGTACGTGTTCAGCAGGCCCCGCAGCAGCGGGTGATCGAAGGCGCACTCGGTCCCGCTGCCGCCGGTGGTCTCGAAGCCGCCGTCGTAGCAGCTCACCAGGCCCTGGGCCGACAGCGTGTCGATCACGTCGACCGCCGGCAGCCCGGAGAACGCCTGCGCGTTCCAGAGGTCACCGAAGATCCCGAAGGTGTTCACCACGCTCGACGGACCCGCGTACTCGGTGACGAACGCCTTACCGTCCGCGCCGAAGGCGTCGACCGCCTGGGTGATGATCGACTTGTAGTTCGCGGCCAGCCCCGGCCAATCGAGCCGGAGCGGATTGACCAGCACGTGCTTGTAGTTCTGCGGCACGACCCGCGACTCGGCGAGGAAGAACGTGCGGACCTCCATGTCGTCGACCGCGGCGATCCGGGTCAGGCGCAGCGGCACGCAGGCCTCGTCGTTCTCGAAGCGCAGGACGATCGGGTGGATCTCGGCGAGGTCGGCCCCGTTGGTCAGCTTGAAGGCCGCGAACATGTAGTTCTCGGCGAGGTACTCGGCGAGGATCGGCTCGGCGTCCGGGTCTTGCTCGTACTCGTTGTCGGCGAGCCACTGCATCACCTCCGCCGCGGTGCCGCCCTGCAGCACGGTGATGTCGAAGGCACCGACCGTCTGCTGCAGCACGACCTCGGGGCCGGGATCGCCCCCGGTGCTGCCGTCGTCGGCCGAGGTGTCACCGGCGCTGGCGCCGGCCGTGCCCGAGTTGGAGCCGTTACCACCGCAATCGTCGAACTGATAGCTGAACCCGTACGTCGGCACCGTCGCCGCGAGCGTGTTGTCGAACAGTCGATCGCAGCCGATCGAGAACTCGGGCAGCGCCAGCATGGGCACCACCCACGCGAACTTGGCCGCCGTGTTGGGATCGTACTGGATCTGGATGTGCGCCTCGGTGTAGCCCTCGCCGAGCACGAACAGGATGTTCTCGCCCGTCTGGTCCACCGGCATCGCCTGGGGCCCGAGATCGCAGAACGTACCGCCGCAGGCCTCGGCCGGGCGTGGCGTCAGCAACATCGCGAGCATCGGCGCCGTGAGCAGTGCAACCCAACATCGTGTCATCCTGTCAGTGTAGGTCGGCGAGCCCATCGCGGGGACGCCACATCTGCGCGCCGTCGGGCGCGCAGCCGCAAGGAAGATCCGGTGGCGGGCGACGCTTCGACCGTATGAGAAGGACTGTGTGCCCCGTGCCCGCCACGACGACCGCTGCGCCGCGGGTGAAGGGTCTCGCCTTCCGGGAATTCCTGGTGTGGTACCGCGACACCTACGGGATCGACGCGCTGCGCCGCGCGATCCCGGACCAGGCGGCGTGGGCCCTCGTGCCCGGCAGCGACGACCTGCTCGGGATCCTGCCGTCGACGTGGTACTCGAGCGCAGAGGTCGGTGACATGATCGCCGCCCTGGTGGCCCACAGTGGCGCCGCGGATCCCGAAACTGTGTACGAGCGCGGCGCCGAGGTGGTGATCCGCTCGACGCTGCGCGGGGCCTACCGCACCGTGTTCCGCGTGCTCGCGAGCCCCGAGCGCTACGTCCGGCTCGTGAGCCGCCTCTGGTCGATGTACCACGACACCGGCCGCGTCGACGCCGACTGGACCGGGCCGAGCAGCCTCGTGTTCGTGGTCCGCGACTGGGCCGGCCACCACCCCGCGCTGTGCAATCTGTCGATGCGGACGTCCCGCTACATCTTCGGCGAGATGGGCTGCCGCGACGTCGTCTGCACGCGGGTCGGCTGCGTCAGCGAAGGCGCGCCGGCGTGCGAGGCCCACACGCACTGGCGCGGCGAGCGGACCGAAGCCCCCGGCCCGCGACGATCACGGTGACGCGACCAGGGCGGCGATCTCCTCGGGCGTGAGCGCGCCGCGGTAGAGCCGGAGTTCGTCGATCGCACCGGCGAAGTGGGTGCCGGGGACGCCCATGTCGATCCCCGCGCCGATCGTCCACTCGATCGCGGAGAAGTACGGCGGCGGCGCCTCGGCCTCACCGACCATCACACCATCGACGTACAGGCGCAGCGCCGTGCCGTCGAAGGTCCCGGCGACGTGGGTCCATGCGTCGGGGCCCGGCGCGAAGGGGGCCGACACCGACACGCCGTCGTCGATCGCCGCGGTGCCGACGACCGCCGAGGTCCCCTTCGCGACGGCGAGCTCGATCGTGTCCGCGACGCCGTCGAGCGTGACGGGCTTGCCGAGCAGGTTCTGGAAGCCATTGCCGACGCTCACCATCGGCGACATCCACACCGCGGCGGTCCACGTGCCGCCGAGATCGAGGCCGTCGTCGTGGACCACGCGCACGAGGTCGTCGACGCCGTCGAAGCGGCCCGCCCCGCCGACGATCCCGCTCACCGCTGCTGGGCACTCGCCCGGCGCGCACACACCGTGGTGCAGGCCGAGCGCGTCGACGACGACCCCTGGACGGGCGAGCTCGTCGAACGGATACCACGCGACGAGCTCGACCGGATCCGGCCCACCGCCGGTCGACGTCCCGTGCGTCCCCGTGCTCGTCCCGCCGTCGCTCGAGCCGGACGTGGTGGAGGACTCGCCACCATCGGTGGGCGTGAGCGTGGTCGACACGCCCGTCGACGTGCCGGTGCTGGTGCCGCTGCCGGTGCCGGTGCCGGCGACCTCGGGCTCGACGCACGCGTCGGCGAGCCCATCCCCGACCCAGCGCCCGTACCGTCGACCCGACGCGCACGCGTCGTCCTCGAAGCTGCACCAGCCGCTCGGCTCGCAGCGACCGCCGCTGCAATCGGGATCGTCGAGGCACGCGAATGGGGCCGGCGTGCACGCGATCCCACCGAGGATCACGAGCAGCGACACGATGCGTGGGGGTGCTGCCTGCAGAGTGATCCAGGATAGATCGTCGGCTCCCCGGTTCGGCGAACCCCGCCGCCCCACGGCCTGCTCGCGGCGTTAGCGGCCCGTGGGCGATCGCGCCCGCAGGCTTTGCCGCCACCGCAACCCCAGCGCGGGGCTACGTTGGCGTCGGAGGTGTCCCATGGCGGTCGCGGTGCAAGAGGTCATGAATCACGAGATGTTCAGCGTCGGCGCCGACGATCTCGCGGATCATGTGCAGAGGCACATCCTCGCGCTCGGGATCACGGGTGCGCCGGTGATCGACGCCACGGGCCGGCCCGTCGGCTTCGTGTCGCTGCGCGATCTGACCTCCGCCCCGCCGGGCGCCCGCGTCGCGAGTCGCATGGGCGCGCCCGCCGAGCTCATCGGGCAGCACGCGACGATCCGCGAGGCCGCCGAGCGCATGGCCGAGACCTCGCACCATCACCTCGTGGTGATCGACGCGGACGGCGTCGCCGTCGGTGTGCTCGGCTCGCTCGACGTGGTCCGCGGGCTCATCGGCCGCCCGACGCCGCACCCCGACGCGTTCCCCCACTTCGATCCGCGCACCGGCCTGGTGTGGTCGAACGACGCGCAGCTCTCGTTCGCCGCGGTCGCGAGCGCGCCCGACGGACCCGGGGTCTACGTCTTGATCGAGGCCGTGGTCGGTCGACCCAACCGCGTCGTGTGGTCGGAGGGCACGGACAACGTCCGCCTGTCGCTGCGTGACCTGCTGGCCCGGCCCGCGCGCGCCCCCGGGCACCTCATCGACGCGGCGCTGAGCGGCAGGCTCTGGTTCCGCTGCGCGTCCACCGGCGCCCACAACTCGCTCGCGGCCGCCGAGCCCGGGACGTCGCCGTGAGCCCGGCCCCGCGCGCGCGCTCGGAGCGTGGCGGCTGGTCGTGGACCATCGGCTCCCTGTTCGGCGTCCGCATCCGCATCCACGCCACCTTCACCCTGCTGCTGGCGTGGATCGTCGCCAGCAACACGATGTCGGGCGAGGGGACCGCGGCGACGATCCGAGCGGTGGTGATGACGCTGTCGCTGTTCGCGATCGTGGTGATGCACGAGTTCGGCCACGTGCTCGCGGCGCGGCGCTACGGCATCGTCACCCGCGACATCATGCTGCTGCCGATCGGCGGGGTCGCCTCGATGGAGCGCCTGCCCGACGATCCGCGGCAGGAATTCGTCGTCGCGATCGCCGGGCCCGCGGTCAACGTCGCGCTCGCGCTCGGCTTCGCCGCGTTGGCCTTCGCCCTGGACCGGCCGCTCGCGGCGGCGGGCGTGCTCGAGCACGCGGATTGGGTCGGCCAGCTGTTCTGGGCCAACGTCGTGCTCGCCGTGTTCAACCTGATCCCGGCGTTCCCGATGGACGGTGGTCGCGTGCTGCGGGCCCTGCTGGCGCTGCGCATGGGCACCGATCGCGCGACCGCGACGGCGGCGCGCCTCGGCCAGGGGCTCGCGCTGCTGTTCGGCTTCCTCGGCCTGTTCTCGAACCCGATGCTGGTGTTCGTCGCGCTGTTCGTGTGGACGGGCGCCGCCGGCGAGGCCTCGGCGGTGCACCTGCGCGCGAGCCTGGCCGGGCTGCGGGCCAGGGACGTGATGGCGACCTCGGTCATCGTCGTCGACGCCGACGACACGCTGGCCTCCGCCGTCGAGCTGGTGGCACACGGCTTCCAGTCGGAGTTCCCGGTCGTCGCGAACGACGGCCTCGGCCGACGCGTCGTCGGTTGGCTCGGCCTTCGCGAGCTGATCGCGGGCCTGTCCAGCGACGGGCACGGCCAGCGCATCGCCGCGGTGATGCGCGAGGGCGCCACGAGCGTGGGCCCGGACGATGCGCTCACCGGCGTGCTCGAGCAGATGCAGCGCACCGAGGGCCGCGCGGCCGCGGTGGTGGATCGCGGCGAGGTGGTCGGCCTGCTGACCCTCGAGCACCTCGGGGAGTTCGTCGCGATCGAGGACGCGATCGGCATGCGCGCGCGCCTCGGCGCCGCGCCGTGAGCTCGGCGACCGCGCGGCACGGCGCCGCCGGCCGTGACCGCGGGGCCCCCCGCGACGCTTGGGAACTTCGTCGGCACCGCGCTGTCCCGGCTCCGCGCGCATGCCCGCGTTCCCCCGACCCGTCGGCCTGCGCTGGATCGCCCTCGCGATCGTCGGCCTGTGCGGATGGGCGTGCGCCGCGACGCACCCGAGCGCGACGCGGCGCTCTGACCCCCCGCCGGTCGCCTCCGTCATCCTCCCGACGTTCGACGTCGACGCGACGGCCGCGAACGGGGGTCGCCCACCCGCGCGGACGCTCGCGGTGCGCGACGTCCAGCCCGAGGGGCCCGGCGACGGCGACGCGAGCATCCGCCTGCGGCTGAACCGGGCGATCGTCGACGTCGACGCACCGCCGGTCGGCGTGGCGCTCGCGCTCGAGCGCATCGACGCCGAGGGCCACGCACACCCGGTGGCGGCGCGCAGTCGGTGGACGAGGGGCGACGTCCTCACGCTCGTACCCGAGGACGAGCTGGCCGCCGCGACCGCGTACGTCGTGCGGCTGGAGGGGCGGCTCGAGCACGACGGCGTCGTCGTCGAGGGCACGACGTGGCGCTTCGAGACCGCCCGGCCGAGCTTCGATCTCGTCGCGGCGATCGACGACGACCTCGCCGAGGGCGCGCCGCTGTGGTTGGTGCCCTCGCTGCCGATGGATCCCGCGGTGCTCGGCCGGCACCTGCGGATCGCGACGGTGCTCGATCCCGACGGTGTACGCGAGCGCCTGGGTGCACCGCTCGCGGTCCGCGTGCGCGCCGCGACGCCCGCGGAGCTGCGCGAGCACGGCTTGCCCGAGCATGCGCTGGCGATCGTGCCCGCGCGACGGTGGCCCGCCGGCGCGACGCTGCGCGTGCCTTCGTCGCGGTGGCCCGCCGGCGCGACGCTGCGCGTGCCTTCGCGGCGGTGGCCCGCCGGCGCGACGCTGCGCGTCGACGTCGACGATGCCGTCACCGCGCAGGCCGGTCCGCTACCGATCGCCCGCGCCTGGCACACCCGCGTCGCGATCCGTCCGCGCTTCGCCCTCGGGCGGCCGCGCTGCGGCGGCGTCACGTCCACGCGCTGCCCGCTGGGCCCGATCGAGGTCCCGATCGGCGCGGCGCTCGACGATCCGAGCTACGCCGAGATCCGCGTCGTCCCCGAGCCCGAGTCGCTCGAGATCACCCCGGATTACGACGACGACGACGGCGTCACGCCGCCGGGCCCCGAGGCCCTGCGGATCGACGCCGACTGGCTGCCGAACCAACGCTACGCGATCGTCTTCGGCCGCGACGTGTTCGACGTGCATGGCCGCCGCCTGCAGGGCCCCAGGCGCGTGGCCGTCGAGTTCGGCGACACCCGAGCGCCCCACGAGGCGACCCTCGCGCTGTCGTCGGGCGCGGGGATCTTCGCGACGCCGAAGGACGCGCGGATCGGCGTCGTCACGGACGGCGTCACCGAGCTCCGCGTCCGCACCGCCACGCTGCGCGCCGAGGACGAGGCCGCCCTCGCGCTGGTCGGCGCCGCCGATCCGTCGACGCTCCCGTGGCCTGTCACCGACCGCGAGGTCGTCGTCGATCACGTGATCCGCCCCGGCCATGGCCGGGTGTTCCTCGAGCTCGGGGAGCACGCCGGATCCGGTGACGTCGTGGTGGTCGAGGCCACCGCGCAGAGCCTCGCGCCGAGCGCGACGCCCCCGCAGCACGCGACCGTCCGCGGCGTCTTCCGCATCTCCGATCTCGGCGTGGTCATCCACCGCGGACCCCGCGAAGGCTTCGTGCGGGTGACGAGCACGGCGAGCGGAGATCCGATCGCCGGCGCCCGCGTGCGCCGGTTCGGGGAGTTCCCGACCGACGCGCGCACCGATCGCCATGGCCTCGTGCCCCTCGACAGCCGCGACATCGAGGGCCGGCGCGCGCTCGTGCTCGTCGAGCACGGCGACGACGCAGTCGCCCTGCGCAGCGCCGCGCAACCATGGCTCGATGCCCGGACGACCCGGCACGGCCGCATGCGGGCCAGCGGAGCGCTGGTCGTCTCGCCGCGCCCGGGCACGCGTCCGAGCCGGCGCGCCGAGCTGCGCGCCGGCGAGCTCCCGCGCGTCGCGATCTTCACCGGGCGCGCGGTCTACCAGCCGGGCGACGCGATCCACCTCGCGGGCTGGGCCACGATCTCGACCCCGTACGGGACCGCCGCGACGCGGCGCGTGCCGGCCGGCACCGCCGTGCGCATCGCGCTGCACCGCGACGGCGAGCTGGTCGCGAGCGAGCGGCAGCGCATCGATCGTCACGGCCGCTTCGTCACGACGATGCGCCTGGCCGAGGCCGCGCGGCTGGGCGACTACACGATCTCGGCGACCGTCCTGGGCGAGCCGGGCTCGGCGTCGTTCGTGGTCGCCGAGCCGCGCCTGCCCAGCTTCACGCTCGCCACCCATGCGACGGCGGGGACGATCCTGCGCGGCACACCGATCGCGATCACGGCCCGCGCGCGGTATCTCAGCGGCGAGGCGGCGACGCTCTCGGGCGCGCGCGCGGACATCATGTGCTCGCCGACGACGTGGTGGGCGGACGACCTCCCGCTCGGGTTCAGCACGACGACGGATGTCCTCGCCACCTCCGAGGCGCGCACACCCGCGGCGATCCTCGACGGCGCCTCCGCGCGGTTCGAGGTGCCCACGGACGACCTCGACCACCGCGTGCCCTACGGCTGCTCCGTCGCGATCGCAGCGTCCGACGCGGCGCTGCAGGAGGTCGGCGTCGATGCGCACGTCGTGGTGCACCCGGCCCGGGTGTATCTCGCGAGCAAGGACCTGGCGGGCACCGCGGGGCAGCGTCGCGTCGTCGAGCTGCTCGCGGTCGATCACGCCGGCCATCGCGTGCCGCTCGCGGGGCTCGACGTCGCCGTCCTGCGCGTCGAGGACGACGACGTCACGCCGGTCGTTCGGTGCGTCCTCGAGGTCGACGCCGAGGGTGAGCCCGCGCGGTGTCGGACGCCGCGCCTGCGCGCAGGTTCGTACCGCATGGTCGCGCGCGCGGAGATCGACGGCGCGCCCATCGAGCAGACGCGGGCGTTCCGCATCGAGCCGCCGCCACGACGCGCCGCACCGCAGTTCGAACCGCCGCCCCCGATCGCCGCGCCAGTCGAGCGGCCGCGCCCGTTCGAGGTCCGCCTCCCCGAGACGGTGCGCCCCGGCGCTCCGGTGTTCGCCGAGGTGACCGGCCCGTGGGACGACGCGACGGGCGTCCTCGCCGTCGAGCAGATCGGCCTGCGCGCGGTCGTCCCGTTCACGCTCCACGACGGGCGCGCGCGCGTGCGAATCCCCGTGACGCCGGACCTCGGGTCGACGGTCGAAGTGATCGCGCGCGTCGCCGAGGCCGACCGCGAGCTGACCGCACACGCCGACACCGGCGTCGTCGATACGCGCAGGCTCGAGGTCCGCGTCGGCGCGCCGAGGCGCGTACCTGCGGGCCGCGCGACGACCGTTCGGGTCGAGGTGCTGGACACCGCGAACGCCCCGGTCGACGCACGCCTCGCGATCTGGGTCGTCGACGAGGCGGTGCACGAGCTGCGTCGGGCCATGCTCCCAGATCTCGGCGCGCTCTTCGGCCCGTCTCGCCACGGCGAGCGCGGCGTCGCTCGCACGTACGACGCGCTGCTCGAGCCCGACTTCGGATTCGGGCGACGCCAAGCACGCGCGCCGTCCGTCCGCATGGCGAGCGGGAGCGTGAAGGGCAACGTGGACGTCACGCCGCGGCGGCGCTTCGACGCCGCGCCGCTGTTCATCGGCGACGTCGGCACCGGGCCCGACGGCGTGCACACCCTCGAGCTCCCGCTGCCCGACGATCTCACGCGGTTCCAGGTCGTCGTGATCGCCTCGGCGCCCCTGCACGATCGACCGCAGACGGGCCCCGCGCGCTTCGGGATCGCGACCGCGAAGATCGAGACCACCGCCCCGTTGAACGTGCGCGCTGCCCTGCCGCGGGCGCTGCGGCCCGGCGACGACGCGAGCATCGCCGCGCTGGTCACCATGCCCCACGCGGGCGAGATCGAGGCGGTGCTCGAGCTCGACGACCCCGGGCTGCGCGCGCTCGGGCCCACGACCCGACGGGTCCGGGGCGCGGCCGGCGAGACGGTGCGGATCCCGTTCCGCGTCCACGCCGACGCCCCGGGGACGCCGCGCGTCCGCTTCGCGGCCCGATTCCAGCCCGCCCGTTCGCGGCGGTCGATTGCCGGCGCCGTCGAGCAGCGGCTGCGCATCGCCGCCGAGCGCACGCAGGGGGACGCGGTCGCGATCTACGGCAGCCTCGATCGATCCGAGCCCATCGCGGTGCCGATCCGCCTGCCCGCGCGCGCCGTGCCGAACACCGGCGAGGTCGAGGTCCACGCGACGAGCACGGCGACGGGCGAGCTCACCGACGCGGCCGACTACCTCTCGCGCTATCCCTACGGCTGCGCGGAGCAGACCGCGAGCCGGCTGGTCCCCATGATCGCGCTGGTCGGCCTCGGCGATCGCGGCGCGGCGACGGCCGAGGCGACGGCGGCCGCCGCAGAGATCGTCGCGCGCCTCGACAGCATGCAGCGCGCGGACGGCCGCTTCGCGTACTGGCCGAACACCACGCGGGTCGATCGGTTCGCGTCGGTGTACGCGACGTGGATCCTGCAGCTCGCCCACGACCGCGGCGTGGCGGTGCCGCCGGGCACCCTGACCCGCGCCCGCGCGGCGCTCGTCGATCCCGACGCCCTGCCGGACACCATGGACACCATGGACGCCGATGCGCGGCTCGCCGAGGTGCTCGCGCTGCACGTGCGCGCGCAGGGCGACGCGGCGACGGCGGCCGATTTCGACGCGGTGCTGCGTGGTCGCGCCGCGCTCTCGGCCTCGGGTCGGATGCTGCTGGCGATGGCGCTGCACCGCACCGCGCCCGACGATCCTCGCCTGCCCGAGGTGGTGCGCGAGCTGGCCGCGTGGATCGAGGAGCGGGCCGGCGTCGCCCACGTCGTCGCGCCCCGATCGGCCGAACCGGCGAGCTGGGACTCGCCGACCCGTGACGACGCGATCGGCCTGATGGCGTGGATGCAGCTCGTGCCCGACGACCCCCGCGTCGACGCGCTCGCGCGCGGGCTCGCGGCGCGGCGCGTCCGTGGCCGCTGGCGCACGACCCAGGAGAACGCGTTCGCGTTGCTCGCCCTCGCGTCGTATGCCGCGTCGCGCGAGGCCGAGGTGCCCGATCACCGCGTGCAGGCGTGGATCGGCGACCGTCCGGTCCTCGACGCCGAGGTCCGTGGCTTCGACACCGTCGCGCGCGGCGGGGCCGTGGCCCTCGACGCGCTGCGGGTCGGCCCCGACCGCGACGCCGCGCAGGTGGTGCTGCGCCGCGTCGGTGCGGGTCGCGTCCACTGGCGCGTCGGCGTGCGCTGGACCGAGGCCGCACCGCCGCCGCGCGCCCAGGGCCTGTCGCTCGACACGCGCATCCTCGACGAGGACGGCGAGGCCGTCACCGCGCTCGTCGCTGGGCGCCGCTATCGCATCGAGGTCGTGCTCGCGAGCGACACACCGCAGCAGTACGTCGCCGTCGATGTGCCGCTGCCCGCCGGGGTCGAGGCGGTCGATCGCAGCTTGGGCGCCGGGGTCGCCGCGCGCGCCGCCGCCACGGTCGACAGCCGCGGCCTGTCACACCTCGAGCTGCGCCCCGATCGCGTGCTGCTGTTCTTCGACACCCTCGAGCCGGGGACCACCGTGCAGCAGATCCCCGTGCTCGCGACGGCGGCCGGGACCTACGCCCTCCCCGGCGCGGTCGCCGAGGCGATGTACGAGCCCGAGACCCGCGCTCGCACGGCGGCGCGGCGCATCGCGATCGACGATCCGCGTCAGCCCGGCGGCACGAACTCGTCGCAGGCCGTGAGGATCGACCCGAGCGCGGCGTCGAAGAACCCGCCGTAGTCCGGCTCGCACACGGACACCCAGCTCCCGTAGGTGAACGAATCGACCCACGCGCGCAGGCGCGTCGACGGCTGCGAGCCGCTGTTGTCGACCGGGTCGAACGGCGCGCACAGGCCGGCCTCGAGATCGGAATCCCCGAGCAGGCCGAGCATCACCACCGCGGCCTCGTTGCCGGCCTTGGCCGCGACGATCGCCGCGTGCCACGCCTCGGGATCGCCCAGCGACGCCAGCGAATCGTCCTCGTCCGAGATCATCGTGACGATGAGCAGGGCGTCGTCGCGGAGGAACCCGGCGTTGCACGCATCGGCGCCCGCGAGCTCGACCACGGCGGCCTCGAGGGCCTGCGCCGGGCGCTCCTGCGGCTCGCCCTCGATGCCGACGCTGGCCATGCAGGTGAACGTCGCGTCGCGATCGGGATCGGCGGCGTCGAGCCACCGGCGTCCGGGCAATCCGCAGACCGCCCCGGCGCCATCGGCGATGCGGCCCGCGCCGAGCAGCGCGTCGCAGGGCACGCCGTCCCATGGCGCGCACGGCTCGGAGTTGCACTCGCAGTGGCAGCCATCCATGCAGTTCGCGCCGCACCAGAGGCCACAGTCGAACGAGTTGTAGATCGACGCGTAGCAGCCCCCGCCCTCGCCGACATCGGTGTCGATCACCATCACGTGGAAGTCCTCGCCGAGCATGGCCTCGATCGAGGTGATGAAGCCGGGGACGCTGGCGATGAGCTGCTGCTGCTCGTCGAACATCGACGCGGAGTTGTCGATGATGAACAGCAGGTCGACCTTGGTGCAGCCCATCTGCGGCACCATGGCCTCGAGGTCGAGCTTGCCGGCCTCGGCGTCGGTGCTGTCGACCGTATCGGTCGACCCGGCCGTGCTACCGAGGCTCGCGGCGGTCAGGCCGACGCTGCCGCCGTCGACCACCTCGTCCCGCCCGGACTCGCCGCAGCCGAGCAGCAGCAGGACCACGAGCGTCGAGGCGCGCACCATCCTGCGATGGTAGTCGATCGCACCCGGACGCACGGGGCCCTCGCGGGGGGCTCGCTCAGCCGGGCTGCGGATCGCCGCCGTCCGTGGGGTCGCCGGTCTCGCCGGTGGTCCCGCCGTCGGTGGTGCCGCCATCGCTGGTCCCGCCGTCGTCGCAGTTGCACCCGTCGTCCTCGGAATCCGAGTCGTCGTCGCAGTCGCCGTGATCCGCGTCGTCCCCGTCCTCGGAGTCGTCGTCGTCGTCCGCGTCGTCCGCGTCATCCTCGTCGTCCTCGGAATCCGAGTCGTCGTCGCCATCCTCGGAGTCGTCGTCGCCATCCTCGGAGTCCGAGTCCGAGTCGTCGTCACACGAGCAGCCGTCGCCGTCCTCGGAATCCGAATCGTCGTCGTCGTCCGAGTCCGAGTCGTCGTCGTCATCCGAGTCCGAGTCCGAGTCCGAGTCGTCGTCGTCGCTCGCGACGTTGCCGTCGCGATCCGAGGAGACGCCGTCGCGGCCGTCGCAGGCGGGGCCGCCACCGAGCAGGAGCAGGGCGGCGCAGAGCGAGGTCGAGAGCTGCTTCAGTGCTGACTTTGTCATGGATCGTACGGTCCTTGCGCGAGTGGTGGACGCCTCGGGGCCAACGGCCGAGTGTCGGCGTAGTTGCCGTTCCACTGCGACCGTTACAGGGACCGAACGGCTTTTTTCACTCGGCGGCGGGCTTCGGGATCCGGAACGGCACGACGATGTCGTCGCCACCGGCCTCGAACCCCGCGGGGACGCCCTTCTTCGGCAATCGCGTGTCGCGGCGACGGTTCGGTCCGAACGAGTAGAGCAGGCCGCGCCGCCCCTTTCTCGCGTAGAAGATCCAGTAAGGGTTGTTCCACGGATCGACGAAGTAGCCCCTGCGATCGCGCCGCGGATCGACTGCGCCGCGCGTGGCCGGGCTGAGCCCGCCGTCGAGGTAGGTCAGGCCGCCCGAAAGATCGAAGTAGCCGCTCTGCGCCGCGGTGAACAGCCGCTTGTGGACGCGCTGCTTCTTCTTCAGCTTCGGCCGGATCACGCCCTCGGCGAGGAGATCGCCGCGCAGCGTCCGGAGCTCGCCGCGGGCCTCGGCGACGAGCTCCTCGTCCGGACCGTAGAGCAGGCGCGCGACCACGGGCTGCGTGACGAGGCCCAGCAGCAGCGGGCCCGCGAGCATCGCGACGACGCGACGACGCGACCACGGGGCCTGGGCGTCGAGCACCCCCGGCTCGTCGCGCACGAGCGCCGCCGCGACGAACAGCAGCCCGAGCACGAGCTCGCACGCTTCGCCCGCGAGGTCCGCCGGGTAGGCGAGCTCGACCACCGCGATCCCCACGAACCACGGCGCGAGCTCCCAGGGCGGCGCGACCGCCTCGAACGTCGGCCCCAACGCCCGCACCGGCGCCCAACGCCGCAGCGCCGGCACGACCGCACCGAAGACGATCGCGATGAGGGCGACGAGGAATCGACTGTCGAGGCGGAGACCCGCGACCGTCTTGCCGGTGAGCAGGTTGTGGACGTTGAGCTCCTGCTGGAAGTTCGCCTGCAGGAACAGCTCGGGCGGCTGGAACGCGAACAGCCGCTGGCCCCACGAGATCTCCTCGCCGGCCACGAAGGCGCAGAACCCCGCGACCGCGAGCACGCCCAGGCGCGGCAGCCAGCCACCGACCTCGGGCGGCACGCGCCACCGCACCGCCCGCAGGCCGTAGCGCACCGCCGCGAGCCCGAACGCGACGACGGTCGCCCACTCGGCCCAGCCGTCCTCCTGCATCCACCGCTCGAACATCCCGGGGCGCCACGACGCGACCCCGACGAGGAGCCCGACGAGGATGTCGAAGTAGATCTGCAGCGCGAGCAGGCGTGGGTGACGGCGCGCCCTCGCGTGGACGAACGCGAGGCCGACGGCCGCGGCGACGCCGAGGATCACCAGCACGGCAGACACCATCGCAGGGTACACGCTCGCGCCGTCGAGCGCGACGCGTCGATGTGGCGCCGTGCGGTCATGACCCTCCGCCTCGCCACGCCCGCGACGGCGGGTCGTCAAGTGGCGCGGGCGCCGACGCTTCCGACCACCTGCACGGTCTGCGTCGGGAACGCCAGCGACGTGCCCGCCTCTTCGATGACGCGGAGGAACCCGAGCAGCATCTGCTCGCGGATCTCGACGAACTCGTCCCAGTCCTGGGTCTCGAACCACGCCATGACCTCGATCTGCAGCGCCGAGTCGCCCAGGCTCACCAGCCGCACCGTGAGGCTCTCGGTCCAGACCTTCGGGTGCGCCAGCAAGGTGGCGCGCACGCCGTCGAGCACGGCGCGGACCTGGGCCTCGGTGCTGCCGTAGACGAGCCCCAGCATCGTGTTCAGGCGCAGGCGATCGCGGGCCGCGAAGGTCTCGAGCCGCATCTCCGACAGCTTGCCGTTGGGGATCGTGACGACGGTGCGATCCTGCGTGCGGAACCGGGTCGAGCGCAGGCCGATGGTCTCGACGGTGGCCGTCAGACCATCGACCCGCACGAAGTCGCCCTCGCGGAACGGGCCGTCGGCCCCGATCGCGAAGGCGCCGATGAGGTTCTCGAAGCTCTTCTGCGCGGCGAGGGCGACCGCGAGGCCGCCGATGCCGAGGCCCGCCAGGAGGCTCGCGATCGGGTAGTCGAGCTTGGCGAACACCGCGACGATCGCCAGCGCCCCGACGACGACCTTGACGATGCGTGCGCCCAGCGGCAACAGGGCGCGCGTGCCGGCGCGCGCGCTCGCCCAGGCCGAGCGCGCCATGACGTCGGCGAGCAGATCGACCGAGCGCAACGCGGCCCAGAACACCAGCAGCACGAAGCCCGCGCCCAGGACGTCGCGCACGGTCTCCTCGGCGCGGGGCAGCAGCGACAGCAGCGGCAGCGACACCCGCGAGAGCGCGAGCGTCCACGCGAGGTTGATCGGCCCCGAGAACCGGCGCAGCAGCAGCGCGTCGGCCTCGCTGCGCCCGCGCAGCAGCACCGGTCGCAGGGCGCGACGCGTGATCCGCCCCAGCAGGATCGCCAGCATCCACGCCGCCGCGAGCACCACCGGCAGCGCGAGCCACTGCCAGTACGCCAGGCCGCCCCAGCCGGTGCGCAGCAGCGGCTCGGGCAGGTTGTCGATGAGCCAACGATCGCGCAGCGACTCGTACCAGGCGTCGACGTTGTCGACGGTCTTGCGCGAGAAGACCCACCGCGGCTCACCCCGAGCGCGGCGCTGTAGCAGCACCGGCACCGCGGCGTCGCCCTCGCCCCCGCCGATGTCACCGATGCGCTCGACCGCGCGGGGCAGTCCGTCGGCGAGCTCGCCCTCGGCCTTGCCCGACAGCAGCTCGGGGGCGATCGACGAGCGGCGCGACACGACCGCGTGCAGCCGGCGCGCGAGCTCGGGCCCACGATCGACGGCGGTGCGCGACAGCTCGAGGTAGCGGGCCGCCTGCTCGAACTCGCCGCGATCCCCGAGCGCGAGGAAGTCGACCACCGCCGCCTGCGGTGAGTTCGGATCGACGGGGTCGTCGTCGGCGGCCGCAGCGGGCGCGCTGGGGGTCGCGGCGCGCACGGTCACCGCCGCGAGCAGGCACTGCAGGAGCACCGCGACGCCCAGGGCGAGGCGCCACCACCGAGGGGGAATCGCGAGACCGGGGGTGCGCATCGTCGACGGCTCGACGGTGTACCAGGTGCGCGCGCCCCCGTGTCGATTGCGCGGCGAACGGCGGCGAAGAACGGCCATTCGGTCGCTCTGGATCCGCCCTGCGCCGCGTGTCGTGCGATCTTCGGCCGACCGCGATCAGATCGTCGCGCTGGCGACACTCCCGGCGCGATGACACGATCGCACGTCGACGCCGCCACTACGGTCCCGCCGCTCGACCCGCCGCCCGGATTTCGTGTCATCGTGCGCGGTGCAGCAGCAGGAGCGCCCATGCAACCGAACGTCCTTCGATCCCTCGTCGTCCTCTCGCTGTGCAGCGTCGCCGGCTCGGCCCAGGCCGCACCGGACGATCCTCCGGGGATCATCGGTGGGGCGCCGGTCGCGTCGTGCTCGTGGCCGTCGACCGTGTTCCTCGAGAACTGCACCGGCACGCTCATCCACCCCGAGATCGTGGTCTACGCGGCGCACTGCGGCGACGACCGCGAGCGCGTGTGGTTCGGCGAGGACATCTCGACCGGCACGCGCTCGCCCGACGGCGCGGGGTTCTCGGTCGACACCGAGTACTGCATGGTCAATCCGGGCTACGGCACCGCCACCGAGATCGGGCCCTCGCGCGCCAACGACTACGCGTTCTGCAAGCTCGCCGAGCCGGTGCTGGACGTGCCGATCGTGCCGCCTCTGGCGGGGTGCGAGAACACGATCCTCACGCCGGGCCGCGAGGTCACGCTGGTCGGCTACGGCGGCACCGATCAGAACACCTTCGGCGTGAAGTTCGAGGTCGACACCGTCCTGCACTACATCGACGACTGGGGCGCGGCGGTCATCGGCGGCGGGGGCCAGAGCCCGTGCGCGGGCGACTCGGGCGGGCCCGCGTTCGTGCAGCTCCCCGACGGCACCTGGCGCGCCTTCGCGATCGTGTCGGGGCCCAACTTCGGCAACTGCGGCGACGCGATGTGGTTCGCGACGATCCCGATGGCGCTGCCGTTCATCGAGGCCAACAGCGGCATCGACGTGAGCGCGTGCCACTACAACAACGAGGGCTGGAACCCCAGCCCGACCTGCGGCGACTTCCCCCTCGATCCCCGCGACGGCGCGGGCAAGTCGTGGGCCGACGGCTGCAGCGGCGGGCCAGCGCTCGAGTGGAGCAGCACGTGCGGCCCGCCGTTCGATGCGTCCGAGGATCTCACCGGCCCGACGGCGACGATCGTCACGCCCGAGGATCGCGCGCGCTTCGACACCGAGGACGGCGCGGCGACCTACGCGGTGTCGGTCGAGGCCGAGGTCGACGACGACATCAGCGGCGTCGCGCAGCTCTCGCTCGAGATCGACGGCGCGCCGGTCGATGGCTCGCTGCGCCTGGGCACGCCGTGGACGTGGGATCTGGGCATCCCGCCGGGCGTCTGGGAGATCGTGGTCGTCGCCACCGATTGGGCCGGCAACACCACGAGCTCGGCGCCGGTGGTGATCGGCATCGACGAGGACCCGCCGGCGAAGCCCGAGCCCTCGACGTCGTCGGGCGAGCCCGCGTCGTCGAGCGGGGCTGCGGCCGACACCTCGGGCGGCGGCTCGAGCACCGGCCCGATCGCCACGGGATCGAGCAGCGGCGGCGGCAGCAGCAGTGACACGGGCGGCGCGGCGGCGACCGCCGACGGCGGTGGCTGCGGCTGCACGGCGCAGGGCGACGCCGACGCGGGCTGGCTCGTGTTCGCGTTGCTGCCCCTGGGTCGCTGGCTCCGCGCGCGACGGCGCCGCGCGGCGCTGTCGTGGACCGTGCTCGCGGCGTGCTCCGACCCGGCGCCGAGCGCCGCGGACACCGGCAGCTCGACCGGCTCACCGACGACGAGCACCAGCGGCGTGGACACCACCACGACCGACGCGACCACCACCGACGCGACCACCACCGACGCGACCACGGGCACCACCAGCACGGGCGAGGGATCCACCGGCCCGACCTGCGAGCTCGGCACCGAGCAGTGCGGCTGCAGCGAGACGTTCACCTGCAACGTCGGCCTCACGTGCCTGCTCGACACCTGCGTGCCGTGCGACGCGGGGACGCTCGCGTGCCCCTGCCACTACGACGAGGGCGCGGAGGAGGGCACCTGCGACGAGGGCCTGTACTGCTTCGGGGGCCTGTGCGCCGCGCCGCAGCCGTGCCCGTATCTCATGGACGGTCAGTGCGACGAGCCGCAGGGCTCGGGCGCATGCTTGATCGGCACCGACGCGTTCGACTGCTGCGCGACCATGCCCGACGTGTGCGAGGAGCAGAGCCAGGGCGGCCGCTGCCCGGACGGCTCGGATCCGGACGACTGCGCGGCCGGAGAGTCGAGCAGCGGGAGCGACAGCGGCGGGAGCGGATCGTCGGGCAGCGGCGGGAGCGACAGCGGATCGTCGGGCAGCGGCAGCACGGGGATCTGATCCGGCCCGACGCGCCGATCACCCCCGCGCGACCTCGTCCACCGCGAGCCGCATCGCCTCGATCGCCGCGGCCAGCCGCTGCTCGTTCCCCGGCTCGAACCGCGCGGTGCCGATGTTCTGCGACTGCGTGTGGCCGTTGACCTCGCGCGTGTGCGTGACGATGTCGTAGCGATCGGGCGAGGCGATGCTGTCGGCCCGCAGGTCGTCGTACGTCGCGACGCTGCAGCCGTCGAGGGCGACCCAGTCGCGGATCCGATCGAGGGTCTCCCAGACCACGAAGTACGACTGCTGCGTCTCCATGAACTCGTCCTCGCAGTTCGTCTCGCGGTCGAGCTGCATGGAGCGTCGGCCATACTGCTCGAACTCGGCGATCGCGATCCCGAGGTCGGAGCGGGCGCGGCCCAGCGTCATGGGCGGTGGACCGCGGTCGACCGCGGGCGAGGGCTCGGCCGGTGGCGCGTTCTTCAGCGCGAGGCACCCCGGCGAGCACAGGCGCAGCTCGCCGTCGCGCAGGCCGTCACCGTCGAACTCGACGCCGCACCAATCGCACGTGGGCTTGGGATCGAACAGGCCGAACATCCCGATCCAGGGTACCAGGCACGGGGTTCTCGGGGGAGGACGCCGCGCGCGGATGCGGACCTCGGATTTCTCCGCCGCGGCCTGTCAACGAAGCCGCCGCGTGGCTGGTCCGCGGGGGCGAGGCGGGGATCTTCACGCCGATGCTGTTCTTCCACGCGCGTCGACGCTGATCGGGGCGGCGTGCAGACGCGATCAACAGTCGAACTTGTTCCCGCTCGTGTCCCCCATACCCGACCACATCCGGAGGTCGCCGCCGACCTCGAGCACCTCGCTGATGCACAGCTCGGGGTTGCCGGTCACGAGCAGCTGCAGGCCGATCGCGGCCAGATCGTGCAGGCCCGCCAGGCTCACGAGCGAGTCGTTGTAGCTGATCGACAGATCGTTGGTCACCGACACGAGGCCGGTGAGCCCCGTGATGTCGGTGAGCGCGGGGTTCTGATCGATGTTGATCGAGATGCCGACCTCGGTCAGCGACCCGATGCCCTCGATCGTGGTCAGCTCGGGGTTCAGCGTCACGATGAACGAGCCGTCGAGCTCGACGAGCGCGTCCATGCCGTAGATCGACGCGAGGTTCGGGTTCTCGGAGATCGAGATCGATCCGCCGACGCTGGCGAGGCTCACGAGGCCCGCCACATCGGGCGCCGTGGTGCCGAAGATCTGCAGGTTGCCGCCGACCTCGGTCAGGCACGCGAGGAAGTCGAGGTTGTCGATCGCCGCCTCCGAGATGGCGAGGTTGCCGGTGACGACGCCGTAGCCGTCGAGCAGGCTCATGTGCTCGGCCTCGAAGATGTAGACGTCGCCGTTCCAGGTCAGCTCGCCGGGTTCGGGGCACTCGACGACGTGCTGAGCGCCGGACTCGCCGCTGCTCGAGTCGCCGCCGTCGTCGGTCGTCGTCGTGCTGTCGCCGGTCCCCCCCGTGCTCGTGCCCTCGGCCGCGCCGCTGCTCGACTCAGCCGCGCCGCCGGAGCTCGACTCGACGGCGCCGCTGGCCTGCGTCGAGGTCTCGACGCCGCCCGCGTCCGTGGTGGTGGTCGCGGCGGGGCCGGTGCTGCCGACGGTCGTGTCGGTGGAGCCCCCGCCCGACGTGGTCGAGCTGCACGCGGCCGGGAGCAGGGGTAGCGACGCGAGGACGAACGAGCGGCAGCGGTGCATGATCGGCGGCATCGTCCGCCGAACGGGGGCCCCTTCGCAAGCGGCGACTCGGCGGGCACCCCCGCGCGATTCCCTCTTCCGTGGCGGCGGCCCATCGCCGATGATCACGAGCGCCATGGATCGGCGCAGAGACGGCCACGAGGTCAAGGGCAGCGCGTTCGTGACGGTCGCGCGGTGGTTGCAGCGCGACGGCGACCGCGACGACCTCGCGCGCTACCTCGCCGCCCTCGGCGACGAATCGCGGGAGCGCGTCCGCGACGCCACCGCGACCCAGTGGTTCCCCGAGGCCGTCCACGCCGAGGTCCTCCACGTGGTGTTCGACGTGCTCGCGGCGGGCGAGCTCCCGCGCTTCGAGCAGATCATCGCCGAGTGCACGACGCTCGGCGTGCAGAGCTTCGCCAAGCTCGTGCTGTCGATGTCGTCGCCGTCCTTCGTGCTGCGCCGCTGCCCCACCCTGTGGTCGGTGCTGCGCCGCGGCCCGTCGAGCGTCGTCGTCGAGCAGGACGGCCCGAACACCGTGCTGCACTACCGCGACTTCCCGTACTTCGACGACGTGCTGTACCGGCACTACCTCCGGGCGCTGCTCGGATCGCTGGTGCGTCCGTCCCTCGGACGCGACCCTACGGTGGAACTGGTCGCGCACGGAGGGGATTGGTTGGACGTCGCGGTGAGCGTGGGGTGATCGCCGACCGCGCCTGCATCGATGACCCTTGTCCGCGCGGCTGCGCCGGCGATACTCGGCGACCCCATGAGCATCGCCGTCGCCCTCGCCGAAGCCTTCGACGTCACCCTCCCCGCCGAGCTCGTCGCGTTCCTCGACGCCGAGGCGAAGGCCCACCCCGATCGCGCGCCGCGGCTCCTGCAGCTCGGCGACGGCGGCTTCGTCCACGGCACGTTCGAGTGCGACTTCCTCGCCGAAGAGCTCGCCGATCTCGAGGCGCTGTGCGATCAGCAGTGCATCGACGAGGGCGACACGCTGGCCGAGGAGTGGAAGGAGACGTTCGGCGGGCTCGTGCCGCTCGCGGTCCTCGACGATCACGAGCGCGGCGAGGAGGACATGCCGGTGAAGGCGTTCCTCGCGATCGACACCGAGCAGCCCGGCGCCCCGGTCTTCCTGTGGGACTACGACGGCTGGCACTGCTACCTCATCGCGCCCTCCTTCGCGGACTTCCTCGCCGGCAAGCCCGCGCCCGCCGGCACGAGCCGCGAGGATGTGCAGAGCTCGATCGCGGATCGCAACAAGCTCGGCGGGCCGTACACGTCGTTCGCCTGGAAGTGATCGCCGGCGCGGGGTCGGCCTGCGACGTCCCATGGGACACCGCGGAGGCTCGCCGCGCGCGAGCTCGGACGCGGGGCGAACCGCCTGGGGTTTTCGGTCCGGCACGCCGCGTGCGAGCAGGCCCGGCATGCGCCCCTCGTCTGTCGCCCTCGGCCTCTGTGTCACCGCCGCCCTCGCCACCGCGACCACGACCGCCTCGGCCGCGGAGACCTCCGCCGGTCCACCGGCATCCGACGCGGCGACGCGCGCGGCGGTCCCGGCCGAGGGGGTGGGCCTGCTCGTCGGCGGTGCGATCGCGGCGGGCCTGGGCGCCGGCATGGCGATCGCCGGGTTCGGCGACTCGTGCAAGACGTGCGACGCGTCGTTCAACGATCGCATGGGCTACGCCGGCATCGCCAGCCTGGCCGCGGGCGCGGGCCTCATCGTCGGCGGCAGCGTGGTGCGCCGCCGCTTCGTGCACTGGCGCGACGCCCACCGCCTGCGCGTGCCCAAGCGCGGCAACGGCTTGTTCGTCGGCGGCGGCACCGTCCTGGGGTTCGGCGTCGTCGCGTTCGCGATGACCCCCAACGCACCCAAGGCCGCGATCCTCGGCGCGCTGTGGACCCTCGGCGGCGCGGGGATGATCGCGGGCGGCGCGGTGCTGCGCTCGCGCTTCGGCAGGTGGAAGCGCAGCGAGACCACCGCGTCGCTCCGCGTGTCGCCAACGTTCGGCCGCCACACCGCGGGACTCACCGTCGTGGGCCGGTTCTGATCGGTGGCGGAGGCTCCGCGGCGTGACATCCCGCGGGTCCGCGACGTCTTGCACCGCGATGCCCACGATCAGGCCGATGACTACCGCCTGCGCGGCGACGCAGAGCGGATCTACGGCGCGATCGACGGGGCGTTCGGGGTCGAGACGCGGCCCGGCTGAGGCCACACCGACCCGTGAAGCCCACGTCACGCACCCCCAGGCACGCCGCTCGACGTGATCTGCGGCGCCGACGTTCGGCCGCGCGGCCGCGCGCGGGCATCCCCGGCCGCGATCGCCGACACGCGGTCGCACCACGCCTCGCGGCGCGCCTCCGCCATCTCGCGCACGCCGTGGATCGTGGTGAACTCGACCGGCGCGACGCCGCAGAACGACAGGGTCGCGGTCCCGAAGCTGCGGTGGATCACGCGGTGGTTGACCGCCGTGTACCACCAGCCGGGTGAGTCCATCGTCACGATGACCCGCGCCGAGCGGCCCGCGAGCAGCCCGCGGGGCAGCGCACGCCCGGGCTCGTAGCGAAAGGCCCAGCCGGGCACGAACACCCGCTCGATGACGGCGCGGACGAAGGCCGGCGGCGCCGCCCACCACGTCGGGAACACCCACACGAGTCGATCGGCGCGCTCGATCGCCGCACGCAGCCGCTCGAGGTCGGGCTCGAGGGGCTGCGAGGTGCGGTAGCCGGCGCGCAGCACCGGATCGAACGCGAGCTCGGCCAGATCGATCCGATCGATCGTGCCGCCCGCCGCACGATAGCCGGCGCTGTAGCGCGCCGCGAGCTGACCGTTGAACGAGTCGGGCTCGGGATGACCGAAGAGCAGCAGGGCGTGTTGCATCCCCGCATCCTGTGCCATGCACCAATCCATCGGTAGCCGAGTTCTCGGATATCTGTCATGCATGGCTGCATGTCAGGAGCTTCTCGCGAACAGGTGCTCTCCCGGTGGGACGACGTCCGGGTGTTCCTCGCGGCGCTCCGCGCCGGGAGCTTCACCGCTGCGGCGAAGCACCTGGGCACCGACCAATCCACGGTGAGTCGGCGCATCGCCGCCCTCGAGGAGGCGTTGGGCGTCGCGCTGTTCGAGCGGTCACGTCGCAAGCCGCTGCCCACCGAGGGCGCGTCGGCGCTGCGCGAGGCGGCGGAGCGCATCGAGGCCGAGATGGTGCGCTTCACCGACGACGCCATGGGCATTCGGGTACAGGCGGTCGCCGGCCGCGTCCGTGTCGCCGCCACCGAAGAGATGGCCGTCCACCTGTTGATCCCGCGGGTCCTGCCGCGCCTGCGTCGAGAGCATCCGGCGTTGCACATCGACCTGGTGACCGGCTACCGCGCCGCCGATCTGGTCGGGCGCGAGGCCGACATCGCGCTGCGGTTCTTCCAGACCGAACGCGGCGATCTCGTGGGTCGACGCGTCGCACGGTGGCCGACCGCCGTGCTCGCGTCGCGGCGGCTCGCCAAGCGCGCCGGAGCTCTCGAGCTACGCGAGCTCGACTGGATCTCGGTCGAGCTCGCGGGCATCACCACGCCCGAGTCGACGTGGCTGCAGGCGCATGTCGAGCGGCCGCCGGTGCTGGTGTGCGCGAGCTACCAGGTGCAGCTCGCGGCGATCCGCGCGGGGCTCGGGGTCGGCATCGGCCCGCGGTTCTTCGCCGAGCTCGACCGCGACTTCGTCGCGCTCCAACGCGTCGGTCGCGATCTGCCCGTGCTCGACGTCCACCTGGTGACGCGCCGCGCGATCCGCAACCTGCCGCGTGTGGTCGCGGTGATGGACGCGCTGAGCGATGCGCTCGGGTCCATCGGCGCGCGGTGACCCGCTCTCTCACCGCCCCTCGAGGCACCCCAGCCGCATGCGCAGCTCGAACCCCGCGCTCTTGGCCAGCGCCTCGGACGCGCGGTTGTCCGCCGCGCACACGTACATCGGCCGCTTGGCCGCGGTGACCAGATCGTGGCACACCCCGGTGAGCAGCGCGTGGCCGAGGCCGCGGCCGCGGAGCGCCGGCGCGGTGAAGACCTGCTGGATCGCGGTGTAGCGGCCGTCGGTCACGGTGGTCTCGAGCACGCTGACGATGCGGCCGTCGAACTCGACGCCGTGGTAGGCGAAGCCGAAGCGCTGCCAGATCGCCGGCGGCGGCAGGCGCTCGGCGATCGACGCGTCGAAGCGGTCGCGCGGGGTCTCGGCGTCGAGCGCGACGATCCGCGCCGAGGGATCGGGCGTGGGCGCGACCTCGCAGACCAGCAGCAGATCCTCGTCGCACTCGGGCGCGCCGAAGCGGGCCACCAGGGCCTCGCGCTGATCGTGGGGCACGTACGCCGACCACGGGCCGCCGACGCTCGCGACGCGATCGACGAGCGCCGCGGTGGCGCCGACGTCGTCGGAGAACACCCACGTGAAGCCGACCTCGAACCGGCCGTGCATGCGACCGCCGACGGCGAACGCCGGCGGCGCATCCCCGGCGATCGGCACCGCGACGTCGGGCGCGACGCGCAGCACGTGACGGGCGAAGGCGCCGTAGACCCCGGCGTCGGCGAGCCGTGCGGCCAGGGTGTGCAGGGGGACGCTCGCGGACGTGGTGGTCATGGGCAGGGGATCCTCTGGACCTCGGGGGTGTCGAGCAGTCGCAGCAGCGCGGCGACAGCCCCGCGATCGAGCGCGACGACGTGCCAGCCCTTGGCTGCGATCGTCGAACGCACGTCGCGGAACGGCGGCGCATCGCGGATCGCCTCGAGCAGATCGTACGCGGTCACGCCGTTGTGGAAGCCATCCTTCACGACGAGCCGGTCGGCGCGGCGCAGCGCCGCGACCTCGTGGTACGCCGGAGATCCGGCGAACGCCAGGCGCGCGTCGTACGAGCCAAAGATCCGCGGGTCGACCACGGATCGCTCGGCCCAGTACTCCGCGTAGCGCGACGCGTAGTTGATGCCGCCCTCGACGATCCCCGCGAAGGTGATGCCGAGGCTCTCGGACCAGTTCACCTCCCGCAGCTGCAGATCGTTCGTGCCGGCCGCGCGGGGATAGGCCTCGCGCAGCAGCTCGAGCGTGCGTCGATACAGCACGATCCACCTGCGCACGATGTCGAGCAGATGCGCCGGATCGACCTGGGCGAACAGCCCCGGCCGCGTCCGGCCGAGGTTGCGCAGGAAGAAGCCGTGGATCGCGAGGAACCGCCCGCGCAAGGCAGCGTCGTCGAGCTGCGGATCCGTGTGCGTGACCCAGAGTCCCGCCTGCAGATCACCCACGAGGAACTTCAGCTCCTCCGCCAGCATGTACGCTGCCATCGCGGCCTCCTCGAGTCACGTTGGTCGTCGTTCTCGACGGCTAATACCAGCCGCCGCCGTAGCCGCCACCCCAGCCACCACCACCGCCGTAGCCACCGCCCCAGTCGCCACCGTAGCTGGCGTTGGTCGTGCCACCGCCCCACCAGCCCCAGTCGCGTCCGCCGGAGACCGTCGCCAGCGCGGCGTCGTCGATCGGCACGATCGTGGTGGTCGGGTTCGGCTCCGGCGTGGTGGTG
>LNFM01003487.1_pt1 | contig 30873 bp, 44 predicted proteins | sample 596031 | NCBI WGS metagenome assembly LNFM01 (sample SAMN04254537, study PRJNA301005) | activated carbon metagenome | isolation source: dual media filters at the Ann Arbor, Michigan drinking water treatment plant | place: USA: Ann Arbor
GATTGCACTGGGGAACGTGTGGCTTTGAGCTTCGTCTGATGTGTGGAGAGAGGACTGGGTTGTCCATGTGGGTAGTAGACGAACAAATTAGGGAAATAGGCTCTCAGATGTTGTGTCGTTCGTTCACCCCACATCGGGCAGTAGGAACAGATTGCAAACGTTTCTTGTGGATCGAGTTCATGCCCATGACGAGAAAGAAACTCTCCGCAGTTCATGGCATAGTGAGTGGAGTTGTGAGTTGAGTATGGAATAAGGTCTTTAGAGGGATCGATACTGAGGAATTTCTTGTGGTTGGTGAAGAACATGGCTTGAAAGCCGTAGGACGTCCCGACATCCACAATTGTCCAGTGCTTTGGAATGAGATGCGAGAGGGCCCAATAGATGTTCAAGAATCCAAGAAATTCAGGCTCGATCTCGGCCCAAGCATCGGGATTCATTTTATGGAAGCGGTCCTATTGATGTTTAGGGATCATCTTCGTGATGGCTAAAGAAATAGCTTCGTTGGATGGGAATCGTAGGGCGTCCAAAGGGGCCGAAGCTACAGGTAATCGTTTCATAGGGTAGTTGGTGATTATGAGGTTAGCGCGCCAGGTTGTGAGGCTAAAGCGATTCCTTCGATGCGGCCGGGAGGAAAACAACAGGGGTGTGCACCGCCTGAGGCTGTATGAGGTGGTCCTCCTTCAATGAGAAGGACATCATTGCCAACAGCCAGATAATCCATCGTGAACGCTGGAGCAATGCTCAGACACCGTTCGGTATATGCGGTTGCCTGTTGAATAAATGATCGAATCTGAACAGTGTCGGGAAGCGGTCTGTAAGGATAGTAATTCGACAAGCCTTGAATGCGATGGTTCTCAACGAACACTCGGAATTCGACAGGATAGCGGTCATGGATATGTCCTGTGATCCATGGTCGTTGCCACAGAGTCATCGTCTCTCCGGGATACTCGAAAATGAGGTCGCAGAAACGAGGATCATCAAGGGTGATGAGGCTGTGTTTTGGGGTCCATTGAGTGTGACCTCGGCTCATCAGGTGTTTGAGATCATATGGAGCGCAGTTATCCCATCGAACGATATGGTCAGGTTTCTGACAGCGTGCATAGGCATCGAAAAGTCGTTTTACCGATGGAATTAACTGGTAGTCGAGGCTGTCGATCAAATCTTTGACTGGAACGGATTCTATTTCGACTGCAGGAATCATTGGGATCTCGTGGGTCTGACAGTGGTTGATCCATGCACCCAAGGATAGAATAGCCAGTGGCCATTTGAAGAGCATGGGTTCCTCACATAGATGATGTGGTGAGTGCCGAGGTCGCTCCATGAAGGCAGCGGCCTCGGATCCCGGTCTCCACATGGGAGTCGGGGCGTCTACACGGTGAGATGGCCTGGATTCATCATCTAGGCCTGAGCAATGTTTCCACGTTTCAACTGGAATGATTGAATAAAGCGTTCTTTGGCTTCGTGGAGTCTAGATTGTTTTACATCAGGTGAAGGGGGCACAGGATAGGCAATACGTGGACCGTGAAGATATGCCCGAAAGAAATCATCGAAGGCTATCTTCATTGACAGCGGAGTGACGAAACAAGCATTCCACTTTCTGGGTGTCCCCGCGCATGCTGACCAACCGGTTCTTCCCATTTCAGCAAAGCGATTGGTATCTGTACTGTAAAAGCTCTCATGCCCGGTTGGACCACCCAGAAGATTCAATAGATAGCGGTAGGTCTCACTTGTCTCGTTGAGCCGTTCAATGATCGTGATCTGTCCGTGTTGGTGTATGCGCTCTCCAGACCAAGCATCAGTGGTAATCAGTGTGGCTTCAGAGGACACGAGCAGCCGACTCTCTGGGAAGGCGGCATGGATCATTTGTAAATAATTGTCGATCTCCTTACTCGAAAACGCTCGAACGAGTGGAGTTTGCAGGATAGCGTGTATCTCAGCCTCAGAAGGAATGGCGAGTGCGGTCCGAGTTAATACTAGGGAAGGTCTGATTAATTCAAAATTTGAGGCGTTAACCTCGTCGAATCCCAGTGTTTTGAAGGTCTGTCGATCGGAATTGGGAATTATTCAGACCTTCCCTAGTGTGGTCATAGCAACTCTCCGGTAATGATGTGCTGATAGATTAGCTACCGATGGTTGGACTTCCCAGGTTTTAACGGACACCGTAGGGTGGTCGTTACAACAGGGGGAGGACCAATGGGTAATCGATGGAACGCGCAGAATGTCCGCTTGAAGTACACCTTCATCAAAGCCCATCGCCGCGAGTTCGATACGGCCATCATGTGCCGCCTCCTCGACGTGTCACGCAGCGGGTTCTATGCATGGGTACAGAAACCCCTCTCCGATCGAGCGTTGGAGGATCAGCGGTTGCTTGGCCTGATCCGCGCGGCCTATACGGCGAGCCACGGCGTCTACGGTGCGCCGCGCATCTTTCTCGATTTGCGCGAAGCAGGCGAGACCTGTAGCAAGCATCGTGTCGCTCGGATTATGCGGGCCAATAACCTGAAGGCCCGGCACGGCTACCGAACACCCCGGCATGTTAAAAGCCACACCAACTCACTCCTCACGCCCAATACGCTACAACGCGGGTTTACCGTCCCGCGACCGAACACCGTCTGGGTCACTGACATTACGTATATACGCACGTGGGAAGGCTGGCTCTATCTGGCCGTCGTGATGGATCTCTACTCCCGCCGTATTGTTGGCTGGTCCACCAAGCCCACTCTGGCTCAAGATCTCGTGTTGGACGCACTCCTCATGGCCGTGCGCCGACGCAAGCCCAAGCATGTCCTGATTCACTCCGATCAAGGTTCTCAATTTAGCAGCGATGCGTGGCGGCGCTTCTGCCGAGCGCATCATCTGGAGCCCAGCATGAGCCGACGGGGCAATTGCTGGGATAACGCCGTCGCCGAATCCTTTTTTAGCAGCTTGAAGAAGGAGCGGATCAAGAAGCGCATCTACACAACCCGGGAGATCGCGAGAGCTGAGATCGACGACTATATCGAGATGTTCTACAATCGCACTCGTCGACACAGCCATCTCAGCGGGGTCAGTCCGGAGGCCTTTGAATCAATGTCGAGTCGAGCTTCCTGATCTGTCCGTAAAAGGCTGGGAAGTCCAGGTTGAAGCCTTCGTGTTATCGCTCGGGCAATTTAGGACCTGGGTGCGGTCTATCAGTAAAGCGATGCCGTCCAGGCATTTCAGGCAGAGATGGTTTTCGGATTCGATGAGCTGGGTTTTCCGGAACCTAATGGTCGGCTGATGGCGACCTTCTTCATCAATGCAGCCAAAGTGTATGCCGATTCCATCTGTGACACTGCAGATGGACTCCCGGCATAGATTGCAAATGTAGGTTCGTATCGTACTCAAGGGGTGCTCCTGGCCAAGATTGGATACAAGAGACAGCTTATTATGCGACAGGATATTGGACGCTGGAATTTCGAGCGGCCGCTGTCGCTAATGAGTCGACGAGTTCATTCATCGGCACACCCGAGTGAGCAGGAACTTTCTTCCAGCTGATGACAAGGTCTGTTCCTCTCACTTCTCGTTGATAGCGTTGGGTGTATTCGGTCTTGGCTTTCCAACGTCCGGTGACCCAGGCTTCCAATCCTTCATAATCATGATAGATCGTGATGGTCTTGTGGCCAAATGCCCGGCACCATTCTAAGCCGGAAATAACAGCTTGGATTTCGGCTACCACATTTCGGTGAGACACCGCATGGGTGTCAATTGAACTGCCGCTGATTTGATGCAGGATGGTGCCATTTTGACAAACTACATAGGCCCATCCGAATCGCAGCCCCGATGTTTCTTGTAAACAGGCGCCGTCGACCCAGAGATCGATGCTCGTAGGTGTAGCCTCTATGTCTGGACTAGGAATGGAGGATGTCGGTGTGGCGTGTCCAACGGGAAGAATACCTATATCGGTCCATGCTTGAGCCAATCGGCCTTGGATTTCCGGGGTAATGGCAGAAAGCTCATTGGTTGTGTATCGAGGTCCTTGTTTCCCTGAATAAATGACGATGTTCCCCAGGGACGGTCCGTGTGGATTGAAGAGCGTAATTTTATGTCCGTATCCGTTTGGGGTGCACTCAGGGTGTGGAACTGCACGGAAACCGTGTCGTTGTAGGGAAGGGACAAACATAGTCGCGATTTCAGTGGATGTCATTGGATCGCTCCTGTTGAGATGATGGTCGTATGAGGAGCTGGCTACCCACGTAGTGGGTCAAGCGCATATCAGTGTTCACCAAGCAGCTATCGGACTGCATTGCCTCGGGGTAAGGGCGTGACAAAAATGAACCTGTCATCAACCAGTGGGATAATGGCGTTGCGGACTGAATTCCAGTCGAGCTGCCCTAATCCGCAACCAAGGTGGGGACAGTAGACGACCTTGATGTGAAAAACTGTGAGCATAGGTATTGCCAGTCGGATAGAGTCAGTGATGAGTGTCAGCGAACTCGGCAACCTCCAATCAGATTTCGTTGGAATCGTGAGCAATCGGCCTTGAGTCCAAGCGTAAGGAGTATTGCCATGAAGGGCGATATGATCCCCGACGGCGAACGCGAATCCCGGGAATCGGTCTGCGGCTTGTTTGGCTAGTCCGGCCCCCATTACATTTTCGCCATTGGCGCGCAGCATGCCGTTCGTTGGGATGACAATCCACCCGGTGAGATCTCGTGCATGAAGATCCCACAAGTCAGCGGTGAGTTCGCGCATAAGAGCTCCTGTAAGACGAGGTGATCAATGATGAGATCATTGCAATGCTGGCGGACGACAGGTGTCGTCACGCCCATCCTTAAATCTATCCGGGAATTGCCGAACCGCAAACGCAATGAGTTCGTGGGTGTGGCAATTCCATCCGTCTCTGCAATAACACAGCACCACTTGTCGCTCGCTTAACGCGAGCGTGTCCCAGACAATAGCCGGGACGCGTGCAAGGATTTGTGCGTACTGGTGACAGTACGCATCCCATGAGAGCGTGCCGGCCTTCACTCCCATCACCATTTCCCAGGTCGGCGCAACAGCACGCCAGATCCCTTGCGCCGACTTCACCGTCGTATCGATCCCTTGCACTCCTGGCCGGATCTGCTTACGAGTAAGAATTGTCATCCTCATCCTCCTCCTTGCTATTACGAGTGTCGCATAGGAGGAATACTGCCCTGGAACAGGGTCATGCGTTTGCAATGTGAACGGTAGTCGGTCAGATCGTAATAGGGAACAAGAGGAAATGCTGTTGGTGGAAGAGGGTGTATTCTCTAGATTCCTGGTTGAGTGAAAACAGGAGAGTCCTATCATGAAGATGGATATAGCAGTGTCTCACGATCAGTACGCCGACCTGTCTCTGAAAAAGCAGCAAGTATTTCGACGATATGCGAGCGGTGAATTGACATGGGGACAGGTCGTGGAACAGATTGAAACTATTCAGCCTCCTCCACCAAATCTGTCCAGAATAGAAATGCTGGGTGTTTATCTCGCAATGATGCTTCTGGCGGTATGCAGTCCACCTTGGGCGAGACGTGGAGCGTGAAGGATCGTGTTCCCAGGGAGTGCCTGTTTGTTTTGAGCACTGAATCCCGACTATGTCTTATACCGTTGGACCATTGTGATGGCAGGAAAATGGTTTTCAGGGGAGACGTGGAGAAGACGTAGGAGGGGATGTGCTTGAACTAGGCTGCGGGTTGTATCTTGTGGGAGGGCGAAGCGGTAAGCCTGCGAATGGTGTTTCGGAGCGCGTCCAAGTCCATTGGTTTGAGGAAGAGGGCTTCGATTCCGAGACGCTCCCGTTGTTTCTCCGAGTCTGAGTCACTGAGTTCGCCTGTCATACCGATGATCGGTGGACAGGATGGCTCTTCTTGTAATCGACGTATCAAAGTCGGTCCATCCATGACTGGCATCGACATATCAGTGATGACGAGGTCGCAGGGTGTTTTCGCCTGCCAGGCTAACGCCTCTTCCCCATGGATGGCGGTGTGAACGAGATGTCCCTCGTGAGAAAGTAATTTCGATACGGCAAAGCGAATACTGTGCTGATCATCAACAACAAGAATACGAGCCATCAGTTACCTCCTATTGTGTGTAGAAATAGGTTGTTGGGCGACCCACCGTTTCCTGGAACCGTGTGCCGATGGATTGCAGTCTCGGCACTCCCAGTTATCCCAAAATAATTGTTTGTCTCGATATTCTTCGTCCGGGATATCCCAACACAGAGTCACTCCGCAGCTATTGCAGATTGGGGTATGGCCTCCGTCAATCGTACTGAGAAGTTGTATGACGCCCATGTATTCCCTCCGGAGTCGTCTTAGAACAAAGAACGATCTCCAGGAAAGGACTGCCTGTCAGCAGGCCGTGGTTGGCATAGTGTTTGAGCAGAAGTCGCTTGATGGAACTAAGCAGGGTAGAAGCGGCTTAGAGATTTGATGAACCTGAGGGAGGAGGATTGTCGTTTCGAGTGATTGTGATCGCGCCATCGTGTCGAATTTTGCGGATATCGTAGACGGACGTCTGTTGGAGCAAGGGTAGATCTTCTCTCGTGATGGCGAATAGCCCTTGTTTCAACGGTTGCATGGTAAAGGGACGATCAGGGTTCAGACTTTTGACAATGTCGACGAGGGAAGTGACACGGAGATGGGCGGGGAACAGCATGACGGCATGGTCGTTCAAATCAGTCAGATGAATGTACCATGCCTGAACTGGTCTGGCCGTGAGTGGGGTAATGGGTGTGGTCTCCTGATTGTCAGATGGGGTCACGGTCGTTGATGGTGCGACTGTTGGTGATACGGTCGAACTGTGTTTAGCTGAATACATACGATGGTAGATATGTTGCGCGGAGGCAGCCCAGGCGTGGTTGATGGGCTCTCCACGGTATGCGGCTTCCGCTGCTTTGCGTTCGTCGTGCGAAAGCGGACGCGGTTTCATAGGGGGATACTCCTCTTTCAGTGGTGATGAGGACTGTTGGCTTGGATTCGAGGATGTTTTACCGTAGAAGCAATCCTTCTTCTTGGGCCGTGTGGGTGAGTGTACGGTAGATCTGTCGGTTGAATCCTGGATACCGGCTGATAAGTGCTTCAGTCCCTGGTAATGTCGGCAACCATTCACTCAGGGCTATCGCGACAGCGGGACTACGTGAAATGCCGGCATGACAGGATATGGTGACTCCACGAGCACAGGGCCGATAGCGCTGTACAAAAGCGAGCACGTCACGGGCTTGTGCTGTTGACATGGGATTGAGCCGGCCGTGACGGGTATCTTCGATCGTGTGTGGGATATCCCACAATTCCAAATGATACATCGCAGCAAAGGGATGTTGAGGGGTAACCGGTTGAGCTCCAGGTTCAGTGATAGCAATCCAGATCGTACCCGGTGGAGGTGTAAAGCAATCCCTAAACCAGTATTCGGAGGACACTTCGAATGGAAGTGCTTGGAGCGGTGGATGCATGCGAGCTTCCACCCAATCTTGGGCTGCTTCTATCTCCGAAAATGTTTCGGACCGTTGTTCGTCATGAAAGCCTGGGAGTGCAGGAATGACTGCTTGGTAGGAAGGGATATCTCCATCGTCGGTATCGAGGACTGTAATGAGACCAGAAGGGTAGTCGGGAGAGCTGCCAGGGATGACGTCTAGGAGATAGAGTGGCTCTCCGGGTATAGCGCCTTGGTCACAGTACCATCGAGCTGGAGTCATGAGCGTCTCCGATCAATGAAGGTCACACGTTCGGATGGGCTGGATGGGAAGAAAATGCACTGGTAGACAGGATAGGTGATGGGGTCGTTCCACCGAGGGCATTGGTCGTTGATTTGTACGGCGTGGTGGTCGCACCATCGCCGTAGTTCGCTTCGTGTGGGCCGCTCGCATTTGTTTCGTTCGCGTGATCCTGGCAGATGAAATTGTTCTAGAAAAGATAGGACGTTCATCGGTCTGTCTCCTCACCCTGATCATGAAGTGGGTGTCCTGCGGGCCAGTGGGCCCGCCCCAAAGACCCTAACCGATGATAGTCTTACCGTGTTGGATGAATGGATGTACTAGGTATGGTGTTGGCAATACGAAAAGGTGGGAGCGGAGCTAATGTGGGCCCGATCGTCCGTTCGAGAAGATATCCGGCTTGTTCGAGGTCATGTTCTTTGAGATGTTGGAGTACTCGACAGAGGGGCTGCCGAGGGATGAGGTCCTGCCCGGTTGGACTGATGGCGATTTTCACTGGCATCTGGAGCCCACGTCGGAACTGAACCCGTTCGGCTTGATACGCACCGGTCCCCGTCGAGAGCCTGGTGAATCCAATTTGATGTTGTACAAGCCAGGATTCTAACAGCGGAAACTCTCCCTCTGGTGCAAACCCATTGTAGAAGTGTAGTTGGTGCTGTGCGTCCATGGCCTGAAACAATTCCGGCTCGGTGCTGGGTGCGAACGTACCACGCTCCCATCCCAGGCTGACTCCAGATTGACCGATCATGGTCAGGAACTCCTGTACGAGAAGTCGATCGAGCGTTCCGCCAATAATAATTTCGGCTGGACATTGATCAATGGGGATGCTCGGTGGTTCAGGGACCAGGTCCTCATCGTGATCTGTTGTCACTGGGTGCAGCCGACTAGCAGGGGTCGGTGTCCGCCCTTGTTGGTGATCCAGGATTGCTTCGACGAGATTCAGCAGGAGGTCGAGGTCGTAGAGAAGATCGACGGGATCTCGTCGAGGAAGTTGTTGAAGCGTGTCTTTAACCCAATAAGAGATGGTGAGATCATCGCGTAACAGGGTTAGTGCTTGAAGTGGATTGGTACGGAGAAGGTCTTGGAGTTCTGGTGTCATAGCTTCGTATTACGGCTTGCGGATCAGGTAGAGTTTGGGAGTCCGTTTCAGCGGAATTACATCTATTTTGGTATTGGTCGAGGTAGGCACTCCTGCGTGGGACAGGTCTTCAGTGAGAGGAGCGGGTCCAGTGACTGGGTGTTGCAAGGACAGCGGCATGGCTTTTGAGGGAATGACACTGTTCTGGGTAAGAGCCAGTTGATAGGCATCCCACAGGAGTGAATCAGGAACGTTGATCAAGGTTGCGAGCGAAGGTCCGTGGGCGAGAATGATGAGTTTGCTTTTCCCTCTGGTGAACGCGACGTTCATGAGCTTGGAAGGGCTTTGGTCTCCAACACACCGGCCAAGCATGGTTCGCGTGAGGTCACCCGTCACGGTGGTATCAAAAATGACGATGTCACTCTGACGACCTTGGAAGCTATGGATGGTCCCGATTTCGACGTGATCGGTGAGCCTCGCTTCTTGGATCAGCTGTTGGATCAGCCGTACTTGATGGCGATAGGGGGAAATGATGCTGATGGATGGGGGCGTATGAGGATGCTCCTTCAGGGCTTGCGTTGCCAGCCGGACTGCGAGTTCTGCATGAGTTCGGTTACTGGGCGAACCTTTGTAGTCCTTGTCGATCCAACAGGATTGATCGCTCGTGTCCATGAAGGCTAACGCTTTTCCTGGGAGTGGCCCTTGATCGACCAACGGTTGGCGGACAAGTCGGATACGTTGATCGGTTCGATATTCAAGCCCGGCTCGTTGGTATAACTGGGCTGCGACGGCGGCGATATCTGGGTGCATCCGATACTGCGTACGAAGGGCGGCTACTCGTGGATCATTGTCATGGCAGATCTGTGCCAAGCGGTAGATATCCGTCGCGAGCCATTGTTGAGCCTTGGCGGTCGTGGCTTCGGCAATAGGGGGGAGTTGAAGGAAATCACCGACGATAATAACCTGGTGAGTCGCCAAACAGAGCGCAGTAAACAGCGCTGGTGGGCTGGCCATGGATCCTTCATCGATAATGACAACATCGAACCGCTCTTGCTCTAATAAGGGAGCACTGTAGGTACGAGTCAGCGTGGTAGCCACAATTTTGGCTCCCTGTATGACTTGCGCTTCCAGCTGTAACAGCTCCCGTTGACAGTGGGTGAGTTGTTCTTGAGTCGACCGGTGAGCAAGTCGATTCAGACGGAGCTGGTCCTCGATCTGTGGGAGTGTGTCCAGAGTGTGTTGGGCAGTCAGATGGGTGAGTAACAGCCTTTTTGTGGTGTGCAAATCTGTCAGTGCGAGATCGGCAACCTGCTGTGCTGCGGCAAGGCCCTTTTCTTGTTGTAGGACTTCATCGAGTAACATGCGGCTCGTAAACAGATCCGATTGAATTTGAGCCTGTCGTCTGAGAAAGAGTTTTTTCCATGCTGACGCGCGCCAATAGCTGTCGAGTTCTTCCTGGAGTTGTGCAAGGACGATGCTGAGTTGAGTCCGATCATCTGCTGCTGAGAGGGATTCCTTATGGAGAGAATCGCTCTTCAGCTGCGCTGCATGAATTTGCTCTTCGACAGATGCTAGGTCTTGTCGGAGGGTCATCAGCCGTTCTTGTGTTTGGATGGAATTGTTCAGTGCTGCGAGGGTCTCTTTCAACGAGAGGATGCGCTGTTCCAGGCGTTCTGCGGCGCCGGTGGTAATGGCGTCGAGGGTGACGGACTTGATGGAAGGGGCGGCATCGTCGGCTTGCAACCCGTACCGGACGATGTCTCCGGATGACAGGTTCGGAAGTCTGGTGAGGACTGCTTCGAGGGCCTGATCCACGGCACTGTTGGTGTTGGCCGCGATTAAGACTCGTCGACCTTGTTGATGGGCTAGGTGGGAACAGGCACCGATGACCATGGTCTTCCCGGTACCGGGCGGTCCCCAGATATACGCAAAATCATGGGACATGGCTTGAAGGAGTGCTTCAAACTGCTCTTGATTGAGCGAAGGATCAGGTCCGACGATTGGCCGGGCTTCGAGCAGGGTAGGTGTGCTTGCCGGGTTGAAACATTTCATGGCCAGAGAGGTGACGTAGTCTTGAGGGTGAGCTTGAATGTTGGCTAATCGCTTGTCGAGCACCAGAAGCAGACGCATTCGATCAATACTGAGACGAGCTTCGGGAATGAAGTCTCGCAGATCGGCTGTGAGGGAGAGAGTCAGTTGGTCCAGTGTCAGGCCCAGGATGATGCAGGGATGGGGACGTCCGTCGATGACCAATTCTCCTTGGGTTTCCTGTAAGTAGCCTTGAAGCGGCATCAGCGGGGAGCGAAAAGTGACGTGGTGATGACGTCCGTAGCGAGCTTGTACGTGTCCGTCACAAAGCGGCACGCTCAAGGGTTTCCCGTTGGTCGGGGTTTGGCGCGCGTTGAGTTCGTCTCGGATGGCTTGGCGAAGGGCCTGGGTGAGTTCGTACAATGAAGATGGAATGGCAGGAGTTTGCACAGATTCCGGCATCGTGAGCCTCCTCGGAGATCATTATGAACCGTCGTGTCATATTGTTAACGGACTGCGCTCGTTACGAGCGCCAGGGAGGGTCTTGGATGGGTTGCTGAATGGCGGTTTAGTGAAAGGGCAAGGCGAAGCGATGCTTAAGTGAGGCGGCTTGGGAGGTTGGCAAATCCGGATCGGGTCTTCGTGATGTCCGGGGGTAGATGATCAGATGAGTAGAGAATGGATGATTGGTGCGTGCTGGAATGTGTACGGAAGCAGGAGGTTGTCTTTGCCACACGAAAAGCGTAAACTGCTACCTAGTTAACTATTTCTTGTAGGCACATTTGCCGAATTCTCTCTTCCGATATTTCTGATCGGATTGTCTCTCTCCTAGGTTTCGTCTGCTCCGCTAATTGTTCGCCTGCTATTTCTCCTTATCTGTGCTCTTCCTGATTACTCGTTCGCCGATAACCTGAAGATCGCGAACGCAGTCGTGTCTTCCAATCCATATCTATCTTCGTTCAGTCGGTAGTCATCTGTTGTATTAACCATTTTGGAAGCCATCTGACTCATTGAGTCACGACGGCAGAAGGAGGTGTGTCATGTCGATGGATAGCGTGGTGATTACCGTTCATATTGTGCACCGTGCAGTCATGGTGACGTTAGAGCAAGGTCGAGTCGATCGTCGAATGTACGATTTCGTCTACGATCAAGTCTTCAGTCTATTGGATGGTTTGATCGATGCAGAGATGGTTCGGTGGGTTAAATCGCGTGGGGATCACTTTATTGTCATGCCTACACGTGGAGTTGAACCGATCGAAGTCGAGACTGAGATAAAGCGTCGACTGAGGCTTTAATCTGAGTAGCGATCGCTGTCTCTTCTGTCGTTAACGTAACTCCTTCCTCCAAAATCCGAACTTGCGCTCGGATCTTTTCAAGGTCATCGTCAATCGTCAGAAAGTCTGTGGTCCCAACATAGTTGGCATGGACTTCTCGGGTGATCGGACGACTCATAATCAATTTCCACAATTCTCGTCCAATTTCCAATAAGGCGTGATCCGGCATGATGGCGTGTCCCTTTTCACTGCACTCTAGCATGCGTGTTTGATGTTGGCAATTCCAGTCGATGTCGAACATACCGGTCCGCGTTCTTTAACTATATCAATCACTAATTATCACCAGGAGGTGCGGTTATGGAGACTGTAGTATTACCGGAGGTGTCGGTATTCGCTGTGCTGGATCAAGGATCTGATTCATTGGCAGATGGGGTTATTGTGACTGTCTGTGGTGATAAGGACTCTGCTGAACAGTATGTGCGGCATCGACGAGAGGCGAAGGATTCTGCGGATCGACTTTGGCGGATCTCAGAATATCCCGTCTCAGCAGCTCTCGTTCTGCCTGAGGAGTCCGAGATGTTGCACGTCGTCTATGAAGAAGATGCATTTGGTATTCGCCCGCTGTATTTGTACGCGTCGGAAACATTGGCACGTCATCGAGTACAGAGTTTGGCGAGTGCTGAACAGGTGCGTCTCATATCCGATGAACTGACCGGAGCTGTATCTGAACCGCGCTCGTACTGGTGGGAATGCTGTCCAATGTATTCACTCAAGGTTCATCAAGGAGGATCTTATGGTAGTCGATCGCTTTATGCAGCATGACTGGGATGCACTTACTCCTGAAGAACGAAGTCTGGAGTATGAGTTGTTCGAGCATCTCTGTTCGCAAGGTATTGGGGACACACACCGGTTTTATCCCATTCTGATGCGGAAAGCTTTGGCGGGATATGTCGGTGATTAGCGTGTTCCTTCGTCGTTGTGTTCTCCCTACCTGATTCATCAATCAGGGTTCTTCACAGCATTCATTCTTACAAATTCACTTTATATGCTGGCACTTATTATGGTGTCCAAGAAAGGATGTGTCTCATGACGTACACAACAAATCTGTCCAATTTCCGCACGTTGTCCGAATTGCTCCGTGGTCCTCGGTTGCATAAACGCATGGGGATTGAGCGTTTGGATGAGTCGCAATTGGAACGGTTAATTGCTGAATTAGAGACTGGTCGTTATCGTATCTCGCCGGCTAACTGGTTCCGTATTCGTCAGCGGTTGCATGAGATGCAGATGCAGGAGTATGGGAATCGTCAGCTTCGGGATGCGCGTACGGCTGAGGAAAATCGCTATGATGAAGAGAATGTACCGACTGGTCCATCACCGATGCATCGTACCAAAATCAACGGGTATGTGATCGGTTTGGAAGATGGTCGTCTTGCGCGTCGGATCGATCAACAGCGTGCGATTCCATTCTGTGGTGTGCAAGCGCCTGTCTGGTTGTCAGAGATGGAGCGTGCACAGGATGGTATGAGTCGCGTGCGTTGGATCACTGGTCCAGTGCAATGTTCTCGATGCGATGGATATCATCAATCGACTGTGATTGCGGCAGCAGATTCCGTGGACACGAAGAGGTCTTCCGCGTCTGTGCAGCCCGATCAATCGATTGAGATACGTTGCCCGCATTGTCAAGGATCGTCTTTGACATTCTTGCGCGACGGGATGGTGCTCATTGCCCATTGCTTATGTGGATGGGAAGGCGTCACGTCGTTGTTAGGATTGGATGCGGATCTGGTTGCGCTGAATACTCGGGCATTGTTAACGGCGCCAATTCGTGAATGCGAGGATGTGGACACCGTCTTCATTCAAGCAGGGGAATTGGAACCGGAACAGTGTGAACGAGATATTCTTGATGAGGAAGATGGTGTGGTATTCGACGAGCCAGAGGTAGGTGATCTTGCACAGGAGTTGACTGCAATGACTGATGGCATAGATCACGTATCAGATCACACTGGGTCGAACGAAGATACCTCTGGAACTGAGTCGGAACAGGACTTAGATCTGGTGGACACCATGATGACCCGTGAGATGGTGCAGTTTTGGGCTTCTCCACAGCATGTCACCCTGCGACGTCGTTTGTTGGATTTCACGATGTGTGGTCGATTGACACCATCGAAAGGAACGACGCTTGACTCGGGAGATCTGGAACCGCTTGCCGTATCACGTGAGCGTTTAGGTCTCTTGTGGATGGTGGCGGCAACATTGACGTCTGGATGCGATCGGTTTACTCCGGTGCAGCAGGACGAATTTGTTGCTTGGTTGGTGGAGAGTTCGGATGAACAATTGCGCCAGTTCTTACCGGAAGGAGCTGATGAGGTAGGGTTGCCGGATGTGTATGCCAAGATCAGGTCTTGGAGTCGGACATGTCGGCAGCGCGTAGGGAAGTTTCGTTCACGCCAGGCTGGTATTCGGATCTTGTCTCCCAGTTTTGGCGTGTCTGAACAAGCGTTTACGACGGCCGTGTCACTGGTCTCGTAACGCGTGTTGACTTGGTCAGAGGCGAATCTGGTTTCCTGAATCGAACAGGGCCAGATTCAGCCTCTGACAGGGGAAAAGGGGAACGACATGTGTGTTCACAAACGGACTGAAAACGATCAGCCATTGTGAACCCGGTCAGTTCCCCTTTTTTTGTCTAGTGCCGGTTTAAGCGGCTTTGGCCAGCGCCGGCTTCGGCTTCGAACCGAATTCGACGTAATTGGCCCAGACCTCTCCGATCGGGATGGTTTTCTCCCCGATTTTCTGCTTGTGATAGTGCAGCATTCCATCGATGCGGACTTCCTGTCCCTTGACGAGATTGGACCCGCAGTTGACGGCTTGTTTACCGAAGACCGTCACGGGGATATATTCGACCGGCCGTTCACCCCCCTCTTTCTTTGGCCGTCCGTTGACAGCGACGTTCAGGTTGCAGATCTGACCTGACTTGACGGTGACGATTCGTGGATCGGCCGTGAGACGACCGATGACGCTGACGTGATTCTGATTCATGGGAATGCTCCGTGAATATGTAAGGAATGAGGATACTCAGACGATTCGCAGCTGAGTGATGCGGGTGATTGGAAGTGGGATATGGTTAGAGCACGAGAGAATCCTCCTTGAATGAAATGAAAAGCGCCTGATAGGAGTCAGGTTATGCGTGCGACATGGATGCGTGGGGAGCGGCATGGTGCGAAGCCTGGGGAACCCGGCTATTGTATTGTTGGGCAATGACCTCGAGTGTGCTGACGGCGAGCCCGTAGTCACCAGCCAACAACTGGCAACCTGAGGATTGTTGACGGAACCTCCGGAGTTCGTTTGCCAAATACTGAATGAGTGGAGTAAGCAAGGTGGTCGTATCTTGGAACACCCCTGGGTCTGGATGATGGACAAAGGGATGAGGTGCATCAGGATCGCCAGCGAGAAGGGCTAAGTCTTCTCGATCGAGTTGTTCGAGCCAATCCAAGATCGGTTGAACCTCGTCTTTGCGACGTTGCCGTAGCTGGGTCCAGTAGGCCGTGCGTTCCTTCTTCCCGTTTGGTATCAATCGTGGGTCGATATCAGCGTGAAAGTCTCTCAACCAGTTGATGGTGGTATTTTGTAGCAGCCGACCGGCTGCGGCCCACACGGCCATGCGTCGTTCTGCACAGTCGACGTTTTGAATGGCACGATCGATGAGGGTCTGTCTCAGCGGAGATTTCGACGATTTGAAGAGATGACAGGCCGGGGCATGGATGAGGTCACCCAATTGGCCGATTTCCTCGCTCACCACTTGTGCCAGGATTGTCTGAAATTCCAATTCGTTGTTTGGGTCGACAGCGCGTCGTTCTGCAAGGATCAGGAGTTCTTGGACCAGCGGTGATTGGGTACCGGTGAAGCGTGCGGATGGAGCGGCGAGGATGGCGTGGATTTCTTCGAGTTCGGCTTGGTTAAGGGGTGTGGTTTCGGGAAGGGTCTCAATTGTAACCGAGTCCTCGAATTGGCACAGTTGATCGCTGCTTTCACCCAGGGACTCTTCTAAGAAGGACTCCTGGTCCGTTTCCGGGTGTTCTCCTATCTCTTCGAGAAGCTCCGACTCGTCGCCTTCTTCATGTCCGGGCTCATCGGATTCGATCAGCAGTGCCTGGGAGATGGCTGATTCATTGGCTTCGGTTTCTTCTTGGCTCAAGTTCGCGATGGGCCGGTGTACGCGCGTGCCACAGGGGATGCACACTAATGTATCCGGTCCATCCCAATAGGCGGAACTGCGCAGGTCAGCCCGACATTTCCCGCATGGCATGGACTGTGTGGATGAGGATGTGGCTTTTGAAGTCGTCATGGGCTCCTGAAGATGTTTCCCTTGGCATCGGGAACAGACCCGAGTATGTGCGGTGCGAGGAGCCATCTGTCTGGCTTGTTCCAAGGTCATGATTTCCTGAATCCCGCAGAGGGTTTGGATCCGGTTCGCGTCGAGCAAGACAGCGCGCCGGCCGTCCGCGAGGAGGACCATTGATCGTGGCTTGGTGGAATGGGACACGTCATGCATAACGATCGGAAAGGTTGGTTTAGGGATCCCTTCTTCGTAGCGGTTTTCCCGGCTGTAGTAGCGGGAGAGTTCTTGGGTGGCGAATTCATCCACCAGGTTCTGAAAATGGGTATCGAGGGTGTCCAAAATCTCCTCAGGACGTTCGTTGTCCTCGAGAATGACTTTCGCCGGCATGGCATATGGTTTTTCATTGAGCTCGTAGGGTGAGCCTTCATCATCGATGCAGTACATGGGAAACTCCTTTTTGAATGACTCTCATGGAAGAGTGAGTCCATTACTCTGTTGCTGTGGTGCGTTTGGGAAGATCGTGGAGATAGACCTGGTCCATTCTGCAGAACAGGTGATAGCTGGTCTTTTCTTCCTCGCTGTCTTTGGGGGTCCAACTCTTGAATTGCAGTTCCGCATTGTGAATGGTCACTTTGCGTCCTTTCGACAGCCAGGTTGAGAACTCCTGCAGTTTCTGTGGATCCGAGTTACCACTGACCTTGATTTCGTAGAAGGCGACTGAATTGGGTTTGGGGTAGTTGGTATGATGAGCGATCGAAAAGCACAGGAGCTGACCCTGTTGTGGGGTCGCATAGATGGTGGGATCGTGGGTGATGCGTCCCCCGATGGTGCAGAAGTTTTCGTCTTTCATGTCCATGCCCTCCTTCAGGATCGTTCGTGCAGACAAACATCCCGAGAAAAGACTGCGCGCAGCGCCACGGGCTGAAGGAGAGCGAAATTACGATGTTATAGGAGTGGGAATAGAGATGATTTCATACTCGATGTATCGGTCTGGGGTATTGACATAATAGAGTCGGAACCCATTGGGCGTGGGAGCGTATTCTTTGGCGGAAGTCCAATGTGTCCACCCTCTAGTCCCTTCTTTGATACCGTCTCCAATATACGCAAATCCGTTACCTTGCATTTTGACAATCTTTCGGAAGAGCCTGCATGGTCCACTGTGATTGTAGATACAGTAGAGTTCAGTCCCTACTGGCATGCGTTTCATGGCCGCAAAATTTGGTAGCGGGGATGACGGGGGCATGAAAGTCTCCTTGTGTTGATGTCGCGAGTGGAGTGAGTAGGCTCAACGCCTGCAGGTCTTCTGCAATCACCTGCTCGTGCTCAATAGTTAGTGCGGAAAGGTCGCGATGATGGAAGATTCGACTGGCCCTGTGAAGAGATTGGGAAGTGTTCAGGGTTATCTCGAGTTGCTTCTTATGGTTTCTGCGGTGAAACAGTTCATGGAACCCTCAAGGGACGATCTGAGCGATGGGATACAGACGATTGTTCATATCAATAGAAGGATCGCATCGTGCTCGGCGTGGTGATGTCGAAGGTATGGCGTGTTGGGTAGTCCTGACCGAAGTTGTGTGCCAAATTCACGATGGCGAACCATCAAATGGCGCGCGAGGGAGTGGGCTGTCATGCTTGTGAAGATAAAGGGCGGGTCAGGCATCGTCAGGGACCAGCCGGTCGTATGCGGCCCGATGGTTTCATACAGGATGTGTCCATCCTGGAGTTCCGCCAGCAGTGCGTGCTCGAATTTCAACCAGCGCAGGTTTTCCTGTGCGTGATGACGTACGGCACGGAGTTCTTCGTCTGAAAGGGGACGCCGTCTGAATGTACGAGGATGCCAACCTGGGCATCTCCCGGCTTCGCCGCAGCGGACACAGTTGCCGGCTTCATCGTACACAGCTGTTTCACAGGATATATGGAGCTGGCGGTATGCCTGGGCAATGGCTTGAGCATACGTTGCTTGTGATGGATATCAAGATCCGATGGCATCCTGGATTTGTTCTTCGAGTGGTAACAGCGTCGAGCCGAAACTGATGGTGGTCATGTCGATCCTATTCTCTGCCCATACAGGCAGAGGGAATGAGTTGTGCGACCAGACGGTCGTGCAAATGTGAGACCGATAGTCTGCTACTTGGATGGCTCTGTATCTAAGGAGAGCGAGGCTGTGCGAATGCCGGAGAGATTCCAGGTTCGAAACAGGTTCAATTTAGCCTGGCGCCGATCGTTGATGTGGTCCTGAGGCAAATTGTTGCGTTCAATAAAGTAATCGCTTGCGGCAAGTACATCGCTAATTTCATCGATGAATCGTAGATGGAGTGGGCCTTCACTATCGGGATGGGGATCGATCGGGAACGCCATTGCCTTTCCGATGACTTGCTGGAGTTCTCCACACTCTTCTGTCAGCTTTCCAATTCCGAACCAGACCTCTTTACTGGATTGTGGCATTCTACAACTCCGGAGTCTCGGGCCAGGTTGGCCCAGGCCTGCAGCGTAAGAGGACAAGGATCATGCTGTAGTCCATACGATGCGACCGGCCGTTTTGGACAATAGGAAGGAGAACCCGGTCAGACGAGAGTTCTCCTTCCCTGTAACGCAATCACGGAGTGCATGATCACTCATCGTCTTCGTCTTCTTCTTCAGGCCCGACAAACAGCCGATCGTTCATGTGCACCACCTCCTTTCAGCGTGAAAATTCCCTTCCTGCTGCAGCTGTGGATTAGATATGTTTGTGGCTTGCCGCAGTGGCAGGATGGAGGGATCTGGATTGCCTAGACGAATGTAAATGGTCTTGCCTTCTTGAACGATGGCGGTGGCCAATTCTCCTAGACAGGCGTTAATCAGGACCTCATCAAAGGTTGGTTGTTTGAATGCAGGGAAATGGTTAGGCCAGACCACGAGATCTTCGCGAATCCGTAGAATGAATTGTTGGAGAAAGCATGGATCCCCAGCGGTGAGTTTCTGGACGATCTGGACTAATACAATGACAATGTTGCCAATGCACACTTGTTCCGGTTTCTGATGCTGTCGATGCGCCATGATCTTTTTGAGGTCATCCAGTACGTCTCCTTTTTGATAGTGCTCCTTGGCATAGAGAAAGAAATGGGCGCGGCCGTCTTTGATTGCGTCGTACATGCTAGTCCTCAATATGTCCTGGGCAGTTCCAGTCTTGATTCAACCGAGGTTAATGAAATGACAGATGTAGTCATCAGCGTTCTCAATGTGCTCGGTTGAGCCAAGCTGGTTGTTGACGTGTGGCAGTTGCCGGTATGGCTTGTTGTGCGATGGCCATGCCCGGCGGCATTACAGACCCGCTTAACTTGTAGGTGCTCTCAAAACGCTTCCCTTGCTTGATTTTCATCATCAGTTCAGTTTGGTGAAGGTAAATCAGTTGGGTGATGCCGGCACCAAGGGCTCGAAACAGTGTGCCATCAGGCGTATAGGGCAGTGGATTGTGGCTTTGGTCTACGGCGATCGAGCGCGGGCCGGCCAACCAGTTCAACTGATTGGTTGGTGTAAGAAGTAGTTGGAGATGTGCTCGCGCGAACACGAACTCATCCTCATGATAGAACGCTGCACAAAAGTTGACGACATGATGGTGAACATAGAGTGGATGTTCGTGTTCTTTGGGTTGGCCGAATTCGTACAGAATGACTTGATCGACGCTCATAGGGATGGCGGTGACTTGGGGAGCCGTATCGGATGGGTCGTGCCCATTGAGTGTCGTCGAGAGAAAGTCACGCAAAGATGTCTGTTCAATGTGACTGGGTGCTTTGTTCTGGGACGATTGATCAGTGTGGATTAAGTCTGTGCGGATATCTTCAGCGAGAAGAGCGGCACCGGTAGCTCGTCGAATGATGGCTTTGGCTATCAGAGGGTTAGAAACTATTTGACTCCAATCGCGGGTGATAAACCAATCGAGCTCCGTCAGTAATTGCTGTAGATCAGCCCAGAGATTAGGAGGAGGATCTTGAACGGGGAGATCGTGAACGGTCTCTTGATGTTGATCTCGGTGAACTGGCACGTGAATCATATGCAGCCTCGTCCCTATCTTTTGGATTGGATGCCTGACCGCTGACATCCATATTACGGGTTGTTGATCGGGATGAGTGGCAGGAACCCCAAGTGAAATCAGGGAAGTTTTGTGAGAGTGCAGGAACCGTGGCGTTAGCGATATCCTACGACAAGCGCTGAAATAACTCTGGTTCTACAATAGGTTAGATGGCTGCCTTTCCTTCCTCTCCAAGTTCCTGAGGAAGGATATTCGTGCGTGATGTCTGCTTTTGTCCTGCAGTGAACCAGGCCCTAGGATAGGCGTGAATGGTGAGTTTCCCTTTTGGTGAGATATTGACAGCACAGGGGAGATCATTGCTCTCTTCATCGACGTGTGTTCGATAGATTTGACGCATGTAGGCGTCACGTTTGTGGGGAGATTCGAACCGTCGATGCAAAATGGGTGTGTGGCCTCCATCAATGATGCAGACATAATAGCCGGCACCTGGATAAGAAGATTTGGCGTTCAACCGTCGACGAGCAGTCTTGAGCCAAGTTTGAATGTTGTGTTCAGGATTATCAAAATGGATCTTCCCATGGCTCACGACCAGCGCTCCGCCTCCGAAGTTGTCCGGGATCGGCCGACTACAAACTGAGGCCCAGCTTAAAATCCAATGCGTTTTGATCTCAAACTTAATCTGAAAGTTCGCGACGAGGTCGGCCAGTCTCTCGACGTCACCGTATTCTTCACTGTAGACCACCATCTGCTTTTCTTGAGGCTTATCTTCAATCTCACAGATGGAGCCGCGATCTGATGAACCCTCTTGTTCGAATGCCCATAACAACCATTTCCGCTGATCCTCATTCGCGTATTTCAGGTAAGTGGAAAACAATGTGTGCTGGTTCGCCATGAGAAAGGCCTTTCGCTTAGATATGCAGTGTTAGTGTGTCGATCAAGACAGTGTCGTAATGCCATCCAGACCAGAAATTCGTATAGGGTGTCACGACGAACTGAGTGATACCCTTATTACGGCATCGCAGTTTGATGCCGTGATCGTCTTGGTAATGACTAAGATCTCCAATGTTGAAATCATGAGAGCTCTGCTCCCAAGCCCGTTTGCCGATTCTCGTCTCCTGGACCCAGGAGGTAAGGGCGTGTCTGAGGGCATTGAGAAACGTCTGCTTATCACGTAACTCTTCTTTGGTGACGACGGCATCGATGATCGCAACCGTGATCTCATTGGCAGAGGTTCTGGGAATGACAAATTGGACTCGGTAGTGTGGTATGGGCATGATGAGTACTTTCCGTGATTGCGGGCATTGCCGAAAATGATCGGATTGAAGTCCGATTGGATGAATAGGGGGATCCTGCTGAATTGCGAATTACAAGAGACCGGTGTGGGGCAACGGAGGGAGTGCAAAGTATCCGGCCATGTCGTTCGATGAGAGGGTTCGTATAGAGCCGCGGTATTCAACCCGTGACGGGTTGGCGATTACATCGTCTTCAAGCACATATTCGACGTAGATATCTCCGACCCATTCACGGAATTTGTGCTCCGTGTGAGTCAGGGGAAAATGGTGAGTTCCTCCTGGCCCTGTGAGATTGAGACGGGTGTTAAGGTTTGGGAACTGGCCAGTGAAGGCGTGTTCAGCTCTCAGATAAGGGAGGATAAATTGTCTCGCTGCCGCGATAGCATACCAGCTACCATCAATGCTCCTGGTCATCAGGATTCATTGGTCGTCAAATGTTTGGCTGGGCATGATAGAGCGATTCCTCGACAATCGCGTAATTGGGAGCCTGCGGTCTGATGGCATAGAGGCCAGGCTTCAGTCGATCGAAATGTTGGGGATAGGCTCGCAGAGTTTGTCTGATTTTCGCCTCCCACCAGCGGTTGTTTGTAGGGCGCTTCCGAGCGAGAAAATAGTAGAGTGCTCTGAGTGTAGCTTGCCCACCCAATTCTGTCAGTGCTTCATGTACTGCGGCCGCCCACACACCTGTTCCGTTCCCATTGAGGGTTCGACGAACGGATTGTGGAAATGCTTTCCATGCGGCGGTTTCTCTGAATAAAGAGAATCCAATGAGCCGTCGTGGGACCCCTTTCCTGAAAAGAGCAAAGACTAACGAAAAACGGATCCTGCGGAATAATTCACGAGGAAGAATGTCTATTGCAATGCTCCACTGTTTGGCAATCCGCATGGTCCGATGCGTAGTCTGTAGGAAGCACGCCGGCAAGATGAACCCTAACACCCCGTCTGGTGGGAGGATGGTATGGGCACGATCGATGAAACTTTCCAGGAGGTGACTCTGAAATGGAGGATTGCCTAGGATGACAGTTAGTTGGGCGGGCAGTTCGATCGTACGAAAATCACCGATGAGAATAGTTCTTCCGGATACCAGTTCGGCTTGTTTCGCAAGGACAGGATCGATTTCGATACCATAAGCGGGAATGTCATTGGGAATGACTGTGAGCATATTGCCAGTTCCTGCGCTGGGCTCAAGCACATGATCGCTCGCAGTGAGATGTCGGAAGTATTTCTCGTAGAGCAGTTCGCAGGCCCATATCGGAGTAAAGAATTGTCCCAGTTGTGCCTGCTGAACGTGGCAGCGATCGTCTGTTGAGTTGATCATACGGTGCTGGAAGCAGTGAGATTCAAGGGGTTACGGGTGGGTACTATATTCTTCTTGGTGGCCTGGGTTCTCAACAGTGTGGGCGGAGGACTTTGGATGAAAGATGACCTGCTGGGCAACAACCTCGTGCTTGCTCCGCTTTTGTTGGTCTTGAGTCTCCCACCGACGTTGTTGAAGTCTGCCTTCTACGGTCACTCCATTCCCCTTGGATAAGAACTCGCTGCATCGCTCACCCAGTTTGCCGAAGATGACGACATCGATGTAGCAGACTTCTTCGCGCAATTCTTCACCTTGCTTAAACTTACGATTGATCGCAAGTGAAAACGTGGCTACCGGGGTCCCACTTGGGGTATACCGCAGCTCCGGATTGCGGACGAGGTTGCCAATGAGGATGACTTTACTAAATCCATTCATGTCAGAGCTCCTTTGTGCATGGGACAAAAATCCCGAGGCTGAAGTGAGTCGAGTCGGAATGATGAATTATTCGGATTCGGGCATGTCAGACCATACGCCGTCTGTGAGCTATTACGGTCGTACTGTGAGGCTGCGAACCTGTCTAAGCCGAGGAGGATTGGGGGTTCGGAAGTATGCGCACTTGCCTGGAGAGAACTACTGACAGGAAGGATATCGTGTTGTCGGCTGACAAGTTTTTGGATAGTGTTGCTGTTGGATTGGTTGAGGATCTACGTAATGATAGAACTGTCCGGGAGTAAAGCGGGGTGGTGGATCCCATGCACCATAGACCATGGCGTCTTGAAGGTCTAAACGTGATGGGAGATTGTCGTAACATGCCGGTGGATCCGGACTCATGGCGCATGCTTTGAGAATATAAGATTGCTGAAGGGAAAGGCTTTTGAGCAGTAGGAGGGAGATGTATAGCTCTCCAAGTCCCATATCGATGATCGTACGCCGTTCTATGGTAAAGCACAAGCGCTGGCCAGAGTTGTGTGTATTACCACAAAGTTCCTGCCTTCCGGGCAGCGCAACACTCATTTCGTGACTTCAGTGCAGGCAATAAGATCATAATGGGGGATGCTTAATTCACTCTTCGGTGGTCGTGTGCCTTGGAATCGGAATTGTGTAGAAGAGACAATGGTGACGGTCAGGGGGGTTATCACTCGTGAGGTAAAGATGCCGCTGGGGATCTGGAAGGGATGTCGGTCTTCGATCCCCATGAAAACTCTTTTTGTTGAACGACCGTTCTTGATTTGCACTTGATAGAGCGTGCCTGGAATCAAGCGTCGTAATTCTTCTGGACTCATGTAACCCCTTCTCTAGTGGACCAGTCGGACGGTGACTTGTCGTGGTGCAGGGGTGGTGCCTTTTGTGGTTGGAATGGGTGTGATGTATTCGTAGTAACGGCCGCAGAGAGGGCACCGTAACGGAGGTCCTTCGCTATCATGGGTTGCAATGAGGGGACCATTACACTGTCCACGTGGGCAATTCACGATGATCATCTCCTTTAGGGAATAGGGCCTGAGATGGCGATAGTCTTGCTTGATTCGTTCTGGTTAGGCGGCTGGGGCTTGTTCTTTTTCAGCTTGGGTGCAGTTGGCCGCGACGACTGCGGCGGCGGCGTAGGGTGAGACGGAATTTCCAATTTTGTGAACTTGGTTTGTCTTCGATCCGGTCAAGATGTAGTTCTCGGGAAATCCTTGGCAGAGGGCAAGTTCTCGGGGTGTAAACATGCGCATCCCGATATCCACAAGAATGTACAGGGTGTCTTGGAACGTGATGGTTATCAGTGGCATTGAGTATTGTGGATCCTGATAGGTCGGTAGTTGATCTCCGAGAAAACGTCGCAGATAGCTATAGATGAGACCGACATGGTTCCCGCCGGCGACGATCGTATGGAGTGGCTCTTCCACGCTCGACCACTGCTTGTCCCCGTGATTGAAATGGACGAGATGCGCTGTAACTAATTGCGTTTGCGTTCCTCGTCCGGTAACGGTGGGAAGCGGTTGACTGACTGGGGACCCGACTACGCCTCCAAAGTGTTTGACCAAATATGCTGACACCAGTGCAGTATGCCCGTTAGACGAGAAGGTTGGTGCAGGGGAATCCGTGCTCTGTCCTATGCTTTCTCCGTAGTATTGGTGAAGAAAGGTGGCTGCTTTGACGGGGGGCTCTATAGGGACCTGATTGGTGGATTGAGTGGCATAGAGGGTCAACTGATCCCGAGAGATGGGCATGAATGACGGTGTGATGAGTCCGTGTGCATCTCGAGAAGCAGTCACTGTGCACATGGGGCGATCAACCGGTTGTCCGCGGAAGTGTTCTCCGCCGTGATTACAGCGGACTAAGTAGGGTGTCACCAGGTTGAACCGGTTCCCTTGTGTGGTGACTGATCCCAGTGGCTGACAGATCTCTTTGGCCTGATTATCACGCTGCATATCAACGATGAATGGTTGCGGATTGTTCAACACATACCGTTGGATCCCATAAGCGATGCGGCACAAAGTGGCTTCGACCAGAGGTTTCTTTCTGCTGAAGATAGAAGGACAGGGCAAACTCCAGTCGATGCATTCCGCAGCGGTTCGCCAAGGTTTCAGTTTGTGAATGGCAATTTTCTTCGGGTCCCCATGGGTTGGTTGTGGCCAAATAATTGGGTGCCCATCGCATCGGGCAATGATGAAGAGACGCCGGCGGTGTGTAGGAGCTCCATAGGAACTCGCATTGAGAACGCGCCATTCGACAGCGTAACCGAGATTTTGGAGTCGACTGATGAAGCGGTTGAAGGTTATTCCTTTTCGTGCTGGATCAGGAACCATGTCGGATGTCATCTGGACTCGGGACGATTGACAGGATGGACATACTTGAGTGTGCCGTCGTATGTGGAGTTGCGCTTCCCGTCCTTTCCAGTTACAGACGGAGCATTTCCAACGTGGAACAAGCGGTCCGCTCTCAGCTATCTCAGCAACGTTTTCAATCACGATTCGGCGCGGTCGGGACGCTTGAGCCCATTTAACAATTACCCACATGAGTCCACGAATATTCTTTTTAACTGGTTGAGATCCTTTTGCGCGTGAAAAATGGCGGCAGTTATGAACGACGATTCCATCTGCGATAAATGAGGCATCGCGTTCGATTTGTAGGCTGTAGACGGTTTGAAGACCTGACGGGGTTACGGAACGGACCGGAGTAAATTGATGGAGGCGATCCATGAAGAAGGATTGATGTTGCAATTGTGAGTTCCATGCCAGTCTATAGAGATTCTGAGCGACAATAGGCCGCCCTTGAATGTGTCCGTTCCGACCTTTTGCGAAGTACAGGCTGACCCCATATCCTAGAGAGGTCGCCAGAAGGCGAATACCAATAGCTAGTGGTTTGGAGACTGAACTGGTCATTATTCTGTCAGATCCATAACCATCTGCATCGATGTAGCCTTTTAGGAGGTTGCGTCTCCAAGTCTGTTGCATGGAGAAGCACCAGAGTGGAAGGCGTTTAGTGTCACAGCTGTAACCGAAGTTGTGAAAGAGCCAGTCTTGTAGCGCTGCTGCACCCCAAATAAACTGACGAGTAGTTTGGGTATTACGTGTTCGGAGGGGGATGGTTTTGCCATTTGCTCGTTTGAGAGGGTGGGAGGTGAGATATTTGGCAAATCGTTGCGCTTCATTGAAACCACACGAGATAACCACATCCCCTTTAGCTGCGGACCCGTCTCCAATCCATCGTCCTAGAACGTAAAAGAAACTGTCAGAGAATTCGATATCACGGCAAGTTGGTATAGGGGCGTCTGGAAATGTGTGCGGTGTAGCCCATAATTTACCCGTGAGATGTTGAGCGGTTGGCCAGTAGGGATTTTCGACAAGTTTTCGTTTGGGCCCTAGGCGCTTTCCATCCGGTTTCTTCCTGCCAGGATATCGGACAGTGATCCGCTTACTATAGATCTGGTGGGTGGGGGTTGTTACCAGTCCGTAGTGTCCATATCCACGTATTTGAACGGTATCGGCTTGTTGTTGGAGGGTACTGATGACCCGACACCATCGGTTATGATGAGTGAGAACGGACGTGCCTTCTTTAATGTCTTCGATCGGCACTAATCCGTCTTGAGTGAGAATGAGTGTTCCGGCAGGAAAACAATCTGGGCTGGCCCACAGTAAACCAATTTCTTTGCCGTTGGTGATTTCGTCTGGTTTTACTTTCCACACATCTTCCGTGAGATGATGTGTGGTTGGATGATTGGCCCGGTGCATCATGATCGCGGCCGGATCATGATTGATCGCAATGTCCGGGTGGCGTCCAGTTGCCCAAGTGATGCCGAGCGAGGCGCCTCCGCCCCCTGCAAAACTGTCAACAATCAAGTCGTTCATGTGTGATAGAGCGGCGTTATTGTTCTGTTTGCCTTGGTTCTAAAATGAGTACGTGTCTTCGTCCTTGTTTACGCTGGATACGAACCGCCTTGTTGAGGATGGCATCCTTCCATCTGAGAGCTTCTTCAGCTGTTGCATGTCGGTCTATACGCTCAATTGACTGAGCTAAAAGATGGCAGTAGTCCCATCGCTCTTGCTCGTTCGGAATGGATGCGATATGGGCGAGAAGCGGTTTGCTGTCGCCATTAGATCTGTTGAATTCGATCAGCCATCCTGATTCAGCATGTGACCATCGCAAGCCAAATCGCGAACGATCCTGATGCTGAAAGATGTCATAGCGATAACTATCTCCAGTCCATCGGATACTTTTGTCAAAGGAACATGGCCGGCTGGGACCAAAGCGCGCGGCTGCCAGGTGGTTCCATTCTTCGGTTTTCGTGAGAAGGAGGATATTCCGGGAGTATTGATTGTCAGGACCGAGAAGAACCATTGCCTCTTCGGGTTTCATCAGTGGAATGAGCGGTTCTGAACGCATGTGCATCCTTGAACAAAGACGATGGTCGTTGTGTGCTGGGAACGATTGTTGTGAGAAGGCAGGGTGGAGGTGAAATCCTGGGTAAGCACGAAACCGTTCGGCTCCTGCTCGCATATATTTTCATATATCCATTCACAGATTATCCATGAACGCTTGAGTTGTTCTGACGCGATCGCTGAGTTTACAGGCCCACTCAGTGGGCCCTGGTGGTTTTGTTGGATTGACCCAAATCAATTCGTCCATTTTGTGCAGTCCAAATCGATCACAAAGCGCGACGAGAAGTTGTTCCCGATACAGGCTCCTGGCTGGGCTCCCCGGAACAAAGATGTCATTACTGAGATTCAGGCAAATGGAGCCTCCTGGAACAAGGTTCCGAATGATGGGTTCGAGGGATAGACAGATAAAGTCGACGTACTCCGTGAGTTTCGGGTTCCCGTAGGCTCGGGGTTTGCATAGAGGATAGGGAGGGGAAGTGACGCAGAGTGTGATGGGCTCGTGTATGTGAGGAAACAGATCTTCGTGAGACCCCCAGATGGCGAGTCCCAGGTCGGTGGAGAAGGCGACTAGACGTATGTTTTTCTTCGCGCGGTGAAGTTCGCGATGTATAGGATCTGATAACGCCCAAATCCCGCGATGTTCAGAGACATGCTCAAGAATGCCCCAGGACTTCAGAGTTTGCTGACTCCATCGGATAGCACGTTGGATGGGATTGTGTGGTTGGCCAGATTTGCCGATTGGCTGTTTAGTGGTCAGCGCATCTGATGGCAAACCCTGCCGGCGTGCTACTTCTGTATATAATTCAGCATTCTTTAATGGGCGTTCCGCATGACGCAGATAGGTTCGCAAGACCTCCCGCTCTAGTCTATGTCGTTGAGGGATCGGCATAGATTATTTCCTAGGCTGCGGAGGTAGCGGCAAACTTGGATTCTGGAACTTGAATTCGTGGAAGCTTGAATGAGGCAATATAGTAGACACTTTGCTCCGACGAAGAATCTGCTGTTGTTGTGATTAGTCGGAGCGTCAACAATGCGTCAAAAACCGTTTGCGGAATCATGGCAGTCCACAGACCATAACCGGATGAATGTTGGCTTTGCAGTGTGATCCTGGGACAGCAAGTGGATTGTTCGTTGACTGTTGGCGTTTCCACATGAATGACGGCTCCCCGACCCAGATAGGCGAGGATCAATTTGGGATCGTCGATTGTCTTGCCTGGAGGTACCGGACAACGATGCGGGATGAAGGTTGGGGACATGGGAATGGCTCCTTGTAAATCGATGAGAGGTGGCAGCCCTATGTGCTGAATATTGGAGAACGGGCCTCTACCTGGCTGTCTCGGACCGCTGTTCGGATGCGTTGCCAGAGGCTGGCATGATGTTCTTCGCGAGATTTCTGTCTCATTGAGACAATGCGTAGCCGGTCCATCGCGGTCCAACGATGGGCGAGGATGTCGAGACGTGGATCATAGAGGGAGTGTGTCTTAGCCATGTAGACTGTTCCTCAAAAGGATGGAACCGGTTCTGCTGTGTATTACGAAATGTTGGTGAGGTGGAGAAGAAACGATAGCCCCTACTGCTTTGGACATGCTTTATGGTTTGTCGCAAGGCAGGAGAGGGTAGGGATCTGGGAGCCAATTGGTCATTATCCACTCCCGTTCAGCCTCTACGGCTGCTTCCCTGGTGGTAAACGGGCCGATAACGGGTCCCCGAACAGGTTGCAGATTCCCCATCCATTGACCGTCTTCCCGTTGAGTCAGGAAGGAGGCTCGTTGAATGAGTGTTTCGCCTGATTGGAGCAATCCATTGAATTCGCGTTCCACAAGACAGTAGACGGTACCGTCTCGGGAAATGTTAATTTTCAATGATTTGTTGGGTGTCGTTGGCATGGGAGTAATATTCCGGCTTATGATCTTCGTGGACTGACCCACCGAGTGCGCTGGCAAGTCGCGTGATAATTCTCCCACAGGAATTGTCGTGTCCATTTAATACATCGACGATGACGGCGCCTGCCGCTGTGATTGTGATGTGATACTGTTCTGACATTTAGGCTCCTTGGGCTCCAACGTTGAGATGGATGTTGCCCTGTGCATCTGTGGATTGGTCTAGAACACAGAGATTGTCGATGGCGAGCTGTTGGAGTGTGATTCCCAACGAGTAGTGCTGATACAGCCGGCTGCCGTCCTTCCCAATGGCATCAGTGAGGCCATAGCCTCCTTGCCAGGAATCCCATAACAGTGTGTAGCCAGGTTGTCCGTCTCGTCGGGTCACAATGCCGATCTCGTATGCGTTGGGGTTGTTCGGGATTCGGATTGCGTGCTCGCAGGTACCCAGTTCCTCTCTGGTGAACCCTTCGGGAACGGCTTCTTGTTGCCCACGGTTACCGAACCACCGATACTGTTGTTGCCCGTACACCAGCTCGAGGCCGAGTCTCGAACAGGCACCCGCGAGCGCATCGAGGTCAAGGATGTGGAATTGCAAAGCAGCGACTTTACTCATTGCTGTCTCCTATTAAAGTGAATCGTGTTCAATCGGCGGACGTTTGCCGATTCGAGAAGTGCGCTTAGGATTGAGGTGAGTCGAGTGACTCTTGCGTGGTTCGATTAAGATCGGGAAAAGTTGAAGCGGCCGTTGGCATAGTCTCGGCAAAGTGTGATGACATTCGTAAACTGATAGCCAGGCATGGAGGGTTCTGACTCACCAGTATTTATCAGCATATCTCGCTGTTCCAGTGGACTAAAACCATCGTATCCCCCCTCCCTCGACGATAACCGAAATCCCGATGTCCTTTGGGTCTTGAGCAGATTCGTAGACTTCGTAGACCAGGCCGAGTTCTCCTTCGTGACAGATTGCCGTTGTGACACGGGCGAGAACGCGCGCGCCAACCAGGAATTGTCCGGATATTGTGACATTCTTATTGGCCCCATGCTCATGGTCAATGTGCGCCCAGGATCGCGTCCTTTGCGGATTTTGATAGGCGAAATTTAATCACTCTTTTGGCCGGGAT
>LNFM01018261.1_pt1 | contig 30869 bp, 32 predicted proteins | sample 596031 | NCBI WGS metagenome assembly LNFM01 (sample SAMN04254537, study PRJNA301005) | activated carbon metagenome | isolation source: dual media filters at the Ann Arbor, Michigan drinking water treatment plant | place: USA: Ann Arbor
TGCCGTCCTCTCATCCAGGTTGATTTACGACACAAGTCTGGACGGCATGCAGGCTGCCCGTCTGTAACCTGGGTTACAAAGGGTCTCTGGGCGGAGTTATCCGCGGGCGATGTCCGACAGCGCCCTGGGATCGCTGACCGTGATCCGTTCGCGCGCAAGACTCACCCAGCCGCGGGTCTCGAAGCTGCGCAGCAGCCGGCTGACGATTTCGCGCACACTGCCGAGTTCGTCAGCCAGGGCCTGGTGGGTTTCTTCAATGACCGGGCCGCGCCGGATCAGCAATTGCGCCAGGCGCTGGTCCAGCCGGCGAAACGCCACTTCCTCCACGAGTTCCATGACCTCGGTCAGCCGCGTGGCGTAGAGACCGAACACGAACCGGCGAAATGGCTCATGCTCCAGCAGCAATGCATGGAAAGACTCCGGCGGCAGCATCAACAACTTCACGTCGGCCTCGGCAATGCCGGTGGCCTTGTAATCGGCCTGGCCCAGCAGGCAGCCGCCGGACAGGATGCAGCCATCTCCGGGCTCGACACGGTAGAGCAGGATCTCGCGCCCGTTGGGCGCGGTCTTGACCACGCGCACCGCCCCCGCCAGCAACAGGGGGAATCCCCGGCAGGGTTCCTGGGCATCAAAGAGGACCGTATTGGCCGGAACCTGGACAAATTGCGCGGCCGCCAGCAAGCCCTCCAGCCGCTGGGCGGACAATCCCGCAAGAACGGGAAAATGTTCGATTACCCGGTCCCGCAACACCTTGATTTCCATCCGCTTTTCCTGCCGGTTCGCCGCATTACGGCTCCACTTCAGTATAACGGCATCCTCCATCGCACTCCTGCCTGCTTTGTGACCACGGTCACTGAAGTTGCCTTCCTCCTTTCGCATACTGGCGCAAACCCGGAATTCATCCGAAGGAGCAACATATGTACCCGAATTCAAAACCCATCGACTGGTCGCCCTACCTGGTCGGCGCCGGCATCGGCGTGCTGAGCTGGGTGGTCTTTGTTGTGGTTGCCAATCCCATCGGCATCACCACGGCAATCTCGCAGCTGGCCGGCGGCGCCGCCAGTGTCGCCGTTGGCGGCGAAACCGTGGCGCAGAACCCTTACTGGGCGAAACACCCGATGAAACTCGACTACGGCACCCTGTTCCTGGCCGGCACTTTCATCGGTGCCCTGCTCTCGGCGCTGTCCTCGCGCAGCTTCAGCATCGAAACCGTCCCGTCAGTGTGGCGCGAGCGCTTCGGACCGTCGGTGACGCGCCGCATGGTCGTGGCCTTCATCGGCGGCGCGCTGGCAATGTATGGCGCCCGCATGGCCGGCGGCTGCACCAGCGGCAACGGCATCTCGCAGGGGCTGCAACTGGCCGTGGTGGGCTGGACCTTCCTGGTGGTGATGTGTCCCCGTAATTGACACCCCTGCAAAAGGAGAAACCGACATGTTCCCCATCACCGGCAATGCCGCACTGATACTCGCCGTCGTCTTCGGCGCCGCTTTCGGCTGGCTCCTGCACCGTGGCAGGGTGCTCGACTACAACGTCATCATCAACCAGTTCCGTTTCCGCGACTTCACCGTGCTCAAGGTGATGTTCACCGCCATCGTGGTCGGCGGCATCGGCGTGCTGCTGCTGGTCAACCTGGGCGCGGCGAAATTCCATGTCCGGGATGCCAACATGCTGGGCACCATCATCGGCGCCGCGATTTTCGGCGTCGGCATGGTGCTCTACGGTTACTGCCCGGGCACCGGCGTGGCCGCCATCGCGACGGGCAAGGTTCATGCCCTGGTCGGCGCGGCCGGCATGGTCTTCGGCGCGATGCTCTATGCCGCATCCTTCGCCTGGGTGAACAGCCACATCCTGTCGGTATGGAAACTGGGCAAGGTGACGCTGGCCGGCATCACCGGGCTGCCGCAGGGCCTGCTGCTGGCGCTGCTGACCGCCGCCGCGATCGCGCTGTTCGTCGCGGTCGAGCGCAGCGGCGTGGAGCGGCGCTGACTACCAGGCCACCGCGCCGCCGTCGACCGGAATGATCGCCCCGGTCATGAAATTCGATGCGGCTGAGGCCAGCAGCACCACGATGCCCTTCAGGTCATCCGGTCCGCCGGTGCGGCCGAGCGGAATCTCGCGCTCGACGTTTTCCTTGTTCTTCACGTACATCTTCTCGTTGATCGGCGTCACGAAAAATCCCGGACAGATCGCGTTGACCTGGATATTGTGCTGCGCCCACTTCACCGCAAGATCGCGTGTGAAGTTGACCAGCGCGCCCTTGCTCGAGCCGTAGGCGATCGAGTTGTAGGCCGCCGGATTGCGGCCGACCAGCCCGGCGATTGACGCGATGTTGATGATCTTGCCGCGTTTCTGCTTGATGAATTCGCGGCCCAGCGCCTGTGCGCAAAGGAAAGGCGCAGTGATGTTGAGGTCAAACACCTGCTGCCAGCGTTCGAGCGGCGTGTCCTCGGGCGGCGCCACCCAGGCACGACCGGCGTTGTTGACCAGCACGTCGACGCGGCCGAATTTTTTCAGCACTTCATTCTTCATCGCCTCGACCTGCCCGGCCTTGGTCACGTCGCAGCCCAGGGCCAGCGCCTTGACGCCGATTTTTTCAATCTGCGCCGCCGCCTCCTCGCAGACATCGAGGCGCCGCGAGCAGATCACGATGTTGGCGCCGGCCTCGGCCAGGCCCTTCGCCATCTGCAGGCCGATGCCGGTGGCGCCGCCGGTGACCACCGCCACCTGGCCTGCGAGGTTCATCAATTCCTGGACTTTTGCCATGATCAACTCCTTAAAAATCGTTTTGCCACAGAGGGCACAGAGAACGACAACATCAATTAACAGGATGGACAGGATGAACAGGATTAAAAACGGGACATCACGGTCCTGCACATCGATTAACGGGTTTTATCCTGAACATCCTGTCCATCCTGTTAAATCGCTTTTGGTTTTCTCTGTGCCCTCTGTGGCTAAAGTTCTTAATGGTCCTTCAACAACAACCCGGCAATGATGTTGCGCTGGATTTCCGAGGTACCCTCATAGATGCGCACAATGCGTGCGTCGCGGAAAGTGGTCTCGATGCCGACCTCGCGCATGTAACCCATGCCGCCGTGGATCTGCACCGCGGCATCGACCACGCGGCCCAGCGCCTCGGTCGAAAACAGCTTGGCGGTGGAAGCCTCCATCGTGCCGCGTTCGCCGCGCATCAGGGTATCGATCGCGCGCTGCGTCAGTCCGCGCGCCGCATCACGCGCGACCGCCATGTCGGCCAGCATCCACTGCAGGCCCTGGTGTCCGGCCAGCGTCTTGCCGCCCTGGCTGCGTGTCTTCATGTATTCGGCGGTCTGCGCAATCAGCTTGTCCATCATGCCGCAGCAGCGCGCGGACACCGTCACCCGGCCCGCGGTCAGCGTTTTCATCGCCTGCACATAACCCATGCCCTCGGCGCCGAGCAGGTTTTCCGCCGGTACTTCGCAATCGGTGAAGGACAGCGGCGCCGTGGTGCAGCCGTGCATGCCCATCTTCAGCTCGTTTTTGCCGATGCCGAAACCCGGCATGCCGCGCTCAACGAGGAAGGCGGAAATACCCTTGATACCCTTCGACTTGTCGGTGACCGCCATCACCGTGAACACCTGCGCCAGGCCGGCGTTGGTGATGTAGATCTTTTCGCCGTTGAGGATGTAGCGGTCGCCCTTTTTCACCGCCGTGGTGCGCATCGCCGCCGGATCTGAGCCCGCTTGCGGCTCGGTCAACGCGAAGGCGCCAACCCATTCGCCGCTGGCCATTTTCGGCAGGAATTTCTGCTTCTGCGCGTCATTCCCAAGCGCGGTGATGCCGGTGGTGCTGATGCCGGTGTGGTTGCCGATCAGCGTGGCGAAACCGTAGTTGGTCCGCCCCATGACCTCCTCGATCGCACACTTGCCCGCGAGGTCGAGACCGCTGCCGCCGTATTCTTCCGGAATCGTCAGCCCGAACAGGCCCATATCGCGGGCGAGCCTGATGAGGTCGTCCGGAATCGCATCGTTTTCCTCGATCCAGCGCGAACGCGGATCGACCTCGTCGCGTACAAAGCGCGCCACCTCATCACAAAGTTGCCGGACTTCCGTGGATATGGTCATGCCTGTCATTCCTCCATGTGATTATGCGATTAAGTGACAAGGTGATTAACCCCGCCCAATCACCTAATCACCTAATCACTTAATCACCGTCCTGATCAACGCGTCCGCCGCCTTCACCCCCTGCCCCTTCGGCAGCACGATCAGCGGGTTGATGTCGAGCTCGGCGACACTGTCCTTCAGGTCAACCGCCAGTGCCGACAGCTTCACCAGCGCATCGGCCAGCGCGTCCACGTCCGCGGGCGGCTTGCCGCGGGCGCCGGCCAGCACCGGGTAACCCTTGATTTCCCCGATCATCTCGTGCGCCATTGCCGGGGTGATCGGCGCCAGGCGGAAAGACACGTCCTTCAGCACCTCGGCGAAAATACCGCCCAGGCCGAACATCACCGCCGGACCGAACAGGGCATCGTTGGTGATGCCGACAATGGCCTCGATCCCGCCGCCGACCATTTCCTGCACCAGCACGCCGTCGATGCGCGCATCGGCCTTGTAGGCTTTGGCGTTCTTCAGGATCTCGTCGTAGGCCGCAGCCACGCCGGCCGCATCCGCGACGTTGAGCTTCACCGCCTTGGCTTCGGTCTTGTGCGAAATGTCGGCAGACTGCACTTTCATCGCCACCGGGAAACCGATTTTCTGAGCGGCGGCCACTGCGGCATCGCGGCTGGTGGCCAGCTGTTCCTGGGTCACCGGGATGCCGTACTCGGCCAGCACCTGTTTTGCAGCGTATTCGGCAACATCGCCGGTCTTCCCCTTCAGCAGGGCCTGCGCCGCCGGACGGCTGATCACCGGCACCTTGTCATTTTTCTGCGCTTCGTTGCGGCGTTTGGCTTCGGCATACCAGGACACTGCCGCCAGCGCGCGGCCGCAGCGCACCGGCGACTTGTAATGCGGTATCAGCGCGGCATCCAGCGCGGCATAAGCCTCGGGCGCCACGGCATCGCGGGCGCTCCAGGAAATGAAAATCGGCTTGTCGGTCTGCGCCGCCACTGACACGATTTCAGCCGCCACCTTCTGCGCGATCTCGCCCTGCAGCGAAGCGTTGATCATCGCGATGCAGTCGACGCCCGGGTCATCATTGATCGCCTGCAGCGTGCGGTTGATCAAAGAGAGGTCGTTGAAAATCGCCGCCGTGACGTCGACCGGGTTGCCGACCGAACCGTAGGACGGCACGAATTCCTTCAGCTTGGCGACGGTTTCCGGCGCCAGTTGCGCCATCCGCATGCCGCCGGCGACGATCTCGTCGGTCATCAGGATGCCGGCACCGCCGGAGATGGTGATGATCGCCAGCCGGTTGCCGCGCGGCAGGCGGTTGCCGCGCAACGCATGCCCGTAATCCACCAGGTCCTGGATGTCCTCGACCTGGATGATGCCTTTCTGCCGGAACGCGGACTTGTAGAGCGCCATTGCGCCGCCGAGGTTGGCCGTGTGTGAAGCCGCGGCCTTCTGACCCTGCTCGGTATTGCCGACCTTCCACATCAGGATCGGCTTGCCGGCGGCGAGCGCCTTGTCGCCGACATCGAGGATGCGCCGCGCATCCTTCACGCCCTCGATATAGGTACCGATGATGTCGGTCTGCGGGTCACGGATGAAGTACTCCATGAAATCCAGCGTCGACACGCCGATCTCGTTGCCGGTGGTGACCATCTGCCGGAACGGCAGCCCGCCGTCGAGCGAGGACAGGTTCATCACGGAGAAGCCGAAACCGCCGGACTGCGACACCATGCTGACCCGCCCCGCCGTGTAGTCGGCGTTGAATACCGAGCCGAAGCCGGCGTAGACATTCTGCGCCGGATTGATCATGCCCTGGCAGTTGGGGCCGATGACGCCGATGTTGTATTCCTTCGCGATGTCGGCGAGTTTCTGCTGCATCGCCACGCCCTGGCCGCCGGTTTCCGAAAAACCGGAACTGAAAATGATGACGTAGGGAATGCCCTTTTTGCCGCAGGCGGTCAGCATGTCAGCGACGCGCGTGGCGTTGACCAGGATCAAGCCGAGCTCCGGTGTTTCCGGCAGCGATTCGATCGAGGGCCAGCATTTGACCCCGGAAATCTCCGGGTACTTGGGATTGATCGGGTACAGCTTGCCCTGGTAACCATGGGACAGCAGGTGTTTCAGCGGCTGGCCGCTGATGGTGACGAGGTCCTGCGATGCGCCGATGATGGCGATGGATTTGGGGCTGAAAAAACGTTCGATGTCGGTGCGCATGAGGGACAGTGATCGGTGATTCGTGATTGGATTTTGTTGCAGCGGGAAGGCGCCGATTATACGCCGCGCTCTGCGGGCAACGACGCATGCTAAGATGATTTGAACGTCGCACCAGACCAACAAGACCATATTATGAGCACGCCTGCAGCGGCCCTTCCGCCTTCCCGCCCCTTCCGCGACGTGTGGCTGATTTCAGCCGGCCACGGCCTGACCCACTGGTATCCGGCGACCTTCTACGTGCTGCTGCCGCTGATCGGCAAGGAACTCGGGCTCTCCTATACGCAGATCGGTTTTCTGATGAGTGCGCAGCACATCGCAGGCGCACTGTCCAACCTGCCCGGCGGCATGATCGTCGACTCCATCGGCAAGAAGGGCTACCTGATGGCGGCCTCGCTGTTCTGGGTGGGTTTTCCGTACGCGCTGATGAGCATCACCAACAGCATGTGGATGCTGGTGGTTTGCCTGATGCTGGTCGGCATCGGCAACAACCTCTGGCACCCGGCGGCGATTCCGACGCTGGCCCACCAGTACCCGCAGCGCAAGGGTCTGGTGCTGTCCTTCCACGGCATGGGCGGCAACATTGGCGAAGCGCTGGCGCCGCTGGCCGCAGGCACAGTGGTGGTGATCAACATCGTGCCGGGACTGGTGATGGCGGTGCTGATCCTGGTGATGGTCGGCGCACTGACGACGGTCCGCGACGGCGACAAGCCGAAAAAGGGCGACGACAGCGGCAGCTGGAACGCGCGCCAGTACCTGCAGGATCTCGGCAGCCTGCTGCGCAACCGCGCGCTGATGCTGATCTGCGTCAGCGGCGGCTTCCGCACGCTGACCCAGGTCGGGCTGATGGTGTTCCTGCCGGTGTACCTCGCGTACGAGCAGGGTTATTCACCGATCGCGATCGGCGTCTGCATGACCGTGCTGCAGGTCGCCGGACTGATCGCCGGACCGATCGCCGGGCATGTCTCCGACAGGTTCGGCCGCCGCCATGTCGTGCTCTCGAGCATGGTGCTCACCGGCGTGACCATCATCGGCATGGTGTTCGCGGGACAATCCTTCATGTTCATCGTGTTCGTCGCGCTGGTCGGCTTCTTCCTCTATGCGATGCGCCCGGTGATGCAGGCCTGGGGCATCGAGAACACGCCGAAACGCCTCGCCGGCACCGGCGTCGGCCTGCAGTTCACGATCCTCGCCATCGGCGGCAGCATTGCACCGGCCACCTTCGGCGTCATCGCCGACACCTGGGGCATCTACACCGCGTTCTATTTCCTCGCCGGCACCATCATCGCCGCCAACCTGCTGGTCGTGTTCGTGCCCAAGGACAGCGAGCGCGCTGTCGCATGACCGCAGGCTGGCGCCCGCAGCGGGCCATCGAACTGCTGGCCGGCACTCCCGCGGGCGGCGGCCAGGACCGTCCGGCGCGCGCGCTGCTGCAGGCGCTCGTCGTCAACATCCCCGGCCGCGGTGGCGGCAATGCCTGGGATCAGCTCGCGCGGCATGCCGGCGACGCCCATGTCGTCGCGATCAATTCGCCGACCCTGATCACCAACCGCCAGCTCGGTGTAAGCACTTTCGACGACACCGCGCTGACACCGCTGGCCACGCTTTACACCGAATACATCGCCTTCCTGGTGCGCGCGGATTCAGCCATCGCCGATGCCGCGGGGTTGCTGGCGCATCTGCGCGATCCGGCGGCCATCACCATCGCGATGGCCACCGCGCGCGGCAACACCAACCACATGGCGCTGGCGCAACTCGCGCGCCATGCCGGCGCCGATCCGCGCGCGCTGCGACTGCATGTCTTCGATTCGGCGCGGCATGCAGTGGCCGACCTGCTCGACGGCAAGGCCGAAGTGGCGGCGATCACCGCGGTCAGCGCGGCGCCGGAACTGGCTGCCGGCCGCCTGCGCGCGCTGGCCGTCTCCGCGCCGCAACGCCTCGGTGATCTCTACGCCGGCACACCGGCGTGGAGCGAACTCGGCGTCGATTGCGTGATCGGCACCTGGCGTGGCGTCATTGGTGCTGCCGGCCTCGATGCCTCGCAGATCGGCTGGTGGGAAAACGCGCTCGGTCAGGTGGCGGCGAGTACGGCCTGGCGCGAGGAACTGCGCCGTCAGTACTGGGTCGATACCTGGGCCGGCCCTGCGGCAAGCCGCGACCTGCTCGAGCGCGAGCGCGGGATGCTGGCCCATCTGCTTGTCGACCTCGGCCTCTGCGCCTGAGCCATTGATGAGTAATGTAAGTATTTGTTTTAATTGAATAAATTGTAATTCTCCGCTGTGGTATCCTTGACGCCCCGCGCCGCGGCAGGCGGCGCCCCGCAGTCACCCCATCGGAGTCGGCAACAATGAAGACCGAAGTACATGTCCACGGCAGCGTTTTCCTGTGCAAAGGCGTGCGCCTGGCGCAGGTTGAACTCGCGCTGCGCCCCTGGCTCGATTACGTGGACGCCGACCACCTCGCCGATGCCAAGAGCCTGGAACGCGATGAACCGGGCATCGTCTATGACGCCGGCGAACGCGTGGTCAGCATCTGCTGGACCGGTGACGTCGGCCGCAGCTTCCACAACAAACTCACCGAGGCCTGCAACAACCTCGGACCGCTGACCGAGTACGCCTCGGAAGTGGAAATCACCTATTACCAGGACAGCGGCGAGGACGAATTCCACCAGTTCTTCGTCGGCCCGACGCCGGAAGCGATCCACGAGTTCCGCCGCCAGTGCGTGGTCGAAGACCTCAACCACATGCTGTCGCGCCACCTCGGCAAGCAGGAAGTCGAGGAAGTCACGGCATTGGTGACGAAGATGTTCGATGCCCACACGCCGCAGAAGTCACCGGGCAGCGGCTCCGCGACAACCGGCAGTTCGACCGTCATCCCGCTGCACCCGCGCAACCGTCATCTGCACTGAGTGCGGTGAGGTGTCAGGAGTGAGGGGCGAGGAGCACAGGCTCCGACCCTCGCGCGCCTAGTCCCGTTTTTCCGAATCGCCCAGTTTCAGCGCGGGCACCCGCAGGTCCATGAAGATCGCGGCAAAACGGATCAGCACGATCGCCGCCATGCCGGCGTAGGCCGCGGTTGCGCGCTCGAAACCGCCGTCCTGCAGCAGCAGGTACAGCACGATGCCGGCAATCGCCGCAGTCGCGTAGATCTCGCGGTTGCGCAGCAGCAGCGGGATCTCGGCCAGCAGGATGTCGCGGAACACGCCGCCGGCAACGCCGGTCATCGTGCCGAGGATCACCGCGATGATGCCGCCGGAACCGGCGGCCTCGGCGATGCGCGCACCGCTGATCGCGAACAGCGCCAGTCCCAGTGCGTCTGCTGCCAGCAGCGCACGCAGCGGAATCTCGCGGAAGCGCACCAGCAGCAATGTCAGCAGCGTCGCCGCGAGTATGGTCCACAGGTAGCCGGTGTCGGCCATCCAGAACACCGGATTGCGGTCCATCAGCAGGTCGCGCAGCGTGCCGCCGCCGATGGCGGTCACCGTGGCAATCACCAGCACGCCGAACCAGTCGAGGTGTTTGCGCCCTGCGGCAAGCACGCCGCTGACGGCGAACACGGCAACGCCGAGGTAATCCATCAGCTGCAGCGCTGTGATCGGGATATCCATCAAGCCTAACGTATCAGTTTGCCGGGCGCAGGATCAGCACGGCCGTTCAGGATCCGGGCTGGCGTTTTTTGAGCGCGTCCTTGCGGAAGCTGATCGTCGCCTCGGGGTCGACCTTGACGTGGATGATCGCCGGCTTGCCCGCCTTCAGCGCATCGCGCAGCGCATCCGCAGTTTCGCCGGGCGCGGTCGGGTGGTAACCGTTGCCGCCGGTCAGTTTCATCACCTCGTCGAAACGCGGGCTGTGAACATGGGCGCCGATGTAACGCTCGTTGTAGAAATCGCGCTGGTAGGCGATTTCCGAACCCCAGGTGCCGTTGTCCATCACGATGCCGACGGCCGGAATGTTGCTCGCCACAGCGGTGGTCATCTCGCCCATGGTCATGCCGAAGCCGCCGTCACCCATCAGCGAAATCGCGCGCCGATGCGGCGCCGCGACCTGGGCGCCAAGCGCCGCCGAGTACGAAAAGCCGACCATGCCGCAATCCAGCGGCGTCAGCAGCGCCGGTGCCTCGTAGCAGGGCAGCTGGTCGGTGGCCTGGAAGCCGGTGGTGCCGGCGTCGAGCGTGAAAATCGCGTTGCGCGGTGCCGCCTTGCGCACCTCGGCGTAAATCACGTCCGGATGCATCGGCGTGCCGTCGCGCGAGCCCGAGGCTTCGCGCTCGGCCCACAGTGCCGTGCGCGCCTTGAAATACTGCTCGTTGCGCGCCTGCCATGGCGCCGCGCCGGCCGCGACCGGCGCCATCAGCCCGAGCAGGCCATCGATCACCGCACCGGCATCGGCCGCCACCGCCAGCGCCACCGGGAAATAACGCCCCAGCGCCACGGGGTCGATGTCGACCTGGATGATTTTCGCGGTCGGCGAAATGTCGGTGTACTTGTAGAAGGTGGTGTTGAAGCCGAGGCGCGTGCCGAGCGCGATGATCAGGTCGGCCTCTCGCGTCAGCTGGCTGGCCACCGGGTTGCCGCGCGGTCCGACGCCGGCGGCATGGAACCTGAAGTCCATCGGCAGGATGTCGGCATGGCCCGCCGAACTGGTCACCGGAATCTGCAGCTTCTCCGCCAGCGCGGCAAGCTTCGTACTCGCGCGCGACCACTTGATGCCGGCGCCGGCGTGGATCACCGGCTTTTTCGCGGCAAGGATCAGCTTCTGGATTTCAGCCAGCACCGCGGCATCGGCAGCCGGGGGCCGGATCTCCGGCAGGCCCTGCGGCAGGTCGACCTCGATGTCGTGGTTGAAAATGTCGCGCGGAATGTTGACCACCACCGGCCCGCGGCGGCCGGCGTTGGCGATGCGGAAGGCCTCGAGGATGAACTCGGGAATGCGGTCGGGACGCGGCACCGTCATCACGCGTTTGGTCACCGGCAGGAACAGCGTGTTTTGATCAATCTCCTGGAACGCGTCGCGGCCGAGGTGTTCGGTCGCGGCGAGCCCGGTGATCGCCACCACCGGCGAATAGGCGAACTTCGCCTGCGCCAGCCCCAGCACCATGTTTGCCGAGCCGGGGCCGGCCTGGCCGCAGATGAACACGCCCGGCGTCTGGGTCACGCGGCCGTAGGCATCGGCCATGTGCGTGCCGCAGTTCTCGTGGCGCACGCCGATGTATTCGATCTCGTCCTTCAAGTCATACAGCGCGTCGTACATTTCCAGGGTGCTCGAACCCATCAGGCCGAACACCTTCTTCACACCGGCAACCCGCAGTGCCTCCACCGCGGCGACGCCGCAGCGCATTTTTTTCATGGCCATGCCTCGTTCTCCTCCTGTTGCGTTATTTCTTCAGCACTTCCGGATTGGCGACATTGATCGGCTGTCCCGCGACATAAGCCAGGATCTGATCGACCGCAGCGCCGTAATAGGCCTCGTAGGTGCGTTCCTCGACATATCCGAGATGCGGCGTGCACACCACGTTGTCCATGCCGATCAGCGGATGGGCGGCGTTCATCACCGGCTCGTCCTCGTAGACGTCGATCGCGGCGCGGCCGGGGCGGCCCGCCTTCAGCGCATTGACCAGCGCATCCTTCGCGATGATCGGCGCGCGACTGGTGTTGACGATCAGCGCCGTGGTTTTCATGCGCGCGAGATCCTCCGCGGTGACGATGCCGCGGGTGCCGTCGTTCAGCGGCAAATGCAGCGATATCACGTCGGATTCGGCAAAAAACGCCTCGCGCGACGGCGCGACTTCGTAGCCGGCCGCCTTCGCCTTGGCCGTCGAGCCGTCACGCCCCCAGCACCAGACGCGCATGCCGAAGGCCTTGCCGACCTGCGCGACGAGGCTGCCGATGCGGCCGTAGGCATAGATGCCCAGAGTCCTGCCGGACAGGCCGCTGCCCACCGAGCCCTGCCACTGTCCGTCCTTCAGGCGCTGCACCTCCTGCGGGATGCGGCGCAGTGCAGCGAGGATCAGTCCCCAGGCCAGCTCTGCGGTCGGATTGGGATTGCCGGCGCCACCGGCCGAAACCACGATGCCCTTTTCGGTGCAGGCGGCCAGGTCGATATGGTAGGCATTGCGCCCGGTCTGGCTGATCAGTTTCAGCTTCGGCAGTTTCTCGAGCACCGCGCGCGGCATTTTCGAACGCTGCTGGGTCAGCACGACAGCGTCTGCGTCCTGCAGGCGCGCGGCGAGTTTCGCCGGATCCTTCTCGGTATCGGTGAACGCGACCAGTTCGTGGCCGGCAAGTTTCTTCGCGCAGTCGAGCCTGCGGAAAGCGTCCTGGTAGTCGTCGATGATGACGATTTTCATGGTGTTACCTCCGGAGAAAATGATTGATGATGAGCGGTTGATGATCAAAAATTTCAGCGCCGCCGGCTGAGCACGCCGCCGGCGCCCAGCATCGCGGCGTTGGCGAGGAACACCGGCGTCACGCCGAATGCGGTGCCGATGGCGCCGAAAAACAGCGGCACGACGATATGGGTCAGGTTGTTGATGCTCATGCGCAGGCCCAGCGCCTCTCCGGTACGTCCTTCGGGCGCGCGCGCATAGATCATCATCAGGGTCAGCGGCTGGCCGCAGCCGGTGCCGAGTCCGAGCAGGAAGGCGATCGCCGCGAGCAGCAGGCCGCTCTCGACCAGCGGGAACAGCAGGTAGGTGCCGGCGGCGATGAATATGGAGCCCACCAGCACCTGCTCCTCGCCGAAGCGGGAAACGATCTGCGGCAGGATGATGCGCACCAGGAATGCCGCCGCGGCAAACATCGCCAGCACCATGCCGATCGCCGAAGCCGAGAGTCCGATCGCATGGCCGTAGATCGGCATGTAGAACTGGAACAGGTCGATCGCGGTCAGGATGATGCCGCTGGTGATCAGCGTGCGCCGCAGGGGGGCATTGCCCAGCAGCCCCACCGCGTAACCGCCGGCCTCCTCGTTTTTCGATTTGCCGCCGCTCAGCGCCGCCAGCCGGCGGCCCGCGCCGAACAGGATGAAGGCCGCAAGCACCGGGAACACCGCGATGCACAGGTAACCGGCGGCATGACCGAAGCTGTCGATCGCGAATCCGGCGATCAGCGGGCCGACAAACCCGCCGGAGGCGATCATCAGGCTCAGGTTGCTGAAGTTGCGCGTGCGCCCCTCCACGCTGCTCAGCCGGCCGACCAGGCTCTGCATCGACACGTTGTAGAACACGAAGGAAAAACCGATCAGCAGCGCCGACAGGTACAGCATGTTCAGCGAGGGTATCAGGCCGGGCAGCAGCAGCGACAGCGTGATGCCGAGGGTGCCCAGCGCCAGCGGCCAGCGCACGCCGAACCGGTCCGACAGCTTGCCGGCATACAGCGCGAGCAGCATCGGGCACAGCGAATACAGCGCGACGATCACGCCGAGCATGATCTGCGGCGCACCGAGCTCCAGCGCAAACAGCGACACCAGCACCTTGCTGCCGCGGAAGGCGCTCATGTTGATCAGCACCACAAAAAGGACCAGGGCAATCGGCACGCGGCGCCTCCCCCTCAGCCCGGCCGCTTGCGGGCGTACCAGTTGCCCGCGGCGATCACGCCGGCGCTGACCCAGAACACCGGCGCCAGGCCGAAGGCCGAACCCACGGCGCCGAACAGCGCCGGCACCGCCACATGCATCGAATTGTTGATCGCGATGCGCAGCCCCAGCGACTCGCCGGAGCGCCCCTTGGGCGAATACTGGTAACAGAGCATCACTGTCAGCGGCTGGCCGAGTCCCATGCCGAGGCCGAGCACGAAGCAGATCAGGCCCAGCACGAGGCCGCTGCTGAACAGGGGGATCAGGATGAACATCGCCGCGGTCAGGAACAGCGAATACAGCAGGGTTGTCTCCTGGCCATAGTGGGCAGCCAGCGTCGGCAGCAGCGCGCGCGACACGAAAGTCGCCGCCGCCGCCGCGCCGAGCACCATGCCGATCGCCGAGGCCGAAAGGCCGACCTCGTGGCCGTAGAGGGGCATGTAGAGCTGGAACAGGTCGATGCCGGTCATCACCACCGCGCTGGCAATCAGCACCCGGCGCATGTCGGCATCGCGGAACAGGTCGAGCATGCTCTGCCCGGCAGGCGTAGGCGCCGGCCGGCGGCGCAGCGGAATGCGCCGGGCCAGCACCAGTATCATGACCACGGAAGTGACGCCGAAGGCGCCCATCACCAGGTAGGCGGGCACGTGGCCGAGGTGGTCAATGGAAAACCCGGCGACCACCGGACCGACAAAATCGGCCATCGCCACGATCAGCGCGTAATTGTTGAAATTGCGGGTGCGCGCCTCGCCCTCGCCCAGCGATCCGACCAGCGACTGCAGCGCCACCTGGCCGAGGATGAAACCGAAGCCGGTGACCAGCGCGGCGGCAAACAGCAGGGGCAGGCTGGGCGCGAACCAGGGCAGCACCGCGCCCATCGTGCACACCACCATGCCGAAAATCACCGGGATGCGTGATCCGTAACGGTCGGCGATGCGCCCGGCGCTCACCGCCATCAGCAGCGGAAACACGCCATAGGCGGCGAGCAGCAGGCCGATATGCAGCGGTGTTGCGCCGAGTTCCAGCGCGTACAGCGTATTGAGCACGCGCGCGCCCTTGTAGGCGCTGTTCCACAGCACCACCACCGCCATGATCTGGTAGATGGTGATGAGGCGGTTGTGGAGCGCGGCAGGCGGGGCGGACATGGGATGCAGGCATTTTACCGCAGCAGGACGCTGAGCCCTGCGCCAAGTCCATGAAGTAGAATGCCTTCCTTTGTCCGCAAGCCATGCCCCTGCCCGCCCTGCGCGCTCTGCAGCACCGCAACTTCCGGCTGTTCCTCACCGGCCAGATCTTTGCGCTGGTCGGCTACTGGATCCAGATGGTGGCCCAGAGCTGGCTGCTCTACCGGCTCACCGAATCGGCCACGCTGCTCGGTGTGCTCGCCTTCGCCAGCAGCCTGCCGATCCTGCTGCTGTCGCCGGTCGCCGGCTGGTGGGCCGACCGCTGCAACCTGCATCGCACGATGTTCGCGACGCAGGTCCTCGAACTGCTGCAGGCGGCGACACTCGCCGGCCTCGCGCTGGCCGGCATCCTCGCGCCCTGGCACATCATCACGCTGGCGATGCTGCTGGGCATCCTGGTCGCGATCGAACTGCCGATCCGCCACGCCTACCTGCTGGAACTGGTCGGCTCACTTCGCTGATGGCCAACAGCGGCCGCATGGTCGGACCGGCGCTGGCCGGCGTGCTGATCGGCGTGTTCAGCGAAGCCCACTGCTTCCTGATCAATGCGCTGACCTATATCGCCGTCGTCGTGTCCTTCCTGATGATCCGCGTGCGTCCGCAGCCGCGCGAGCCGTCGAAGCAGCGGCTGCTGGCCGGACTGCGCGAAGGTTTCGCCTATTCCTGGAACCTGCTGCCGATCCGCGCGCTGCTGCTGACGCTGATGGTGGTGGCACTGCTCGCCACGCCCTATGTGCCGCTGATGCCGGTGATGGTGCGCGAGGTGTTCAGCGGCGATGCAGAGCAGATGGGTTTCCTGATGAGCGCTTCCGGCGGCGGCGCCATCTGCGGCACGCTGTACCTGGCGTCGCGCCGAAACGCCCGCGGGATGATCCGCCTGATCATAGCCGCGGTGCTGGCTGCGGGCACGGCCCTGGCACTGTTCGCCAACGCTCCCTCGGTCTGGCTCGCGCTGCCGCTGCTGTCCGTGGTCGGCTTCGGCATCCTGGTCACGTCAGTGTCGGTCAACGTGATCCTGCAGACCATCGTCGATGACGACAAACGCGGCCGGGTGATGAGCCTCTACACCGCAGCATTCCTCGGCATGACGCCCTTCGGCGCGCTCGCCGCCGGCGCGCTGGCCGACGTGGCCGGGCCGCGGCTGACGTTGACGCTGGGCGGATTGTGCTGCGTGACGGCCGCACTGGTGCTGGCCCGGCAACGCCACGCCATTCGCGCCGGAGTAAGACCGATTTACGAGAGGTTGGGCATTGCCCGAACTCCTGGATAGGCTGCGCGGCACGATTGCCGTCTCGCACAACCCCCTCGCTGACAGGGCGCTGTCAGATCGCCCCGTCAATCCGGCAAAAAGTTCATTGGGTCATTGGGACAAGGGCTGAGCCACCAACCGGACACCCAGGGCCGCGCAAACCCGGTTGACCGTTTCAAAGCGCGGCTGCGCGTTCGGTCGCAGGGCTTTGTAAAGCGCCTCCCGGGTAAGTCCGGAGGCCCTGGCTATCTCGCTCATGCCGCGTGCACGGGCAATATCGCCCAGTGCCGCCGCCAGCATGGCTGGATCACCGCCCTCGATCATCGCCGTCAGATATTCGGCGATGGCCTCCTCGCTGTCCAGATACTCGGCAGCATCAAATTCAGGCAGATCAGCAACACGGATTTTTTTGGCCATTGTTTACTCCTCTATTCGGGCCGCGAGTTTCACGGCCCTGGAAATATCAGCAGCTTGTGTGGACTTGTCACCACCACCCAGCATCACGATCAGCACTGCGCCGCGTTTGAGGTAATACAGCCGCCAGCCCGGACCGAAATTCTCACGCATCTCATGGACGCCTGAACCAACCGGTTTGACGTCACCGAGATTGCCCAGTTGCGCCTTGCGCAGCCGCGCCACCAAACGCCGGCGCGTCACACCATCCCGAATCCTTGAAAACCACTCATCGAACTCGGCCGTACGCTTGATGATGAACATTCGAACAACGCGACTCTATCGGCTGTACGGGGAGTGAATCACCTTTACTCTCCCGCTGGGAACTTGTCCCGGATTTGGTGTAAAAAACCATCGTCAGAAAAATGATATCCAGCCCGAAGACACAATCAGTACACGGGCAACCCTGGATTCCGGCTTTCGCCGGAATGACGTACGGTAATTCGCTCGCTTGGATTTGTTGCGCACAAAAACAAAACCCCGCCGAAGCGGGGTTTTGTTCTGAAACAGGGTAAACGTTACTCCGGCTTCGCCCCCGAAGCCTTCACCACCTTCGCCCACTTCTTGATTTCGGACTTGATGTAGTTGGTGAACTGCTCAGGCGTGCCGTAGGTGATCTCGAAGCCGACCCCGGCGAGGCGCTTGGCCACCGCCGGATCCTGCAGCGACTTGTGGATGTCGGCGTTGAGCCGCGTGACGATCGGCTTCGGCGTGCCCGCCGGTGCCAGCACGCCGAACCAGGAGCTCGACTCGAAACCGGGATAGGTTTCGGAGATGGTCGGGATATCCTGGGTGGCCGGTGTGCGCTTGAGGCCGGTGGTGACGATGCCGTTCAGCTTGCCCGAACGCACATGCGGCAGGGTCGAGGCCATGCCGCTGATCATCACCTTGATGTGGCCGCCGACGAGATCGGTGATGGCCTGGCCACTGCCCTTGTACGGGATGTGCTGCATGTCGATGCCGGCCATGTCATTGAGCAGTTCGCCGGTCAGGTGGCCGACGCTGGCGACGCCGGCCGAGGCGAAGTTGACCTTTTTCGGATTGGCCTTGGTGTAGGCGATGAACTCCTTGAAGTTCTTCGCCGGCAGCGAGGGATGGGTCACGAAAATATTGGAGGCGCCGGCGACCTGGGTGATCGAGGCAAAGTCCTTCAACGGGTCGTAGGGCATTTTTTCGTAAAGGCTGGGGCCGATCGCCAGGTTGGCGATGTAGCCGAGCACGATGCTGTAGCCGTCGGCCGGCGCCCTGGCGACGATGGTCATGCCGATGTCGCCGTTGGCGCCGGGACGGTTGTCGACCACGACCTGCTGGCCCAGTAGTTCCGACAGCTTGCTGCCCATGGAACGCGCCAGCGTGTCGGTGCTGCCGCCGGGGGCATAGGGCACCACAAAACGGACGGGGCGCTGCGGGTAGTTCTGCGCGGCGGCCACGGTGGTTGCGGCGAGCAGTGCCGCGCCGAGGATCAGGTTGCGGGTCATTTTCATTTCAGGGCCTCCGGGTCATTGCGCCAGCGCTCCCATGCGCGGCGCTGGTCTTCACGTATCGTGTCTTCTTCGAGATGCCGTCGCGTTTGCGGAAATCCCACTGTTTCTGCTGCGGAAACACCGGGGAAGGCAGTGGTGACTGCAGGTCTTTGTGATTGCTCATGGAAACGCCAGGTCAGGTTGAGTGTAGGAACAGCCGGAGCTCAGTGTGAGACTTCCGCCGGTGCAGGTTCGGGACGCCAGCCGTAACACGAACAGGTTTGCGAGATCGGCTCTTCGGGCAGTCGCCCGGCCTGCGGCGCTGCGGAAGAACGGAACCAGCCGCCGATTTCGTCGACCGCGCCCGCAATCAGCACACCGAGCACCAGCACCGCCGAGGCGCCGCGCGAGAAGCTGATCTGTCCGCCTGCGGCGTTCGCCGGCGGCGGCGCGCCGAAGGCGCCGCCAATACGCGCGTTGCCGATGCGGGTGCCACCCTGCACGCTGCTGCCCATCGTGCTGGCCGACTGGCCGCCGCCCGTCGTCTGCTGCCCGTGCAGCGTCACCGCACAACCGTGCAGCAGGAGCAGCAGGACAATCAGGGCAAGGCGGAACATGTGTGCAGTATATAATGCCCGCCTTTTTGAAAAAATATCAATATAATCAAATACTTGAGTAGCATCGCTCGGGAAAGCCGGTCCGCGGCGTGGCGGCCGCGTCGCGAACCGCCAGCCCGCGCTGTTCCAGAAATTAACGGGCGAGCTGTTCGCGGCCAGCAAGCAGGGGCGCCAGCTGTTTCGCCGGCACCACATAGGCCCACTGCGAACGGGCCTGTTCCAGCATGACCCGGGCTTCGAGGCGCTGGCGGTTCTCGGCAAATTCCTTGTCGAGCTTCGCCGCGTCTTCGGGTTTTTCCTTCGGTTCCGGCTTGCGCGTTTTCGGCGGCTCGCCGGTCACCTTGAAACGCAGCACGAAATTGCCGTCGGCCTGCGGCGCGAGGCCGATGGTGTAGCTCAGGTTGTCGAAGGTTTCGGCGGTGACGGTCAGCGCCGGTTTAGCGCCGGTCTGGTCATCAACAACGACATCGCTGAACGACAGGTTCGACAGCGCGTTGTTGGCGCTCACCGCGGCACTGGGGTCGAGCTGCCCGCCGCCCGCGGCAAACTTCCACTGCCCCCATTCCTCGTCACGCGCGATTGCCCAGCTGCCGCGCTCGCCCGCCACCTGCAGCCTGCGGATGCGGTCGACCTTGAAGAAATCACGCGCCACCCAGGCGCCGGGACGGGCCACCGCTTTTTCCAGCGGATCGGAAACGACGACCACGTTGTCACCCTTGCCCGCGACCAGGATGTGCCGGCCGGCGGGAACACCGTCGCGCGCGTTCGGCAGCGGGTTCAGCGGATCCTTCTTCAGCGACACCTTGCCGAGCACCATGCTGGCCAGCGTCTTGCCCGAGGCATCGCCGAGTTCAAGCAGCGTGCCTGAACCTTCCTTGACATCCTTGCCCGGCGCCAGCAGGTCGAGCCGGCCATGCAGGCTCTTGCCGACGGCTTCGGACTGCAGCACCTTGACATCCAGCAGCTTGAGGATCAGGCCGCTGATCTCGGAGAAATCCGCCGGGTAACCGCCGCGCTGCTCGACGCGCCAGATCTTGTCCTTCAGTTCCAGCGTCACCTCGCCCTTTGCATCCTGCAGGCGCAGCTTCGCGACATCGCTGACCTTGAGCCCCGGCAGCAGCTGTGCGCCGATGCTGGCGCCGCTGTCGCGGTATGCCGTGAGATCCTTCCAGAACAGCGCGAGGCCGGCGCCGCCGAGCAGCAGCACCACGAGCATCAGCCAGAGAAATTGTTTGCGGTTCATGACGCGCGCACTCTTGCATTGGCCCTGCGGCGCTTGATGATCGCCAGCGTGACGCCGAGCACCATCACCAGCAGCGGCACCAGGCCGATGTTGATGATCTTGGTCCACAGCTGCAGGGTCTCCGTTTCCTCGCGCAGGGTCCTGCGCACATCCTTCAGCTCGCGCCGCGTTTCGATTGTTTTCTTGCGGAAGTTCTCCATCTCCGCCTGCTGCTCGGGCGTCAGGATCGCGCCGCCGGTCGCCGAGCCGGACTTGCCGCCGCGCTGCAGCGCCTGCAGCTTTTCGGTGGTCTGGTTGAGCTCGTCCTCCAGCGCCTTGATCTTGCCAAGGTAGGCTTCCTGGGCCCGCGCCTCCATCTGCTTGATCACCGTCAGCGGGCGGCTGAAGGCCGCGCGGCTGCGCAGGTTGATCAGCGCGCTGTCGCCGGCCATCTGCTCGACCAGGCCCTGGGCAAAAGCCAGGTTGCCGTTGCGCGGCACCGCCACGCGCTGGCCGAAGATTTCCTGGATTTCGACCGCGGCGCCGTCGGTCAGCATGTCGACGTCGCCGACGATGACCACGGTGTTCTCCTCCGCCGCCTCGCGCAGGTGCGCCTTGCGGTCGGCCTCGAACTGCGCCGGGTCCACCGGTTTGCCGCGCGCGAAGGGATCAGCCGGTTTGCCGTTGGGAAAAGCCGTCTTGAACTTGCCGCTCAGGCGGAACGCCAGCGGCTCCTCCTGGCCCGAAGGCTGGAAACCGCGGGTCGAGGGCTCCCCCGAAAGCGTCGCGACGATGAGGTCGGTCAGCATCGAGTTCTTCGAGGTGCGCACCAGCGGGGTGTGCTTCAGGTGCTCCGGCAGTTTCAGCGTGAAGCTGCCGCCGAAGGGAATCAGCAGCGTGCCGACCTGGCTGGTCACCACGTCATCCATGTTCAGCGCCTCGGTGTTCAGCGACAGCAGCGTCGGCAGCAGGCGCGGGCCTTCGCCGCTGGCGAAGGTCAGGTCGGCGACCACCTTGCCGGTGCTGGGCTCGACCCCCCAGCCCTTGAACAGGTTGAACAGCGTCGACTGTCCCGCGGCATTGCCGCCGAGCGGATTCTGCAGGTCGGGCTGCTGGTCGAAATAGGCATAGGTATCGACGAAGGCGATCAGCTTGCCGCCGCGCAGCACGAACTGGTCAAGCGCGTATTCCGTGGGCTCGAGGATGTCGCGCGGGTGGATCACCAGCAGCACCTTGACGTCATCGTCGATTTTGGTCGCCGTCAGCGGAATCTCGCGCACGTCGAAAATTCGCTTCAGCTCGGAGGCCAGCACCCAGGGTTCCAGCGGCTGCTGCTTCTTCGAGGGATCCAGCGGGCGCCCAAGCACCGGCAGGCCGCTCATCACGCCGACCACCGGCTTCTTCGCCTGGGCCACCTGCGAGATGGAACGCGTGATGTCGTACTCGAGCAGGCGTTCGCGGTCGGGGGTCAGCACCGGGATCGAGGATTTCTGGTCGAGGAAGGACACCGCGAGGCCGAGGTAGAACTTCTCGCCGGTGTTGGTCATCTGGCCCTCGACGTTGTCGAGCGCAGCCGATTCCTCGGCATCCGAATCCGGCTCCGGGTTGAACTTCTCGATGACAACCTTGCCGTTGGAGGCGGCCTTGTATTCGTTGAGCAGGTCCTCGACGCGGCTGGCGAAGGTTTTCAGCCCCGGCGGCACCGCGGTGCTGCCCTTCGAGTTTCGACAGGATCGACCGCGTGCCGTCGGACAGCGTGTAGACGCGGCCGTCGGTGAGGTCGATGCGGGCGTTCAGCGCGCTGAAAATGAAGTTCGCCGCGATCAGTATCAGCGCCAGCGCAACAATGCCGCCGGCGGAATACATCAGGGTTTCAAGGTTCTTGTTTTTCATCGTCTTATCCCGCGCGCTGGTTGCGGATGATCACGCCGGTGACGAACAGCATGAAACCGATCACCGAGGCGAAGAACGCCACGTCGCGCGTGTCGAGCACGCCGCGCTGGAAGCCTTCGAAATGGGTCATCACCGAGAACGCGGCAACGACATCGACCACCACCGGGCTGGCGAAACGCGACAGCAGGTCGGTGACCGGCGTGTAACCGGCAAGGATCAGGAACAGGCAGATCATCACCGACAGGATGAAGCTGATGACCTGGTTGCGGGTCATCGCCGAGGTCATGCAGCTCACCGCGAGGTAGGAACCCGCCAGCATCAGGCTGCCGACGTAGCCGGCGAAAATCACGCCGTTGTCGGGATCGCCGAAATAGTTGACGGTGATCGCCACCGGGAAGGTCAGCGCCAGCGCCAGCGCGAGAAACAGCCAGGAGGCGAGGAACTTGCCGACGATCGCCTGCCAGTTGGTCACCGGCATGGTCAGCAGCAGTTCCATCGTGCCCAGCCGCCGCTCCTCCGACCACAGTACAGCCAGGGGTGCCAGGTGAAGAAGGACACCAGCGAGGCCTCGCCGCGCTCGAAGAAGTTGCCGATGGTGAAGGTGAAGAAACCGGTCAGCAGCAGGAAAATCACCAGGAACACATAGGCGATCGGGGAGGTGAAATAACCCGCCAGTTCGCGCTTCATGATGGTGCGGATATTGACCAGCGCCGTCCCCGAACGCCCCGCCGCCGCACTAGGCGAGACGGCGGGCTGTTGCCTCCCTTCTCCCTCCGGGAGAAGGGCCGGGGATGAGGGTAGCGGGTGATTGTTTTCGCTCATGCGTGCACCTCATGCTTGACGGTGTCCGGCAGCGTGATCGCGCGGAACACCTCGTCGAGTTTGCCTTCCGGCGAGCGCGCTTTCAGCTCGGCCGGTGTGCCGCTGGCGACGATGCGGCCGCGGTCGATGATGATCACGCGTGAACAGGCGGCTTCGACTTCCTCGAGGATGTGGGTCGAGAAAATCACCACCTTGTTTTCGCCGAGGCGCTTGATCAGTCCGCGCACCTCGTGTTTCTGGTTGGGATCCAGGCCGTCGGTCGGTTCGTCGAGGATCAGCACATCGGGGTCATGGATCAGCGACTGCGCGAGGCAGGTGCGGTGCTTGTAGCCTTTCGACAGCGTGTCGATCGACTGGTAGAGCACGCCCTCGAGGAAACACAGCTCCACGGCGCGGTGCACCGCGCGTTTGCGCGCGTCGCCCTGCAGGCCGCGCAGCTCGGCGCAGAAATTGAGAAAACCGTTGACCGTCATGTCGGCATAACCGGGGGCGTTTTCCGGCAGGTAACCGATCAGCCGTTTGGCCGCGATCGGATCCTCGACCATGTCATGGCCGCCGACGGTGATCCGGCCCGAGGTGGGCGGGTAATAGCCGGTAATCATGCGCATCGTGGTGGATTTGCCGGCGCCATTGGGGCCCAGGAACCCCAGCACTTCGCCGCGTTCGACGCTGAATGACACATCATTCACCGCCAGCTTCGGGCCGAAGGCCTTCACCAGGTGTTCGACGTTAATCAATGCCTCTCTCCATTCCGGTGCGCGTCCGTCCCGCGGCCGCGCGTTTTTGTGGCCTGTTAGATGGTGCGGGCACGAAAAAATTCAAGCGCCCTCGCGCCGCAATACTTCACCACTCACCCGTCACCGGGTGATTATTCATAACCCATTGATTATATTGGATTATTTTACCTTGCCGCCGATTACTGCAGTGCTTGCGCGCCGGTGGCGGTGGTGCCGACAGTCTGAATCGAACAGACGACCTACCGCTTACAAGGCGGTTGCTCTACCAACTGAGCTATGCCGGCGCGAGCCCGGATTATAGCGCCTCGATGCCGGGCCGGCCTCCTATAATTGCCCCACATTTCAATCTTCGGAATCCCTGCGCATGACCCCATTTCCCGTCGGAATCATCGGCTGCGGCCTGATGGGCAGCGCCTGCGCGGTGCGCCTCAAGGCCGCCGGCATCGCCGTCACCGGATACGACATCGATCCCGCAAAAGCCGCCGCGCTGGGCGGCACACCCGCGGCATCGATTGCCGATATTGCCCGCCGCAGCCGCACTGTCGTGCTGGCCGTGTTCAACACCGAACAGGTGGAGAACGCGGTGGACGCCCTGCTCGCCGCGCTGCCCGCGCGCCCCGAAGGAAGTCCCCTTGGGGGGGAGGCGCCGCCGCTGACGGCCATCTGCGTCAGCACCTGCGATCCGGACCGGATTGCAGCACTGGCCGCACGCATCCCGGCCGCCCGCCTGCGCTTTGTCGAAATGCCGGTGTCCGGCACCAGTGACCAGACCGCGCGCGGCGACGCGCTGGGCCTGGTCGGCGGTGATCCGGCCGCGGCCGATGCGGTGAAGGATGTGCTCGGCGGCCGCGCCAAACTGGCGATCAACCTGATCCTCGGCATCAACCGCGCCGCGCTGGCCGAAGGCCTGGTCTTCGCCGAACGCATGGGCCTGCCGCTGACGCCCTTCCTCGCGGTGGCACGCGACTCGGCGGCTTACTCGCAGATCATGGACGTCAAGGGCGACAAGATGATCGCCGGCGATTTCACGCCGCACGGCAAGATTGCGCAGACGCTGAAGGATTTTTCGCTGATGCTGGAAGTGGCCGGCAAGCTCGGGCAGCAACTGCCGCTGGCCTCGACCTATACCAACATCGTCGAAGGCTGCATGAAAGCCGGCGAGGCCGAACTCGACAACGCCGCGGTGATCCGCGAGATCCGCCGACGCCAATAAAAAACGGCGCGGTTCCCCGCGCCGTTGTCATGCCCGGAAACGAACTCAGGTTTTCTTCGCGACAAAACCATAGGCCATGTTGGTGCGCCCCGGCCCTTCCTGCTCGTAGGTTTCCTTGATCTGCGCCACGCGGTCGACAACGATCTCCGCCTGCTGCTTTGGCGTCACGTTGTAGAGCCGCGCATTGTTGCTGCCGAAGATTGCGGTCTTGACCGGACCGTCGGCCGCGCCCAGATCTCGAGCCGGCGCAGCGCCTCGATCTGCCACTGCGGCGCGCCGGTCCACACCGCGTCGGTGCCCCAGACCACGTTGCTGCTGCCGAGGCCCTTGATCAGCGTGCCCATGACGGCAGCCCCCAGGCGCGGGTTGGCGGTGGTGGTCCAGGCGAAGAGCTGCCCGAGATCGCCGTAGACGTTCCTGACACCGTACTTCGCCGGGATGTCGGCAAGATCGGTGACCCACTCGATGCGCCCGGTCTTCTCGAAATGCTCCCAGGCCGACTTCGGCGCATTGGGGCCGGTCCAGCGCCAGCCCGAGTGGTAGATCACGAAATTGAGCTGTGGCCAGTCCTTCGCCGCCTTGCCGACGTCACGCACGTCGGAATACTCGAGCAGGTGCGGAAATTTCTTCTCGATCTCCGGCGGGAAGAGCCCCTTGTGGATGCAGACGTTTTTCAGGCTCGGGTTGTCCCTGCTCCACTTCACCAGCTTCTCGTAGAAGGGATACATCACCTTCTCGTCATCGAGGCGGAACGGCCATTTCGACAGGTGCTTGTTGGTGTTGTCGCCGATGGTGTAGCCCTTCCAGGAATCGGGCTTCAGCCGTGCCTGCTCCTCCTCGACCTTGTCCAGCCAGCCGGGGTGGCCGGGCGTGAATATGGCGTGGGAATAGCTGCGCCGGGTGCCGGCCTCCTTGTTGATCTTCTCGCGGGCGGCGTACTTCATATCATTGGTGAGGAAGGAGTACGCCGGATCAACCGAGTACGAGCCGCTGATGCAGCCGACCTTGGTGTCGCTGTCGAGGTAGATTTCCTTGAAGTAGTTGGGGAACTTCAGGTCGTCTATCGTCTGCTCCTTCTCGTTGAGCGACAGGTTCCAGCCCAGCTTGCCCACCGTGGCGCGCTGCGCGACGAAGGTCTTGATCGGCGTGTCGTCGCGCAGGAAATGGGTGTGCATGTCCATGATGAACTGGTTCTTCAGCGCCTTTGCCCGCTCGTTCGCCATCTCCGGCGTGGCGGCCTCGGCGCGGCTCACCATGTAGAGCGGACCGTAGGTCTCGTTCATCGCGACAAAGGCCGCCGCCATGCCCGCCGCCGACTGGAAAAAGCGGCGGCGGCTGACGCCCTGTTTGCGCGCGAGTTCGGCGCCGTATTCCTTGACCCGCGCCTCGAACTCGCGCTGCTTGGCGGTCTGCGGCGGCGGCATGTACTCGTCGCTGGACACGCACTGCACGGGAATCGGCGACGGAAATATGGATTCTGCGGGGGCGACCTGTTCAAGCTCTTCCGGGCTAAGCATGGAACTCCTCCTGGACCAGTGGATGGCTGAGCATGCGCCGCGCGCGGCCGTTCGGAGACGGATTTTTTCTGGGGAAGCAGCGTCGCAGGAGTGTGCGACGCGGGCCGGGCGGTGTCAAACCGCGCCGGCAGCGGGTCTATTTGACGACCTGAAGGCGGGGCCGGCCGCCGGGTGCGGGCGAATCCGGCTTCGGATCGTCCGGTTTTTCGGGAGTGGAGGATTGCATTCCCGGCGGCACGGTCGACTGGACCTGCGATTCCTCGGGGAAAAACAGGCCCTGCCCGTTCTCGCGCGCGAATATGCCCTGCACCGCGGCAACGGGTATCGAACACTCGCGCGAGACGCCGCCGAACCTGGCGGAAAACTGGATCAGGTCCTGGCCGATGGTCAGCTTGTGGGTCGCGTCGTAGCTGAGGTTGAGCACGATCTCGCCGTTCCTGACGTGTTCCGCCGGAACCCGGGTGTTTTCATCGACCTTGACCGACAGGTACGGCGTGAGCCCGCTGTCGCAGGCCCATTCGTGGACCGCGCGGATCAGGTAGGGCTTGGTGGAACGTTCCGCCATCGGAGCAGCGCCTATTTGCGCATGACCTTTTCGGAGGCGGTCAGCGCGTCGATGTAGGCCGGCCGGCTGAACAGCCGCTCGGCGTATTTCATCAGCGGCGCGGCCTGCTTGCCGAGCTGGATGCCGTAGTGGTCAAGGCGCCACAGCAGCGGCGCAATCGCCACATCGAGCATCGAGAACTCCTCGCCCAGCATGTATTTCTGCTTGGCGAACACCGGCGAGATCTGGGTCAGCGCGTCGCGGATGGTCTGGCGGCCCTTGTCGGCCTGCTTCTGCGTGCCCTTCTCGATGGCGATGACATGCGAAAACATTTCCTGCTCGAAGCGGAACAGGAACAGCCGGGCGCGGGCGCGCATCACCGGATCGGCCGGCATCAGCTGCGGATGCGGGAAACGGTCGTCGATGTACTCGTTGATGATGTTCGACTCGTAGAGGATCAGGTCGCGCTCGACCAGCACCGGCACCTGGTTGTACGGATTCATCACCGCAAGGTCTTCCGGCTTGTTGAACAGGTCAACGTCGATGATCTGGAAATCCATGCCCTTTTCGTAGAGCACGAAGCGGCAGCGCTGGCTGAAGGGGCAGGTGGTGCCCGAGTAGAGTGTCATCATGATGGTTTATCCGTAACGGAACAGCGATCGGTCATTCTGTGGTTCAACGGGGACTGCAGAGGAACAAAGGGGCCGTGACGCGACCGGCGCGCACGGCCCCCGCGGGAAACCCGCGACTCAGTGCACGTCCTTCCAGTATTCCTTCTTCAGCGCATAGGCAAAGATGAACAGCAGGCCCAGGGCCAGCAGCACGAACATGCCGATGGTCTTGCGGTCATTGCGCACCGGCTCGCCCATGAACACCATGTAATTCACCAGGTCGGCGACCATCTGGTCATATTCGACGGCGCTCAGCTTGCCGGGCTTGTCGAGTTTCAGCGCCATCTCGGTCTTCTCGTATCCCGCCGCCTGCACCTTGCGCTCGGCCAGCACCTGCTCACCCTGCAGTTCCCACAACACATGCGGCATGCCGACGTTGGGATAGACGGTGTTGTTCCAGCCGGTGGGGCGCTCGGCGTCCCGGTAGAATCCGCGCAGGTAGCTGTAGAGCCAGTCGGCGCCGCTGCCTGCAGAGGATGCCCGCGAACGCGCGGTCACGCTGAGGTCGGGCGGCGTCGCGCCGAACCATTCCTTGGCGTCCTTCGGATCCATGGCCACCCGCATCAGGTCGCCCACCTTGACGCCGGTGAACACCAGATTGTCGAGAATCTGCTGGTCATTGAGCCCGATGTCCTGCAGGCGGTTGTAGCGCATGTAGCCCGCACTGTGGCAGTTCAGGCAGTAATTGACGAAGTGCCTCGCGCCGCGCTGCAGCGATGCCTGGTCGGTTTCATCGATCGGCGCGCGGTCCAGCTTGACGTCGGCACCGGCAGCCAGCGCGATGGCCGGTGCGAACAGCAATGCGGCAATGAAGGTCTTGAGTTTTTTCATGTTGTCGGCCATCACATGGTCACCCGGTCCGGTTCCGGCTTGGTCTTGTCCATCACCGAATACCAGGGCATCAGCAGGAAAAACGCGAAATAAAGCAGCGTGCCGATCTGCGAGATCACGGTGCCGACAGGCGTCACCGTCTGCACCCCGTAGTAACCGAGGATGATGAAGTTGATCACGAAGATGGTCAGCGCGGTGCGGAACAGGGGGCCCTTGTAACGAATCGACTTCACCGGGCTGCGGTCGAGCCAGGGCAGCACGAAGAAAATCAGGGTTGACACACCCATCATCACCACACCCCAGACTTTGGCGTCGAGCGCCAGCGGGCCGCCCTTCATCAGCACCACCACAACCAGGCCGATTGCCGCCGCCGCGAGTTTCACGCGGGAGTCGCGCGCGGTGAGCCAGATCAGCACGACGTAGGCCGCGACACCGATCGCGAGCACCAGCATGAACTCCTCGGTGATCGCGCGCAGGATCGAGTAGTACGGCGTGAAGTACCAGACCGGCGCGATGTGCGGCGGGGTTTTCAGCGGATCAGCGGGGATGAAATTGTTGTATTCCAGGAAATATCCGCCCATCTCCGGCATGAAAAACACCACCGTGAAGAACAGGAACAGGAAGACCACGACGCCGACGATGTCCTTCACCGTGTAGTACGGGTGGAAGGGGATGCCGTCGAGCGGGCGGCCTTTTTCGTCCTTGTGCTTCTTGATCTCGACGCCGTCGGGGTTGTTCGAGCCGACTTCGTGCAGCGCCATGATGTGCGCGGCGACGAGGCCCAGCAGCACCAGCGGCAGCGCGATCACGTGGAAGGCAAAGAAGCGGTTCAGCGTCGCGTCCGACACCACGAAGTCGCCGCGGATCCAGGTCGACAGGTCGGGACCGATCACCGGCAGCGCGTCGAACAGATTGACGATCACCTGTGCACCCCAGAACGACATCTGGCCCCAGGGCAGCAGGTAGCCGAAGAAGGCCTCGGCCATCAGGCACAGGTAGATCAGCATGCCGAAGATCCAGATCAGCTCGCGCGGCTGGCGGTAGGAGCCGTACATCAGGCCGCGGAACATGTGCAGGTAGACCACGACAAAGAAGGCCGAGGCGCCGGTCGAGTGCATGTAGCGGATGAACCAGCCGCCGGGCACGTCGCGCATGATGTATTCGACGGACGCAAAGGCTTCAGCCGCCGAGGGCTTGTAGTGCATCACCAGGAAAATGCCGGTGACGATCTGGATCACCAGCACCAGCATCGCCAGCGAGCCGAAGAAGTACCAGAAATTGAAGTTCTTCGGCGCGTAGTACTGCGACAGGTGGTCGCGCCACAGCGACATCAGCGGGAATCGCTGATCGACCCAGGTCAGCACACCGCTGATCGGGGCGTTGAGCGGGCCGGCGCCGCGGAACTGGACGGGTTCTTTAGGTGTGGATGCCATGTTGTGTTCAGGCTCCCTTCGAGTCTTCGCCGATCAGGATGCGCGTATCCGACAGGTATTTGTGCGGCGGCACCACCAGGTTGTCGGGCGCGGGACGGTTCTTGTAGACGCGGCCGGCGAGGTCGAACAGCGAGCCGTGGCAGGGGCAGTAGAAGCCGCCCTGCCAGCTGGGATCAAAGGCTTCCGCCTGCTTGGCGAACTTGTCGACCGGCGAGCAGCCGAGGTGGGTGCAGATGCCGACGACGACCAGGAATTCGTCCTTGATCGCGCGGGTGGCATTGGCGGCGTAGGCCGGCTGCATCGGTTTCTTCGATTCCGGATCAGCCACGTTGACGTCATTGCTGCGGATGGTGTCGAGCATTTCCTTGGTGCGGCGGACAACCCACACCGGCTTGCCGCGCCACTCGACGGTGATGCGCTCGCCGGGTGCCAGCGTGCCTACGTCGACCTCCACCGGCGCGCCGGCCGCTTTTGCGCGTTCCGACGGCATCATGCTGGCCACGAACGGCACCGCTGCAGCACCGGCCGCCACACCGCCGGCCACTGTCGTGGCAGCGACCAGAAACTGCCGTTTACCCTGATCGGTATCTTTCTCGGACATGCCCTTGGTCCCCTTTGACTCTTGCGTCTGCGAAAAAGCGCATATTCTACACGCGGAGACCCTGGAAAGTTAAGCAAAAACTGAAAATATTCAATTAATTCATGTGGTTATAAGTATCCACAATACTGCTGGTGACTTGCGGTCAGCCCACGCTGCGACGCCCGGCCCGTGCCGGCCTCAGGCCACGCGGGGAAACTCCAGGCTCACGATGGTGCCGCGTCCCCGCGCGGGTGACTGGATGTCGACCTTGCCGCCGTGCAGGTGGGCAATTTCGCGGACGATGGCGAGTCCCAGTCCGCAACCCTCGCCAGCCGTGCCGTCGGCGCGATAGAAACGCTCGAAAACCAGCAGCCGCTGGCTTTCCGGTATGCCGATGCCGTCATCCTCCACCCGCAGCATCGCGATGCCGCCTTCGCTTGCGGTCGATACCGTGATGCGCCCGCCGGACGGGGTATAGGCAATGGCGTTGTCGATCAGGTTGGACAGCAGTTCCTTCAGCAGGAAAAAATCGCCGCGCAGCGGTGCCGCATGCAGTTCAAGTCCGAGGTC
>LNFM01003489.1_pt1 | contig 30849 bp, 26 predicted proteins | sample 596031 | NCBI WGS metagenome assembly LNFM01 (sample SAMN04254537, study PRJNA301005) | activated carbon metagenome | isolation source: dual media filters at the Ann Arbor, Michigan drinking water treatment plant | place: USA: Ann Arbor
ATGCGTGCATGCTGGCTTTTTTGTTCACGTATGGCGCGCCCGGAAGGATTCGAACCTCCGACCCCCAAGTTCGTAGCCTGGTGCTCTATCCAGCTGAGCTACGGGCGCGTAGAACCGAAATTATGCGGGGTGTTTTTGGATCCGTCAACACTCGTCGTTCGATCTTCTGAAGCCACGTGTAGACATTCCTTACCCGCTCCAGATACTTCCCTTGCCGAACAGTTCCCACGCAGGAAACCGTGTCGCCGTGGAAACCGAAGGGGGCCTTTCGGCCCCCTCGGATGCATCTGGCGGAGAGAGAGGGATTCGAACCCTCGATAGAGCTTTTGACCCTATACTCCCTTAGCAGGGGAGCCCCTTCGGCCTCTCGGGCATCTCTCCGGGTTTGCTGGCGACTGGCCTTGCAAGCCCCTCGCCGCAGAGCGCGCAACTATAGACGAGTGCATCGCACTGGTAAAGCCCGTTCAGGCCGTGTGATCACCCTCCGGCTCCGGCTTCGCGCCTTCGGCCGACTCCGAGCGGATGCGCTGGTAGATCTCTTCTCGATGCACGGCGACATCCTTGGGCGCACCGATACCGATACGCACCTGGTTGCCCTTGACCCCGAGCACGGTCACCGTGATCGAGTCTCCGATCATCAGCGTTTCGCCTACGCGGCGAGTCAAAATCAGCATGCCACCTCTCCTTGCGCCTGTTTCGCAGGGCCTTGGGCGCCTCACCCCCGACGCGACACTCTCGATGCGCCTGTGAGCGCGGTGCCTTGCGTCGCCCAACGGCCATGCCGGCCTTCCCTAGTGCACACGCAGCGCGTGTGACATGTCTCGGCGACTATAGCCAAGGGCCCCAGCCTTAGCAATTCCTGAACAAGCCATGCCTGCCGCCTACAAGCGGCTGTAGCTCCAGCTCTGCATGCGACCTTCACGGTAAGGCATCACGCCATGGAAGGGGCGTGGATCCGCATCGAAGACGAGGGGCAGGAAATGGCGGTCGCCCTCCCACATCGGGAGAGTCATCAGGCGTTCGCGCTCGACCCAGACCAGGTCGCCCTCGGCGTTGCAGGGCGGCACCTCGCCGCTGAAACGGTCGATCAGGAAGATGAAGCCCAGCCAGTCCTCGCCCTGCTTGCCGAAGCCCGGCCAGTTGAGGGTGCCGCGCAGCTGCATGGAAAGGCACTCGATGCCGGCTTCCTCGAGGATCTCGCGGCGCATGCCTGCCGCGATGTCCTCCATCGGCTCCAGCTTGCCGCCCAGCCCGTTGAACTTGCCGATGTGCTGGTCGTCGGGACGCGCGTTGCGATGGATCATCAGCACGCGTTGGCGGTCGGGCGAGAGCACATAGCCAAGCGTGGCGACGATGGGCGTGTAGGGCATGCGGACTTTCACTCGGACAGCTGGGGCCGCAAGCATAGCGACAGCCGCGCCCGGCAGAAACGCGAACGCCCCGCGCGGGGCGGGGCGTTCGCGGCCGAGCTGCGCAGCCCGGTTACTTGATGAGACGCAGGATGTAGGGGTAGCGGTAGGCGATGCCTTCGTTGGCCTTGATTCCCGCGAGGATCGCGAAGATCAGCCAGGCAACGCACAGCGCAAGGCCCAGCGGAACGGTCAACAGGGCACCGAGCCCGAAGGTGATGAGGGTCAGCAACACCAGCGCCAGGCCGACCAGCAGCAGCGTCAGGTTGAAGTTCACCGCTTCCTTGCCCTGATCGTCGATGAAGGCGGATTCGTTCTTCTTGATCTGCCACATCACCAGCGGCGCGATGATGTTGCCGAACGGAATGAAGAAGCCCAGCAGTGCCGACAGATGCACGAACAGCGCAAACTGCTTTTCGCTGTTGTCAGGGCTGAGACCGGCCGGCGGCTCCGGCGGCTGAGCAAAGGGAATGTTCGAGGGTTCGGGCGTGTCGCTCATCGTCAGCTCCTTGCAGGGATGATTCGGTTCGGGCGGTGTCCGTTCAGCCCGCACGTTGTCGCGCCGGACGCCACGGATGTCAAGGAAAGCTCAAGAGCCTTCACCACCACCGGCAACCGTCATGCGCCCGATCAGGATGGAGCCCGTGCGGATATGTGACCGCGGATCGATGTCGCCGCCGACCGCCTCGATGGCCTGGTACATGTCGCGCAGGTTGCCGGCGATGGTGAACTCGTCGACCGGCCAGGCGATCTCGCCGTTCTCGATCCAGAAGCCCGCCGCACCGCGCGAGTAGTCGCCGGTGATCGTGCTGACGCCCTGCCCCATGAGCTCGGTCACCAGCACGCCGCGGGCGATGCCGCGCAGCAGGTCCTCGAAGCGCTCGCCGCGCCCCCCGACGATCAGGTTGTGCACGCCGCCGGCATTGCCAGTGCTGGACAGGCCGAGCTTGCGCGCGCTGTAGCTGCCGAGGATGTAGCGCGTCAGCACGCCATCGCGCACCAGATCGGAATCGACCGTGGCCACGCCCTCGGCGTCGAAGTTCGCCGAGCGCAGGCCGCGCGGGATGTGCGGGCGCTCGCGCAACTGCATCCAGGCCGGCAGGATCTGCTGGCCGCAGGCGTCCAGCAGGAAGGAGGCGCGGCGGTACAGGGCGCCACCCGAGGCGGCCGACAGCAGGTGACCTACCAGGCTGCGCGCCACTTCCGGCGCGAACAGCACCGGGAACTCCCCGGTCGGCGCCTCGCGCGGATCCAGGCGCCGCAGGGCGCGCTCGCCCGCGCGGCGGCCGATGCTTTCCGCTGCCTCCAGATCCTCGGCGGCGCAGGCGCTGCTGTACCAGTAGTCGCGCTGCATGTCCTCGCCTTTGCCGGCGATCAGCGAGCAGCTGATCGAATGGCTGGTGCTGCGCTCGGCGCCGAGAAAGCCATGCGTGTTGGCGTACAGGCCAAGGCTGGTGCCAGTGCTCACGGAAGCGCCATCGGAATTGGCCAGGCGCGGATCCAGCGAACGCCCGGCCGCCTCGCAGGCGAGCGCGAGCTCGACCGCGGCATCCGCGCTCAGGCCCCAGGGGTGCCAGAGGTCGAGATCGGGGAACTCGCGGGCCATGCGCTCGGCATCCGCGAGACCGGCACAGGGATCGGCCTCGGTATGGCGGGCGATGGCGATCGCCTGCTGCACGCTGGTCTCGATCGAGGACGGATCGAGATCCGCCGTGCTGGCGCTGCCCTTGCGTCCGCCGACATAGACGGTGATGGACAGGCCGCGGTCACGGGTGTGCTCGACGGTCTCGACCTCGCCCATGCGGACATTGACGGCGAGGCCGGAATCCTCGTTGACGCCTACCTCGGCCTGATCCGCGCCAAGCGTCCGGCAGCGCTTGAGCGCGTCCTCGGCCAGCTGCGCCAGACGGGCCATCGATTCGTCGCTGGAAAGAGCCTGTGCGCCCACTCACGTATCCTTGCTGTTTGGAACTCCGCCAGCGCACGCCATGAACCGCCACGACGACAGCGAAGAATTTGATCTGGAAGACCGCGGCCCCAGCCGCAGCCAGCAGCGCCGAGACGCCCTGGCCGTGTTCGAGCTGGCCGAGCGGCTGGTGGCATTGTCCGACACCCAGCTGAAGAAGGTGCCGATGGACGATGCCCTGCGCGCGGCCGTTCAGCATACGCGACGCATCACCCAGCACATCGCCCGCAAGCGCGAAACCCAGTACCTGGCCAAGCTGCTGCGCCGCGACGAGGACGCCGTCGACGCCATCCGCGCCCACCTGGAGATCGACCGCGACACCCAGCGCCGCGAGAACGCCCGTTTCCATCGCCTCGAAGCCCTGCGCGACCGGCTGGTCGACGACGAGTCCGCCCTGACCGAAGTGATCGAGACCTATCCCGAGGCTGACCGCCAGCAGCTGCGTCAGCTGATCCGCAAGGCCCGCGACGAACGCGCCGCCGACCGCCCACCGGCCGCGTATCGCGAGCTGTTCAAGCTGCTGCGCGGCCTCGACGATGCGCGCATCAAGATCGCTGAAGACGACGCGCGGGAAGCCCGCGACGCGGATGCGGAAGACGAAGACGAAGACGGGCCGGACGCGCCCGCCCGCGACTGAACTTGAGCGCCGCGCTCCGACGCGGCCCTCACTCGCGACCTTGGCTGGCTGTGAATCCCGAATCTGCAATCGCCAATCCCGGCACCTACTGCCCGCACTTCGCGGCTGCGCGCTGCCGGTCCTGCGCGTGGATCGAGCGGGGCTACGCCGGGCAACTCGCGGACAAGCAGGCGCTGGCCGAGGCGCGCATCCAGAGCGCCCGCCTGCGCTGGCTGAGCCCGCTGGCGAGCGCTCCATCGGGCTTCCGCAACAAGGCCAAGATGGCGGTAGGCGGAAGCGTTGACTCGCCCTTGCTCGGGCTGGTCGACCTGCAGGATCGTGCGGTCGATCTGGCCGACTGCCTGCTGTATCCGCCCGCGCTGCAGTCTGCGTTCGCGTCGCTGCGGGAGTTCATTCGGCGGGCGCGCATCACGCCCTATTCGCTGGCCCAGCGCCGCGGCGAACTCAAGTATCTGTTGCTCACGATTGCGCCGTCCGGCGCGCTGGGCCTGCGTTTCGTGCTGCGCTCGCGCGAGCCGCTGTCGCGTATCGAGAAGCACCTGCCAGGGCTGCGCGAAGCCCTTCCCATGCTGGACCCGGTCTCGGTGAATCTGCAGCCCGAACACAAGGCCGTGCTGGAAGGGGATGTCGAACTGCTGCTGCCCGGACCCGACAGCCTGCGCATGGAGGTCAACGGCATCCCGCTGCACCTGAAGCCGCGCAGCTTCTTCCAGACCCATACGGAACTGGCCGGGGAGCTGTACGCACAGGCCGCGCGCTGGATCGCCGAGTCCAGACCGCAGCGCCTGCTGGATCTCTACTGCGGCGTGGGTGGGTTCGCCCTGCACTGTGCGCCGCATGCGCAGCAGGTGATCGGCCGCGAGATCAGCGCCGAAGCCATCGCCAGCGCCGAGCGTTCGACGCAGGAGCTGGGTCTGACCAACGTCCGCTTCGAAGTCGCCGATGCCAGCGCTGCGGCCGCACTCGCAGGCGAGGCGGAAGCAGTGATCGTGAACCCTCCGCGGCGCGGAATTGGGGCGGAGTTGTGCGCAGCGGTCGAATCCAGCGCGACGCGCACGCTGATCTACTCCAGCTGCAACGTCGACAGCCTCGCCGCGGATCTGGGCCGCCTGTCTTCGTTCGAGCCCATCGAGGCGCAGGTGCTGGACCTGTTTCCGCATACGGCGCACTTCGAGACGCTGGTACTGCTGAGGCGGCGGGACGAGACTGGGCTGGAGGCGCCGTAGGTGGCGCGCCACAGGCGCACCCTATGTGGAGTGGCGCCCGGATTTCGATGCGGAAGCGGCGTTGCTCGTGGTTGTAGGGTGCGCGTGTCGCGCACCTACGACCGCGGTGACCCGGAAGCATGAACCGGAGCCGGCAGTCTCAAGCGCAGCCTTGGCGTGCCCGGCGAGCGAGCTCGCCAGTCTGATGCCGCTGTTGGGCGTCCCATTCAATGCGGCGCGGGTGGGCTGGCGCACCGCGCGGGTGAGTGCAAGGGCTTCAAGACGCGAGCTGCGTCACTCGCGCTTGTACTCGCTCGACTTGAAAAGCCCCCTCGCCCACCCCATCCCCCGGCAGCCGACGCGCTGATGCGTCCTTGATCCCCACCTGAACCCGGAGGCCCCATGAGCCAAGTCGAGACCCATGCCTTCCAGGCCGAGACCCGCGAGGTCCTGAAGCTCGTCATCCATTCGCTGTACTCGCACAAGGAGATCTTCCTGCGCGAGCTGATCTCCAACGCCTCCGACGCCTGCGACAAGCTGCGCTTCGAGGCCGTCACCGATGCCAGCCTGCTCGGCGGCGACGGCGATCCTGCGATCGAACTGGTGGTGGACGCCGCGGCGCGCACCCTGGAGATCCGCGACACCGGCATCGGTATGGGCCGGCAGGAGCTGATCGAGCACCTCGGCACCATTGCCCGCTCCGGCACGCGCGCCTTCATGGCGCAGCTCTCTGACGCCCAGAAAGGCGATGCGCAGCTGATCGGCCAGTTCGGCGTCGGCTTCTATTCGGCCTTCATCGTCGCCGACCGCGTCGACGTGGTCAGCCGGCGCGCCGGCAGCGACGAGGCGTGGCGCTGGAGTTCGGACGGCAGCGGTGAGTTCACCGTCGAGCCGGCCGAGCGCGCCCAGCGCGGCAGCTCGGTGATCCTGCACCTGAAGCCCGAGGAAGACGAGTTCCTGCAGGCCTGGACGCTGAAGTCGCTGGTGCGTCGCTACAGCGATCACATCGCGTTTCCGATCCGCATGGCCAAGCCGGTCGAGGCCAAGGAGGGCGAGGAAACGCCTGCGCCCGAGCTCGAAACCCTCAACGAAGCCAAGGCGCTGTGGACCCTGCCCAAGGCCGAACTCAAGGACGAGGACTACCAGGCCTTCTACAAGCACATCAGTCACGACTTCGCCGATGCGCTGGCCTGGACCCACAACCGCGTCGAGGGCAACCAGAACTTCACCAGCCTGCTGTTCGTGCCCGAGCGCGCGCCCTTCGACTTCCAGTTCGACCGCGAGCAGCGCAAAGGGCTGAAGCTCTACGTCAAGCGCGTCTTCATCATGGATGCGTCGGAGCAGATGCTGCCCAGCTACCTGCGCTTCGTGCGCGGCGTAGTCGATTCCGACGACCTGCCGCTGAACGTCTCGCGCGAGCTGCTGCAGAACAACCGCCAGATCGAGAAGCTGAAGTCGGCGGTCTCCCGCCGCGTCCTCGACCTGCTGGACCGTCTGGCGCGCGAGGACGCCGAGAAGTACCTCAAGTTCTGGAACGCTTTTGGCAGCGTGCTGAAGGAGGGCGTCAGCGAGGACACCGCCAACGCCGAGCGCATCGCCAAACTGCTGCGCTTCGCCAGCACCAGGAGCGCCAAGTCGGACGAGCTGCATGCGCTGGAGGACTACGTCGCGCGCATGCCGGCCGGGCAGAAGGCGATCTACTACCTCACCGCCGATGGCTGGGCTGCGGCAGCCAACAGCCCACAGCTCGAGGCCTTGAAGGCGCGCGGCGTCGAAGTGCTGCTGCTGCACGAGCGCATCGACGAGTGGATGAGCGGCTACCTGCGCGAGTTCGACGGCAAGCCGATGAAGAACATCGCCAAGGGCGAGCTCGACCTGGGCGACCTGCCGGATGCCGAAGAAGCCAGGAAACAGCACGAGGAAGCCAGCAAGGCCGCAGCGCCTCTGCTTGAAGCGCTGAAGACGACGCTGGGCGAGCGCGTGCGCGAGGTGCGGGTGTCGCAGCGCCTGACCGAATCGCCCTCCTGCCTGGTGCTGGAGGAGTACGACATGGCCCTGCACCTGCAGCGGATGATGCGCGCCGCCGGCCACGACGTGCCGACGCCCAAGCCGATCCTGGAAATCAATCCGCAGCACGCTCTGCTCAAGCGCTTCGAGGGCGAAAGCGATGGCGAGCGCCGCGAGGAGCTGGCGCTGGTGCTGTTCGAGCAGGCCCAGCTGGCCGAGGGCGCGCCGCTGGAAGATCCGGCCGGCTTCATTCGCCGCGTCAACCGCCTGCTGCTGGCCGCGTGAGCGGGCCCGGTTCGACAGGCGCGGTCGGGGCGGACAGCGTCCGCCTCGACGTCTGGCTGTGGGCCGCGCGCTGGTTCAAGACCCGCGCCCTGGCCAAGGCGCAGATCGAGGCCCACCGGATCGAGGTCGACGGCCAGCCGGCCAAGCCTTCGCGCGGCGTGCGCATCGGCACCCGGCTCACCATCGAACGCGGCGGCGACCGCCACGAAGTCGAGGTGCTGGGCCTGTCCGACACCCGCGGCCCGGCCCCGGTGGCTCAGGCCCTCTACCTCGAATCCGAAGCTTCGAAAGCGCGTCGCCTCGAACTGGCCGCGCAGCGCGCCGCGGAGCGCGCCGGCTACCAGCCGCCGGAAACGCGCCCCAACAAGAAAGCGCGCCGCCTGATCCGCGCGCTCGGCGACATAGAGATGCTTTAGGGTGGGCCCTGGCCCACCATGAGCCAAACACCGCCCCCCTTGAGTCACCACGCTTTGCGCGCGGCGCGTGCAGCCCTTGCGCTGGACATCCGACATCCAGAGCCATGACGGCGTAAAGGCCTCCCGGACTCCGCGTCCATGCACGAGGCGTTGTCGAGACCATGGCGGGCCAGGGCGCACCCTATGAATCGAAGCAGTGACTTCACGTGCTGGCGCCTACCGGCGAACCGCTCACGAAGCCCTCGAAACGTCCAACCCGGCCCAGGCTTCTTCGCATTCTCTGCACTGCTGTGCAGCAGAGATCGCGGCGACCCGCTAGAATGCGGCGGTTTTGTGCCGTCGGAGAGCCCCAGTGAACAGCGCCCCCCTGAAGTATCGACGCGTCCTGCTCAAGCTCTCCGGTGAAGCCTTGATGGGGCGTTTCGACTACGGCATCGACCCTGACGTCATTCGTGGCCTGGCGCAGGAGGTGCTGGACGCCAGCCGCGCCGGCGCCGAGATCGGCCTGGTCATCGGCGGCGGCAATATCTTCCGCGGCGCCGGCCTGGCGGCCGCCGGCATGGACCGCGTCACCGGCGACCACATGGGTATGCTGGCCACGATCATGAACGCACTGGCCATGCAGGACGCGATCGAGAAGATCGGCGGCTACGCGCGGGTGATGAGCGCCATCAAGATCAACGCGGTTGCCGAGGACTACATCCGCCGCCGCGCCGTGCGCCACATCGAGAAGGGCCGCATCGCGATCTTCGCCGCCGGCACTGGCAACCCTTTCTTCACCACCGACTCCGCCGCCGCCCTGCGCGCGGTCGAGATCGGCGCCAATCTGATGCTGAAGGCCACCAAGGTCGACGGCGTCTACGATTCCGACCCGAAGAAAAACCCCGAGGCCAAGCGCTACGAGCGCCTGAGCTACGAGGACGTCATCACCCGCAACCTGCAGGTGATGGACACCGCCGCCATCGCCCTGTGCCGCGACTACGGCATGCCGATGCGGGTCTACGACATGGGCGTGCCCGGCAACCTGATGCGCATCCTGCGCGGCGAGCCGATCGGCACCCTGGTCGACCGCGGCGCCTGAGGCGCAGGTTGCGCTGCGCATTGCCAGCCCGGACGCTGGCGCCTATAAACCACCACCCCATCTGACCTGGCCGGCGCCCCGCCGCCGACCGACCGAGGCCACCGCCATGCTCAACGACATCAAGAAGAACGCCCAGGAACGCATGCAGAAGAGCGTCGAGGCCCTGCGCTTCGAGCTGACCAAGCTGCGCACCGGCCGCGCCACCACCGCGCTGGTCGACCACCTCAAGGTTAACTACTACGGCTCGGACATGCCGCTGACCCAGGTCGCCTCGGTGGCGATCGCCGATGCCCGCTCGATCACCATCACCCCCTGGGAGAAGGCGATGGTCGGCCCGATCGAGAAGGCCATCCACGCCTCCGACCTCGGCCTGACCCCGAACACCGCCGGCACGGTGATCCGCATCAACCTGCCGCCGCTGACCGAGGAGCGCCGCAAGGAGCTGTCCAAGCACGTGGCCGGCGAGGGCGAGAACACCAAGGTGGCGATCCGCAACATCCGCCGCGATGCGATCCAGCAGGTCAAGGAGTTGCTCAAGGCCAAGACCATCAGCGAGGACGAGGAGCGTCGCGCCGAGACCGACATCCAGACCCTGACCGACCGCTTCGTCAAGGACGTCGACGGCGTGGTCAAGGCCAAGGAAGACGAGCTGATGGCGGTCTGAGCGGGCGCCCTTCTGGCTCCCGCCGGCATGAGTGCCGCCCCGCCGACCGAGGCCACCGCCGCGACGGTGCCCCGCCATCTTGCCGTCATCATGGACGGCAACGGACGCTGGGCGAAGCAGCGCGGCCGCCCGCGCACGCTCGGCCATCGCGCCGGCGCACGCGCGGTCAATCTGTGTATCGACTGGTGCATCGAACGGGGCGTCGGCGCGCTGACCCTGTTCGCGTTCTCCAGCGAGAACTGGCAACGGCCGGCCGAGGAAGTCTCGGCCCTGATGGGCCTGTTCCTGCGCGCGCTGGACCGCGAGGTCGAGGAGCTGCACCGGCGCCGCGTGCGCCTGCGCTTCATCGGCGAACGCAGCCACTTCAAGCCCGACCTGCAGGCCCGCATGGACCGCGCCGAAGCGCTGACGTCCAACAACCCGGGGCTGCAGCTCAGCATTGCCGCCAGCTACGGCGGCCGCTGGGACATCGCTCGCGCGGCCCGGCGGCTGGCCGAACGGGTGGCGCGCGGCGAGCTGGACCCGGCGCGGATCGATGAAGCGCTGCTGCAGGCCGAGACCTGCCTCGCCGAGCTGCCGCCGCCGGATTTGTTCCTGCGCACCGGCGGCGACCAGCGCATCAGCAATTTCCTGCTCTGGCAGCTGGCCTACACCGAGCTGTACTTCACCGAAACCCTGTGGCCCGACCTCAGCCGCGACGCGCTGGACGAGGCGCTCGCCGCCTATGCCAGCCGCGAGCGCCGCTTCGGCCGCACCAGCGAACAGCTGAAGGAGACCCCCCCATGAACCAGCGCGTGCTGACCGCGCTGCTGATGGCACCGCTGGCGATCAGCGCGCTGCTGTGGCTGCCCACCTCGATCCTGATGCCGCTGGTGGCGGTGATCTTCCTGCTCGCCGCCTGGGAATGGGCCGCGCTGATCGGCATCGAGGGCGCCGCCGGTCGTGCCGCCGTGCTGCTGCCGCCGGCCGCGCTGATGGCCTGGCTCTCGCACCAGAGCAGCCATCTGCACAACCTGTATCCGCTGGTCACCCTGATCGGCTGCGTGTGGTGGCTGCTGGCCACGCTGTGGCTGCTGCGCCCGCGGCTCTTGGCCGGCAACGCGCCGGTCAAGCGCGGCGCCAAGCTGCTGATCCTGGTGCTGCTGATCGTGCCGGCCTGGGCGGGACTCGCCCTGCTGCATGCCGATGAGCCGGTCGGCCCGCGCTGGGCCCTGTTCGCGATCGCACTGGTGTGGGCGGCGGATACCGGCGCCTTCTATGCGGGCACCCGCATTGGCGGGCGCAAGCTGTGCCCCTCGATCAGCCCCGGTAAGACCTGGGCGGGATTCTGGGGCGGGCTGGCAGCGGCCCTGCTGCTGTCGACCGCCTGCTTCGCCCTGCTGGGCCTCGGCATCGCCCAGCTGCCGGCGCTGCTGCTGCTGACTCTGGTGACCGCGCTGGCCTCGGTGCTGGGCGACCTGTTCGAGAGCGTGATCAAGCGCCAGGGCGGAGCCAAGGACTCAGGCCATCTGATCCCCGGCCATGGCGGCGTGTTCGACCGCGTCGACAGCGTCGTCGCGGCCCTGCCGGTGTTCGCCGTCGGCAAAGTCTGGCTGGGCCTGTGAGGCGGGTCGCTGTCTTCGGCGCCACCGGCTCGATCGGCGGCAGCGCGTTGGATGTAATCGGCCGCCACCCTGAGTATTTCCGCGCCAGCGTCCTGAGCGCCAATGACCAGGTCGACGCGCTGCTCTCGCTCTGCGAGCGGCATCGCCCCGAGCTGGCGATCATCGCCAATCCTCGGCACTACGCCGCGCTCAAGCACGGCCTCGCCCAGCGCGGCCTCACCACCGAAGCCGCCGCTGGCCCAGACGCGCTGGAAGCGGCCGCCCGCTCCGGGCCGTGCGACACCGTGCTGGCCGCCATTGTCGGCGCTGCCGGCCTCCGCTCGACCCTGGCTGCCGCCGAAGCCGGCAAGCGCCTGCTGCTGGCCAACAAGGAAAGCATCGTCGTCGCCGGCGCCCTGCTGCTGGACGCGGTGCGCCGCAGTGGCGCCGAGCTGATACCGGTCGACTCCGAGCACAGCGCGCTGTTCCAGTGCCTGCCGCAGCCCGCGGTCGGACACGGCTTCGATGCGCGCCTGCGTCGTCTGGTGCTGACCGCCTCGGGCGGCCCGTTCCGCGGCCGCAAGCGCGAGGACCTCGCGCAGATCACGCCGGAGCAGGCCTGCGCGCATCCGAACTGGAGCATGGGCCGCAAGATCTCGGTGGACTCCGCCAGCCTGATGAACAAGGGCCTGGAAGTCATCGAGGCGCACTGGCTGTTCGGCGCTCCGGCCGAGCGCATCGAGGTCGTGGTGCATCCGCAGAGCATCGTGCACTCGCTGGTCGAGTATCTCGACGGCTCGCTGCTGGCCCAGCTCGGCCCGCCGGACATGCGCACCGCCATCGCATGTGCCCTGGCCTGGCCCGAGCGGGTCGAGGCCGGCGTCTCCGCGCTGGATCTGGTGAAGATGGGCCGACTCGACTTCGAGCCTCCCGACACCGAGGCTTTCCCCTGCCTGCGGCTGGCGTTCGAGGCCCTGCGCGCCGGGCCGGCGGCCACCACCTGCCTGAACGCGGCCAATGAAGAGGCGGTTTCAGGCTTTCTTCAGGGCCGCTTGGGCTTCCTAGGCATCCCCGAACTGATCGATGCCTGCCTGCAGCGGTTCGGGGGCGAACGCGCCGACGATCTGCCGGCGCTGCTCGCTCTGGACGCCCGGGTGCGCGAACATGCGCGCAGCGGCCTCCGCTGAAGGCCCCCTCTAGGACGCGCAGCCCGCAATGCAGGACATCGTCGGTTCCATCTGGTGGCTGATCGTCAGCCTCGGCATCCTCGTCACCTTCCACGAGTTCGGCCACTACTGGGTCGCGCGCCGCTGTGGCGTGCGCGTGCTGCGCTTCTCGGTGGGCTTCGGCAAGCCGCTGTGGACGCGCATCGGCCGCGACGGCACCGAGTACGTGGTCGCCGCCCTGCCGCTGGGGGGCTACGTGAAGATGCTCGACGAGCGCGAGGCCGAGGTGCCCGCCGACCAGCTCGACCAGGCCTTCAACCGCAAGCCCCTGAGCCAGCGGGTCGCCATCGTCGCCGCCGGCCCGATCTTCAACCTGCTGCTCTGCCTGCTGCTGCTGTGGGGCATGTTCCTGGTCGGCAAGGGCGACTACCAGCCGCTGGTGGGTCGCGCCGACAAGATCGCCGCCGAGGCCGGGTTCCGCGAAGGCGACCGCATCCTCAGCGTCGACGGTGAGGCCATGCAAACCTGGACCCACGTCGGCATGGGCCTGATCGGCGCCGCGCTGGACCGCCGCAGCGTGGCGGTGGAGGTGCTCGATGCCGAGGGCAACGCGCGTACGCGTCAGCTGGACTTGGGCCGCCTGCCCGATGGCATCAAGGAGTCCGCGCTGATGCCGGCGATCGGGCTGGTACCCCAGCAGGTGCTGCTGGCACCGGTGATCGGAGAGGTGTCCGAGGGTGCGCCCGCCGCGCAGGCAGGCTTGCAGGCGGGCGACCGGATCCTCGGCATCGACGGGCAGCGCATCGCCTCCTGGGACCAGGTGACCCCTCGCGTTCTTGAGGCGGCCGAGGCCGGGCGCCCGGCGCGGCTGAGTTTCGAGCGCGCCGGCTCGATCCAGGAAGTGACGCTGACGCCTGCGCCCAACCCAGAGGCGCAGACCAACCCGCAAGCGCCGCCCTTCATCCTCGGCCTGCGCGCCCAGCCGGCCTCCGCCCCGCATGATGCCGTCCTGCGCTATGGGCCCATCGAGGCGGTGGGTGCGTCGTTTCGCGAGACCTGGCGCCTGACCACGACCACCTTCGGCATGCTCTACCGCATGGTGACCGGCGTGGCCTCGCTGCAGAACCTTTCCGGGCCGATCTCGATCGCCCAGTACGCCAACGACTCGGCCCAGCGCGGCCTCGCCTGGTTCCTGTTCTTCCTCGGCGTGCTCTCGCTCAGCCTGTGCATCATGAACCTCCTGCCCATACCGATCTTGGACGGGGGTCATCTGCTGTATTACCTTATCGAAGCGATCAAAGGCGCGCCGGTCAGCGAGAAGTCCCTGATCCTCGGCCAGTACGTCGGCTTGGCAATGCTGGGCGGCCTGATGGCCCTCGCGTTCTACAACGACATCCTGCGCCTGTTCAGTTCTTGAGCCGGAAAGACGCCTCCGCCGTGCGGGCACGCCCTACCCGCCCGGCACCCCCCAGCCCCTTCCCGGGGAGCGCCCGCCGAACGGGACTCTCCGCCGAGGGTGTGTATGCCTGCAGCTGCGCTATCCAGTCGCGGACGGGCGCCTTTGAACGGAAACGGACCCGATGAGCAACCGATACACCGCGCTCCCCCTGCTGGCCTTCGTGATCGCCGCCCCCGTGCAGGCCCAGAGCTTCGAGCCCTTCGTCATCTCGGACATCCGCGTCGACGGCCTGCAGCGGATCTCGGCGGGCACGGTCTTCACCTACCTGCCGCTGGAGCTGGGTGACCGCGTCGGCCGCGCCGAAGCCTCGGACGCCATCCGCGCGCTGTTCCGCACCGGCTTCTTCAGCGACGTCAAGCTGGATCGCCAGGGCGACGGCATCCTGGTGGTGACGGTCACCGAACGACCGGCCATCAACAGCATCACCTTGACCGGCAACAAGGACATCAAGACCGAGGAGCTGACCAAGGGCTTGTCCGGCATCGGCCTGTCCGAAGGCGAGACCTTCAACCAGCTGCAGCTGGACAAGGTCACCCAGGAATTGACCCGCCAGTACAACAACCGCGGCAAGTACAACGTCTCGATCAGCCCGACGGTCAGTCAGCTCGACCGCAACCGCGTCGACATCAAGATCGACATCAAGGAAGGTCGCGCCGCCAAGATCAAGCACCTGAACCTGGTGGGCAACAACACCTTCAGCAACGAGGAAATCCTCGAGGAGTGGGAGTCGGGCACCACCAACTGGCTGTCCTGGTACCGCCAGGATGACCAGTACTCGCGCGAGAAGCTCTCCGGCGACCTCGAGAAGCTGACCTCGTTCTACCTCGACCGCGGCTATGTCGACTTCAACATCGAGTCGAGCCAGGTCTCGATCAGCCCCGACCGCCGCGACATGTACGTCACCGCCAGCGTCAGCGAGGGCGAGGTCTATACAGTGTCCGACGTCAAGGTCTCGGGCGACACCGTGATCCCCGTCGAGGAGATGGAGAAGCTGGTGTTCATCGCCGAAGGCCAGACCTTCTCTCGGCGCCTGCTGGAATTCACCTCGGACGCGATGACCAACACGCTGTCGAACATCGGCTACGCCTTCGCCAACGTCAACCCGGTGCCGACCGTCGACCGCGAAAAGCGCACGGTCTCGATCAATTTCGTGGTCGATCCGGGCAAGCGCGTCAACGTGCGCCGCATCGTGTTCAAGGGCAATACGCGCACCTCCGACGAGGTGCTGCGCCGCGAGATGCGCCAGTTCGAGGGCATGTGGTTCTCGCAGGCGGCGATCGACCGCAGCAAGATCCGCCTGCAGCGGCTGGGCTTCTTCGACGACGTCACCATCGACACCCCGCAGGTGCCCGGCTCCGAGGACCAGGTCGATGTCGAGATCAGCGTTACCGAGCGTACCTCGGGCAGCTTCCAGTTCGGTTTGGGCTACTCGCAGTATTCCGGTCTGATCACCACGGTCTCGGTGCAGCAGAGCAACTTCTTCGGCACCGGCAACCAGATCGGCGTGACGGTGCAGAACAACAGCTTCGTCAAGCGCATGGACTTCTCCTACTTCGACCCGTACTTCACCGAAGACGGCGTCTCGGTGGGCTACAACATGAGCTACCGCGAGCTCGACCAGGGCGACGCCAACCTCGCCAACTTCAGCTCGGACTCCGGCAGCTTCCGTGCGATCTTCGGCCTGCCGATCACCGAAACCGACACCGTCGGCCTGACCTTCGGCATCGACAGCAACAGCATCACGCCCTTCGAAGGCTTCACGCCGCAGGAAATCGTCGACTACATCAACGCGCTGGAACGCCGCACCTTCAACTCCTGGCGCTCCGAGCTGTCCTGGTCGCGCAACACCACCAACGCCTTCTTCAACCCCACCCGCGGCACTTTCCAGCGGGTCGCGGCGGAAGTGACCCTGCCGGGCTCGACGGTCGAGTACTACAAGCTCAGCTACGAGTTCAACCGCTACTGGCCGCTGTCCCGCCACCTGGTGCTGCTGACCCGCGCCGACATCGGTTACGGCGACAGCTACGGTAAGCGCAAGGAGCGCAGGATCGACTTCACCGATGCCCAGGGCAATCCGGCGCAGCGCGTGGTCGTGGCGGACGGCCTGCCCTTTTTCGAAAACTTCTACGCCGGCGGCGAACGCTCGATCCGCGGCTTCGAGACCAACACCCTCGGCCCGGTCGGCTTCGGCACGCTGGCGCCGGACACGCGCCAGCCACTGGGCGGCTCGCTGAAGACCGCCGGCAGCTTCGAGTTCATCTTCCCGACCCTGCTCGATTCAAACAGCGCACGCGTTTCGGCCTTCATCGACTACGGCAACGTGTTCGCAGGCACCGACAATTTCAGCGCCAGTGAACTGCGCGCCAGCGCCGGCATCGCCCTGCAGTGGCAGGCGCCGATCGGCCCGATCACCATCAGCTGGGCGCAGCCGCTGAAGTACGACCGCGAGATCGATCGCGTCGAGAAGCTGCAGTTCACCTTCGGCACCCTGTTCTGAGCACGGCCCTGGAGCCCTGCCGGAACCGCCGCCGATGCTCCGACGCCCGCGCGTCCAAAGGCTTCTCCTCGCCGCGGGCAACCGTGGCCGGGGCAGGCTGGGCCTGGCGCTGCTGCTCGCTCTGATCGCAGCGATCACGGCCGCGCCAGCCATGGCGCAGCAGGCGGCCGCGACCCGCATCGCCTACGTGGACATGAAGCGGCTGATCGACGATTCGCCGCAGGTGCGCGAAGCCCGAGCGCGCCTGCAGCGTGAGTTCGACGCCTCGATCGCCCTGCTGCGCGAGGATGAACAGCGCGTCGCTGCCCTGCAGTCGAGGCTGCTGACAGCCGAGGGCGCGCAGGCCACCGCCCTGCGCGCCGAACTCGATCCCCTGCGCCGCTCCGTCGAGCGCACCCGCGAGCGCCTGCGCTCCGAACTGGAGAACCGCAGCGAGCAGGAAGTGCAGCGCGCGTGGCCGGTGCTGAACGAGGCCATCGCCCAGTACGCGCGGAGCAATGACCTCGATCTGGTGGTGTCCAGCGGTGCGCTGTATGTCTCCGGCCGCGTCGACATCACCGACCGCGTGCTCGACCTGCTGGAGCGCGAGCGCAGGCTGGACGGCGAGCCGTGAACGCAGCACCCGTCTTCACTCTGGAAACGCTGGCGCAGCGCTTCGGGCTGGAGTACCGCGGTGCCGGCGCGACCCGCATCGACGGCGTGGCGACCCTGGCCGGTGCCGGTGCCGGCCAGCTGGGCTTCCTTGCCAACACTGCCTATCGACGCGACCTCGCCACCACCCGCGCCAGCGCGGTGGTGCTGCGCGCCGAGGACGCCGACGCCGCGCCCTGCCCGGTCCTGATCGCTCGCGACCCCTACGTGGCGTTCGCTGAAATCGCGGCGCTCTTCGAGGTACAGCCCGAAGCTGTCGCGGGCGTGCACCCAACGGCGATCATCGATCCGAGCGCGGAGATCGCGGCGGACGCCAGCATCGGACCGCACTGCAGCGTCGGCGCGCGCTCGCGTATCGCAGCCGGCGCCGTGCTTGGCCCCGGCTGCGTGGTCGGCGAGGACTGTACCGTCGGCGCGCGCAGCGTGCTGGTCGCGCGGGTGACCCTGGTGACGCGCGTGCACCTGGGCCGGCGCGTGCGCATCCATCCGGGCGCCGTGCTGGGCGCCGACGGCTTCGGGCTCGCCATGAAGGCGGGCCAGTGGATCAAGGTGCCCCAGCTCGGCGGCGTCGAGGTCGGCGACGACTGCGAGATCGGTGCCAACACCTGCATCGACCGCGGCGCGCTGGAGGACACGCGGCTGGGCGTCGATGTCCGCATCGACAACCTGGTGCAGGTCGGCCACAACGTGGTGATCGGCGACCATACGGCGGTGGCAGGGTGCGCGGCGATTGCCGGATCGGCGAAAATCGGCCGCTACTGCCTGATCGGTGGTGGCGTCGGCATCGTCGGCCACCTCAGCATCTGCGACAAGGTCACCCTGACCGCACGCTCGCTGGTGACCAGCAGCATCGATCAGCCCGGCCAGTACTCCTCCGGCGTGCCGCTGCAGGAAAGCCGGCAGTGGCGACGCAACGCCGCGCGCTTCCGCCAGCTAGACCAGCTCGCGCGCCGCGTGCTGCGCGAGGGCCGCGAGAACAACAACAACGACAAGGACCCATCGAGCTCATGAGCGAGCCCTACCTGCCCGAACTGCCGGTCGACGTGACCCGGATCATGGGCATCCTGCCGCACCGCTACCCCTTCCTGCTGGTCGACCGGGTGATCGAGCTGGAGCCGCGCGCGCGCATCCGCGCGATCAAGAACGTGAGCATCAACGAACCCTTCTTCCAGGGCCATTTCCCCGGCCATCCGGTGATGCCGGGCGTGCTGGTGGTCGAAGCCTTGGCCCAGGCCTCGGGTCTGTTGACCCAGCTGTCCGCGCCGCCCAAGCCCAAGGGCGAGGAGCCGATCTTCTACCTCGTCAAGGTCGACAAGGCGCGCTTCGCGCGTACGGTCGTACCGGGCGACCAGCTGGTGCTGGAGTCGGTGCAGAAGCGCATGCGCATGGGCATGGGCCAGTACGAGTGCGTGGCCACGGTCGACGGCCGCGAAGTCGCCTGCTGCGAGATCCTGTGCGCGGAGCGCGCGTCATGAGCGTGCATCCGAGCGCCGTCATCCACCCGGGGGCGAAGCTCGGCGAAGGCGTCGAGATCGGCCCCTTCTGCGTGATTGGCGACGAGGTCGAGATCGGCGCCGGCACGCGCATCGACTCGCACGTGGTCATCCACGGCCCGACCCGCATCGGCCGCGACAACCGCATCCACAGCTTCGCCGCGATCGGCGGCGAGCCGCAGGACAAGAAGTTCCACGGCGAGCGCTGCGAACTGGTGATCGGCGACCGCAACCTGATCCGCGAATTCGTCACCATCAACCGCGGCACCGCCGACGACGCCGGCATCACCTCGATCGGCGACGACAACTGGATCATGGCCTACGTGCACATCGCGCACGACTGCCGGATCGGCAACCACAACACGTTCGCGAATGCCGCCTCGATGGCGGGTCACGTGCACATCGGCAACCAGGTGATCCTCGGCGGCTTCAGCCTGATCCACCAGTTCTGCAAGGTCGGCGACCACGCCTTCACCGCGATGGGCGCTTCGGTCAACCGCGACGTGCCGCCGTACGTGATGGTCGCCGGTGAATACGCCCAGCCGCGCGGCATCAACTCCGAAGGCTTGAAGCGCCGCGGCTTCAGCGCCGAGCGCATCGCCACCATCAAGCGCGGCTACCGCACGCTCTACATGGCCGGCCTGCCGTTGGCCGAGGCGCGCGCCAGGATCGCCGACGAGGCCGAAGCTTCTGAAGACCTCAAGCTGCTGCTCGACTTCATCGACGGCAGCACGCGCAGCCTGATCCGCTGATGGACGCCACGAGCCCCCCGCCGGTCATCGCGCTGGTGGCGGGCGAGGCTTCGGGCGACCTGCTGGGCGCCGACCTGATCCGCGCCCTGCGCAGGCGCTACCCGCTGGCCCGCTTCGTCGGCGTTGGCGGCCCGCTGATGCGCGCCGAAGGCTTCGACAGCTGGTGGGACTGCAGCGAGCTCGCGGTGATGGGCCTCGCCGAGGTGCTGCGCCACCTGCCGCGCCTGCTGAAGCTGCGCCGGCAGCTGCACGCGCGCCTGCTGCAGCTGCGCCCCGACGTGTTCATCGGCATCGACGCGCCGGACTTCAACCTCGGCCTGGAGCGCCGATTGAAACAGGCGGGCCTGCGCACCGTGCACTACGTCAGCCCCTCGGTCTGGGCCTGGCGACGCGAGCGCGCGGCCAGGATCGGAGCGTCGGCCGACCGCGTGCTGTGCCTGTTTCCGATGGAGCCGCCGATCTATGCCGAGTACGGCGTCGACGCCCGCTTCATCGGTCATCCGCTGGCCGAACAGTACCCGCTGCCGCACGAGCGCTTGGCCGCCCGCGCCGAGCTCGGTATCGCGCCCGAAGCCACGGTGCTCGCCCTGCTGCCCGGCAGCCGGCTCGGCGAGATCGGTCGCATCGGCGCCGACTTCATCGCCACCGCCGCGCGCCTGCAGGCCACACGCCCCAATCTGCAGCTCATCGCGCCGATGGCGAACGCAGCCTGTCGCTCGGCCTTCGAAGCGCAGCTCGCGAGCGCAGGCACGCCGCCGTGCATCCGCCTGCTCGACGGCCGGTCGGCGCTCGCCCTGCGCGCCGCCGATGCGGTGCTGCTGGCCTCAGGCACCGCCGCGCTGGAAGCCCTGCTGGCCGGCACGCCGATGGTCGTGGGCTACCGTATCAGCGCGCTGACGCACTGGATCGTGCGGACCTTCGGCCTGCTCAAGGTGGATCACTTCAGCCTGCCCAATGCACTCGCCGGCCGCGCGCTGGTGCCCGAGTGCCTGCAGGACGAGTGCCGGCCCGAGGTGCTGGAGCGGGCACTGGCGCCCCTGCTGGACTCCCCTGCCGCCGCCGCCGCACAGACCGGGGCCTTCGCGGACATCCACGCCGCGCTGAGACAGGGCGCCAGCGAGAGCGCCGCGGCCGCGATCGCCGAGCTGATCGATGCGCGTTGAGCCCATCAGCGACGCGCCCTGCAGCGCGCGCACGCCGGGTATCGCTGGCGTCGACGAAGCCGGGCGCGGCCCGCTGGCGGGCCCGCTGCTGGTGGCGGCGGTGGTTCTCGATCCAAGCCGGCCGATAGATGGCCTGGGCGACTCCAAGCAGCTCAGCGAGAAGCGCCGCGAGGCCCTGTTCGATCAGATCATCGAGCGGGCCCTCGCCTGGCGGATCGTGTACATCGAGCCGGCCGAGATCGACGCGCTCAACATCTACCGCGCCACCCTGGAGGGCATGCGCCGCGCGGTCTGTGGCCTGCCGATGCAGCCAGCGCTGGCGCGGATCGACGGCAACGCCATCCCGCCGGGTCTGCCCTGCGCGGCCGAAGCCTGGGTCAAGGGCGATGCCCGCGACCCGGCCATCGGCGCGGCCTCGATCCTCGCCAAGGTCAGCCGCGATCGCAGCCTGCTGGAACTCGATCGTCGCCATCCGGGCTATGGCTTCGGCGCGCACAAGGGCTATCCGGTGCCGGCGCACCTCGAAGCCCTGGCGAGGCTGGGCCCCTGTCCTGCCCATCGCCTCAGCTTCCGTCCGGTGCGCGATGCCTTGACCGCTCGGCAATCGGAACTGCCCTTGTAGGCCCCTGCGCATGGTCAAGCCGGGCCGAGGCGGGTAGCATCGCGCGCTGCCCGAGGCCGCCGCGCGGCCCGTCACGGACTCCGCATGAAGTTGCAGACCATCGTGACTCGCGAGCACGCGCTGCGGATACCGCCAGCCCTGATCCTGCTGTCTCTCGCGACGGGTGCCTCCGCCGTCACCGACGGCGACCCCGCAACTTTCTGGCATGGCTTCGCGTGGGCGTCGGCGCTGGGCGTGCTGGCCGTACTGCTGCAGGGCTGGGCGCACCGTCGACGCCTGCAGCGGGTAAGCGCGCTGCGCCAGCAGGAGCTCGACCAGGTGGTCGCGCGGCGCACCGCCGACCTCGTCAGCGCCAACCGCACGCTGCGCGACCTCGCCGATACCGATGCACTGACCGGCGTGTCCAACCGCCGCCATTTCGACCGCCTGCTGCGCGAGGGCTTCGAGCGTGCCCTGCTGACCGGGCGCCGGCTGTCGGTGCTGCTCATCGACGTCGACCACTTCAAGCAGGTCAACGACAGTGAGGGTCATCTCGCCGGCGACAGCCTGCTGCGCGAGCTGGGCCAGCTGCTGCAGCGCGCGGTGCGCAGCGACACCGTGGTCGCGCGCTTCGGCGGCGAGGAGTTCGCGGTGATCTCGCCCAGCGGCCTGCGCGAAGCGGTCGGTCTCGGCGAGCGCCTGCGCCGCGCGGTCGAAACCGAGTCGCGGATCCGCATCAGCGTGGGCGTCGCCAGCTTCGAGCCCAGCCTGGACCGCGACGAGCCCTCGCTGCTGGCGCGTGCTGACCGGGCGCTGTATGCCGCCAAGGCGGAGGGGCGCAACCGGGTGCAGTCCGACCCCGCCGGTGCCGGCAAATCGCCGCTCGTCCGCCGCAGCGAAGCAGCCAGCGCCAGCGCCAGCTGAGAGCATGTGAGAACCATCCGCCTACTGCGGCCGCCTCTGGCCGCCCATGGCGGCAGCGCGCTACGCGAATTCCGCGGCCATTTGGCTCGCCAGACTCCCTTGAGTTCGCCTACCGCGCTTTGCCATGAACGCCCAGAGACGCCCTCGCCACGGCGTCTGAGTTTTTTCACACGCTCTGAGCCTCAGGGGGTGACCACCACGCTCTGGACGCGCAGCCGACCGCTGCGCTCCGCGGCTTCGAAGTCGATCTCGGGCGCGCGCAGGGTGTCGCCGTCCGCGGCACTGTCGACCACGCCGACCGCGCGCCCGCGCCCCCGGCTCTTGGCCGCGTACAGGGCGAGGTCGGCCAGCCGCAGGCGCTCTTCCCAGTTCAGCGCCACCGGGCAGCTCGGCAGGCTGTCCATGCACAGGCCCAGCGATGCGGTCACCTGCAGGCTGCCGTTGGCGGTTTCGACGGGATCGCCGGCGATACGCTCGAGGATGCGCCGCGCCAGCCCCAGGGCGCGCGCGCTGTCCATGCCGGCGACGTGGATCAGGAACTCCTCGCCGCCCCAGCGCACCACCAGGTCCTCGCGGCGCAGGCAAGCGAGGATGCGGCGCGCGACCTCGACAAGCACCACGTCGCCCGCGGCATGGCCGTGGCGATCGTTGATGCGCTTGAAGTGATCCACGTCCAGCAGCAGCAGCGCACCCGGCGGTGCGTGGGACGGCAGCGCCTGCATGCGCGCCTCGAAGGCGCGGCGGTTGCCCAGGCCCGTGAGCGGATCCTGCTCGGACTCGCGGCGCAGGCGCTCGCGGCGCTCGCTGAGCAGGCGTTCGCGGCCACGCAGGCGCCCGTACAGCACGCCGCCCAGCAACAGCAGCACGCCGAGCAGAGCCAACAACAGCAGCCAGATGCGCAGGGTGAGGTCCTGGCTGGCAAGCTCCTCGTTGCGGGTCGCCACCTGGTCCTGCAGCAGCGCCATGTCGCGCTGGCGCACTTCGGCATCGAAACTGGCCTGGATCTCGCGCAGCGCGGCCTCCAGATTCTCCCTGCTGATCTGCGCAGCCAGCGCGCGCTCGCGGTGGTAGAGATCGAGCGCGCCGCGCGCATCACCGGCCGCGGCCAGGGCTTCGCCGAACTCGCGCAGCATGGCGACGCGCTGGCCGCTGTTGCCTTCCCCGCCCAGCAGCGCCTCGGACCGCTCCATCTCGCGCTTGCCGGCCTCGATCTGGCCCAAGCCGATCAGCGCCAGACCGGCGTTGTTGCGCAGCGCGTGCAGCACCCGGACCTCGCCCAGCCGTTCGGCCAGGGGCAGCGCCTCCTCGACGGTGCGCAGTGCCTGCCGCGGCTGGCGAAGGCGCAGCTGGGCGTCGGCCAGATTGGTCAGCAGCATGGGCTGCAGCCGCTGCAGTCCTGCCGAGCGCGCCAGCGCCAATGCGCTGCGGATACGCGCGACCCCGGTGCGGGCGTCGCCCTGCAGGCTGGCCACGGCCGATTCGTTCACCAGGATGCGGATCCTGAGCTCGCTGTCGCCCGCCTGCTCGGCATAGGCGCGCGCCTGTCCGAGCAGTCGATCCACCTCGCTCGCGGGTTCGGCGGCGAGCGCCGCCAGGTAGGCCAGCAGCGACCCGGTCTGGGCGGCACGGTGGGCGTCGCCGGCCGCCAGGGCCAGCGCCAGCCGCATCTCGGCGCTGGCGCGCGCCTGCGTCTGCACGCCCGAAGTCATGGCCTGGCGCTCGAGAATGCGCTCCGCCTGCCAGATCGCCCGATAGTCGCAGTGCGGAGAAGACCGCAGGTCGGTCGCCTCGGGCGCGTCGAGGCCGCCGACGGCCTCGACGCCCGCGCGCAGCGCCGCCGGTAAGGGGCAGCTCGCGCGATAGAACGTCAGCGCCGCGGACGCGCGCTCGGCGGCATCGCGCGGGCGGTTCTCGAGTTCGGCCAGCTGGGCCCGCATCAAGGCGTGATCCGCCGCTTCAGGGCTTGCGGGCGCAGCCTGCGGCGGCGTCCCCGCGAGCGCGGCTGCCAGCGCCGCGGCATCGCGCGCATCGACCAGCACCTGCAGGCGCGCCCGCGAAAGCAATCGCAGCAGCGTCGCGTGCTCGGGTACCGCCCCGACGGCCAGCCCCTCGTCAGGCGACAAGACCTGCTCCGCGGCCGGCGGCAGGCCCCACTGCACTGCCAGTGCATCCAGCGCGGCGAGTGCGCGCCGCGGATCCTCGCTGGCGAGGCGCACCGCTGCATCGATCCGGGCCGCAGGCAGATCGGGGTCCGCGGAGTTGAGGCCCATGTCCGAATGCACTCGCGCGCCGGCCTCGACGCGCGGCAGGCCCTCGGCCACCGCGGGCGCACCCTGACCAGCCGCCGTGCCGGCAAGGACGCACAGCAGCAGGACGACGCGTGCGGCGGTCATCAGCCAGGTACGGATGCAGCCGCAGGCGCTGGCGGTCTGCGCGTGCGCGTTCATGCGGAATCCCCATCGCCAACCACGAACTGCAGGCCGACCCGGCCCAGGGCCTCGGCGTGCTCGATGTCGGCGATCAGCGCTTCAAGCTTGGCCGCGGCGCTCTCGCGGATCCAGGTGATACCGCAGGCGCGATGGCGACCGCGCAGCTTGGCCAGATACAGGCCTGCGTCGACCAGCCGCAGCGCCTGCTCGAAAGGCAGCGCCAGCGCGGACGGCGGCAACGGGATCGCGGCATAGCCGATCGAGGCGCTGATCGGGATCCGTACACCGTCGACGTCGATCGGCTGCGACAGCTCGCGCAGCAGGCGGGCAGCCAGGTGCTCTGCATCGTCCGGCGCAAGCCAGTCCAACGCCAGCAGGAACTCCTCGCCGCCCCAGCGGGCGGCGAGGTCCTCGCCGCGGCACAGGGATCGCAGGCGGCGAGCGGTTTCGACCAGCAGGGCATCGCCGACCGCATGACCATGGCGGTCGTTGACCAGCTTGAAGTGGTCAAGGTCGATCAGCAGCAGGGTGCCGCGAAAGCTGCGCCCACCCTGCGAATGCTGGACCACCGCCTGGACGTGGCGACGGTTCGCCAGCCCGGTCAGCGGATCCCGCTCGCTCTGCAGGCGCAGCTGGGCGTTCACCCCGGCCAGCCGGCGGTTGCTGGCGCGCAGGCGCCTGACGCCGATCACCAGCAGCACCAGGGCCAGTACCAGCAGCACCGAGAGCAGGCGCCAGACCCATTGCTGCAGGCGGTTGCGTTCGACCTCGGCAATCTGGCGCGCGGTCTCGGCCTGCAGCTGCTGGATTTCCTTCTCGCGACGCTGCGCCGCAACCTTCTCCTGGGCCGCAAGCACGGCGCGCTGCTGGTCCTCGCGGAAGATTTCGTCCTGCAGCCGCCGGGCCGCGTGCAGCGCCTGCACCGCTCCGTCGAGGTCGCCGGCCTGTTCCAGCGCGGCGCCCAGCTCGGCGTAAGTCAGCGCGATCTCGTTGCGCAGGCCCTCCAGCTGGTCGTACTCGATGCTCTGCGCGACCAGCGCCTTGCCGTCCTCGATACGGCCGAGGCCGATGCGTGACAAACCCAGATTGGCCAGCGCCAGGGCCCGCCCGCGTGTGTCCTCGGACTGCTCGGCGATCTCCAGCGCCTCCTGCGAAAAGCGCTCGGCCTCAGCGAACTGCCGGCGGACCAGGTGGTAGTGGGCGACATTGCCGAGCAGCACCGACAGCCCCACCCCGTTGTCGGCGCGGCGGGCGTGCTCGATCGCCCTCTGCATCGACTGCAGCAGCCCCTCGGCGTCGCCGCTGGCTTCCAGCACCACGCCCAGCGTGGTGTAGGCATCAGCAAGCAGGGTGTCGTCGCCAAGCTCACGGGCGAAGTCGAGCGCCTCGCGCGCCATCGCCAGCGCTCGCTCGTGCTGGCCGAGCTGCGACAGCACACCGGCCAGCGCCGAACCGACCGTGGATCGCCAGCCCGGGCGCCCGAGCTCATCCGCAAGCTCGTCGGCGGTCTGATAGGCGCGCACCGCATCGCCGAACTCGGCCTGGCTGGCCAGCGCCCCGGCGACGTTGTACCAGTAGCGCAAGCGTTCGCGCAGGCTGAGTTCGACCTCGACCCGCGCCGCCATCGCCTGCAGCGGCGCCATTACACCGGCGAGGCCTTCCTTGCGCGACTGCAGGCGCAGCCGGATCGAGCTGGCGACGAGATCGCTGCCGTCAGCGTACAGGCGCTGGCGTGCGTCCAGCCCGGCGGCGACCGCTTCGGCAGCCTCGAACATATCCGCGTTGACGTACAGGCGCCCGACCAGGCCCAGCAGCTCGCGCCGCAGCGGCGACGCATCAGGCAAGGTTTCCACCAGCGCGCTGAGCTTTTCCGCCGCCTCCACCGGTCGCGACCAGTCGCGGTCCTCGATCTCCAGCGACTGCTGCAGGGTGGACTCTTCCAAGGCGCTCAGGGCCTGCGCCGGCTCTGGCTGGGCTTGCGCCGGCGTCCACGCGGACACCGCCAGCAGCAGGCAGAGGCGGGTCAGCAGCGGCAGCAGCAGGCGGGCGTCCAGGAGCGGCAGCCTCGGCGGGGATGCTCAGGACGCAGGCAAGCCGCGTGCCGCGCTCGGCGTCGATGCCATCTTCGATTCAAGAGCTGCCAAACGGCCTCAGCCGCGGCTCAGATAGTCCGCGCGGCCGATCCACTTGAAGCTGGTCAGCTCGGCCGGTCCGACCGGCCCGCGCGGCGCCAGACGCCCCGTGGCCACCGCCACCTCGACGCCCATGCCGAACTGGCCGCCGTCGGTGAAGCGGGTACTGGCGTTGTGGTAGACAGCTGAAGCATCGACTGCGTTGAGGAAGCGCGCCACGGACTCGGGATCCTCGCTCAGGATGGCTTCCGAATGGCCGCTGCCGTGGGCGGCGATGTGTGCAATCGCCGATTCGACGCCGTCGACCAGGGCCACGCCCAACGCCAGCCCCAGCCATTCGCGATCGAAATCGCCTGGCGCCAACTCCTCGACGCGGGCGCCGCCGGCCGCCAGCAGGCTGGCCGCTTCGCCTTCGGCGTGGAACACCAGTCCGAAGCCGGACAGCCGCTGGGCCAGCGCCGGCAGCAGGCGTTCGGCGGCGGCGGCCTGCACCAGCAGGGTATCCAGTGCATTGCACACAGCCGGGCGCTGCACCTTGGCGTTCTCGATCACCGCCAGCGCACGTTCAAGATCGGCCGTGGCATCGATGTAGATGTGGACCACGCCGACGCCGCCGGCGATCAGCGGGATGCGGCTCTCGCGCCGGCACAGGTCGATCAGGCCCTGACCGCCGCGCGGCACCATCACGTCGATCCAGTCGGCCAGCTGCAGCAGCTCGGATACCGCCTCGCGCTCCGGTGCATCGATGAAGCTGACAACGGCCTCCGGCAAGCCGGCCGCGCGCAGGGCCGCGTGCAGAAGATCGACCAGAGCGAGGTTGGTCTGCCGCGCCTCGCGGCCGCCCCGCAGCACCACCGCGTTGCCTGACTTGAGCGCAGCGGCGGCAATGTCGACGGTGACATTGGGCCGGGCCTCGTAGATCACGCCCACCACGCCGATGGGCACGCGCCGGCGCACGAGACTCAAGCCATTCGCGAGTTCGCGGCGGTCGAACTCCTCGGCCAGCGGATCCGGCAGCCCGGCCACTGTGCGGACATCGTGGGCCAGGCCGTCGAGTCGCGGGCCATCCAGGCGCAGGCGGTCGAGCAGCGCCGGCCCCAAGCCGGCGGCAGCACCCGCTTCCAGATCGCGCGCATTGGCTTCGACCAGCGGCGCGCGCTGGTCGGAAAGCCGCCGCGCGATGTCGAGCAGCAGCGCATCGCGCGCAGGACCTTCGAGTCGCGCGAGCACGGGCTGGGCGGCACGGGCAGCGCGGGCCTGGGTGGCGAGGCGTTCGGCGCGCGTCGTGGTCTCGGTCATGCGATGTTCTCCGCGGCACGTGGGGCCAGTACCAGATCATTGCGGTGGATGACCTCGTCGCCATAGCGATAGCCGAGCAGGCCTTCGATCTCTTCGGACTTGCGGCGGCACAGGCGGGCCAGATCCGTCGCGCTGTAGGCGGCGATGCCGCGCGCGACCTCGGCGCCGGCGGCGTCCAGCACCTGCACCGCATCGCCGCGGTCGAAGCTGCCCGAGACCGTGACCAGGCCCACCGGCAGCAGGCTGCCGCCGCGCAGCAACGCCGCTGCCGCGCCGGCATCGATCTTCAGCGTGCCGCGCGAAGCGCCGCCGGTGATGTAGCGCTTGCGCGCGGCAAGGCGCTCGCCCTGCGGGGCGAAGCGGGTGCCGATGGTCTCGCCCGCGAGCAGCCGCGTCAGCACGTCGGGCTCGCTGCCGGCGGCGATATGCGCCACCGCGCCGCCGCGGCGCGCGAGTTCGGCTGCGCCCAGCTTGGTCGCCATGCCGCCAGTGCCGAGCCTGCCGCTGCCGCCGGCCGCCGCGCGCAGCTGCTCCGGCAAGGCGCCGGGGCCAACCTCACGGATCAGCTGGGCCGCCGGGTTGCTGCGCGGGTCACTGTCGTAGAGCCCGGCCTGGTCGGTGAGCAGGATCAGGCGGTCGGCGTCCACGAGGCTGCAGACCAGGGCCGACAGCATGTCGTTGTCGCCGAGGCGAATTTCCTCGGTGGCGACGGTGTCGTTCTCGTTGACGATCGGCAGCACGCCGTGGGCCAGCATCGTCAGCAGGGCTTCGCGCGCATTGAGGTAGCGCCGCCGGTTCTCGACGTCGCTGCGGGTGAGCAGCACCTGCGCGACCTCGATGGCGTGTTCGCCGAACAGGCGCTGGTAGAGCGCGTGCAGGCGCGGCTGGCCGACCGCCGCATGCATCTGCTTGACCGGCACGTCGCGGGCAGGTGCCGCGTTCAGCGCGCTGCGGCCGGTCGCGACCGCGCCCGAGCTGACCAGCACCAGGTCATGGCCGGCTGCACGCAGCGCGGCCAACTGGCGGCACAGCTCGGTGAGCCGCGAAAAGTCCGGGCCCGGGCCGCCAGCGGTGACCGTGGAGGTGCCGAATTTGACGACGATGCGCTGTCGCGACATGGGCGTGCTGCGCTGCGGAAACAGCCGCGGATGCTACCGGATGTGAAGCTTGGCCACGCCCTCGCAGCAGTCCATATGCTGTCAAGGCTTGTTCGGCTTGGAGTGCAGCCGTAGGCTGGCCGACCTGCCGGATTGCCCAGCCATGCCCGCGCGCTTCGTCCATCTGCACCTGCACAGCGAGTTCTCGCTGGTCGACTCCACCATCCGCCTGCCGCAGCTGATCAAGCGCTGCGCGGCCCTGGAGCTGCCTGCGGTCGCGGTCACCGACCTGTCCAACCTGTTCGGCCTGATCAAGTTCTACAAGGAAGCGCAGAAGGCCGGCATCAAGCCGGTCGCCGGCAGCGACCTGATCGTGCAGGCCGCCGACGGCAGCCTCTCGCGCCTGACCCTGCTGTGCCGCAACCGCGAGGGCTACCTCAATCTTTCGCGCCTGCTGTCGCGGGCCTTCCTCGATGGCCACCAGGGCGATCATGTCTGCGTGCGTCCGGACTGGGTCGCCGAACATGCGGGTGGGCTGTTCGCGCTGGCGGGGCCAGGCAGCGACATCGGCCAACTGCTGCGCGAAGGCAAGCCCGAGCTGGCCGAGGCGCGCTTGCGCGAACTGCAGCAGCGCTTCGACGACCGCCTGTACCTGGAGCTGGTGCGCACACAGCGCGAGGGCGAGGAGGACTTCACCGCCGGTGCCTGCGACCTCGCCATCCGTCGCGGCCTGGGCGTGGTCGCCAGCAATGACGTGCGCTTCCTGGAAGCCGAGGACTACGAGGCCCACGAGGCCCGCGTCTGTATCTCGACGGGGCGCGTGCTGGGGGACCCGCGGCGGCCGCGCGAGTACTCGAACCAGCAGTACCTGAAGTCCTCCGACGACATGGCGGCGCTGTTCGCCGATATTCCCGCCGCGCTGGACAACTCGCTGGAGCTGGCGCGCCGCTGCAACCTCGAACTGCGCCTGGGCACCTACTTCCTGCCGGCGTTCCCGGTGCCCGAGGACCACACCCTCGACAGCTGGATCCGCAGCACCGCACACGAGGGCTTGACCAAGCGTCTGGAAAAGGCCCCGATTGCGCCCGGCCACACGCGCGAAAGCTACTTCGAGCGGCTGGACGTCGAGCTCGGCGTGATCTGCAAGATGGGCTTTCCGGGCTACTTCCTGATCGTCGCCGACTTCATCAACTGGGCCAAGCAGAACGATATCCCGGTCGGCCCCGGCCGCGGCTCGGGCGCGGGCTCGCTGGTGGCCTGGGCGCTGGGCATCACCGACCTCGACCCCATTCCCTACGACCTGCTGTTCGAGCGCTTCCTGAACCCCGAGCGCGTGTCGATGCCCGACTTCGACATCGACTTCTGCATGGACCGCCGCGACGAGGTCATCGACTACGTCGCCCGCAAGTACGGCCGCGACCGGGTCAGCCAGATCATCACCTTCGGCACCATGGCGGCGAAGGCGGCGGTGCGCGACTGCGGCCGCGTGCAGGGCCTGCCCTTCCCCGCCGTCGACGGCGTCGCCAAGCTGATCCCCAACACGCTCGGCATCTCGCTGGACGACGCACTGGGTCGCAGCAAGGCTGCGCAGGAGGACAAGGAACTCTGCTCGGCCGAGCTCATCGACCGCTACCAGCACGAGGACGAAGTCCGCGACCTGATGGACCTGGCGCTGAAGCTCGAGGACCTCACCCGCAATGCCGGCAAGCACGCTGGCGGCGTGGTGATCGCGCCCGAGCCCCTGACCGAGTTCAGCCCGCTGTTCGCCGAACCGCCGCCGAAGGAGCCCGGTGCGCTGCGCAGCGTGGTCACCCAGTACGACAAGGACGACGTCGAGGCCGCGGGCCTGGTCAAGTTCGGCTTCCTCGGCCTGCGCACGCTGACCATCATCGACTGGGCGGTGAAGGCCATCAATCGGCGCCTCACGCGCGAG
>LNFM01003490.1_pt1 | contig 30846 bp, 28 predicted proteins | sample 596031 | NCBI WGS metagenome assembly LNFM01 (sample SAMN04254537, study PRJNA301005) | activated carbon metagenome | isolation source: dual media filters at the Ann Arbor, Michigan drinking water treatment plant | place: USA: Ann Arbor
ACCCTCTACAGCCGCCTCGGCAACCGAGCGGGCATCGCGACCGCCGTCGACGCGATCGTCGCGCAAGAGCTGATGGACCCGGAGATCGCCTCGTACTTCTACTTCCAGGTCACTCCGGGCAGCAACGGCATGCCGCCTGTCAACGGTCACCCCAGCGTGGCGCAGCTCAAGTCCTGCCTCGTCAACCAGCTCGCCAACGCTGCTGGCGGACCCGAGGCCTATCCGGGAGCGCCCGCGGACAACATGGGCTGGCAGTGCCGCAACATGGCGGACTCGCACCGCGCGCTCCGCATTCCCGGCTCTGTCTTCGATCGCTTCGTGATGATCGCCGCCGGCGTTCTCACCACCGCGGGCGTGTCCGCGGCGGACATCGCCGTCATCGGCGGCGTGCTCAACTCGACGCGCACCGCGATCGTCGACCCCGCGCGTGATGGCGGAGCGTTCATGCCTCCCACGGACGCCTCGGCGGGTGGCGGCTGATGAGCGCTGAGCTCGTCGTCCCTGCGCGCGCCTCGCGAGCCCGAAGCATCGCGCTGCGCGTCGCGATCGCGACGCTGGTGTTGGTGGCCCTCTTCGTGGGCATCGTCGGCTGGTTTCATACAGCCGCCGGTCGCGTGGTCTACGCGCGAGTCTTCGGGGCCGAGTGCCCCGTGGGTCGCGCGAGCGCGCGGGACGTCGAGCACGGGCGACTCCACGTCGCCCGCACCATTCGAGGAACATCCCCAGCCGCGTCGCGCCCCGCGCTCGGCTTCGCGCTCGACCGCACGACCCGCGCCGAGATCGACGCGTGGGTCGCGCGCAGCGGCGTCTCGTGCCGCGAGCGGCGCGAGCACACGCTCTTGCTCTGCACTGGTGTCCGCGCCGAGTCCCTCGGTCGCTCGGGATTCACGTACGACGAAGTGACCTTCGGCTTCACGCCGACGACGCTGCGCCTCGTGAACCTCACCGCTGTTCGCTATCGACTCGGTTACGGCGACGCGGTGCGCTTCGTGCGCGAGCTCGAAGGCTCGATGAGAAGCGCTGTCGGCGAGCCCTCGCGCCGCGGCGGAGAGCTGTCGGCGGACTACCTCGCCGCGACCCAGTACGCGACGAGCGCGACGTACTACGCGTTCGCCAACTACCTCGCGGACCTCACGGCGACCAACATCGTCGGCGAGGGCGTGATCGTGCGCGAGCACTACATGTCCGCCGCTGACTGAGGGCCGCTCGCTAACGGCTGAGCGTGGGTCTCTTCTTGAATCTGTCGCATCGTCAATGTGACAGCAGCAAGAAGAGACCCATGCTGAGGCTGACGGACCGGCGCTGCGATCAACCGCCGTCCGACCAGCGCTCGAGCTTCGCTTGGATCGCGTCGCGCGCCGCTCGAAAGCGTCGCAGCATCTCTTCGCGCGCGATCGTCGGGTCTTTGCTCGCGGGATCATCGATCGGCCAGTGCAGTCGCTCGGCCTTGCCCAGAAACGCCGGGCACACCTCCTCGGCGCACAGCGTGATCACGGTCTTCACCGTGGCCGCGTCGATCGTCTGGACCGACTTCGAGTGGTGCTCGCTCAGATCGACGCCGACCTCTCGCATCACCTCGGCCGCGTAGGGGTTGACCGTGCTCGGCTCGCTGCCCGCGCTCTGCACGAGCGCCCGGTCGCCGAAGAGCTTTCTCGCCAGGCCCTCGGCCATCTGGCTGCGGGCGGAGTTTGCGACACACAAAAACAAGATCGATCGCTCGGCGTTGCTCATGTCGACTGCTCCTTCGTTGAGGGTCCGTTCGCGGCGAGGGCGCTCGACGGCGCCTCGGGACGCTCGTTCGCAAAGCACCAGCGCTGCGCCCATAGCGCTGCGCGGACGAGCGCGATGAGCACGGGGACCTCGACGAGCGGGCCGATGACCGCCGCGAACGCCGCGCCGCTGTTGATTCCGAAGCTCGCGATGGCCACGGCGATGGCGAGCTCGAAGTTGTTGGACGCCGCCGTGAAAGACAGCGTGACCGTCTGTTGGTAGTCCGCGCCGACGCGCTTGCTCATCACAAACGACAGGCCGAACATCAGCACGAAGTACACGAGCAAGGGCGCCGCGATCCGCAGCACGTCGAGCGGCAGCGTCACGATCGCCCGACCCTTCAGCGAGAACATCACGACGATCGTGAACAAGAGCGACACGAGCGTGATCGGGCTGACGCGCGGCACGAACCGCTCTTCGTACCACGCGCGGCCCTTCGCGCGGACGAGCGCCCAACGCGTGAGAAATCCTGCGGCGAACGGGATCCCCAGGTACACGGCGACGCTCTTCGCGACGTCGACGATCGAGATCGCGATCACCGCGCCGCGCAGCCCCAGCCACGACGGCATCAGCGTGGCGAAGAAGTACGCGTACGCCGAGAAGAACAGCACTTGAAACAGCGAGTTGAAGGCCACGAGGCCCGCGCAGTACTCGGCGTCGCCCTTGGCGAGGTCGTTCCACACGATGACCATCGCGATGCAGCGCGCGAGGCCGATGAGGATCAGCCCGAGCATGTACTCGGGCTTGTCCCGCAAGAACAGCACGGCCAGCCCGAACATCAGCATCGGGCCGACGATCCAGTTCTGCACCAACGACAATGCGAGCACGCGCTTGTCGCGAAAGACCCGCCCCATCTCTTCGTAGCGAACCTTCGCGAGCGGCGGGTACATCATCAGCACCAGCCCGATCGCGATCGGAATCGAAGTGCCGCCCACGCTCAGCCGCTGCAGCGCCGCGCCGAACCCAGGAGCGAACACGCCGAGCATCACCCCGAACGCCATCGCCGCGAAGATCCACAGCGTCAGATACCGGTCGAGAAACGACAGCCTTCGCAGCAATCCAGACGCCTGGCCGCTCATCGCGCGTCCTGCGCCGTCGTCTCGGTCGAGGCCGCTCGCTTGGGGATCGGCTCGGCTGTCCACGGGATGACCGCGACCCTGGGCGAGAGCGAAGCGACCTCGCGATGAAACTTCTCTTCAGCCGCGCGGCGACGAACGAGCACGGGGTCCGTCACCGCGAGCGACGCGAGGCTGCCGTTGATCACCCACGCGAACGGACGAATCTCTGCCCGAAGCAAGTCCCGCTGGAGCGCCGCGGCTTCGTGCACCGGCGTGGCCTCGGGCAACGTGACGATGAGCACCTTCGCGTAGCGCGCGTCGCGAAGCCGCGGCAACAGTCGCCGCACTTCTTCGGGCGCGCTGCCCGCGGTCCTCAGCACCTCGCGGTGATAGGACTCCGCCGCGTCGAGCAGCAACAGCGTGTGCCCCGTCGGCGCCGTGTCGATCACGACGATCTCTCGCTCGCCCTCGTCGACGATCCGAGCGAACGCGCGAAACACCGCGATTTCTTCGGTGCACGGGCTTCGAAGGTCCTCTTCGAGCAGCGCTCGTCCGGCGGCGTCGAGCCCTGCCCCCGCCGTGCGAAGCACCTCGTCGGAGTAAGCCCTGGTCTCGATCGCCGGGTCGATGCGGCTTACTCGAACGCCCTCGCGCGCGCCTCCCAGCGCCTCGGCCACATGCGCAGCGGGATCCGTGGTGGTGAGGTGCACTTTGTGTCCGCGGCGCGCGAGCGCGAGCGCGACGTTGACGGCGACGGTCGTCTTTCCGACGCCGCCCTTGCCCATGGTCATGATGACGCCGCGCCCGCCCGACGCGAGCGAATCGACCAGCGCTTCGAGGGTGTCGATCGTCGCTGACGGAGCATGCTCGCCGCCGCGCGCCTCGCCCGACGCGAGCGTCGCTCGGGCCTGCTCCGACAGCAACGCTCGGAGCGCCGCGACTCCCACGAGGCCAAATGGCAAGAGCGGAAGCTCCCTGCGATCGAGCGCGCCGAGCCCATCGGGCATCGCTTCGAGCGCCGTCGTGGCCCGCCGCTCCATCGCTGTCGCGATGGGGTCACGCAGGTCCGTCGCGCGAAACACGCCGTTGATCACCAGCTCGTGCCGCGTGACGCCGAGCGAGACGAGCTCGCCGCGCGTGCGCTCTGCCTCGCGCAGCGCAGCGCCTTCGGCGCGCGAGACGAGCACCACTGCCGTCCGTTCGCGATCGATCAGCGCCGCGCGCGAGCCCTCGTACAGCGCTTGCTGCGCCTTCAGCCCCGCGAGCGGACCGAGGCACGAGGTCGAGCCTGCGTTGGTCGAGAGAAAGTCCGACCACGCCGCCGGCAGCTCGAGCAGCCGCAGCGTGTGCCCTGTGGGCGCCGTGTCGAACACGACGTGATCGAACTCTGCCGTCGCTCGCGCGTCGCCGAGCAGCTTCGAAAACTCGTCGAACGCCGCGATCTCGACGGTGCACGCGCCGGAGAGCTGCTCTTCGATGCTGCGAATCGCCGCGGCGGGAAGCACGCCTCGATACGGTCCCACCACTCGCTCGCGATAAGCCTTCGCCGCGGCCTCCGGGTCGATGTTGAGCGCGAAGAGCCCCGGTACGCCCTCGACGGCGCGGGGCTCTGCAGAGAGGGGCGTCTCGAGGACCTCGTCGAGGTTGGACGCGGGATCGGTGCTGACGAGCAGCACGCGCGCCCCTCGATCCGCGAGCGAAATCGCTGTCGCGCACGCGACGCTGGTCTTGCCTACGCCCCCCTTGCCAGTGAAGAACAGGTTGCGCGGCGCGCGATCGAGCCATTGCATCAGCGTGGCTTTCAGCAGCAGCCAGACTTTGGATCGCAGCTCGTCGCGGTCGGAGCGACCAGGTTGAGCTTCTTGATCACCACCCCAGCGAGCGCCGCGAGCGTGTCCCTGGTGGGGTATGCGCCCTCGACGGCGATGCGATCGTCGACGAGCACGAGCGGCAAGACCTCCGTTCCGCGCGCGAGCGCCTCGCGCACCAGAGCGTTCTCGGCGAAGGCCGCGGGCTGCTGCGAGAGGTTGTAGCGCTCGACCGTGACGCCCTGCTTCTGCAGCCACTCGACGTCCGCGGAGAAGCGCGCGAGCTCGGGGTCGATGCTCGGACCGCAGACGCCGGTGGAGCAGCACATCGCTGGATCGAAGACGCGGATCGTGACGGACATGGGCTCTTCTTTCTCTTGGAGGACGATACGAACGATGATCGTAAATCGACGATTAAATCGCTGCGACAAGCGCGCGCAGTCGCTTCATCGCGCGCGGCTCGATGCAGTAACAGACCCGAGGTCCGTCGACCTCGCCGCGGATCAGCCCCGCGTCCTTCAGGACCTTCAGGTGCTGCGAGACCGTGGACTGGGCGAGCGGAAGTTCGTCGACGATATCTCCACAAATGCACGAGTTTTTGCGGAGAATCAGCCGGAGGATCTTCACGCGCGCCGGATGTCCGATCGCCTTGGCGAGCGTCGCGAGCTCCTCGTCGGCCTCGTCTCCCTCGACCGGCCGCAGGTCGGGACCGTCGAGCGGAGGCGGGCAACATGCCTCGGCGCGTCCTTCCGATGACTTCATCGTAATATAACGATGACATGGCGTTCGTCGGTCGTCCAGCGCGAAGACGCCCGAGCGCGCGGGGCTGGCCGGGCATCGCTACGCTGGGTTCGCGCCGAGTTCGACCCGCGTCTTGACGAGATACCGCCCGCCTTCTTCGCTCTGAAGCCACGCGAGGAGCCGCTCGCGCACCGCGCAGCGCAGGTCCCAGAGCGCGGCGCCGTCCTTCGCGGAAACCGAAGCGCGCAGCTCGACCGAGCGCTCGTCGATGTTGGTGACGACGAGCCCTTTGCTGCCGCGATCCCACAGCGGCTCTTGCTCGAGGATCGCGTCGAGCGCCGCGCGGACACGGGCGACCGGCACCGTCGGATCTGCGCGAACAAAGACCGTCCCGACGAGCTCGGGCGTGCTGCGCGTCCAGTTCTGCACGGGCTGCTCGAGAAACTTCGTCACCGGGATCACCAGCCGCCGCTTGTCCCACACGCGCAAGACGACGTACGTAAGCGTGATCTCTTCGATCTGCCCCCACTCGCCCTCGAAGATGACCGTGTCGCCCAGGCGAATCGGCTGCGTCAGGGAGAGCTGAATGCCCACGAGCAGAGAAGAGATCGAGCGCTGCGCGGCGATGCCGAGGACCATGCCGAGCACGCCAGCCGACGCGAGCAACGAGACGCCGACGTTGCGCACGACGTCGAACTGCAAGAGCGCGAAGCAGAGCGCGAGGAAGCCCACGATGATCGACGCGACTCGCTGCAGCATACGCACCTGCGTGCTGAGCGCCCGCCGACGAAGTGACTCTTCGTGATCCTCGTCGGGATCCGCCTCGCGCTTCTCGAACAACGCCGCCGAAAACGCGATCGTCCGCAAGAGGAGCCACGTCGCGGCCACGATGAACGCGACGACGACGAGCTTCTCGATCATGGCGTACCAGCTCGCTGGAAGATCGATCGTCACGTAGAGCGCCCGAGAGAGGGCGGCCGTCGCTGCGAGCCGCGAAGGTTCAGGAAGCGCCGCAACGAGCTCGTCGTCCCACCGAACGTCCGTACGGCGGACCAGCTTCGCGAGCACTGCGGCGAACAGTCGCGTCGCGTACTTCGAGAGCAGCCACGCTACGAGCGTCGCGACGACGAGCGCGCCCCACTGCCACAACGACAGATCTCCGAGCGCCGAGCGCCCCGCTGCGCGTGCGATCTTCGTCCACCAATCAGCGAGCAATCCCATGAGCGTTGCGGCGAGTTGTCGCACGAACGCTGGTGGCGCGCATCGCGCTCAGCGCGCGGGGCACGGCGCGCGGCGGTGCGCAGCGATCGCGCGATCGCGATACGCGCGCGCCGCGGCGAGCCACGGCTCTGGCATCGCTGCTTCGCTCACGAACTCCATCGACTCGAGCGTGGGCGATCCTGCATCGCCGGCGACCACGAAGGTGAAGTGTCTGGCTTCTTCGTACTCCATCCCTGGAATAACGCAGGAGCTCGCGTCACACACGATGTCTTGCCCTGCGTCTGCGCGCGCGAGCGCGGCGGTGAGCATCTGGCGCAGCGCGGCGGCGCGTCGTCCGAACGTCGCCGGGCATACGCGCTCGTTTTCGCGTCGCTGGCGGCCTCGACCGCTCGGCGGCGCCTCGAGGTAGTGAACGACCGTGAGCCCGCGTGTAGGCGAGATCCCGGCCAGAAAGGCGTCGTCGCTCGCGGCCATCGCACGAAGCCTCGTAGCCAGCGGCGAGGGAGGCTCTGTCGCCGTCGCATCCGCGGAGGCCGCTGCGTCCTGCGCGGACGGCGCGCTCGCGTCGTCGGTCGAGACGCTCGGCGACGCTCCCGCGACGTCATCGTTGGACGCTCCAGTGTTGGCCGTCACCAACGTATTGGAGTTTTGCTCGACGGTGGGGCTCGACGGTCGGCACGCTGTTGTGGACGCGAGACACGAGAGGAGCCAGAGCGCCCTGACGCGCTGCGATGAATTCATGGGTTGGGCTTTGATAGCAGAAACGCCCTCGAGTACTGCGTCGATTCCTTCGCGAGCTTCGTGATGCGAGTCCAGTCGCCGCTGCGCACCGCGTCGCCGGGCGTGAGCCACGAGCCGCCGACGACGGCGACGTTGGGCAGCGCGAGGTAATCTGGAGCGGATTGCGCGGTGATTCCCCCGGTGGGGCAGAAGACCGTGCCTCGAAACGGGCTCGCGAACGCCTTCAACAGCTCGACGCCGCCCACGACCGACGCAGGAAACAGCTTCACGAACGAGAAGCCCATCTCGCCGGCCATCATGAGCTCGCTCGCCGTCGAGACGCCGGGCAAAAGAGGCAACGCGAGCTCTTCGCACGCTTTCGCGACGCGCTCGGTGAGCCCTGGGCTCACGGCGAAGCGCGCTCCGGCGGCGCTTGCTGCCCGCGCTTCGTCGCTCGTCCGAACGGTCCCTGCGCCGACGATCGCCTCGGGCGCGTGTTTGGCGATCGCCTCGATGCACGCGAGCGCCGCGCTGGTGCGCAGCGTCACTTCGAGCACGCGAACGCCCCCCGCGACGAGCGCCAGCGCGAGCGGCACCGCTCGCTCGACGTCGTCGATCACGATGACGGGAATGACTGGGCCAAGCGCCGCGAGCTCGAGGGTCTTCATCACGCGGCCGAGCATATACCGATCGCGCTCGCTCTATCGCCAGGTGATCGCGCCTTCTTCTGCGCTCGTCACGTTGCGGCGCATCCCCGCGAAGAGCTCGCGCCCGAAGCCGCTCTCGTGCTCGGTCTTTCGCTCGTCGCTGCGCTCTGCGGCGACCCGCTGAGACAGCACGCCCTCGTCGACGCAGAGCTCGAGCACCCCTCGGTGGGCGTCGATTCGAATCACGTCGCCGTCGCGAACGCGCGCGAGCATTCCGCCGTTGAGCGCCTCGGGGCTCGTGTGAATCGCCGCGGGGACCTTGCCGGACGCGCCGCTCATTCGCCCGTCGGTCACGAGCGCCACGCGAAACCCCTTCGATTGCAGCACCGACAGCGACGGGGTGAGCTTGTGCAGCTCGGGCATCCCGTTGGCCGCGGGGCCCTGAAAGCGCACCACCGCGACGAAGTCTCGCTCGAGCTCGCCCCGTTCGAACGCCTTGGTGAGCTCCATCTGCGCGTCGAACACGATCGCGGGCGCCTCGATCACCCATCGGTCTTCGGGGACCGCGCTGACCTTCATCACGGCCCGCCCGAGGTTGCCCTCGAGCAGGACCATTCCTCCGGTGGCGCTGAACGGCGCGCTGGCGCTGCGTAGGACGCGCTCGTCGCCGCTCTTTTCGCCGACCCATGTCCACGCGAGCGAGCCGTCTCGCTCGAGCGCTGGAGTTCGACACTGCGACGCGAGGCTGTCGCCCTGCACCGTGCGCACGTCACCGTGAACGAGCCCTTCGTCGAGCAGCGTGCGAAGCACGAACGCTGGGCCGCCCGCGCGCTCGAAGTCGTTTACGTCCGCTTCTCCGTTGGGGTACACGCGCGCCACCAGCGGAACGGCCTTCGAGAGCGCGTCGAAGTCGCTCCAGTCGATGATGATCCCCGCGGCGCGCGCGACGGCGACCCAATGAATCAAGTGGTTCGTCGATCCGCCGGTCGCGAGCAAGGCCACCATCGCGTTGACGATGCATCGCTCATCGACGATCGCGCCGATTTGCGCCGCGGGATCGCCGCGCAGCGCGAGCACCGCGCGCAGCGCCGCCCGCGTGAGCGGCTCGCGCCGAGGGTCGTTGGGATGCACGAACGCCGCGCCCGCGAGGTGCAACCCCATCGCTTCGAGGAGCATCTGGTTGGAGTTCGCGGTCCCGTAGAACGTGCACGTCCCGGCGCCGTGATACGCGGCCATCTCCGCGTTCATGAGCGCGTCGCGACCGACGAGGCCCTTGGCGTGCTCCTCGCGCACCTTGGCCTTCTCGCTGTTCGACAAGCCCGACGCCATCGGACCGGCGGGGATGAAGATCGTCGGCAGGTGCCCGAAGTGCAGCGCGCCGATGAGCATTCCGGGCACGATCTTGTCGCAGATGCCCAACATCAGCGCCGCGTCGAACACGTCGTGGCTGAGCGCGATCGCCGTGCTCATCGCGATCGTGTCGCGAGAGAACAAGCTGAGCTCCATCCCTGGATAGCCCTGCGTGACGCCGTCGCACATCGCGGCGACGCCACCTGCCACCTGCGCGCTCGCCCCGCACTTCTGCGCTTCGTCGCGCAAGATGGCCGGGTAGCCCTCGTAGGGGTGGTGCGCCGACAACACGTCGTTGAACGCCGTAACGACGCCGACGTTGGGCGCGCGCTCGTCGAGCACCGCGAGCCGCTGCTTCTCGGGCAAGGTCGCCAGCGCGTGCGCGACGTTGGCGCAGCCCATTCGCTGGGGGCCGAGCCTTCGCGCGGCGACCTTCGCGATCTTCGCGAGGTACTCCGCTCGCTCGGTCTTGCTTCGTGCGCGGATGCGATCCGTGATGAGTGAAATCGTGTCCTTCATGTCGTTGCGGCGGCCATCATAGCCGCAGCTCTCGGTCGAGTTTGCGCCAGTCACCGATCCTCGTGGTCGGATGAACAGCGGTCTTGTACGTGCGACCGAGCACGCGACCGAAGCTCGTCGCGCCGTCGCTCACGACGGGAAGGTGCTGAAACGACGTCGCGGCGTAGAAGATCCGATAGTGAAAGAAGTTTTTCTGCACGATCACGTCGGCGTCCCGCGCCTCGAGGCCCACGTCGCGCCAGAATTTCGGGTGAATCGGCAGGGGAGGGCGCTCCATCACGATGATGGATGACCGACCGACGTCGAGCCTGAGCTTGCGGCCCATGTCGCTCGTCGCGCGCGCGGCCACCGTGGCGTTCAGCGGGACCTCGGGCATCTTGTAGCCTTCGGTGCCGCGCAGGGTCGCTTGAATCTGTGTGCCGATCGGCGTGTCCCAGTGCGCGTCGAGCAGCGCGGGGTCGTGCACGGCGACGAAGACCTTGAGGCCGCGGTCGTCTTTGACGACCTCGCGGACGATGTGCGTGTTTCCTCCGGGCGCGCCGGCGCCGACGATGTCGTCGACGTCGACGAACGTGACCGGGCCGAGCTTGCGCCACGGGCTCGCCTTGGCCTGATCGAGCGCCTCGCCCGGCGAGAGCATCGGCGGAAGCGCTTCGTCGCGCTGGCCCCAGGCGCGCTCGGCGAGCTCGTCAGCGAGCTTGTTGGCGAGCGCCTCGTCGCCGTCGGTGCACACGTGCGCGGCCCAGCCGAGGTCGGTGGCGCTGGTGTAGGGGTGCACCATGAAGAGGCTCGCGGAGATCACGCGCGGGTCCTTTTCGAGGTCCTTCATCCAGCGAAACACCGCGCGCATGGGCGCGAGAAAATCGATGGTGACGCCGCCGCCGAGGACGAGCGGGAGCTTGCGCCACGCGTGCACGGGCTTGATCTCGCCGCGGAGCAACCGGATCAACCTCGAGCCCGCGCGAAAGCCGGTCGGCGCGAGGTCCCAGTGGGGGTTGCTTCGATAGGCCACCAGGATGTCGAGCTGATCGACGACGGGCTTGGAGAGGTTGGCGTGCAGGTCGAAGCTCGCGGCGATGCGCGGCTCCGGGCCGAGGACCTCGCGAAATCGCCGAAGGATCACGGCCTCGGGCATCTCGTTGATTCCTTGGACCTCCATCGAGCCGTGCAGCGCGAGGTACACGCCGTCCAAAGGACCTGCGGCGCGCAGTCGCGCCAGTTGGTCCTCGAGGATCTTCTCGAACGCTTCTTTGGCGATCGGCCCGCTCGGCACGGCCATGTACGACGCGAGGGCAACGGTCTCGACGCCGCCCGCGAGGTTGGCCGCTTGAACGAAGCCCGTGAGCTCGGCGTGGGGGAGGTAGCCCTTGAGCTCGCTGCCCTTCATGGTCGTGGCCTCCGCGAGCGCGTCGCCTGCGAGAAAGAGGTCGTTCTCGAAGGCGTCGATGCCGGTCACGAGCGGCGAGAACGCGTTGGCCTCGTGAAAGATCCTGCCGTACGCGATGCGCAGGGGACGGCCGCCGCGGCCGAGCTTGGGGAGAGAGATCAGACGCATTCGGTTCGGCCTCTTTGGCTGTGGGTTTTCAACGGGAACAAAAGGTGGCGCCAGAGCGCTTCGTGCACGGGCGCGAGCGCGGCGCGGTCGGTGACGCGCTGAAGGACGAGCCCGTCGGTGACGGCGCGCACGAGCTGAACGACGGCGTCGGCGTCGCAGGGGGCGACGATTCCGTCGCGAATACCCTGACGGATGCGCTCGGCGTTGCCGCGGCGCGCGCTCTCGAAGACCGCGGCCGCTCGCTCGACGATCTCGGTGAGCCGCGGGCCCGCGGTCGCCGCGAGCGCTTGCGTAAGAAACACCAGGCGCGCCTCGTGTCCCTCGTGAAACTCGTGCACGGCGCGCACCTGCGCATAGAGCCGATCGATGGGGTGCGACTCGCGCTCGACCCGCTCGGTGACGAAGCGCCACTGCTCGACGAGCAGCTCTTCGAGCGCGCACTCGACGATGTGGGACCGCGAGGGAAAGTGATAGAGCAGCGTGGGCCGCTTCACCCCGAGCGCGTCCGCGAGCTGCGCGATCGGGACGTCCACGCCGTCGCGCTGGAGCACGGCGACGGCATCCCTCGCCAGGGCCAGGCGTTTTTCGGGTTCGGGCGGGCGCGGCATTGCTGACGAACTGTCAGATAACAGTTGTCTGACAGTTCGTCAACTAACAATCGACCGCAGCAATTACAGGCTGTGCGCGGGACTGGGCGCGATCGGGCGCGAGCTGGGTGCGCCGGGTTGGTCGACCTCGCTGATGCGCTTGCCGGCCATCGCAGAGCCGACGGTGCGGGTGACGAGCGCGCGCACGGCGTCGTTCTGGTAGGCGTCTGCGAGCTTGTCGAGCAACGAGGTCTTCATGATCCCGCGCAGCGCGTGGCCGACGACAAACCCCGGAACGAACCTCGCGCGCAGCTTCCACTCGTACGTCTTGAACGCGCTCTCTTCGCGAGCGCCCGCGAGGATCGAGGCGACCGCGTCCGCGGCGAACACCCCCGTCTGCATCGCTTGATAGATGCCCTCGCCGGTGACGTGATGGGTGACGCGCGCGGCCTCGCCGATGGTGATGCGACCGGGCGCGGTCGTGTTCGAGATCCACGTCGTGTAGACGATCGGGTGGCCCTTCAAGCGCCCCACTTGCGTCGCCTTCGCGAGCCGCGCGCCGTAGTGATCCTTCAAGAACTGATCGAACACCGGCCTCACGCTGCGCTGCGACTTGGCTCCGTCATCGTCCTGCCCGTCGATGCAGATCCCGATGTTGACCCGCGTGTTCGACTCTGGAAAAAGCCAGCCGTACAGGGGCGAGAGGTTCTTGTCGAATATCATCTCCATGGTGTTGGGCTCGACGTCGAAGCCCTCCCACCAGCCCATGAGCGTCGAGATCGAGCGCTTCGGCCGCGGGTCGCTCGTCCACTTGTCGTGCGCTCCTCCCGCAACAAAAACGTAGCGCGCGAAGAGCTCGTCGCCCGACTCGAGGCGCACGCCCACGGTCCTTCCGCCGCGCTCGATGAGCTCGCGCACCCTCGTTCCGTCGCGAAACTCAGCGCCCGCGGCCTTCGCGCGCTCGACGAGCATGAAGTCGTAGTCCTTGCGGAGCATCACGACGGTCTCGACGTTCGAGCGAAGAAGAATGCGGCGGCCGCCCGGCGTTCCGAGCCAAAGCTGGTGGATGGGATACGACCGCTCGCGCAGCTCTTGGCCGTACCCGAGCTCGTCGGCGAGCGCGATCGCCATCGGCGATAGACCCGAGCCGCACGTCTTGTCTCTCGGGTATCGGTCTCGATCGAGAAACAAAACGTCGCGCACGCCTCGTTGCGCCAGCCTCAACGCCGCTGTCGCCCCGCTCGGACCTGCGCCAACAATGATCGCGTCGTATGTCTTCATTCCCGTGGTCGCTGTTGGCTATCAGCGACCCGCGCCTCTGCGCAATCACCTGGCCGCGCAACGGACCCACGCGTCGCGGCATCTATGACCAAGCTGGCCGTTGATTGAACGACGCCAGTCGATGACGGGCGATAGTCGGTGACGCGCGACAGTGACGAAAGTTAGTTTTCCGCATTCTCGATGCGGATATTGACGGCAGTCGCCAGCGCGCGCACAAGTCGTCCTCCCTCTCGAAGCCACCACATGTACACATGCAGACCGAGCAAAGTTGTCGCGAGCTCGCTCCGACTCCTGGCGCTCGATCTGCGGAGTGCTACACCACTATTCAATCGGCTTCGTCGGGGTGTTGTAGCAACGAGTGAGAGGACAGATGAGCCAATCGAACAAAGGGGCAGTCGTGCCTCATTCGGCCGTGCCTGTCGCAGAAGACGCCCGCAGCTCGCGCATCGCGGGGTTCTACAAGCTGCCCACGCAGGACAAGATCCGCGAGATCGCCGCGCGATGCGCGCTCGATGAGAGCGACGTGCGCGCCCTCGGAGCGCACGGCGCGCTGCCCTGGGACATCGCCGAACGAATGATCGAGAACGCCATCGGCACCATCGAGATTCCTCTCGGCGTCGGACTCAATTTCGTCATCAACGGCAAGGACTACCTCGTGCCGATGGCGATCGAAGAGCCGTCGGTCGTCGCGGCCGTGTCCTTCGCGGCGAAGATCGTCCGCGAGTCCGGCGGCTTCACCGCGGAGGCCGATCGCCAGGTGATGATCTCGCAGGTGCAGGTCACCGAGTATGGAGACCTCGACGCCGCCAAGGCCGCCATCGAGGCGAGCCGCGAAGAGATCCTCGCCCTCGCCAACAGCTTTCATCCGTCGCTCGTCGCGAGGGGTGGCGGCGCGTTCGACATCGAGGTCCGCTCGATGCCTGCGCCCGAAGGTCCCCACGGCGAGCCGATCCTCGTGCTGCAGCTCCTCGTGGACACGCAGGACGCGATGGGCGCCAACATCGTCAACACGATGGCCGAAGGCGTCGCGCCGATGGTCGAGCAGCGCACGGGAGGCAAGGTCTTCTTGCGCATCCTGTCGAACCTCGCCGATCGACGCTGCGCCCGCGCGACGTGCAAGATCCCGTTCTCTCTGCTCGAAGATTTCGGGCAATCTGGCGAGCGAATCGCGTACGGAGTGTGGCAGGCGTCGCGCTTCGCCGAGGCGGATCCATACCGCGCGGCGACGCACAACAAGGGCATCATGAACGGCGTCGACGCCGTCGCCATCGCGACGGGCAACGACTGGCGCGCGATCGAAGCAGGCGCGCACGCGTTCGCCGCGCGCGACGGCCGCTACAAGCCCCTCTCGGTGTGGCGAATGGAGTCGGCGCACCTCGTCGGCACCATCGAGCTGCCGCTCCAGGTCGGAACCGTGGGCGGACCCATCAAGGTTCACCCCACCGCGCAGCTCGCCCTCAAGATGCTCGGCAACCCCGGAGCTCGCGAGCTCTCGATGATCATGGCCGCCGTCGGCCTCGCGCAGAACTTCGCCGCCGTCCGCGCGCTCGGCTCGGTGGGCATCCAGAAGGGCCACATGGCCATGCACGCGCGCTGCGTCGCGGTCACCGCCGGCGCTCGCGGCGAGCTCGTCGAGCGCGTCGCCCGCCGCATGGTCGAGAGCGGCAACATCAAGGTCGAGGCCGCCAAGGCGTATCTCGCCGAGTTTACCGCGAGCACGTGAGCGGCCAACGCGAAGCGCGTCCGTGACGAACGCGGGGGAGTGCGTGTAAAATCCGGAGCGATATGGGCTGGACCGAAGGTGTCTTGGTCGTCGCGCTCGTGATCGTGCGCCTCTATTCGCTGGTGATCGAGCAGGTGCGCGCTGCGATCGCCGCCGGGCGCACCGAGACCGACGATGTGCGCACGGTCAACGCGCGTTGGCTGCGGTTTCTCATGGGCAGCGCCCTCGGCGCGTCGCTCTTGCTCGCGTCGAGCGCGCTGCTCGCGGCCGCGGGCGCCGGAGGTTTCGGCGCCGGGATGCGCGTGGGCATGGTCCTCTGGGGAACCGAGGTCCTCGTGCACGTCGGCGGGCTCATCGAGCTCGCTCGTCGCCTGCGCGCTGGCGCGCCGGTCACCGTCGAAGCGGCGTTTTCTCTGCCCGCGGCGACCTGGTCGTCGACCTTCTTCGCCGTCCCCATGGGCGCCTTCATCGGCAGCCTGATCGGCCGCGCGGGCTGAGAGCTACAGCTCGACTTGGGTCCCGAGCTCGACGACGCGGTTCGGGGGCAGGCCGAAGAACGCCGTCGCGGTCCTCGCGTTCTTCGACATCAGCGAAAAGAGCATCTTCTGCCACCGCGGCATGCCGGGCTTGGACGTCACGATGAGCGTCTCGCGTCCGAGGTAGAAGCTCGTGTCGTCGAGCTTGATCTCCATCTTGCGCGCCTGCAAAAATCGTAGAATTTCAGGGACGTTGGGGGTCTGCATGAACCCGTAGTGCGCCGTCACCCGATAGAAGCCTTCGCCGAGCTCTTCGATCGCCGCGCGCTCGCTCAAGCGCACCTCGGGGATGTTCTCGCTGCGAATCGAGAGCAGGATCACCTTCTGGTGCAGCACCTTGTTGTGCTTGAAGTGGTGCAATAGCACTGGCGGAACACCGTCGGCGTTTTGCGTCATGAACACGGCGGTGCCGCTGACCCGCGGCGGCTTGACGACGGGGATGTCTGCGACGAACGCGTCGAGCGGGGACATCGCGCTCTGCATGATCACCGCGAGGCGTCGGCGCCCGCGGTTCCACGTGAGCATCAGCGTGAACACGACCATGCCCATCGCGAGGGGCACCCACCCGCCGTGCGTGATCTTGAGCACGTTGGCGCCGAAGAACGCGAGATCGATCGTGAGAAACAGCGCGACGAGGGCGCCGGCTTTGACCACCGACCAACCCCAGCGCTTTCGCGCGACCTCAAAGAACAGCACGGAGGTGATCGCCATCGTGCCGGTCACCGCGATGCCGTACGCGGCGGCGAGCTTGCTCGACTCTCGAAAGGACAAGACGAGCGCGATGCACGCGACCATGAGGGCCCAGTTGATCTCTGGGATATAGATCTGACCTTCGGCTTCTTCGCTCGTGTGCTTGATCGTCACGCGAGGCGAGTAGCCGAGCTGCACGGCCTGCTGGGTCAGCGAGAAGGCGCCGGAGATCAACGCCTGCGACGCGACGATGGTCGCGATCGTCGCGATGAGCACCATCCCGTACAGCGCCGCGCCTGCGGGAACGAGCTGGTAGAACGGATTGCTCACCGCCGTGCGGCACGCGCGTGCACCGGGGTTTTCTCCGCACGCTGAGAGCAAGAACGCTCCCTGCCCGAGGTAGTTGAGCAACAGCGCTGGCATCGCGACGAAGAACCACGCGAGCCGGATGGGTCTGCGCCCGAAGTGACCCATGTCCGCGTAGAGCGCCTCGCCGCCGGTGACACACAGAACGACGGAGCCGAGCACCGCGAAGCCGTGCCATTTGTGGCTCACGAAGAAAGCGACCGCGTGCGTCGGGAGAAACACGCCGAGCACAGACGGGTTCTTGATGATCCACGGCACGCCCGCGACGGCGATCGACGCAAACCACACGAGCATCGCGGGTCCGAAGACGGCGCCGACCCCCGCGGTGCCTCGTCGCTGCGCCACGAACAGCGCCAACAGAATCACCACGGTGACTGGAACCACCGGCGCTTTGAACGGCAGCTGCGCCACGTCGAGGCCCTCGACCGCGGACAACACCGAGATGGCCGGCGTGATGACGCCATCGCCGTACAGCAGCGCCGCGCCAAAAAGCGCCATCAGAACGAACGGCGCAACGCTCTTGCTCACGCCGCTCTTGGGGATCAACAGCGCGAGGAGCGCGAGGATGCCTCCCTCGCCGCGGTTGTCCGCGCGCATGATGAACGAAAGGTACTTCAGCACCACGACGAGCGTGAGCGACCAGACGATCAGCGAGAGGATCCCGAAGACGTTTGCGTTGTTGGGCACGAGGCCGTGCTCTGCGCCGAAGCACTCTTTCACGGCATAGAGGGGCGATGTGCCGATGTCTCCGTACACAACGCCGAGCGCTGCCAGCGCGAGCTTTGGCAGCGAGCCTTGGGGTGCGTGACTGCCGGTCGTGTCCGGCGACGCGGCCCCGTGAGAACTCGAACTCATGGTGGTATGTGCGCCGAGGGATACCCCTATCTCGACCGGCTGGGTAGGGCATCCGTGTCGCAGTGGTGCTGGCGCGAGGAGAGCGCTAGAAAAGAGACTATTGTGATTCCCTTCGCTTCGCTTCGACCTGCGCGCACTCGTATCGCGAGAGGGCGTGGCGTCTTTGCGGCGAGCGCTCTCTTGGGCCTTTTTCTGAGCGGGTGCGGCGCGAGCATCGAGCCCCCCGATCGCGATGGTGCCGCGACAGACGCGGGATTTACGGCGAGAGACTCCGCGCTGATCGCTCAGGATGGCGCCGCGGGCGACGCGGGAACGCCGCCTCCTCCCACCTTCGAGTGCGCGATGGAGGGCACGGGCGAGCTCCGTGTTCGCCTGCAGCTCGCGCCCAGCGTCGATGCGTCGGACCTGTGGATTCAGGCGCTTTGCGGTCGCACGCACAACGCCGGGCCCTCGGACGAGCTGCCGGTCCGGCTGGTGCGCGTTCCGAGAGGCGAGTCGATGGTGACGCTCTCGGGCCTCGGCGAGGGCTACTACCGCGTGGTCGCGAGCGCGACCGGCGTCCCAGCGGCCGCCAGCACGGTGGGCGTCCTGCGCGGCGCGACGAGCACCGGAACGTTCGTCTCGGTCGGCGCGAGCACGATGCCCACGCTCACCGTCGAGTCACCCATGCCGGTCCCGGACGCGGGGATTGCACCCCTGCGAGACGCGGGGGCTTCGCGGCCCGACGCTTCCGCGGACGCCGGCGTGCGCCCTGGCCCGGTGGCAGAATTCGACGTCAGCTCAGTCCCTGGCTCGGCCCTCGGCCGCGTCGGTGTCTTGCTCGAGCGTCGGGACGATCAGTGGTTCGACACGGCGTTCAAGCTGCAAAACGTCTGCGCGCTCATGTCTTGTCCCAACCTGTTGATCAGCGCCGTCGAGCTGCGCGTCGAGCTGGTTGGACGGCCCTCGGCCCTCGTGACCATCAACCTCGCGGGCAGCGGGCGAGGGACATCGTTGAGCGCGCACGAGGACTACGAGACCCCGACGAGGCTCGTGCCGGCGATGGCGATCGTGCCGGGCGCGCGTCTGCGGCTGACCCTGTTCGGTTCGATCGATCTCTGAGCGCTCGCGCTCGGGCGAAAGTGGGATAGAACCCGCGCCATGAGTGACGACGTCTCTCGCGCGCTCTTCGCGCGCGCTCAAAAGCGCATCCCGGGCGGGGTCAACTCTCCCGTGCGCGCATTTCGGTCGGTCGGTTCAGAGCCCGTCTTCGTGCGCAAGGCCGAGGGCGCGTACATCGAAGGCGCTGACGGAAAGCGATATCTTGATTATGTGGGCTCGTGGGGGCCGATGATCCTCGGCCACGCCCACCCCAAGGTCATCGACGCGATCGTCCAGGCCGCCCGCGACGGGACGAGCTACGGCGCGCCGACCGAGCGCGAGGTGCTGCTCGCCGAGGCGCTCTGCGAAGCGGTCCCGTCGATGCAGATGGTCCGGCTCACCTCGTCGGGCACCGAGGCGTGCATGAGCGCCTTGCGTCTCGCCCGGGGATTCACCGGCCGATCGCTGATCGTGAAGTTTCAGGGCTGCTACCACGGCCACGCTGACTTCTTGCTCGTCAAGGCGGGCTCGGGGTTGGCGACGATGGGCGTTCCCGATTCGGCGGGCGTGCCCCAGGCGGTCGCGCAGGCGACGCTGACGGCGCCGTTCAACGATCTCGCGGCGGTCCGCGCGCTCTTCGATCAGCGAGGCGACGACATCGCCGCGGTCATCGTCGAGCCTGTCGTCGGAAACATGGGCTGCGTCCCTCCCGAGCCAGGCTTTCTCGAGGGGCTCTCGGAGCTCTGTCGCGCGCGCGGCGCTCTCTTCGTCATCGACGAGGTGATGACGGGCTTTCGCCTCGCGTACGGCGGCGCGCAAGAGCGCTACAAGATCAGCGCCGACGTCACTACGCTGGGTAAGATCGCTGGCGGCGGCATGCCGCTCGGCGCCTTCGGAGGCCGCTCGGACGTCCTCGCGAAGCTCGCTCCGCTCGGCCCCGTCTACCAGGCCGGAACCCTCAGCGGAAACCCCGTCGCCACCGCCGCTGGCCTCGCCACGCTGGCGCAGCTTCGCGAGCGTACAGCAGACGGCGGGGACCCCTACGAGCACCTCGAGGCCACGGGCGCCGCGCTCGAAGCCGGCCTTCGCGAGGCCGCTCGATCGGCGGGGGTCCCAGTCACTGTTCAGCGCGTCGGCTCGATGTGGACCGTGTTCTTCACGGACGGCCCCGTGCGGTCGTGGGACGACGCGTCCCGCTGCGATACCGCGAAATTCGGCCGATTTCACCGGGCGATGTTGAATCGAGGCGTGTACTTGCCCCCCTCGCAGTTCGAGGCGGCGTTTCACTCGCTCTGCCACGGACCCGGCGAGGTGGAGCTCACCCTTCGCGCGGCGCGAGAGGCGTTCGCCGAAGTCCGCTGACTCGTGGCGCGCCCTCGATCACGGCGTCGATGGCAGCCGGGACTTTCGCCACCGGCGAACCGTGTGTCATGCTCCCGCATCATCATGGGTTCGGACTTCGATTCGGTACGCGCTCTTCGTCCCTCGTCGCTCGCGCGACGAGCGACTCCTTGCTTGGTCGGTACGCTGCTCTTCACCGCGCTCGGCGCCTGCGAGCCTCCGCGTATCCTGAGCCCCGACTCGGGCCCGGTCGTGGACACCGGCGTCGAGATGGACTCGGGTGTCGCGATGGATAGCGGGATCGATACGGGAGTCAGCCGCCCCGACGCTCGCCCCGAGGGCGGGCTGGACGCGACCATGTGCGATCCCGATCGTTGCTTCGACGACTGCGTCGCGATGGGCGGCGTCACCGGACGTTGCATGTCGAACATGTGTAGCTGTCGCTTCCCCGACAGCGGCTCGATGGGCACGGACGCGACCTCGGATCGACGGGACGTTCCGTCGGAGAGCTCGTTGCGGACGTGCATGACCAACGACCAGTGCCCGCCGAGCATGTTCTGCTCGGGGCCGACCTGCACCGGTCCTGGGACGTGCCTGTTGCGTCAAGAGCGCGATCCCAACTTGTGCATCGACGATCCGATGCCCTCGTGTGGCTGCGACGGCCTGCTCTACCCGAGCGCGTGCGCTCGCTCGACGTTGGGTGTCCGGCAGGACGCGATGCGACGCTGCATGGGCGACGCCGCGGTGATCCCGCCGACCGACGCTCGGACGGGCGGGGGCTGACGAGCCTCTCGCGGCGGGTGTGATACCGTCCGCGCGCTGTGCCGTCGATCCTCACTGCTGTTCGCGACCTCGATCGAGCTAGACAGATCGCGGTCGTCCTCGTTCGTCACGGCTTCGGCGAGGTGGCGGCTCGTCTCGGACTGGCCTCGGGAGCAACGCCGAAGACCGACGAGGATCGCTCGTCTTCTCCCGTCGGAGACCGCGCGACGCTGGCGCAGCGGCTCCGGATGGTGCTGACGGACCTCGGGCCGTCCTTCGTCAAGCTCGGGCAGATCGCTTCGACGCGGCCCGACTTGATTCCGGCCGACGTGATCGCCGAGCTGAAGAAGCTGCAGGACGCGGTGCCGCCGTTCAGCTCCGAGGACGCGCGCGCGATCATCGAAGAGCAGCTCGGCGCGCCGGTGTCCGAGGTGTTTACAACGTTCGAAGACAAACCCATGGCGAGCGCCTCGATCGGCCAGGTCCACAAGGCGACGCTGCGCTTGCCCGAGGGTGAGCTGCCCGTGGTGGTCAAGGTTCAGCGGCCCAACGTCGCGCAGACGATCGAGCGCGACGTGGATCTCTTGTATTGGTTCGCGCACGCGCTCGAGCGAGCTTTTCCAGAGACCAAGACCTACTCGCCGACGGACCTGGTGCGCGAGTTCGACCGGTCGATTACAGCCGAGATCGATTTCGTCCAAGAGGCAGAGAACGCGCAGCGCTTCGCGAAGAACTTCGAGGGGCACGAGGCCATTCGCTTTCCTGTGATTCACAAGAAGGCGTCGGGTCGCAAGGTGCTCACGATGGAGTTCTTCGACGGCCCGAAGATCGATCGCGCCAAAGAGCGCGGCTTCGACGGAAAGGTCATCGCCGCTCGCTCGGTCGACGTGATCATCAAGATGATCTTCGAGGACGGCTTTTTTCACGCCGATCCGCACCCGGGCAACGTGTTGGTGCTCGGGACGCCCGAGGCTCCTGTGCTCGGAATGTTGGACCTCGGCCTCGTCGGGCACCTGTCTCCGTTGATGCGCGACCGCACGATCGACCTGATGGTGGCCGCGGTTCGCGAAGACTACGAGGCGATCGCCGACGCCCTCTACGCGATGGGAAAGCCCAATCGCAAGGTCGACCAGAGCGCGTTTCGCGCGGACGTCGCGATGCTCTCGCGCAAGTATCTCGGCAAGAGCCTGAAGGACATCGAGATGTCCGCGCTGATCACGGACCTCGTTCAGGGCGCGGTCCGGCACGGGATCGACATGCCGCCGGACTTCTTGATGGTGGGCAAGTCGCTGATGACGCTCGAGGGGATCGGTCGGCAGCTCGACCCCGACCTCGACGTGTTCAACTCGGCCAAGCCACACTTTCTACGGCTGCTCGCCAAGCGCTACTCGCCCGAAAAAGTCAGCGGAGACCTGTTGCGCGCGGCGGTGCGGATGTCTGGCCTCGCCGGCACGATGCCCGAGCAAGTGGGCGAGATCCTCGAGGATCTGCGCAAGGGACACTTGTCCATGAAGACCGTGGATCCTGGGCTGCCGGTCGCCGCCGAGCGCCTCGGAAAGCAGGTCTACACGGGCCTCACGGTCGCGAGCATGATCTTCGCGGGAGGGCTTCTGCTCGCGACCGATCGCCACATCTGGCTGGGCTATCTGCTCTTTGTGGGCGCGGGCGTGACCGCGTTCTTTCACCAGATCCGCCAGTGGTGGACGGGAAATCAGCTGCGCTCGGGCCGCAGTTGAAATAGGTCCCCAAGATTCAAACGTCTCGAGCGCGACCGCGAGAGACACCGGAGCCACTTGCTCGTCACGATGCAACTATGAGTGGAGAAAGCCGCAGGCTCACTCACGGTTGCATCAATTCTTCAGTGCTGGTCGTTGTCAGCCGCGACGTTGCATCGCGGTCGGAAGGCTGTGCTCGATGGCGAGCCTCCCGCGGTCGTGCTCTTCGAACGAGAGGTACTTTATCTCGTCCGCCATCGACTGCACAACCCAATCGCGCCGAGCGACGCATCGCCGCGCTGCGCATCCCAGTGAGACAAACGACCTATGGTGAACCGAACGGTCTCTTTGGCGCTTCTCGCGCCGCTCGCGCTCTCGATCGGCTGCAAGCGCGAGGCGACGCCTGCGGCCTCGCGCGCGCAAAGCGTCGCCGAGTCTGCGCATCCCAGCACGCCCGTCGCCAATCCGCACGGTCCGATGCCCGCCGCGCCCGCCGCGAACTCGGGCTCGCTGCGCGTCGATTCGCCGGCGCGCGACGAGCTCATCGGGCAGGGGCAAGAGGCGCCGCGCTTTCGCGCGACCGCGCACGACGGACGCGTGATCGAGAGCGCCGGTCGCAGGGACAAGCCTTTGGTTGTGTACTTCTACCCGCGCGACGAGACGCCGGGCTGCACCGTCGAGGCCGAGGGGTTTCGTGATGCTGCGCGGGAGTTCGAAGCGGCGGGCGTCGACGTCGTGGGCGTGAGCACCGACAGCAACGAAGCGCACCGAGGCTTCGCGACGAGCCACCAGCTCGGCTTCGCGCTCGTGAGCGATCCGGACGGAAGGCTCGCCAGCGCGTTCGGCGTCGGCGTTCGAATGGGCTTTGCGCAGCGGATCACGTTCGTGATCGACCGCACCGGGAGCGTGGGCCGCGTGTTCGACAGCGTCACCCCCGCGGGCCACGCGACGCAGGTGCTCGCCGCCGCGCGCGGGTCTTGAAGGGCTCGAGGCGCGACAGCGAAGCTGGTGCGGATGGATCTCGATTCGTGAGCGAATCTTCTTGGGGAAAAGTGAAGGGCGGCTTCGATCGCCTCGCGCGCGCTTCTACTCGTGCTCGCCCCAGTGTCGCGCGGCTTCGCCGCGGCGGGTGGCCCTCTCGTTTCGCCAGCAAAATCGCCCGCTGAGCGCGTGGCCTTTGCCCTCGCACACGTCGGCGATCCACCCGCCGACGAGCGGCGCAAACTTGAGCGCGTGCCCCGAGTCGCCCGTGGCGACCACCAGTCCCTCGCGCGAAGGAACGCGGTCGATCAAGAAGTGGCCGTCGTCGGTGTCGGCGTAGAGGCAGAGCCGCGTGCGCTCGATGGGCGCGTCGGCGAGCGCGGGGAGCGCGTCGCGAACAAACGCGCGCAGCGCCGCGATTTGACCGTCGGTCACCACGCGATCGCTCGCCTCGGGGTGCAGCGCTCGACCGGCGCCGTGGTGCGCGATCTTCACCAGTCCCTCGCGGGGATGCAGAGGAAACCCGTACCAACCCGTCTTCGCGATGTCCGAGCCGTACGTCGCGAACCGCTCGCCTTCGAAGAGCGCCGCGTCCTCTGCGCGCGGTCGCAAGAGAAACACAGGGTGTCCCGTCGGACGGACCTGCGCCGCGAGCTCGGGGAGAAAGAAGCTCGACCAGGCTCCCAGCGTGAGCACCGTGAGGTCCGCTTCGATCGCGGCTCCGTCCTCGAGCGTCGCGCCGCAGACCCGGCCGCCTCGCTCGATCAGCGCGCGCGCTTCGGCGCCGAGTCGAAGTTGAATGTGTGTGCGCTGTGCGCGGCTCGCGAGCGCCTCGATCAAGCGCCCGCTCTCGACCCAGCCTCCGACGGGATTGACGTAGCCGTCTTTGTGAAATCCCTCGCGCCACGCGGGAAATCGCCGGTGAATCGCCGCTGCGTCGAGGCGCTCGGCGGCGACTCCGCGAGCGAGCAGCCTCGCGAGGCTCTGGTGCTCGAAGCTGTCTTCGGCCATGCGCTCTCGGGTGAGATACGTCACGCCCGTCTCGTGAAACAGCGTTGTGCCGAAGGACTCGTTGCGCTCTCGCCAGCGCTCGAGGCAGCGGAGCATCGCGTCGGCGTAGGCGTCGTCGTCGCCGTAGTCCATGCGGACGGCCTTCGAAAGGTCCGTCGAGGCCGCGAGCGGGTGGGGCACAGGGCCCTTGTCGACCACCGTGACCGAGAACCCTCGCGCTGCGAGCGAGTGGGCGGCCTCGAGCCCGAACACGCCTGCGCCGAGGACGAGCGCGGTTCGATCGACGCTCATCGCGCGGCGTTGTGGCAGTGGACGGTGGCCGAGAACCCGTAGCCCGCCGCGTTGAAGTACGTGTTGATCGTCTCGCTCGAGGAGCGTGCGACCGTCACCGACGTGGCCTGCGGGTTGATGTTGGTGGTCACCTGGCAGGTCACCGACGCAGGGCACGCGTTGGAGATCGTGACGAGGTGGTTGTACCCCGAGCCGTTGAAGACAGCCTGCGCGCCGACCGAGACGCAGTCGGGGCGATTGCCGGCGACGCGGGCCGGAGCCGGGGCTTGTTGGGCCGATGAAATGGCGCCCATCAGCGCGAGCGCGAAGGCGAGGAGCAGCGAACGTCGCACCATCGAACGACGCCCATCATAGCGCGGCGAACCCAATGGCGCTCGGCTCGGCTCCAACGACCACTCATGGACGTGTGGCAACAAGCGACGCCGATGCTGTTCTTGGTCGGCTGGTTCATTTTGCAGGCTTGGGTGCTCCCGCGCTTCGGGGTCGCGACGTGAATGGCCCCTCCGCGTCGGTCGACGCGGTCAGGTCCTGACGATCAACCACCGCGCGGTTGCTGAGAATAGCTGCGATACTCCGCGCCGGCGTATGTGTGACACGACGGTCGTAGTGGGCGGGCGCGGCGGAGCGGTGTGGTTCGCGAAGAACAGCGATCGCGAGCCGGGCGAGTCGCAGGTGGTCGAGCATGTTCCCGCGGCGAAGGGGCGAGGCGAATCGCTGCGGGTGACGTGGGTGTCGATCCCCGAGGTCGCGCCGTCGTTCGAGATGGTGCTCTCGCGCCCGACGTGGATGTGGGGCGCAGAGATGGGGGTCAACGAGCACGGGCTCGCGATCGGAAACGAGGCGGTCTTCACGCGGCTGCCCGTCGCCGAAGACGGGCTGACCGGGATGGACCTTCTGCGCCTCGCCCTCGAGCGAACGCGCGACGCCGAGAGCGCCGTGGACTTCATCACGGCAATGCTCGCGAAGTACGGGCAGGGCGGGCGCTGCGGCTTTCGCGCGACGGGGTTTCGCTATCACAACGCCTTCGTGATCGCCGATCGCAAGGGCGCGTGGCTGCTCGAGACCGCTGATCGCTTCTGGGCCGCGGCGCGCGTCGCGTCCGGCGTACGAACGACCTCCAACGTCCTCACCATCGACGCGCAACCGGACCGCATCGCCGACGGAACGCTCGACGAAGCCTGGCGCCGAGGCTGGTGGGACGGCACGCGGCCCTTCTCGTTTCGTGACGCGTTTTCGAAGCCCTCGCACCTGACTCTCTCGGGGGGCGACGTCCGGCGAGCGTGCACACACAAGACGCTCGCGGCCGACGACGAGGGGCGCGACGCGGACCTCGCGCGCTGCGTGCGCGCGCTCAGAGAGCACAACGGTCGCGACCCGCAGAGCGGCTGGCGCATGGAGGCGCCCTGCGCGCACGCGGGGTTTCTGCCGACCAAGACCTCGGGGCAGACGACGGGGTCGCTGGTCGCCGCGCTCGAGCCCGGTCGAATTCGTGTGTGGGCGACGGGAACGAGCGCGCCGTGTGTGTCGGTATTCAAGCCGGTGCTGCTGGGCGAGGGCGCGTTCGCGACGGGGCCTGTTCCGAGCCCCGAGGGCGCGGACAAAGAGAGCCTTTGGTGGCGCCACGAGCGTCTGCATCGCGCGGTGATGGAGCGGGGCTTCGGCGCGTTCGAAGCGACGCGGGCGCTGTTCGAGGCCGAGCGCGAGGCGCTCGAGCACGAGGCGTGGCTCTGCGAAGACAGCGCGAGCGCCCGCGCGACGTGGGAGCGCCATCGCGAGCTGGCGCTCTCGTGGGCCGAGCGCGTCGAGGCCGCCGGGGTGACCGCTGCGTCGAACGGGTTGGGCGCCCGCGCGCGGCGATGGTTCTGGCAGCGCGAAACGAAGAGGGACGGGCTATGAGCGGCGACGCCAGCGAGTTCGACGTGATCGTCGTGGGCGCGGGCGTCGCGGGCCTCGCGGCGGCCAGGACGTTGGTCGACGAGCGCTCGGCGAAGGTCGTCGTGCTCGAGGCGCGCGACCGCGTCGGCGGCAGGGTGTTCACCGACACGCTCCCCGACGAAACGTGGGTAGACCTCGGCGGGCAGTGGCTCGGCGTCGAACAACATCGCCTCTCTGCGTGGCTCGAGCGCTACAAGATCCCGACGTACAAGACCTACACGGCGGGAGAGAACCTCTTGCTTTGGAAGGGCGCCAGGACTCGCTATCGCGGGACGATTCCCAAGCTCCCGTTGATGGCGCTGCTGGGCGTCGGCTGGGCGCAGCTTCGGTTGGATCGAATGGCGAAGAAGGTTCCGCTCGACGCGCCGTGGACCGCGAAGGACGCTCGCGCGTGGGACTCTGTGAGCTTCGGGCAATGGATGCGGGACAACGTCGGCAACGACGTGGCGCGACGGCTGCTCGAGCTGGGCATGGACACGGTGTTCGCGGAGAACGCCGATCGCTACTCGTTGCTCTACGCGCTCTTCTACATTCACTCGGGCAAGGGCACGGACATCTTGCTCGGAAGCGAGGGCGGCGCGCAGGACACCAGGATCGACGGCGGGATGCAGCGGCTCGCGACGGCGATGGCCAACGGGCTCGATGTGCGGACGTCTCACCCGGTCTCGCGCGTCCGGTGGGAGCGCGATCGCGTCGTCGTCGAGTGCACGGACACCAGTGAGCGACGCGCGTTCGTGGCGCGGCGGGTGATCGTCGCGACGCCTCCTCCCCTCACCAACGAGATCGTCTTCGAGCCAGCGCTGCCTCAGGGGCGCGCCGCGCTCCAATCCGAAATGCCCATGGGCGCTGCGGGAAAATGCATCGCGGTCTACGACGCTCCCTTCTGGCGCGACGAGGGGCTCTCGGGCCAGTGCGTGAGCGACGAGGGCCCGTGCCACGTGACCTTCGACAGCTCGGGACCGAGCGGAAGGCCCGGCGTGCTCATGGGCTTTCTCGAAGGCGACGAGGCGCGCGCGATGGGCAAGCTCCCCGACGCCGAGCGACGCGAGACCGTGCTTCGATGCTTCGCGCGGTACTTCGGGGAGAGAGCGCGGTCGCCCAGGCTCTATGTGGACAAGCTCTGGGAAAAAGACCCGTGGGCGAGGGGGTGCTACGGCGCTTTCTTTCCGCCGGGGCTCTTGGTGAAGCACGGGGCGCTGTTGCGCGAGCCCGTGGGGCCCATTCACTGGGCCGGGACCGAGACCGCCACGGTGTGGAGCGGCTACATCGACGGAGCGCTCTCGAGCGGCGAACGCGCGGCGCGAGAGCTCTCGCTGTGAAAATCAAGTCATGATGAAAACTGAACACGATCCAGACCGACGCCCTTCGGTGTTCGACCCTGTGAAGATCGGCCCGGTGACCCTGCGCAATCGGACGATCCGCGCGGCGGCGTTCGAGGGCATGGGCCGCGATCATCTCCCGACGCAAGAGCTCGTTGATTTTCACGGCGCGCTCGCGAAGGGCGGCGTGGGGATGACCACCGTCGCCTACGCCGCGGTCGAGCAGCGCGGGCTGTCGTTTGGGCATCAGCTGTGGATGCGACCCGAGGTCGTGGCTCCCCTTCGTGCGCTCACCGATCAAGTGCACGCCGCGGGCGCGCGCGCGTCGATCCAGCTCGCCCACTGTGGAAACATGGCGCACGCAAAGGTCGCCGGGGGGCGCCCTCAATCGGCCTCGGCGCGCTTCAACCTCTACGGCCCGACGCTGCCTCAGGCGATGGACGAGTCGGACATCGCGCGCGTGGTCGAGGCGCACGCCGACGCGGTCTCGATCGCGCGCGACGCAGGGTTCGACGCGGTCGAAGTGCACGCGGGGCACGGCTATCTCTTGAGCCAGTTCGCGAGCCCGTGGACCAACCGACGCACGGACCGCTACGGGGGCTCTGTGCACAACAGAATTCGCTTCGCGCGCGAGGCGATCGCTGCTGCCAAGAGAGCGGCGCGCGACGACATCGCCGTGCTGGTCAAGACGAACCTCCGCGACGGCTTCGAGGGCGGCATGGAGCTCGACGACGCGATCGTGCTGGCCCGCGCGCTCGAAGAAGAAGGGGCAGACGCGCTCGTGCTCACAGGGGGCTTCGTGAGCCGCGCGCCCATGTACGTCATGCGCGGGAGCATGCCCACGCGCGTGATGGCCGACGTGATGACGGACCCGATGTTGTCCGTCGGGATCGCGCTGTTCGGGCAGATGCTCGTCAAGCCGTACGCCTACGAGAGCCGGTACTTTCGCGCGGACGCCCTCGCGGTTCGCGCGGCGGTAAAGATGCCGCTCGTGTACCTGGGCGGCGTGGACTCGGGCGCGGCGATCGACGAGGCCTTGTCCGAGGGGTTCGAAGCCGTAGCGATGGCGCGCGCGCTCATCCGAGAGCCGGACTTCGTCAACAAGCTCGCGCGAGAGCGCGGGTACCGCTCGCTCTGCGACCACTGCAACTACTGCGCGGCGCAGATCTACACGAAGAAGGCGAGCTGCCACTACCTCGAGCCGCCGACGGACCGCGTGCGGGCGCTCTTGCGAAAGGACATGGGGCGATGAGCTTACAAAAGCCACGCGCTTTGATTACCGGTGCGTGCTCTGGGATCGGCCTCGCGATCGCGCGCGAGCTGGCGCGGCGGGGGTGGGACCTCTGCGTCGCGTCCGAGAATCGAGCGCGGCTCGAGGGCGCGGCGAGCGAGCTGCGCGCGCTGGGGATCTCCGTCGACGATGTGGTGATGGACCTGTCGGAGCCGAGCTCGGCCAAGGCGCTCTTCGACGCGGCCACGCGCGACGGCGCGGTGGTGGACGCGCTCGTGTGCAACGCGGGGTTCTTCTTCTTCGGCGAGGTGGCGGACGCCGACCCCGAGCGCGCCGAGCGGATGCTGGCTTTGCACGTGGTCGTTCCGTCGCTGCTGTGCACGTACTTCGCGAAGGAATTCCGTCGGCGAAAGCGCGGGCACGTCATGCTCGTGTCGAGCATCTCGGCGTTTCGCGACTTTCCTGGGATCGCGTACTACGCGAGCAGCAAGAAGTACCTGCGGGGCTTCGCGCGCTCGCTGCGCTGCGAGCTGGCCGCGTATGGGGTCTCGGTGACATGTCTACTTCCGGGGGCTACGGCGACGGCGTTGTACGACCCCGATGTGGTTCCCGTGGAGCTGGCTTCGCGGTTGGGCGTGATGATGCCGCCCGAGCGCGTGGCGCGGGAGGGCGTCGAGGCGATGCTGCGCGGGGAGGCCGAGAGCGTTCCCGGGGTGTTCAATCGGGCGGTCGTGCGGGCGGTGGGGTACGTTCCGCAGGTGGCGATCGACGCGGTGCGCCGGTGGGGCCCGTGGCTTCGCGCGACAGAACCGTGAGCGTCGAGCACCGCGCGGTGAATCAACAGCCGCGGGCTTCGTCGACAAGTGTGCCGTGAATTTGCGCCGTGACCGTGTGATACGTTGTGCTTCGTTGATGCTCTCTTCGCGCTCGATTCTCTGCGCTCTTGCCGCGATGACGCTCCCGGCTGCTTCGTTTGCTCAGAGCACAGCGCCCACGAGCGCGGCGGCGACGCCCGAAGACGTCGTGCGGCGCTATCTCGACCGCGGCGCGGCGGGCGACCTCGCGGCGGTGCAGCCGATGCTCGCAGAGCAGTGCGCGGACACGCCCGTGGGGCGCGTCGAGGGCGTGATGGTCATGGGCGTTCGAATGACGATTCGAACCGTGCACACGCAGGTGCTCTCGTCGTCGGCCACCGAGGCGCGCGTGCGCTACACAGTGAGCGGCAGCGCGCAGGGGCAAAACACGACGACGCGCATCCTGGGAGCGACCGTGCGCATCGGCCGCGTGCGCATGGCGAACGTGACGCAGTCCAACGTGCTGCGGCTCGTGCGCACGAACGGGCGCTGGGTCATCGCGTGTAGATAGCGAGTGGGAGGGGGAGTGTATGCAACGAGCGGGAGGGGGAGCGCCGAGTGCGGCGGGGCGGCCCCGAGTGAGCGACACGTCGTTTGGCACGGAGCCGCGAGGCGGCCCCCACTGAGTGAAACGACGTTGTGCGCAGAGCTGCTTCGCAGCCCCCACCCGCGCTGCCGCGCGCCCCGCCCCCGCCTGGAACGGCAGGGGCGGCGGCTTCGCATTGCGAATGCGTAGGATTCTACCTAGCAAGTTGATTGTGTGGCCATTGCTCTGCAATGGCCGCAATTCGCTCGATTGGTGTGCATCGATGATCGACTGAGCACTGCTTCGCGCTTGCAGAGCAAGGGCCATCACGATACACGTACGCTGCTTTCGCTAGCATTTTCCCGATGCGAAG
>LNFM01003491.1_pt1 | contig 30841 bp, 32 predicted proteins | sample 596031 | NCBI WGS metagenome assembly LNFM01 (sample SAMN04254537, study PRJNA301005) | activated carbon metagenome | isolation source: dual media filters at the Ann Arbor, Michigan drinking water treatment plant | place: USA: Ann Arbor
CTTCCACCATGGGCTTGACATTGTTGATGGCGATGGTGAACAGCTCCAAGGCATCCTTGCCGGTTTTCTGTCCAATGGTCTCGAGAGCACCGTAAATGATGCGCTCGGCAACCGCCTTCTTGCCGCCTTCCATGATCACGTTCATGAACTTGGAGAGTTCGACATTGCCGAATTTCGGATCCGGCAGGATTTCACGTTTAGGGACTTCGCGACGACGTGGCATATTTCACCTCAATTGCTTCAGTTGGCATCTTTTCAGACACCGCGAGAGCCATACAGGACTCTCACTTACTCGACCCACCCGGACGATTCCGAGCTTCGGGTCACTACGCTCAAACCGTCTGCCTGACGGAACGAGCACCGAAAAACTCAGACTTGAAAAATCAAGCCTTCTTGGGGCGCTTGGCGCCGTACTTGGAACGCGACTGCTTGCGGTCTTTCACGCCTTGCAGGTCGAGCGAGCCACGCACGATGTGGTAACGCACACCCGGCAGGTCCTTGACACGACCGCCGCGAACCAGCACCACGCTGTGTTCCTGCAGGTTGTGGCCTTCACCGCCGATGTAGGAAATGACTTCGAAACCGTTGGTCAGGCGCACCTTGGCGACCTTACGCAGAGCGGAATTCGGCTTCTTGGGCGTCGTGGTGTACACACGGGTGCACACGCCACGGCGCTGCGGAGAGTTCTGCATGGCAGGACTCTTCGACTTGATGGTCTCGACCTCACGGCCTTGACGCACGAGCTGGTTAATGGTTGGCATTTAAAAACGTCCCTCAACGTTTGATAAAACGAAAACGTGAATCCCTTCGGAATTTCCGAAAAGCCTTCGAGTGTATCAGGTCAACCATGGACCCGCAATGGTTCCCTCGCCCATCCGCCCGTGCCGGGGCCCGGAGAGGGGACCAGCGGGCCTACTGGATCCAGAGTCTGAAGGCATCCCAGGCCCGGCCGATCAGGCCCGCCTCTTCCACCGATTCCAGAGCAAGCAACGGAATAGTTGAAAGCGTGTGCTCACCTACTTTTATTTTCAAGGCGCCGCTGTGCTGGCCTTTTTTGAGCGGGGCGATCAGGGGATCGGGTCGTACGGCCTCGGTCTGCAGGCGACTGGCCTGTCCGGCCGGCACGGTCACCACCACGGCCTGAGGGCGCCCCAGGCGAACCTGGGCAGACTGCCCCTTCCAGACCGCCGGGGTCAGCACCGGCTGGTTGGCCTCGAACAGCTTGACCGCCTCGAAAGCGGCATAACCCCAGTTCAGCAGTTTCTGCGCTTCGGTGGCGCGGGCGTTTTCGCTGTCGGCCCCCAGCACCACGGCCAGCAGGCGCCGGGCGCCGGGCGCGCCCGCCGGCCCCAAGTGGGGAAATTCGCGTTGCGCCGTCGCAATGAGGCAGTAACCGGCCGTCTCGGTGTGACCGGTCTTGAGCCCGTCCACCGTGGGGTCGCGAAACAGCAGCAGATTGCGGTTGTTGTCATTCGCTGGCGGTGTTCCCGCGTAGTGGTACTTGCGGATGGCATGAAAGTGGGCGCGCTGCGGGAAGTCGCGCAGCAGGCGTGAAGCGAGGAGGGCCAGGTCGCGTGCCGTGCTTTGCTGGCCCGGCTGGGGCAGGCCCGTCGGATTGACAAACCGGGTCGACTGCATGCCCAGGGCCCGGGCCTGTTCGTTCATGAGCTGGACAAAACGCTCTTCGCTGCCCGCCACGCCTTCGGCCAGCACCATGGCGGCATCGTTGCCGGACTGCACCAGCAAGCCTTTGAGCAGATCCTCCACCGGCACCCTCATGCGGGTGTCGATGAACATGCGCGAACCGGGCTGGCGCCAGGCACGCTCGCTGACCGGAAGGCCCTGCTTCAGATCCAGGCGCCCCAGGCGCAAGGCATCGAAAACCAGGTAGGCCGTCATCAGCTTGGTCAGGGAAGCGGGCTGGACCGGGCTGTCCGCCTCACGTGCGGCCAGCACCTGGTCACTGCTCATGTCCAGCAGCAGGTAGGAGCGGGCGGCGATTTCGGGGGCTTGGGGCGCTGTCTGGGCCGAGACGGCACCCACCGTCAGGCCGGCCAGCACCGCCAGCCCACAAAGCAGTTTTTTCATCAGGTACTGGAAGTAAGGTGGCGCACCACCAGGCTCTTGAGCAAGGGCAGTTGCCCGTGAAAGAAATGGCTGCCGCCGGGCACCACCGTCACCGGCAGCACCTGGGGGCGGGCCCAGTCCATGACGGCGGCCAGCGGCACGGTGTCGTCGTGCTCGCCGTGGACCACCAGGGTGCGCTCGTGCAAGGCCTGGGGCACCTGGGCCACCTGGAAACGACTGGCGGCAGCCCCAACCAGCACCAGCTTGTCGATCTGGCGCGCCGGCCACAATGTCGACAAGGTCTGGCTCATGACGAAGGAGCCGAAGGAAAAACCCGCCAGGGCCAGCGGGCCAGCGGGAGCACACTGCTGCACCAGCGCCAGCAAGTCCTGCGCCTCGCCCCGGCCCTCGTCATGCACGCCCTCGCTGGCGCCCACCCCACGAAAGTTGAAGCGCACGGCCTGCCAGCCACATTGCACAAACGCACGCGCCAGCGTCTGCACCACCTTGTTGTCCATGGTGCCGCCGAACAGCGGGTGGGGATGGGCGATGACGGCGACCCCCTTCAGCGGCACGTCATCCGCGGGCGCGTCGCGCAGGGCTTCGATGCGACCCGCCGGGCCCGCCAGCGTCAACCGTTCGGTCTGGGCGTTCATGTCAGCGCCCCAGATGGGGAGGCGTCAGCAGGCGCTCGACCACCTGGCCCTTCTTGAGGTGCGATTCGACAATCTCGTCGATGTCGCTCACGTCCACATAGGAATACCAGACGGCCTCCGGATAGATCACCGCCACCGGCCCGCCCGCACAACGGTCCAGGCAGCCGGCGCGGTTCACGCGCACTTTTCCCGGACCGGCCAGTCCCGCCGCCTTGACCAGGGACTTGCAACGCTCGAAGGCCGCCTCTGCCTGGTGGTTGGCGCAACAGGACTCCCCCGCAGGACGCTGGTTGAGGCAGAAAAAGACGTGGCGCTCGTAATAGGAAGGATCGGTATCGGTGCTCATTCCCGGATTTTAGGTGCAGCCCTGTCCAGGCTGCTCAGGCCCCAGACACGGACCAGCACATACAGCAGCACCGCATAGGGCCAGAGCCAGCCCAGCCACTGGGCCAAGCCATGGAAGCGGATGAAACGCCCCTGCTCCCAGATCTGCAGGTTGTGGGCAAAGTAGGGACTGGCCGGCGCCTGGTTGATCAGGACCAGGTACAGGCCCAGCGCCAGCAGCAGCAAGGCGGCGCAGACGCGCGCCGGCACGCGCAACAGCAGCAGGGCCAGCGCAACCGCCAGCGCCAGGCCGACCTGCACCGGCTGGCTGAACCAGGTCCAGGCATGCGCCGGCCCGTAACTCAGCGCGGCCGACAGCAGCGTCGCGCCCATGGCCGCCAGCAGAACCGCCAGCACAAAAGCCGCGCGCCGCCCCAGGGACGGTATGACACTGAAACCCAGCAGGCAGGGGATCAGGGCCCCCAGCAACACGCAGCTCATTTCCGCGCCGGGTACCAGGGGCTGCAATTCCACGGCCCGCAGCGGCAACCATTCCAGAAAAGGCGTGTCCAGCAGCAGTTCGGCCAGCCCCGCTTCCGCACGCTCGAACACCTGCCCCAGGCCCAGCGGCACCGCCGCAGGAAACAACAGGGCCAGGGGCCACAAGGCGAGCAGCACCAGGGCGCCGCGCGACTCGGGGACAAACCAGCGGGCGCGAAAACGGATCCAGCGGTCGATGGCCCCCAGTTTTTCCAGCAAGGTCGCCGTCACGGCCCCTAACCAGGCACCGCCCAAGTTCAGGAGAAAGTCGATGTTGGACGGCACCCGCGCCGGCAGATAACCTTGCAGGGTCTCCAGGACCAGCGAAAGCGCCCCGGCTCCCAGCGTGGCCAGCCCCACCGCGCGGCCGCCCTGGCCGGTTCGCAAGGCCCCCAGGGCGAGCAGGAAACCCAAGGGGGCATAACCCAGCACGTTGGACAGCAGATCGAAGGCCGTCCAGTAATGCGGCCACGGCGCGACGAGAAAGCCCCAGGGCAAGGGCCCCTGGTCACGCCAGCCGACAAAGGGGTAAAGACTGGCATAGACCACCAGCCCCACATACACGCCACTCAGGGGCCAGGCGGATGTCTTGTGCGGCATGGCGCCCCGTGGGCTCAGAAAGGCTTGACCACCACCAGCACGACGGCCACCAGCAGCAGCAGCACCGGCGCCTCGTTGAACCAGCGGTACCAGACATGCCCATGCCGGTTGTCGTCACGTCGAAACTTCTTGAGCAGCACCCCGCAGGCGTGGTGGTAGCCCAGCGCCAGCAGCACCACCGCCAGCTTGGCGTGCAGCCAGCCATTGCCCGGGCCGCGTCCGATGCCATAACCCAGCCAGAGCCAGAAGCCGAAGGCCAGGGCCGGCACGGCCAGGATCGTGGTGAACCGCATCAGCTTGCCCGCCATCAGCAGCAGGCGCTCCCGCTCGGCCACCGAATCGGCCGGCACCATGGCCAGGTTCACGAAGATGCGCGGCAGGTAGAACAGGCCGGCAAACCAGCTTGCGACGAAAACGATGTGGAGTGATTTGACCCAGAGCATGGGCCGAGTTTAGTCGCGCTTGAACTCGTGGAGCCACAACCGGCAGCGCTGGTTGCGTCGTAGGCTAACTTTGGCCCAAGGACAAAGTTAAGCGCAGCGGCCGAAGACAAAAAAAACCCCGGCCATGAGCCGGGGTTGCAAGCCTTTTTTGCTGTCACACATCAAGGCCCCGCTCAGGGAGGAAAAGCGGGGGGTGGCGAACCACCCAAACTCGAATCTAACAAAAACGTTCCTCGTTTGCAAGCCGGGGCCGCGCAATCCCGCAAGAACGGGCATTTTTGGCACTTTTGCATGCGCATCCCGACAGCAACGGAATCGGGCACAATTTTCCCCATGACACCTTATGCCCCTTACCCCATGGGCCGGCCCCGCCGGCTGCGTCGCGACGAGTTCACCCGCAAGCTGGTACGCGAGCACGCACTCAGCGTCAACGACCTGATTTATCCGGTATTTGTCCTCGACGGACAAAACCGGCGTGAAGCCGTGGCCTCCATGCCGGGGGTCGAGCGTCTGAGCCTGGACCTGCTGCTTCCCGTGGCCGAGGAATGCGTCAAGCTGGGTATCCCGGCCATGGCCCTGTTCCCGGTGATCGACCCCTCGCTCAAGAGCCTGGACGGCAAGGAAGCCTACAACCCCGAGGGCCTGGTGCCGCGTGTGGTGCGCGAGCTGAAGGCGCGCTTTCCCGGGCTGGGCATCATGACCGACGTGGCGCTGGATCCCTACACCAGCCACGGCCAGGACGGCGTGCTCGACCCGACCGGCTACATCCTGAACGACGAGACCGTGGAGATCCTGGAGCGGCAGGCGCTGACCCAGGCCCAGGCCGGCGTGGACATCGTGGCGCCCAGCGACATGATGGACGGGCGCATCGGCGCCATCCGCAGCATCCTGGAAGCCAACCGCCTGGTGCACACGCGCATCATGGCCTACAGCGCCAAGTACGCCAGCGCCTTCTACGGCCCCTTCCGTGACGCGGTGGGCTCGGCGGGCAACCTGGGCAAGAGCGACAAGAAGGTCTACCAGATGGATCCGGGCAACACCGATGAAGCCCTGCGCGAAGTGGCCCTGGACATCGCCGAGGGGGCCGACATGGTGATGGTCAAGCCCGGCATGCCTTATCTGGACGTGGTGCGCCGCGTGAAGGACGAGTTCCGCGTGCCGACTTTCGCCTACCAGGTCTCGGGCGAGTACGCGATGCTGAAAGCCGCGGCGCAGAACGGCTGGCTCGATCACGATGCCGTCATGATGGAAAGCCTGCTGGGCTTCAAGCGCGCTGGCGCCGACGGCGTGCTGACCTACTTCGCCATCGCTGCCGCCCGTCTGTTGCAGAAATAGTCCCCCGCGGCATGCGCGTCTTCAGCATCACGTCCACCGCGATCAGCGAAAGCGACGCGCTGCCCACGGCGTTGCCAGCCCTCGGCCATGTCTGGATCAGCTGCACGCGGCAGGAATTCGAGGCCGGCTGGCAGCAGGTGCAGGCCACACTGCAAAGCCTGTGCGTCATGCAGCTGGTCGACCTGCACGTCTCGGACCTGCTCAACGCGCAACTGCCCTCGCATTTCGACTACACCTCGCAGTACGACCTGCTGGTGTTTCGCCGGCTGGCGACGGGCGCCAGCGCTCGCGCTGAGGCTGCGCAGCGTAGCCCCGCGCGTCGCGGCGGCCCGCCCATCCTGCGACACATCGACACCAGCCCGGTGGGTTTCGCCGTATTCGAGCGCGTGCTGCTCACGGTCCACCCGGCCGATTGCGCGGTGCGCGATGCCTACGCCGCGCGGCTGCTGCAAACCACCTCCACCGACATCCGTACCGCCAACAGCCGCCTGCCTGCCTCCCCGGCCGACCTGATGCTGCGCATGGTCAACCAGATGGTGGACGGCTTCCTGGAATTGCGGCGCGAACTCACACGCCAGCTTGACCACTGGCAGACCGAGCTGCTCAACCCGCGCACGCGCTTCAACAACTGGGCGGCGCTGCTGGACACGCGGCTGGCACTGCACCAGCTCGACGAAATCTGCGAAGACCAGCGCTCCGCCGTGCAGGACTGGATCGAGTCCGTCAAGACCTGGCCGGAAGCGGACACCACGACAACCCAGCGCGAGCGCGACCTGCTGCTGGTGCGCAGCCGCGACCTGCTGGAGCACATCGAACGCGTGGTGCACCACGTGCGCCGGCTGGAACAGAGTGTGGAGACCGCCGTGCAGATCCACTTCAACGCCCAGAGCAACCGCACCAACGACATCATGCGCACGCTCACGGTGCTGACAGCGATCTTCCTGCCGCTGAACCTGATCGCGGGCATCTTCGGGATGAACTTCGATTTCATCCCCTTGATCCACAACGATGGCGGCTTCTGGTGGGCCATGGGCTCCATGGGGCTGACCGCTGTCGCCCTGGCCCTGCTGTTCTGGCGCAAGCGCTACCTCGAGCGCAGCGGGCGTTAGCTCAGTTCGGTCCTGGCGCTGTCCCGGCGTCGGGACCGGCGCTGATCTTCAGGTGCACCAGCAGGTCGGCCACCAGCTCCAGGCGCACCAGGGGGCTGTCCACCGCCAGGAACTGCTGCTTGAGCTGCGGGCTCACGGGCAGGATGTCGCACCAGCGGTGCGCCAGCCAGCCGCAATCGTCCCATTGCAGCGGCGGCTGGATCGGCAGTTCGTCACCGGGTTTGGCCTGTGCCTGCATGTGCTGCAGCAGGCGTTGCAGCCCGGTGCGCACATGTACCAGGTCCGGCGGGACCGGCACCACCGGATCATCGTCCAGGTACTCTGCCTCGCCGGTCCACAGGCCATGCTTGAGCTGCTCGCTACGCAGCAGGCGGAAACGCCGACCGCCACGGCACTGGACCAGCATCAGGCCGGGCTGCGGCCGCTCGAGGCTGGTGATGTGCGCCATCGTGCCCACGAGGTGAAACACCTCGGGCCCGAAGGCCGGCCCACCGGCCTCGCCAGGACGCGGCGGCTGCCTGACCTCGCTGCCATTGCTGAGGCAGACCACGCCGAACGGAGCGCCCTCCTTCTGGCAGCGCTGGATCAGGTCCAGGTAACGCACCTCGAAGATGCGCAAGGGCAGCACGCTGCCGGGGAACAGCACGGTCTGCAGGGGAAAGAGGGGCAGCTGGAAGGTCGAACTCATCTCAGGGCCTGCTCAGCTGGAACAGGCTCGCACCGTTGTCCCAGGCGATACGACGCGCCACGTCCGGTGGCAGGTCACCCAGCCAGCGACGGTAACCGCGCATCAAGTCGTCGTAATACATCCAGCGCTGGTTGACCCAGGTGTCGGAGCCGATCAGGAAACGGTCCGGGTACTTCAGGAGCAGCGCACGCCATTCAGGGCACAGGCGGCTTTCGTCGCAGGTCAATCCCGGCCGGTAGGACAGTTCACCCATGAGCAAGGGGTACTTCTCCATGAGGGCCGCCACACGCGCCGCCGTTGAGCCGCCGATGCCGGTATGCGCCCAGATCAGGCGCGCGCCGGGTGCGTGCGCCATCAGCAGGTCGATGGCCACGTCGTCCACATGGGCCAGCACGGCCAGCTGCTTCTCGACGGCGAACTGCATGAGCTTTTTCGCCACAGGGCCGTTGGCATTGGCGCTTTCGTAGAGATGGAACTCACCGATTCCACGGTAGGGGCCGGCCGCCGTGCCACGCGCGAACTCGGTCTGCACCATGGTGTAGATGCTCTCGTCGCGGAACCAGTTGTCGTAATCGGCCCGGTTGCGGTAGAGGCGGATGAAGGGCACCACGGTCACTCCGGCCGCGCGGGTCTGCGCACCGGCAGAGGCCAGGGTCTTGGTGCCGTCGTTGGGCCGGCTGTTGGCGATCACGGCGCGCACACTATTGCGCTGCATGCGGGCTAGCACATCGTCCAGCGGGTGCGGGCCCTGATAGGCCTCTTCGTTGTAGTGCAGGTGGGCGTCGAACAGGGGGCCGCTGTAGTCAGCCGCCTGGGCCGAAGTGCACGCAGCCAGCAGCATGGCCCAGACGGCGAGACACTTCATGGTCAACCCACGTGTTTGGCAAAAAAGGCCAGTGTGCGTTCACGCGCCTGGGCGGCGGCGGTGGCATCCCAGGAGCCGCGGTGGTCGCAGTTGAAGCCGTGGTTGGCCGGATAGACGTGTACCTCGACTTCCGGGTGCGCCTTCTGCAAGGCCGCAACGCCCTCCAGTGGAATCCAGTGGTCCTGCTCGCCGAAGTGCGCCAGCACCGGGCACTTCGGGCTGCGCGCGATCTCGGCCTCGGTGGTGACACCGCCGCCGTAATAGGGCACGGCCGCACTCACACCCTTGAGCAGGCAGGCCGTGCGCCAGGTCAGCAGCCCACCCCAGCAGTAACCGACCACGCCGACCTTGCCGGCACTGGCCGCATGATCGATGGCGGCCTGGATGTCCTGCAACACGCCCGGTGCGGGCAAGGCTTCCACCGCTGCCTTGAGTGCCATGCCGGCACTCATGTCATCCGGCTGGTAACCGAGCTCCACGCCGGGTTTGACACGGTGAAAGGTGGCGGGCGCCACCGCCAGGTAACCAGCTGCCGCATAGCTGTCGGCCACCGCACGGATATGCGCGTTGACACCAAAAATCTCCTGCAACACCACCACGCCGCCACGCGGCTTGCCTGCTGGTTGTGCCACGTAGGCCGGGAACGTGAAGCCGTCCGCAGCCTTCAAGTCGATGAACTGTGCCATGCGCTGTTCTCCTGGTTTGTCATTCAAAGGGATACGCCCAGTTTGCGGGCCACGAAATCGAGCCGGTCCTGGCCCCAGAACATCTCGCCGTCGACAAGGTAGCTCGGTGCGCCGAACACGCCCGCAGCGATGGCCTGCTGTGTATGGGCCTCATAACGTTCGCGCACTTCCTGGCTGCCGGACTGGGCCAGCCGGGCGGCATCGAGACTGCACTCGGCCAGCAGCTCGGCCAGCACCTGGTGATCGCCGATATTGCGCTCCTGGGCCCAGACCGCCGTCATGATGGCGCCGGCGATCTTCATGGCGGCGTCAGGGCCGTCGTGCTGGTCCACCGCGATGATCAGGCAGGCGGCATCGTCACCAGCGACCGGAAAGTATTTGGGCTGCGGGTGCAGTGGAATGTTGAGGAATTCGCTGAAACGCTTCAGTTCGACCAGGCGGTAGGCTTGGCGCTGCGGCGCGCGCTTCGGCAGCGGCAGCCCGCCGGAAATCGGGAACACCTTGCCGCCCAGGTCCACCGGCAGCACGCGGACGGTGACGCCGGCGGCCTTGGCCATGGCGGCAAAACGCGCGTGGCCCAGATAGGTCCAGGGGCTTTGCGGCGCGAAATAGTAGTCCACTGTGCGGCTCATCGTGTCTCCTCTTGCGTGATCTGATCGTTTCTGCGGCAATGGTATCTTGTCGTCATCACACTTGCAGGAGCTGGGCTTTGGACAAGGTTCTACTGGTCACCGGCGGCGGCCGCGGCATCGGTGCCGCCACGGCGCTGCTGGCCGCGCAGCGCGGTTACGCCGTCGCTGTCAACTACACGAGCAACTCCCTCGCCGCCGACGAGGTGGTACGGCAGATCCGCGCTGGCGGCGGCACGGCCATGGCGGTGCGTGCCAATGTGGCCGACGAGGCCCAGGTGCTGGCCATGTTCCAGCAGGTCGACGCCAAGCTCGGCCGGCTCACGGCCCTGGCCAACAACGCCGGCGTGGTGGACACGACGCAGCGCGTGGATGAGCAGAACCTTGCACGCTGGCAGCGCATGTTCGAGATCAACGTCTTCGGCACCATGCTGTGCGCGCGCGAAGCGGTGCGCCGCATGAGCACGCGCCATGGCGGCACGGGCGGCGCCATCGTCAACGTGGGTAGCGTGGCCTCGGTGCACGGCGCGGCCGGGCAGTATGTGGACTACGCGGCCGCCAAGGGCGCGGTGGACGTCTTCACGCTGGGCCTGGCGCGCGAGGTGGCCACCGAGGGCGTCCGCGTCAATGCGGTGCGCCCCGGCATCGTCGACACCGAGATCCACGCCAGCGGCGGCCAGCCCGGGCGCGCGCAGCGCCTGGCGCCACAGATCCCGCTGCAGCGCCCCGGCACCGCGCAGGAGATCGCCAATGCCATCGTCTGGCTGCTGTCGGACGAGGCCAGTTATGCAACCGGCTCCATCCTGGACGTGACGGGAGGGCGCTGATGAGCACGACAAGCTTGAAGTACTACTGGGAAGACATGGCGGTAGGCAGCACGCGCGAGCTCGGCAGCGTCAGCCCCACGCGCGAACAGATCATGGAGTTTGCTCGCCAGTTCGACCCGCAGCCCTTCCACCTGGACGAGGCCGCCGCCCAGGCCTCGGTCTTCGGCAGCCTGTGCGCCAGCGGCTGGCACACCTGCGCTATGGCCATGCGCCTGATGGTCGACAACTTCCTGTCCGAAGCGGCCGGCCTGGGCTCGCCCGGCTTGGAAAGCCTCAAGTGGACCAAACCGGTGTTTCCCGGTGACGTGCTGAGCCTGCGCCACACCATCCTGGACAGCCGCCCCATGGGCAGCCGGCCCGATGTGGGCCTGGTGCGCACGCTGTGGGAGATGCACAACCAGCGCGGCGACAAGGTGCTGCACATGGAAGGCTGGGGCATGTTCCGCCGGCGCACGCCCGCTGATCCACCGAAAGGCTGAGCATGGATTTCAAGCCCCTCGTCACCCTGCTGGCCATCGTCAACCCGCTGGCCATCGTGCCCTTTTTCATCCACTACACCCAGGGCTTCACGCGCGAGCAACGCCTGCGCACGATCTGGATCTCTTCGCTCAGCGCCTTTGCGGTGATCGCCATCAGCGCCCTGCTGGGCCTGCAGATCCTGGCCTTCTTCGGCATCTCCCTGGCAAGCTTCCAGGTCGGCGGCGGCATGCTACTGCTGACCTCGGCCCTGGCCATGCTCAATGCGCAGCCGGCCGAAGCCAAATCGAATGCCGAGGAAATGCAAAGCGCGGCCGAGCGCTCGGCCGCGCGTGCCAGCATCGCCGTGGTGCCGCTGACCATTCCGCTGCTCACGGGGCCCGCCACCATGTCCACTGTGGTGATCTACGCCGACAAGGCCAGGGACTTCCTCCAGCTGGGCGCGCTGGTGGGCTACGGCGTGGTGATTGCGCTGGCCACCGCCCTGTGTTTTGCCCTGGCCGAGCCGATCGCACGCGTGCTCGGCAAGACCGGCATCAACGTGATGACCCGGCTCATGGGCCTGATCCTCGCGGCCCTGGCCGTGGAGGTGATGTCCGACGGGCTGGTGAAACTGTTCCCGGCCCTCGCGGGCTAGGGCCTGTTCAGTAAGACGCCACCGCGCCGTTGGAGCGCGGATCGAAACCGCCTTCCAGCACGCCATTGGGATGGCGCACCAGCATGCCGGCATGACCCACGCCCTCGTCCCAGGCCCCGATGGTTTCCACCTCGTGGCCCAGGGCACGCAGCTGCGTCACCACGGCCGGGTCGAAGCGGCTTTCCAGCTTGAGCGAGTCGCTGGACTGGCCCCAGGTGCGGCCCAGCAGCCAGCGCGGGCGCTCAATGGCCTGCTGAGGATGGTCGCCATAACGCATCACGCGGTTGAAGATGGTGGCCTGGGTCTGGGGCTGGCCGTCGCCACCCATGGTGCCGTAGACCATGCTGCCGCCGTTGGCCAGCTGGGCCATGGCTGGGTTCAGCGTATGGAAAGGCTTCTTGCGCGGCTCCAGCGTGTTCACGTGCTTGGGGTCCAGCGAGAAGCTGCAGCCGCGGTTCTGCCAGTTCACACCGCTGCTGGGCAACACCACGCCCGAACCGAACTCATGGTAGATGCTCTGGATGAAAGAGACGGCGAGGCCGTTCTTGTCGATCACGCCCATCCAGATGGTGTCGCCCGGATCGGTCTTCTTGCCCCAGGGCAGCGCCACGTCGGACTTGAATTCCTTCGCGAGCGCATCAATGCGCGCCGGTGTCAGCAGCTCGGCCGGCGGCAGAGCCATGAAGTCGGGATCGGTCAGGTAACGGTCACGCACACGGAAGGCCAGCTTGGTCGCCTCCACCTGCGCATGCACGAAGGCCGCGCTCTCGGGGCCGGCTTCTTTCCAGCCCGGGAAGCGCTCCATCAGCGCCAGGATCAGCAGCGAGACCAGGCCTTGTGACGGCGGCACCATGTTGTGCAGCTGCGCGCCACCGACCGGCACGGTCAGCGGGTCGATCAGCTTGGCCTGGTGCGCCTGCAGGTCGGCCAGCGTAAGCGGGCTGCCGACGGCAGCGAGTTCGGCGGCCATCTGTTTGGCCAGTGCGCCGCGGTAGTACTCGTCCGTGCCCTTGCGCGCGATCAGCGCCAACGTGTCGGCCAGGCGCGACTGCTTGAACAGCGCACCCACCTGCGGCACCTGGCCCTGGGTCAGGAAGGTCTCGGCAAAACCCGGGCGGTCTTTCAGCTCGGCCAGCTTGGCCTGCGTGGTGCTGGCCTGGCTGCGCGTGACCGGGATGCCCTGGCGCGCGAGGAAGATCGCGTCGTCCAGCAGACGGGACAGCGGTAGCTTGCCGCCAAGAGATTGGGAGGACAGCTTATGCGCCGCACCCCAGCCCGAGATGGTGCCGGCCACGGTCAGTGCAGCGGTACCGCCGCGAAACGGAATGCTGCCGCTGATGCCGCGCTGGGTGTACCAGTCACGGCTGGCCGCCGCTGCACTGCGGCCGCTGGCGTCGATGCCACCGGGGCGGTTGCCCGGGCCATTGATGACCCAGAAGCTGTCGCCGCCGATGGAGTTCATGTGCGGGTAGACCACGGCAATGGTGGCTGCGGCGGCGACCATCGCTTCCAGGGCGTTGCCGCCTTCGCGCAGTACGGCCACGGCCGACTCGGCAGCCAGGGAATGGGGTGCCACCGCGATACCGCGGCGGCCGTAAACAGATTGCGCCATAAGAGAATTCCTCAGGAAAGGGAAAGGCGCCCACAGGCGCCTTTCTGAAAAGTCACATCATGCTACCAGCCGATGGCCTTGGGTAGCCACAACGCAATCTGCGGGTAGAAAAACACCAGGGCCAGCGTCACGGCCTGCATGGCCAGGAAAGGCAGCACCCCCTTGTAGATGTCCTTGATGCTCACTTCCGGTGGCGCCACCCCCTTGAGGTAGAACAGCGCCCAGCCGAACGGCGGCGTCAGGAACGAAGACTGCAGGTTCACCGTGATCAGCATGGCCAGCCAGACCGGGTCCACGCCCTGGGCCAGCAGCACCGGCAGGAACAGGGGCACGGCGATGTAGCTGATCTCGATCCACTCGATGAAAAAGCCGAGGATGAAGATCAGGACCATCATGAACCAGATGTCGCTGTTCACACCGCCGGGCAGCAGGTCGAACATCTTGGTGATCAGGTCCTCGCCATGCAGGCCGCGGAAGGCCAGCGCGAAGACCTGGGCCGTCATCAGGATGAGCATCATGATGGCGGTGATCTTGCTGGTCTCCAGCGCCGCGTCCTTCAGGACCTTCATGTTGAAGCGCCCCGAGAAGGCGGTGATCAGCACGGCACCCACCGCGCCCATGGAGGCAGCCTCGGTCGGCGCGGCAACGCCGCCCACGATGGAGCCCAGCACCGCGACCACCAGCATGATGGGCGGCACCACGACTTTCCAGAAGCGGATCCAGAGCTGGCGGCGCGAGACGCCGTCGCGTTCTTCCTGCGGGATCGGCGGCATCAGGTCGGGCTTGAGCCAGCCCAGCACCAGCAGGAAGATGATGTACACCGCCGACAGCAGCATGCCCGGACCCACCGCGGCCGCGAACAGCGTGCCCACCGAGAGCTGCATGATGTCGGACAGCAGGATCAGGATCAAGCTGGGCGGGATGATCTGCCCCAGCGTGCCCGAGGCACAGATGGCGCCGCAGGCGATGCTCTTGTTGTAGCCGCGTTTGATCAGCGTGGGCAGGGTGAGCAGGCCCAGGGTGATGACGGTGGCGCCCACGATGCCAGTGGTCGCCCCCATGAGCACGCCGAACAGGATGATGCCCACACCCATGCCGCCGCGCACACCGCCGGCAATGTGGCCCATGACGTCGAGCAGGTCGTCGGCCAGGCGCGATTTCTCCAGCATCACGCCCATGAAGACGAAGAGCGGAATGGCCATCCACTGGTAACCGGCCACGATGCCGTAGAAACGTGCCGGCAGCAGGCTGAACAGGCTGTCGCCGAAGCCCAGGTAACCGAAGATGAAACCGACCGTGGCCAGCGTGGTGGCCACGGGCACGCCGATCATCAGCAGGGCAAAAAAGCCCACCAGCATCAGGATGGCATAGGTTTGCGGTTCAAACATGGCCACCCTCCTGCACCTGCGCGCGCGTGTGGAACAGGCGCAGCAAGGCCGCCACGGTCTGCAGGGCCACCAGGCCGTAGCCGATCGGGATCAGCGACTTGACGATCCAGCGCAGCGGGATGCCCCCGGGATCGGGCGAGCTTTCCTGGATGGAATAAGCCTGCATCACGTAGCTGATCGACACCTTGATGAAGATTAGCGCCACGGCCAGCAGCAGCAGCAGGGAGATGACGTCGACGATGAATTTCTTGCGCGCCGAGTAGTTGGCGTAGAACAGGTCCACGCGCACGTTGTCGCCACGTTGCAGGGCGTAGCACATGCCCAGAAGGATCAGCGCCGCCAGCAGGTGCCACTCCAGCTCCTGAGCCCAGACCGAGCCGAAACTGAAGGCGTAGCGCAGCAGCACATTGACCGCCACCAGACCGATCATGACCAAGGCCACCCAGATGGTGGCTTTCCCGACAACATCGACCAGCGATTCAATCTTCTCCATCACGGAGGTGATCGCTTTGTTTTTCATGACTTACCTTTCACACAGACCTCGAGCCACGCCAAGCCCGTAGGGCCTGGATGGGTCGAGGTCCTTGACACTGTCCGCGTTGCGCTTCGACAGGCTCGGCGCCACGGGGACGACGCACGCTAACGCTTAACCACGCACCTTGCTGTGGTACTGCTCTTCGCTGACCTCGACCCAGCGGTCGTACTTGGCCTTGAAGCTCATGTAGGAATCGTGCACCTTCTTGACCAGCGGGTCCTTGGCGACGGCCTCGGCCAGCACCTTGTCGGTCTCGACGCGCAGGGCCTTGATCACCGAATCCGGCAGCGGCTTGGCGATGACCTTCTGGTTCTTGATCAGGTCGTCCATGGCCTCGGAGTTGGCCTTCTGGCACCAGCCTTCGCTGATGACGTTACAGGCAGCGGAGGCGTTCTGCACGATGGCCTTCAGGTCAGCGGGCAGCTTGTCCCAGGCGGCCTTGTTGATCAGCAGCTCGGACACCGTGGCGGCCTCGTGCCAGCCGGTGGTGTAGTAGTACTTGGCGGCTTTCTGCAGGCCCAGGCGACGGTCCTGGAAGGGGCCCACGAACTCGGCCGCGTCGATCACACCACGCTCCAGCGCGGGGAAGATCTCGCCACCGGGCAGCACCTTCACGTCCACACCCAGGTTGGCGTAGACCTTGCCGGCCAGGCCGGGGATGCGCATCTTCAGGCCCTTGAGGTCGGCAACGCTGTTGATTTCCTTCTTGAACCAGCCGGTCATCTGCACGCCGGTGTTGCCGCAAGGCATGGCCACCATGCCGAAGGGGGCGTAGACCTCGTTCCACAGGTCGATGCCGCCGCCGTCGTAGAGCCAGCCGTTCATGCCCTGGAAGTTCAGGCCGAAAGGCACGGCGGTGAAGTACTGGGCGGCGAAGGTCTTGCCGGTCCAGAAATAGCTGTTGGCGTGGTTCATCTCCACGGTACCGGCGCGCACGGCGTCAAAGCCTTCGAAGGCCGGGATCAGTTCACCGGCGCCTAAGACCTGGATGTTCAGGCGCCCGCCCGACATGTCGCGGATGCGCTTGGCCAGATCGGTCGCGCTGCCCGGGCCGTCCATGTAAAAAGGCGAGCCCTTGCCGTAGGCACTGGTCATCTTCCAGTTGAAGGTCTGCTGCGCCTTGGCCACCATAGGGAAGGCCATTGCACCGGCAGCGGCGCCGGCAGTGACGGTCTTGGAAACAAACGAACGACGGTCCAATTTCATGAGGAAGCTCCTGGGTTGTGGATGGATAACACCCTGTCCGCAAGGAGCGTGCCTGAATCAGGGCACTGAAGATACTGGGGTTTGCACCATCTTGGGGCAAACCTCAAGTTGTATGCATACTTATCGTTCAGCTTGCAGCCAGCGCACCAATTCGGTCACCGCGGCATCGGTGGCCGCACCCAAAGCGCGCACACCACCCGCGGCGTCGGCACTGGCGGCCGGTTGCTGCAGTTGCAATTCGCGCTGGGCCAGCACATGCTCACCCGCAGCCGTGCGCTGCAGCAGGGTGGCACGCAGGCGCAGCAGACCGACGCTTATATCCGGGCTGCTGAAGAGCTGGCTGAACTCTTCAAGCTCGATGAGCAGCAGGCGTGGTGCGACCTCACCGGGCGGCAACACAAACTGCCGGCCCAGGCCCTCGCGCAGGCGCTGCTGCACCAGTTCAGCCGGCGCCATGGCCCAGCGCGACTGGCTGTAGGCACGCAATTGCTGTGCATCGGCATAGACCAGCCGGTACAGCATGGCCTGGCTGTCCAGCGCCGCACTGGCCTGTACACGCAAGGCCAGGACCGGGCGCGCAACCGGCGGTGAGACCGCTGCGACCATGGCGGGCGGACCGAAGTCATAACGCATAGGCGCCGGCGCGCGCTCGGGCAGGGCGCAGCCGCTGAGCAGGGCGGCCAGCAGCAGCCCGAACCCGCGGATGGACACAGCAAGTCTTTTCATCTGGCACCTCGCGGCACGACAAAACCGGGCTCACCCGGACCGGGCAGGGAGAGGACCGGGCCATAAATTAGGGCCTGCGGGTGCTCGTCCAGCGCGGCGGCCGCGCGCCCGACCTGACGCAGCGTGCGGCCCGCCTCATCCAAGGTGCGGTTCAGGCGCGGCAGGCTGGTCTGCTGCACCGTCTGGCCTGTCGTGGCCAGCGCCCCCACACCCTGCTGCAACTGCTCCAGCGTGCCGCCGGGCTGCTGCAGGCGCTGGGCCAGGCGGGAATAGTCTGCAGCCGTCTTGCGCACCTGCTCGGCGCTGGCGCTCACCGTGCCGGCAGCCTCGCGCATGGACTGGAAAGACGCGCCCGCCTCACGCAGGGCCGGTGGCAGGGCTGCGGCCGCCTCACCCAGGGCATCGATGCTCTTGCGCAGCGCCTGCTGGTTCTCGGGCGCCAGCAGCTGGTTGACACGACGCGAGGTTTCCTCCAGCTGCCCCAGGATGCGCTCCCCCTGGCGCGACCACTGGTCCATGAGGCCGGGCCGCATGGGGATGCGCGGGGCCTGGCCAGCCACGGCAGGCAAGGGCTCGCGCGACTCGCCGCTGTCGTCGAGCTGCACGAAGGCAATGCCGGTCAGGCCCTGGTAACCCAGCGTGGCATAGGTCGAGCGGGTGATGGGGGCCTGGGCGTCGAGCTCCAGGCGCACCAGCACCTGCCCGGTTGCCTGCGCATCGAAACCGATCTGTGCCACCTTGCCGACCTTGACACCGCGAAAGCGCACCGGGGCCTGCGACTGCAGGCCGGTGACCGCATCGCGCGTGGACACCTCGTAGCTGCGCACCTCGCCGACCTGGCGCGTGAGCCAGACCGCCAGCGCCACCAGCAAGGCCGTCACCAGCAACACGAAGGTGCCGGCAGCGAGTGCATGGGCCTTGTTTTCCATGGTCCGTTTTTACCCCTTCTGCGACACATCATGCAACAGGGCCTGGGCCCGCAGGCCGCGCTCCCCGCGGAAGAAGTCACGGATGAAGGGATGGGCATGGGCCATCACCTCGCGCGGCCTGCCGCTGACGATGACATGCTGGTCGGCCAGCACCGCCACCCGCGTGCTCAATTCGAAAATGGTGTCGAGGTCGTGCGTGACCATCACCACCGTCAGGCCCAGTTCCTCGTGCAGCGAGCGCAGCAGGTCGCAGAAATCGTCGGCGCTGTCGGGGTCCAGGCCCGCGGTGGGCTCATCCAGCAGCAGCAGGGGCGGGTCCATGATGAGCGCGCGCGCCAGCGCCACGCGCTTGACCATGCCCCCCGAGAGATCGGCCGGCATCTTGTACGCCTGCGCCGGCTCCAGCCCCACCATCTGCAGCTTGACCAGCGCCGCGTCGCGCACCAGCTCCGCCGGCAGGGTGCGCAATTCATGCAGCGGGAAGGCGATGTTCTCCAGCACACTGAAGGCCGAGAACAGCGCGCCGTGCTGGAACAGCATGCCCACGCGAGCGGCGGCCCCGGGCATGCCCAGCTCGCTGCTGGGGCGCCCCTGCACGCGCACGCTACCGCGCGCCGGGCGCTCCAGGCCCAGCATCTGGCGCAGCAACACGGTCTTGCCGCTGCCCGAACCCCCGACGATGGACATCAGCTCACCGGCCTCGATACGCAGGTTCAGGTCCCGGTGCACGACGGACTCGCGCCCGGCGCTGCGAAACACCGAGGACAGGCCTTCGATCTCGACGACGGGTGCACTCATATGCCGACATCCCGGAACACCACCGCAAACAGCGCATCGACGAGGATAACCACCGTGATCGACACCACCACCGAGGCCGTGGTGCCCTGGCCCAGGCTTTCGGTGTTGGGCTGGACGCGCAGGCCGAAGTGGCAACCCACCAGCGCGATCAGCACGCCGAACACCACCGACTTGCCCGTGGCCAGCGTGAGGTTGGAGACCTGCACCGCATCCGGCAGGGCCGAGAGGAAATAGGCCGGCGAGACGCCCAGGGTCAGGTCGGACGCGATCATGCCGCCCAGCAGGGCCGCCAGCGTGGTCCACACCGACAGCAGCGGCATGGCCACGGCCAGCGCCATCACACGCGGCAGCACCAGGCGACAGCCGCGCGCGATGCCCAGCACGCGCATGGCGTCGATCTCCTCGGTCACGCGCATCACGCCGATCTGCGCCGTAATGGTCGAGCCGGAGCGCCCGGCGATCAGGATGGCCGCGAGCACCGGCCCGAGCTCTCGGATGACCGAGATGCCCAGCAGGTTGACGATGTAGGGATCGGCGCCGAACAGGCGCAGCTGCTGCGCCACCAGGTAGGCCAGCACTACGCCGATCAGGAAGCCCACCAGCGCCGTGATGGGCAATGCCGTGGCACCGATGTGGTACAGATGGCCCGAGAAATCGCGCCAGGGCCCCAGGCGCGGGTGGCGCAGCAGGCGCAGCAGATCCAGTGCCAACTGGCCCAGCAGACGCAGCATGCCCTGCAGATGCGCCAGCACCAGCAACACCACGCGGCCCAGCCGGTCCCACAGATACGCCGGGCCATGGTGTTCGCGCGGCGGCGGGGCCACGGTGTAGCGCGCCACACGCTCGAGCACCGCGCGCTGGGCCGGCAGGGTGTCGATCTGCGCGGGCCAGCGGCGGCCCCAGCTGTTCCAGAGCAATTGGGCACCGGTGTGGTCCAGCCGCTCGATACCGCGCAAGTCCCAGGCCGGGCTGCCCTGCAACGGCACCGTCAGTTCACGCCACACGGCCGACCAGACCGGCGGCTCGGCCAGCCGGGCCGCCGTCCACTGCCCTTGCAGGACGATCGTCGCCCCTTGCGGCAGGGACTGCCGGCGCAAGCTGGGCGGGGTGTCGGTCATGGCGCTGGGCTTGGTGCTGCAATGCTGGCATCGTAGCGCCTGATTTCGCCGCCACAATAGCGGCATCACACGCACGCCACAGGAGAGCCCATGAGCGCCACCCCCGCCACCGACGAGTTGCTGGTCGAACAGCGCGGCCCCGTGTTGTGGCTCACGATCCAGCGCGAGGCACGCCGCAATGCGGTCAGCCACGGCGTGCTGGCCGCCATGGCGCGTGCCATCGACGCGACCCAGCAGCAGCGCGAGGTGCGCGCCATCGTCGTGACCGGGGCGGGTGACAAGGCCTTCTGCGCCGGCGCCGACCTGCAGGCCGACCAGGCCTTCACCACCGATTACTCCGAGCCGCAGGGCCACGTGGCGCGTGTGCTGCGCGCGGCCAAGGCCAGCCATGTGCCGCTGATCGCGCGCGTCAACGGCGCCTGCATGGCCGGCGGCATGGGCCTGCTGGGCATGTGCGACCTGGCAGTGGCGGCGCGCCACGCGGTCTTCGGCCTGCCCGAGGTAAAGGTGGGCGTGTTTCCGGCCCAGGTGCTCAGCGTGCTGCAGCACCAGATTCCGCGCCGCAAGCTGGCCGAGCTGTGCCTGACGGGCGAGCCGCTCGATTCAGCGCAGGCGCTGGAGTACGGCCTGGTGAACTACGTCGATGACGATGTCGACGTGCGCCTGCAATGGCTGCTGGAGCGCCTGCTCGACAAGTCACCGGCGGCCATCCGCCGTGGCCTGTACACCATGAAAAAGATCGAGACCATGGCCTTCGAGGAGGCCATGTCCTTCACCGAAAGCCAGATCGCGCTGTTCACGCTGACGGAAGACGCGAAGGAAGGCCAGGCCGCCTTCAAAGAGAAGCGCAAGCCGGTCTGGCCCGGGCGGTGAGCCGTTCGGCGCGCCAGATGGGGCCGGCATTTGATGCACATCAAGAAGCGCACTGGCCTTGAGCGTAGCATGCGCCGACCATTCCAACACTGGAGGAGACCGCCATGGCATCGAATGAAGCTGCGAGCCGTGCACCAGCACGCGAGTCCGTCAACGTCTACGGGCTGCTGGCCGCCCTGGCCGGCCTGATCGTCGTCATGCTGCTGCCCAAACCGGCGGCGCTGCCGGTGGCAGGGCAGATCATGCTGGGCCTGCTGCTGTTCTCCGTCATCCTGTGGGTGACCGAGGCAGTGGACTACGCCATCAGCGCCGCGCTCATTACCGCCCTCATGGCCTTCATGCTCGGCATGGCGCCCAACGCGACCAAACCCGAGGCTGTGCTGGGCACCGGGCCGGCGCTCACACTGGCGCTGGGCGGCTTTGCCAACACGGCGCTGGCCCTGGTCGCCGCGGCCTGCTTCCTCTCGGCGGCCATGACCATCACCGGGCTGGACAAGCGCATCGCCCTCTTCATCCTGTCCAAGGTCGGCGCGCGGACCAACCGCGTGCTGATCGGCGCCATCCTGGTGGGCGTCGTGCTGTCCTTCCTGGTGCCCTCCACCACGGCGCGCGTGGCTTGCCTGGTGCCCATCATCATGGGCATCATCCTGGCCTTCGGCGTGGACCAGCGCTCGCGTTTCGCCGGCATGCTGATGATCGCTACCGCCCAGTCTGCCTCGATCTGGAACGTGGGCGTGAAGACCGCAGCCGCGCAGAACATGGTAGCTATCGGCTTCATCGAGAAGGCCTACGGCCAGACCATTACCTGGAGCGACTGGCTGATCGCCGCCGCGCCCTGGTCCATCCTGATGTCCATCGCGCTGTACTTTGTGATGATCAGGATGATGCCGCCCGAGACGAAAGAGATCGCCGGCGGCAAGGAAACCATCCGCCTGGCGCTGCATGCGCTGGGCCCCATGACCGGCGCCGAAAAGCGCCTGCTGATCATCACGCTCACCCTGTTGGCCTTCTGGGCCACCGAGAAGGTGCTGCACCCCTTCGACACGGCCTCCACCACCATCGCTGCCATTGCCCTCATGTTCACGCCTGGCGTCGGTGTGATGGGCTGGAAGCAGGCGCAGTCACGCATTCCGTGGGGCACCATCGTGCTGTTCGGCACCGGCATCAGCCTGGGCACGGCCCTGCTGCAGACCAAGGCCGCGGCCTGGCTGGCCAATATCATTGTCGCCAACCTGGGCCTGGCCGGCGCCTCGGCCTTCATGGTCCTGGCCCTGCTCTCGCTGTTCCTGATCGTGGTGCACCTGGGTTTTGCCAGCGCCACCGCCTTGGCCTCGGCCATGATCCCCATCATGATCAGCGTGCTGCAGCAGATCGCCGGAGGCCCCGACGCCGCGCCCATGAACCTGGTCGGCATGACCATGCTGCTGCAGTTCGTTGTGAGCTTTGGCTTCATCCTGCCCGTGAATGCGCCGCAGAACATGGTGGCCTACGGCACCGATACCTTTACCGTGCGCGACTTCGTGCGCACGGGGCTGGTGCTCACGGTGATCGGGTTTGCGCTGGTCCTGCTGCTGGGGGCGACGTACTGGCAGTGGATGGGGTATTTGACAAAATGACAGCCTGGGAAGCTGCGCTCAGTGGTAGTCGTCTTCGCGTTGATGGCGGATGGCACCGATGATGACCTGCTTGTCATCCACCACCTCGAACAAGGCCACGTAGCCCGAACTCCCGAAGGGGATGACGAGTTCGCGCACGAAAGGACTATCCCCCGCTTTGCGACAGGCAAATGGAGACGTGCTCAGGACGACGATGCCGTGCTTGATGGCTTCCAGGGCCCGCTCGGGCAAATCCAGGTCGCTGGAGTTACTTTCAAGCGCGCGCTGGAGGGCGAAATCAAACAGTCTTTGCAGGTCTTCATCGGCCGCCCGGCTGAGTACGACCTGGTACTTCATCGAGTACGCCGTGCCTGCCGCTGTCTTGCGTCCGCCAATTTAGCTTCCAGCTTGCCTACCACCACCTCGGCCGGGATACCGGCACCCGTGCGCCGTGTTTCCTCAATCGCGGCGATGCCCCGCCGAAGAAATTCCGCCTGATTCTTGCGCATGGCCACCGTTGCACGAACCGCGCTCTCGATGAATTCGGACAGCGTCTCGCCCGGGGTCAGAACCTCTTCCAATTCGTTTCGGAATTCCTGCTCCACACGGATGGGGGGAATGGTTGCTGTCTTCATGCCTGAATTGTATTGCGAATGCAATACGATCACAACCATCACCATCAAGGCTCAAAGCGCAAATGGGGTCTTGCGCTTTGACCTTATCCACGCACTGCAGGCTGGTCCGCCGGTGCCAGCCTTTCAAGCCTTCACCGCCACACCTGCTCCAACGCAGCCCACGCACTCGCCACCACCGGGTCGGTGCGGCGCGCGGCAAGACTGACGAAACAGAGCTGGCAGTCCAGACTCACCCGATCGGCTACCACCAGGCCGCGCGCCTGCGCCTCGGTGATGGCAATCGATTCGCGCACCAGGGACAGGCCGATGCCCGAGCGCACCAGGTCCAGCATCGACGCCTCCTGGTCCACCAGCGCCACCTGGCGCGGTGCCACACCCAGCGGGCCGAACACGCCGGCCAGGAGGCGGTGGTGCGCCGAGGCTGGGGGCGTGGCGATCCAGGGCAGCGCTGCCAGGGCCTTCCAGTCGCGGCCCAGCACCTGTTCGCCCCAGCCGGCGGGGGCCAGCACGCGGTAGGTGAAACGCGAGAGCACACGCGCCATGTACAAAGGAGCGTCCTCGGGCTGGCCCAGGTAAAAACCCACGTCCAATTCACCGCGTCCTATCTGCGCCAGCACTTCGCCACTCATGCCCTGGCGCAGCTCGGTCTCGATCTGCGGCGCGGTCTCCACCAGTTCCTTGAGGAAGGCGCCCAGGCGGGTGAACTCGGGGTCGAGGATGGTGCCGATACGCAGGCGCCCGCGCACCGTGTTGTGCAGACTCTGCGCGGCCTGGCCGAAATCGGCCAGCGCGGCCAGTGCCTTCTCAGCCTGCGGCAGGAGGGCTGCGCCGTCGGGCGTGAGGGCCAGGCCGTGCGGCGTGCGGGTGAAGAGCTGCAGGCCCGTGCTTTCGGCCAGGGCCTTGAGTTGCAGGCTCACGGCGGGCTGACTCAGGTGCAGGCGGGTAGCTGCACGCGAGACATTGCCCTCGCGCGCCACGGTGACGAAGGCGCGCAGGGTCTGGGGCTCGGGTGCGGCATTCATATTTGCAGAATTTATATCACTCTTCAAAGCAAATCATTGGAAAAATGCCCGCGTTTGCACGACACTTGCCCATCTTTCGGAGATTCCATCATGAGCATTGCAAATATTGACCACTACATCGCCGGCAAGGTCGTCGCCGGCACCTCGGGCCGCGCGCAGGAGGTGTTCAACCCCGCCACCGGCGCCGTCAGCGGCCGCACAGCCCTGGCCAGTGCTGCCGAGGTGGACAAGGCCGTGGCCGCCGCGCAAGCCGCCTTCCCGGCCTGGGCGCAGACCTCGCCGCTGCGTCGCGCACGCATCCTGTTCAAGTTCCTGGAGCTGATGAACCACCATCGCGACGACCTCGCGCGCCTGATCACGGCCGAGCACGGCAAGGTATTCACCGACGCGCAGGGCGAAGTGACACGCGGCATCGAGATCCTGGAATTCGCCACCGGCATCCCGCAACTGCTCAAGGGCGATTTCACCGAGCAGGTCTCCACCGGCATGGACAACTGGACGATGCGCCAGCCCCTGGGCGTGGTAACGGGCATCACGCCCTTCAACTTCCCCGTGATGGTGCCGATGTGGATGTTCCCGGTGGCGCTGGCCGCGGGCAACACCTTCATCCTCAAGCCCAGCCCGATCGACCCAAGCCCCTCGCTCTTCATGGCCGATCTGCTCAAGAAGGCCGGCCTGCCCGACGGTGTGTTCAACGTGGTGCAGGGCGACAAGGAAGCCGTGGACGCGCTGCTGGCCCACCATGACGTGAAGGCCATCAGCTTCGTGGGCTCCACGCCGATCGCCAACTACATCTACGAGACCGGCGCGCGCGACGGCAAACGGGTGCAGGCCCTGGGCGGCGCCAAGAACCACATGGTGGTCATGCCCGACGCCGACCTGGACCAGGCCGTGGACGGCCTGATCGGCGCGGCCTACGGCTCGGCCGGCGAGCGCTGCATGGCGATCTCGGTCGCCGTGCTGGTGGGCGACGTAGCCGACAAGATCATGCCCAAGCTGGTCGAACGCACCAAGGCGCTCAAGATCAAGAACGGCATGGAACTGGACGCCGAGATGGGCCCCATCGTGACGGGCATCGCGCACCAGCGCATCACGGGCTACATCGAGCACGGCGCCAAGGAAGGCGCCAAGCTGCTGGTCGATGGTCGTACCTTCAAGGGCTCCGCCGCCGGTAGCGGCTGCGACCAGGGCTTCTGGCTCGGTGGCACGCTGTTCGACCACGTGACGCCCGAGATGAAGATCTACAAGGAAGAGATCTTCGGCCCCGTGCTGTCCTGTGTGCGTGTGCCGGACTTCGGCACCGCCGTGAAACTCATCAACGACCACGAGTTCGGCAACGGCGTCTCCTGCTACACGCGCGACGGCCACGTGGCCCGCGAGTTCTCGCACCGCATCCAGGTCGGCATGGTCGGCATCAACGTGCCGATTCCCGTGCCCATGGCCTGGCACGGCTTCGGCGGCTGGAAGCGTTCGCTGTTCGGCGACATGCATGCCTATGGCGAAGAGGGCGTGCGTTTCTACACCAAGCAGAAGTCGGTGATGCAGCGCTGGCCCGAGAGCATCGGCAAGGGCGCCGAGTTCGCCATGCCGACGTCGAAATAAGAAGCCCCCCTGAGTCGGCCCGAAGGCCGCCTCGGTGCCTTTGCCAGAGGCAAAGGCTCTTCGGGCCGTCCAAGCCTGCGCAGGCAGGTTTGGAGCCGCGGCCCTCAGCCCCCGCAAGGGGGACGCCACCAGCGGCCCGGCAAAGCCGGTTCCGCGGTGGCCCGCGAATCAAACCCTTCACTCGCTGCGTGTCACGACTGGGAGACAGCTCGATGAGCGATACGACGTTCGACTACATCATCATCGGCGCCGGCACCGCCGGTTGTCTGCTGGCCAACCGGCTCAGCGCCGATGCCAGCAAGCGCGTGCTGCTGGTCGAGGCGGGGCGCCGCGACGACTACCACTGGATCCACATTCCGGTGGGTTACCTCTACTGCATCGGCAACCCGCGCACCGACTGGCTCTACCAGACCGAGCCGGACCCGGGCCTCAACGGCCGTAAGCTGCGTTACCCGCGCGGCAAGACGCTGGGCGGCTGCTCCAGCATCAACGGCATGATCTACATGCGCGGCCAGTCGCGTGACTACGACCAGTGGGCACAGCTCACCGGCGACAACAGCTGGTCCTGGGAGCAGGTGTTGCCGCTGTTCAAGCGGCACGAGGATTACCACAAGGGCGCCGATGCCCTGCACGGCGCCGGTGGTGAATGGCGCATCGAGCGCCAGCGCCTGCGCTGGGACGTGCTGGATGCCTTCTCGCAGGCGGCCCAGCAGGCAGGGCTGCCGGCCAGCGAGGACTTCAACCGCGGCAACAACGAGGGCGTGGGCTATTTCGAAGTCAACCAGAAGAGCGGCTGGCGCTGGAACACGGCCAAGGCCTTTCTGCGCCCGGTGCAGCAGCGCCCCAATCTCACGGTCTGGACACAGACTCAGACCCGGCGCCTGGACTTCACGCGCGATGCCGATGGCGCGCTGCGCTGCAGTGGCGCCGCGCTGCTGCGCGAGGGCCGCGAGCTCAGCGTGACGGCGCAGCGCGAGGTGATCCTCAGCGCGGGCAGCATCGGTTCGGTGCAGATCCTGCAGCTCTCGGGTGTCGGCCCGGGTGCCCTGTTGCAGCAGCACGGCGTGCCCGTGGTGCACGAGCTACCCGGTGTTGGCGCCAATCTGCAAGACCATCTGCAGATCCGCTCAGTCTACAAGGTGCAGGGGGTGAAGACCCTCAACACCATGGCCAACAGCCTGTGGGGCAAGGCCAAGATCGGGCTGGAATACGCACTCAAGCGCAGCGGCCCCATGAGCATGGCGCCCTCGCAACTGGGCGCCTTCACGAAAAGCGATCCGGCGCAGCCCTGGGCCAACATCGAATACCACGTGCAGCCGCTGTCTCTGGACGCCTTCGGCGAGCCGCTGCACAGCTTCAACGCCTTCACCGCCAGCGTCTGCAACCTGAACCCGACGAGCCGCGGTTCGGTTCAGATCCGCAGCCCGCGCGCAGAGGATGCCCCGGCCATCGCGCCCAACTACCTGAGCACCGAGCAGGACCGCAAGGTGGCCGCTGATTCGCTGCGCGTGACGCGCCGCATCGTGGCACAGCCTGCGCTGGCGAAATACCAGCCGCAGGAGTGGAAACCGGGGGTGCAGTACCAGAGCGACGAGGACCTGGCACGGCTGGCCGGCGACATTGCCACCACCATCTTCCACCCAGTGGGCACCACCCGCATGGGACGGGCCGACGACCCCCAGGCCGTGGTGGATCCGCAGCTGCGTGTGCGCGGCATCCGCAGCCTGCGCGTGGTCGATGCGGGTGTCATGCCCACCATCACCAGCGGCAACACCAACTCACCAACGCTGATGATTGCCGAACGCGCGGCGCAACTGATCCTCGCGGGCCGCTAAGGCGCTGCGCTCAGCGCAGGCGGCCCACGTAGCGCGCTTCCAGTCCCAACATGGGTGCCGCTGCCTCGCGGGGCACCGCGACAGGGGCGGCCTTGGCCGGTTTTGGTGCAGGACGCAAGGCCTGCATGGCGGCATCCAGGCGTTGCGCCAGTTCCGCCAGATCGTCCAGCCCCTTCTCACGGGCCGCCTCACGGGCAAACCGCACCACCTCGTCGGCGTATTCCAGATTGCGGGCCATCCACTCCGTATCGGTCACCCGACCGGTCACCCGACGCAGCTGCACGTGCAGATGGGCGGCGATGGCGATGCGTTCACTCTCAAGCATGGTTGGTTCCTGCAAGGCTCGGACCAGTCAAAAAGCACTATCCGTGCCACGCCACAAAATCCCCTTCTGGCAGGCCGGGGAAACCCCTATGTGCGCCCCCCGGGCCCTGACTTAAAGTACGGCCACTCGCAAGCGCGCCCCGGGCGCCGCATGAGAGGAACCGAGGAAGACTGCGAAAATACCGAACAACAAAATTGATACCATCCAGAGCAGATGGCGTTCACCAAGGCACCGCTAACCCCGGTGCCTTTTTATTTCCGGTCCCTTCCATGGAATTCTTCCTCGTTACGCTGGCGTCACTGCTGGCGGGTTTTGTCGATGCCATCGTCGGCGGTGGCGGCCTGGTCCTGCTGCCGGCCCTGTTTGCCGCCTACCCCACGGCCCATGCGGCCACCCTTTTCGGCACCAACAAGTCCGCCTCGGTCTGGGGCACGGCCTTCGCGTCGGTGCAGTACGTGCGGCGCGTGGACCTGCGCTGGCGCACCATGCTACCGGCCATGGCACTGTCTTTTGCCGGTGCGCTGGCCGGGGCCTGGCTGGTCACGCTGATCTCGCCGGATTTCCTGCGCAAGCTGCTGCCGGTCGTGCTGCTGCTGGTGCTGGTCTACACGCTGATGAAAAAGGAACTGGGCCGCCACCATGCGCCGCGTTATGCAGGCCGACAGGAGCTGCTGGCCGCCGGCAGCGTGGGCCTGCTGATCGGCTTCTACGACGGTTTCTTCGGGCCGGGCACGGGCAGCTTCTTCGTCTTCCTCTTCGTGCGCTGGCTGGGTTATGACTTCCTGCACGCCTCGGCCGGGGCCAAGCTGCTCAATCTGAGCAGCAACCTCTCGGCGCTTCTGCTGTTCACGCTCAAGGGCCATGTCTGGTGGCACCTGGCCCTGCCCCTGGCCCTGGCCAACATCGTGGGCAGCCTGCTGGGCACCCGGCTGGCGCTCCAACACGGTGCCGGCTTCGTGCGTGGCGTGTTCATCGTGGTGGTCAGCGCCCTGATCCTCAAGACCGGCTACGACGCCTTCCTGCGCCAGGTCTGAACAGCCTCAGAACTTGTGAAGAAATCGTAGCGAGCGGCCCGGGCGCAAGGCGGACGGAGCACAGCCACCGGAACGTACTTCAGGTACCTGAGGATGGCGACAAGGAAGTTGCGGTGCAGGCTAACTTTCGCTGCGCGAAAGTTAAGCGTAGCGGCCGGAGCCAACACCGCCCAACGCGGCGACGGGCAAGCGCAGCAGATTTATTCACAAGTTCTCAGGGCTGGACCGGCACCTGCACGCCGGCCTTGCCCCTGGGCGGCCAGGCCACCTCGGCTGCCAGGCGCGGCTTGCCCAGCGGGAAGGCGGCGCGCCCCAGCTTGACGGCGGCCAGGTCTTCCTCGCTCGGGTACTGGCCCAGCAGCCAGTAATCGAACACGCGCCGCGCCATCGGGGCGGCGTGTTCGGCACCGAAACCTGAGTTCTCCACGATCACGGCCAGGGCGATCCTGGGCTCGTCCACGGGCGCGAAGGCCATGTACAGGGCGTGATCGCGCTGGTGTTCTTCCATTTTCTTCGCGTCGTATTTTTCCTTCTGGCCGATGGTCACCGCCTGCGCCGTGCCGGTCTTGCCCGCACTGAGGTACTTGGCGCCCGCAAAAGAGCGCGCAGAGGTGCCCTCCTGCGTGACCGCAGCCAGCGCGCGGCGCACGACGGCCAGGTTCTGGGGCTTGTAGCGCAGGTCCTGTTGCGGCAGCTTGGCCACGGGCACCACCTCCTGGCTGCCGGCGGCCTGGGTGCCCAGCGTCAGATGGGGTGTGTACTTGATGCCGTTGTTGGCCAGCGTGGCCGTGGCCGAGGCCAGCTGCAGCATGGTGAAGGTGTTGTACCCCTGGCCGATGCCCAGGGAGATGGTTTCGCCGGCGTACCACTTCTGCTGCTCGGGCCGCTTGTAGAAACGGCGCTTCCACTCCTGGCTGGGCAGCACGCCGCGCACTTCGCCCTGGATGTCGATGCCGGTGAGCTGGCCGAACCCCAGGGGTTTCATGAAGTCGTGGATCAGGTCCACCCCCAGGTCGTTGGCCAGCGAGTAGTAGTAGACGTTGCTGGACTTGACGATGCTGCGGTACATGTCCACCGGCCCCAGCCCGGCATCGCCGTGGCTGCGGAAGACGTGGCCACCGAAGAACCAGGAGCCGTTGTCCTGGGTGATCTGGCTCGGGGTGCGCTTGCCGGTCTCCAGCGCCGCCATGGCCATGAAGGGTTTGTAGGTCGAGCCCGGCGGGTAGGTGCCGCGCAGCGCGCGGTTCAGCAGCGGCTTCTCGATCGATTCATTGAGCGCCTGCCAGGATTCGGAGTCGATGCCCTCGACGAACATATTGGGGTCGAAGGTGGGCTTGCTGACAAAGGCCAGGATCTCGCCGTTGTTCGGGTCCAGCGCCACCAGCGCGCCGCGCCGCGTACCGAACATCTCTTCCACCAGGTTCTGCAGCTTGATGTCAATGGACAGCACCACGTTGTTGCCGGGCTTGGCCGAGCTGCTGGCCAGCTTGCGCACGGCGCGCCCGCCCGCTGAAGTCTCGACCCGCTCGAAGCCGGTGATGCCGTGCAGGTGCTTCTCGAAGCTCTGCTCCACACCCAGCTTGCCAATGTAGTCGGTGCCGCGGTAGTTGGCCTGGTCTTCCTCGTCCCACTCCTCCTGCTCCTTCTTCTCGGCCGGGTTGATGCGGCCGATGTAGCCCACCACATGGCTGCCGAGTTCACCCCAGGGGTAGTTGCGGAACAGGC